>Ga0308391_1000255_pt1 | contig 23644 bp, 18 predicted proteins | sample Hotspr20Samplet1_FD_202363 | JGI IMG/M metagenome (GOLD analysis project Ga0308391, IMG submission 202363) | Hot spring phototrophic mat microbial communities from Octopus Spring, Yellowstone National Park, Wyoming, United States - 20050623_t1 ... | reverse complement strand
ACTATCGTGCAGAACGTCATGGACAAGTTCGCGGCTCTCACCGGTCGCCACTACCATCTCTTCGATTACGTCGGCGCGCCTGACGCCGAGCGCGTCATCGTGCTGATGGGCTCGAGCGCCGAGACGGCCCATGAAACGGTCGAGTACCTGGTGGAGCGCGGCGAGAAGGTGGGCGTCATCAAGGTCCGCCTGTTCCGGCCCTTCTCGGTCGAGCACTTCATCAAGGTTTTGCCGCCTACGGTGAAGGCCATCGCCGTCTTGGATCGGACCAAGGAGCCGGGCGCCATCGGCGAGCCGCTCTATCTCGACGTCATCACAGCGCTTCACGAGGGTTACGACGGCCGGCCGTTACCGCGTGTCATCGGCGGCCGCTACGGTCTATCCTCGAAGGAATTCACGCCGGCGATGGTCAAGGCCGTCTTCGACGAGCTGGCCAAGCCGAACCCGAAGAACCACTTCACCGTAGGAATTTACGACGACGTCACGCATACGAGTCTGGAGTGGGATCCGGAGTTCTCCACGGAGGATCCGCGGACCATTCGCTGCCTGTTTTACGGTCTCGGCGCCGACGGCACTGTGGGCGCCAACAAAAACTCGATCAAGATCATCGGCGAGGAGACCGACAACTACGCCCAGGGCTACTTCGTTTACGATTCGAAGAAGGCCGGCGCCGTCACTGTTTCGCACCTTCGCTTCGGCCCCAAGCCGATTCGTTCGACCTACTTGATCAGCAAGGCGAACTTCATCGCCTGCCACCAGTTCGTCTTCCTGGAGCGCTTCGACGTGCTGAAGGCGGCCGTACCCGGCGCCGTATTTCTGCTCAACAGTCCCTACCCGGCCGACCAGGTCTGGGACCACATCCCGCGTAACATCCAGGAGCAGATCATTCGCAAGAAGCTCAAGTTCTACGTCATTGACGGCTACGAGGTGGCCAAGAAGACCGGCATGGGGCAGCGCATCAACACCATCATGCAGACCTGCTTCTTCGCCATCAGCGGCGTGCTGCCTCGTGAGGAGGCGATCCAGAAGATCAAGGACGCCATCCGGGACACCTACGGCCGGCGCGGCGAGGCCGTCGTGCAGAAGAACTTCGCCGCCGTCGACGCCGCTCTCGACCACCTGCACGAGGTGCACTACCCCGAGCGGATCACTGGCCCGGAGCCTCCGCCGACGGTTTCGCCCAAGGCGCCCGAATTCGTCCAGAAGATCGTGGCGCCGATCATCCGCGGCGAAGGCGACCTGATTCCGGTGAGCGCCATGCCGCCGGACGGTACCTTCCCCACCGGCACGGCCGCCTGGGAGAAGCGCAACATTGCGCTGGAGGTGCCGGTTTGGGACGAGAAGCTGTGCATCCAGTGCGGCAAGTGCGTCATCGTCTGCCCCCACGCCACCATCCGCAGCAAGGTGTATGAGAAGAGCGCGCTCGTGAATCCGCCGCCCACCTTCAAGGCCGTGCCGGCGCGCTGGAAAGAGTTCAAGGACATGCTCTACACGCTCCAGGTGGCGGTGGAGGACTGCACCGGCTGCGCCCTGTGCGTCGCTGCCTGCCCGGTCAAGGACAAGAGCAACGTGAAACGCCGGGCGGTCAACATGGCGCCGCAGATCCCCTTGCGTGAGCAAGAGCGAGCCAACTGGGAGTACTTCCTCAAGCTGCCGAATGTGGACCGGGACCTGCTGAAGCCGAGCGTCATCAAAGACACGCAACTATTCCAGCCGCTGTTTGAGTTCTCCGGCGCCTGCGCCGGCTGCGGCGAGACGCCGTATGTGAAGCTGGTCACGCAACTGTTCGGCGACCGGGCCATCATCGGCAACGCCACAGGCTGCTCGTCGATCTACGGTGGAAACCTGCCCACCACACCGTACACGGTCGACGAGGAGGGTCGCGGGCCCACCTGGAACAACTCCCTGTTTGAGGACTGCGCCGAGTTCTCGCTCGGCTTCCGTCTGGCCATCGACCAGCACAACCGGCACGCGCGGGACCTGCTGGCGGTGCTAGCGCCCCAGATCGGCGAGGAGCTGGTCAGGGAGTTGCTCGAAGCCGACCAGTTCACCGAGGCCGGCATCCGCGCCCAGCGCCAGCGCGTGAAGCTCCTCAAAGAGAAGCTCGCCGCCATCGACTCGCCCGAGGCCCGCCGGCTGATGCTCGTCGCCGACTATCTGGTGAAGAAGAGCGTCTGGGCATTCGGCGGCGACGGCTGGGCCTACGACATCGGCTACGGCGGCCTGGACCACGTGCTGTCGACCGGGCGCAACATCAACATCCTGGTGCTCGACACCGAGGTCTACTCCAACACCGGCGGCCAGATGTCGAAAGCCACGCCGCGCGGCGCCGTCGCCAAGTTCGCTGCCGGCGGCAAGCCCACCGGCAAGAAGGACCTGGCCATGATGGCGCTTCAATACGGCAATGTCTACGTCGGCCGGGTGGCCATGGGCTACAACGACGCCCACACGGTGAAGACCTTCCTGGAGGCGGAGGCTCACGACGGGCCGAGCATCATCATTGCTTACAGTCACTGCATCGCGCACGGCTACGACATGGTCTACGGCCTTGACCAGCAGAAGGCGGCGGTCGAGAGCGGCCACTTCCCGCTGTTCCGCTACGATCCGTCGCTGCTCGCCCAGGGCAAGAATCCCTTCCAGCTCGATTCGAAAGCGCCCTCGATTCCGCTCGAGAAATACGCCTACAACGAGACCCGTTTCACCATGCTGGCGCGCAGCGATCCGGAGGGGGCCCGGCGCCTGCTCGAAGCCGCCCAGCGCGACGCCCAGCTCCGGTTCAAGCTCTACGAGCACATGGCCTCCATGGCCATGAACGGATCGCAAAAGGCGGAGCTGGCCAAGGAGGAAAAGCATGCCTGACCTGACGACCACCTATGTCGGACTCAAGCTGCGGAGCCCGCTGGTAGCCTCCTCTTCGCCGCTGTGCCAGAATATCGGCAACATCCTGCATATGGAGGACGCCGGCATCGCCGCCGTCGTCCTCCACTCGCTGTTCGAGGAGCAGATCCTGATCGAGAGCCAGGCTCTCGACCGCCACCTGTCGGCCGCCGAGGAAAGCTACGCCGAATCGCTCAGCTACTTCCCCGATCTGCGGCGGTACAACATCGGTCCGGATGAATACGTCGAGCACATCCGGCGCACCAAGCAGGCGGTCGACATCCCGGTGATCGGAAGCCTCAACGGGGTTTCGACCGGAGGCTGGATCCGCTATGCGCGGCTGATCGAGGAGGCCGGCGCCGATGCGCTCGAGCTCAACATTTACCATCTGCCCACGGATCCCTCCGTCGACGGCGCCACGGTCGAGCGGCAGTATGTCGAGCTCGTCCGGCATATCAAGGCGAGCGTGCGCATCCCGGTGGCGGTCAAGCTCGGGCCCTATTTCAGCTCGATTCCGAATATGGCCGCCAAGCTCGACGAGGCCGGCGCCGACGCCTTGGTGCTGTTCAACCGGTTCTATCAGCCCGATTTCGACCTGGAGTCGCTCGAGGTGGTTCCCAACCTGGTGTTAAGCAACTCGAGCGAGCTGCTGACGCGGCTGCACTGGGTGGGGATTCTCTACGGCCGGATCCGCGCCGACATGGCGATCACTGGGGGCGTGCACACGGCCCAGGACGTGCTCAAGTGCATGATGGCCGGGGCCAAGGTGGCGATGATGACCTCGGCGCTGCTGCGGCAGGGTATCGACTACGCGGCCCGGCTCGAAGAGGATCTGATCCGCTGGATGGAAGAGCATGAGTACGAGTCGATCCGCCAGATGCAGGGCTCGATGAGTGCCCAGCGGGTCGCCGACCCGGCCGCCTTCCAGCGGGCCAACTACATGCGCGTTCTCTCGAGCTACGAACTGCGCCCGCGCCCGGGCGTGCAGTAGCTGCCGGCTGTCGCGCTCAACGCGCGCCGGCCAGGGCGGCGATCTCCGCGGGGACGAGCGCCCGCGCATACAGGCGAACGTCGCGCAGGCGCCCGTCGAGCACGTCCTGGTCGCCTGTGCCGATCAGGAGCGGCTCCCGGTTCGTCAGATCGTAGTCGCCGGGTGAGAACGTCTCCGAACGCGCCACTTCGACCCCGTCCAGATACAGCCGCAGGCGGCCGCCGTGCCGGACGGCAGCCACATGGTGCCGGCCAGGGGCGAGCTCGCGATCCCAGGTGGCGTTCCGCCCGGCTTCCATCGACCAGACGCGTCCGGAGGGCAACGTTCCGCAGAACAGTCTTCCTTTGTAGACCGCCATCGACCAGGCGCGCCGGTAGCGCACGCCCGGCGTGCGGTCCAGTTCGGCCAGGCGCGTCCAGCGGCCCTCGTCTTCATAGCGATAGACCTCCGCGTGGGGAAGCGTGCCGACGTACATCTTGCCGTTGTAGACGGCCAGGGCCATCGATTCCAGCTCTTGGCCCGGGCGGCCCGCCGGACTCCACCGGCGATCGCCTTCGTAGCGAAAGATCGTGGCGCTCGGCCAGGTCGACACATAGAGCCGACCTCGGTAGACCGCAAAGCCGTAGGTCTGCGTCGTATCCGGCAGCTCGCCGACGATCTCCCAGTCGCTGCCGCCCAGGTAGCGGTAAACCTGGCCCTTGTCGTAGCCCGTCCCGTAGAGATGGCCGTCGAAGACGCCCAGGGCCACGACCCGGAGCCCCTCGGGCGTCCCGCAAGCCACCCATCGGTCACCGCCTTCGTAGCGGTAGGTTCCGGCCGGGGCATAGAGGGAGCTCGCGTAAAGCTTGCCCCGGAATACGGTGAGACAGGCCACGGCGGTAGCCTCGCCGAGCCGCCCGCAGTCGCGCCAGCTCCCGTCATCTTCCAGCCGGAAGACGCGGCCGCCCAGGTGGGGATTGGCCGATTCGGGCAGCGCCGAGCCCGCCAGGCGGTATTTCGCCGTGCCGGCGTAGAGATGGTCCTGGTAGGAGGCGAGAGCGGAAACGGCATTGGCGCGGTCCGGGTTCCCACAATCGATCCACCGGCCCCTCTCCGCCCGGCGCCAGACCCGGCCCGCCGCGCCCTCTTCCGGCTCGCAGGTGCCCGCATAGAGTTCACCCTGATGGACCGCGAGCGCCATGGTGAAAACGGATCGGCCGGGCCGGCCCTCGTCGGCCCAATCGGCGCCGCCGCGCCCGTCGTCGATGCCGAAGTGCAGATTGCGGTGGTTGGCCAGCGACGTCGTGACCGCGTTGTCGCGGATCGCCAGCACGAAGCCTCGCCGCTTCGCCGGATCGAACTGCATGAGAATGCCGCCTCCGATGTCGTCCGCCTCCGGCGCCAGCTCCAACTCGGCCGAGACCGTGAAGTCGCGCCTGCCCAAATCGAGCGCCGGCGAGGCCGGGACCTCGATCCGCGAGTTCCGCCCGTCGAACTCTGCGCCGCTTGCGCTGAAGCGCACGCCCCGCGCGATTCCGTGCAGATGATTGCCGGAGATGTCCCGGGCGTCGGAGACCAGCGGCCGGTGCGCCAGCAGCGGGCCGGCCGGCGGCGCCCCTAGCGAGAGGAGAAAAGTGCGGCGGTTCATCCGGCTAACGTCCTAAGATCTCGAGCATTTTAAGCGACAGGGCGGGCACGTAGGTGATCACGAGCACGCCGACGAGCATCACCACCAGAAACGGGAACGAATCCCGCCAGATGCGCGTTAGCGGTTTGCCGAACCGATAAGCGGCCAGAAACAGGTTCATGCCCACGGGCGGCGTCAAGTAGCCGAGCTGCAAGTTCGCCAGGAAGATGACGCCCAGATGCACCGGGTCGATTCCGAAGGCTTCGCCCATCGGCTGGATCAGCGGCACCACCACGAGGATGGCGGAGTAGATGTCGAGCAGGCACCCGACGATGAGGAGGAATCCGTTCAAGGCCAGCAGGAACAGCCAGCGCGATTCGATGTGGGCGCGCACCCAGTCCACGGCGCGGTCCGGAATCTGGGCGTCGATCAAATAGTTGGTGAAGCCGAGGGCGACGCCGAGGATCAGCAGCACGCCGCCCACCAGGGTGACGCACTCGGTGACGATGCGGGGCGTATCGTGGCGCGCCCGCAAGTCCCGGTAGACGAAGCACTCGATCAGGAAGGCGTAAAGCGCCGTGAGCGCCGCCGCCTCCACCAGCGTGGCAAAGCCGCCGAAGATTCCCACCAGCACCACGACCGGCAGCAGCAGCTCCCACTTGGCCGCTCCGACCGCGTCGATCGCCTCGCGCAGGCGAAAGCCGCTCACGTCTGCCCGGGTCCGCCGGCCGCGCCACATTCACCAGCCCGCCGTCAGCAGGATGAGCAAACAGGCCGGCGCCAGCCCCCCGAGGAAGAGCCGGTCGATTTCCGTGTGCGCCTAGACGCCGTAGAGGATGACGGGAAGGCTGGGCGGAAGCAGGACGCCGAGCGAGCCCGAGGCCGTCACCAGCCCGAGCGAGAAATTCTCCGGGAAACGCGCCTTGATGAGCACCGGCAGGAGCAACCCGCCGAGCGAGAGGATCGTCACGCCGGAGGCGCCGGTGAAAGAGGTGAAGAAGGCGAACACCAGAACGGTGAGCACGGCGGGGCCTGCGGGCATCCAGCCGACCAGCGCCTCGAAGGTCCGCACCAGCCGCTGACTGGCGCCGCCCTCGGCCAAGAAGTACCCAGCTAGCGTAAACAAGGGAATGGCGGGCAGAAGCGGCGAGGCGGCCAGTCTGTAGGCCTCGACGGTGACGGCGGCCACGGGCGTGCCGCTGCTCCAGAAGAAGATGAGCGCCAAGCCGCCGATGGCGGCGAAGATGGGCAACCCGAGCAAGGTCGCTGCCAGGATGACCAACGCGGCCGGCGTCACCAGGCGCTCGTCTCCCCCGGGGGCCGCCTGCGCCAGGATCAGCGGAACGGCCAGACCGAGCGAGGTGATCGCGCGGCCCCACCAGCGCGGCGAAGCGCGCCAGATCACGCGCACCGCCACTGCGGCGAAGCCCAGGGGCATGACGGCGGCGACCAGCCAGATCGGAATCTCCGCCACAAGGATGGTGCCCGCCTCGCGCTCAGCCTGGATCAATCCGATGCTGGCCCAAGTCAGCCCCGCCGCGACCGCGGCCGTAAGCGCCCCGGTGAGAAGGCGCACCGGGGCAAGCCATGCCGGCGGCAGGAAGCTCACCGTCGAGAGCGCCAGCAGCTTGTCAAATCGGGCGGCCAGCGCAGCTCCGAGGAAGGCGACCCAAAGCGTCAGATGCTGCACCACCGGGGCCGTGCCGGGCAGGCCGCGCCCGATCGCCTTGCGAGCCAGGATCTCCGCCAGCGGCAGCAGCGTCATGGCGGCCATCGCCGCCAGCGCGATCCAGGTTTCTAGCCGCGCCGGCCCCGCCCCGGGTCGCCTCATCGGGGATTCCCGCGGGCCTTGCTGCGAAACTCGTCCCGCAGCCGCCGGACCTCATCGAACAGATCGGCCGCCACCAGCCTGCCGCGCAGTTTCGGGTAGGCCTCCTCGACCTCACGCCGCCATTCGGCAGCCGTCGCCGCATCGAGCGTGATCACCTTCAGCCCCCGCTTCTTCATCGCCTCGACGGCGTCGTCGCCCATCTTGCGGATCTCGCCCCGCAGCCGCAAGCCCGCCGCGCGCGCGGCCTCGAGCATCTTCGTGCGGTTGGGCTCGGGAATGCGCTCCCAGGTCTTCTTGCTGACGATGGTGGCCCCCACGAGCGGCGCCCACTTGATATCGATCATGTACTGCGCCACACCGAACCACTGGTTGAGCATCGCCAAAAGCGGGGGCACGTCGAAAGCGTCGATCAGCCCCGTCTGAAGGGCCGGCAACATGTCGGTGGTGGCCAGGGGCACGGGACGGAAGCCTGCCGAGTGATAGAGCTCGAGGGTGTCAGCGTCGCCCGCCATGATGAACAGCTTCATGCGGCGGATGTCGTCCAGGCGCTTGGCCGGGGTCTTGGTGAAGAAGTGCACCCAGCCGGCGTCGCCCCAGTTCAGCACCACCTAGCCCTTTTGCTCGATCGCCTGTTCCAGACGCGGCGCTATCCGGTCGCGCACGTAATCGAGCTCTTCATACGAATCGATCAGCAGCGGGATCTGAAGACAGGCTACCGCCGGCTCCATCCGCGACAGCCCCGAGCCGGACAGCGCCACGGCCTGGAGCTGGCCGATGCGCATCTTCTGAATCATGTCCGGCTCATCGCCGAGCACGCCGCCCGGGTAGATGCGCAATTCGACCTGCCCGCCGGAGATGTGGCGCCAGTCCTGGCCCATCTGCTGAAGGATCTGGTGCCAAGGCGAGCCGTCCGGGGCCACGGTGCCCATCTTGATCAAGACTCGCTGGGCGTTCGCCGCCGGGCAAACAAACAGACACGCAGCAACGGTAACTGCCAGGCCTTTCACTTGCCGACCTCCTCGCTGTCGCTAGAGGCTTCCTCCTCGAGAAAGAGCTCGTCGATCCGGCCGAGCAGCCACCGCGCTCGGCGCTGCGCAATCAGGTTCATCAGCCGGCTCCGTTCGTCCTTGTCCGGGTCGATCTCGAGCGCGCGCTCGAGCATGCGGCGGAACTCGGCCCGGTTCTGCTCGCGAACCAGAACGGTTTCGGCATAGCCGACGAAGGCGCTTGCCCTGCGCCCCCCCCGACAGCTCGACGGCCCGCTCGAAGTGCTTCCGCAGGCGCGTGGCATCGAAGCCGCCCGCGCCCGGGCGCGAACTGGCGTAGATGACCTGAAACTCATGTATGGCGCCGTCGTTCCAGCGCTCATCCAGCGCGAGCGCCCGGTCGATGAGCGCCTCGACCTCGGGCAGGCGCGCAAGCATCGCTGCGTCGCCGCGGGCCGCTGAGATCGCCAGCCCCAGCGCGGCGGCATTCCAGTACAGAAGCGGCACATGGCGGGGATCGCGGACCACGTGCAGGGCCTGGACCGGATCTTTTTCGAGCGCTTGCCGCATGCCCGGATATCTTCTCTCCAAGGCCCGAAATCCGTAGGCGCTGGCCCGTTCGAACAGCCGCCGGGCACGCCGGCGAAGCGCGTTGGCGCGTTCGAGGTCTTCCGAGGCCGTGCGGTCGGCCTCCTGCTGCACGTACCCGTAGGCATAGAGCGTAAAGCCGCGACAGCCGGCCAGCAGCAAGCCCTCGTGCTGCGGTGACTTCGCCAGCAGGCTTTCGATCAGCTTCAGGCCGAACGGCAGCGCCTCGCCGACCAGTTCGACGTCGTCGTCGGTTTCGAAGGTCGAGCCCCCGGTGGCCAGCGAATCCCCGATGCGGTTTACCGCAAACCGGCGCATCGAGCAGGCCGTCGGACACAGCGCCGCGAGCGTCGCGGCCAGCACGAGCGTCCGAACCGGCATCGGTTCCTCGGTTTTAAAATACCGCAATCACCGGCTGCGGCCAAACGTGGTAAAAGGGTTCCGGCGAGGGTGTGCGATGACGACCCGGCGCGAGTTCTTGTGCGGGGCGGCCGGGGCCTCCTCGGCCGCAGCGCGCTCGGGGCGCCCGGCTCTGACGCTGTTTTTGGCCGGAGACGTCATGACCGGCCGGGCAATCGATCAGGTGCTGCCGCACCCGTCGAACCCGCGTCTACAGGAAGCCTTCATGAAGTCTGCGCTCAGCTATCTGCGGCTGGCCGAGCGAGCTGCCGGACCCATCCTCCGCCCGGTCGATTTCTCCTACATCTGGGGCGACGCGCTCGCGGAGTTCGACCGGCGCAAACCCGACCTCAGAATCGTCAATCTGGAGACGAGCATCACCACCAGCGACGACTTCGCGCCCAAAGGCATCAACTATCGCATGCACCCGAAGAATGCGGCGTGCCTCAAGGCGGCGCGCTTCGATTGCGCCGTGCTGGCCAACAACCACATCCTCGATTTCGGCGTCGCCGGGCTGCTCGAAACGCTCGAGACGCTCGCCGCGCTGAAGATTCGCGCCGCGGGCGCCGGACGCAACTTGCGCGAGGCCCAGGCGCCCGCCGTGCTCGAGCCGGCGGGCAAGCCGCGCGTGCTCGTCTTCGGCTTCGGCACGCCGGGCGCGGGGGTGCCGGCGCACTGGGCGGCCGGCGCAACCCGGCCGGGCGTGAATTTCCTTCCGGACTTTTCGATCGGCGTCGCCAAAGCGGTCGCAGCCCAGATTGGCGCCCACCGCCGGCCGGGCGACGTCGTGGTGGCCTCGATTCACTGGGGGCCCAATTGGGGTTACACGATTCCTCGAGAGCACCGCGAGTTCGCCCGCCGCCTCATCGATGAAGCGGAGGTAGACCTCATCCACGGCCACTCCTCGCATCATCCGATCGGGGTTGAAGTCTACCAAAGCCGCCCGGTTTTGTACGGCTGCGGCGATTTCATCAACGATTACGAAGGTATCGAAGGCTACGAAGCGTACCGCAGCCATCTCGTGCTGATGTATTTCGTCACGCTCGACGCTCGGTCCCGCCGGCTGCTCGGCCTGGAGATGACGCCGCTCAGAATCCGCCGCTTCCGTCTGGAGCGCGCCCGGCGCGAAGAGGCGGCCTGGCTCCGCGACATGTTCACGCGCGAGGGCCGGGCGTTCAACACCGCGGCCGAGCTCAACGCCGATCTGACGCTGACGCTCGCCTGGCGCGAGGCGCCCCGTGGCTGATCCGCTCGCCGCCGGCTTGGCGCTGGTGTTGCTCGCCGGTCTGTTCCAGGGCAGCTTCATGCTGCCGAGCAAGTGGATGAACGGCTGGGCCTGGGAGAACTACTGGCTGCTGTTTGCCACGACAGCCTACCTCGTCTGCCCGTGGCTGTTCGCCGTGGTGACGGTGCCCCGGCTGGCGGAAGTCTACGTCGGCGTGCCGCACGCGACCATCGCGCAGACGCTGGCCTTCGGCCTCGGCTGGGGACTGGGCGCGCTGGCGTTCGGCCTCGCCGTCGACGCCATCGGGATGGCGCTCGGCTATGCCGTCATTGTCGGGATCGCAGCCACGGCCGGCACACTGGTCCCGCTGCTTGTCTTGGGCCACGGGACCTTGGGGCCGGCCCGCGCGGCGGTGACCGCCGCCGCACTCGCGCTGATGCTCGCCGCCATCTGTCTGCTCGGGCTGGCGAACCATCTGAGCGCCCCCGGGTAAGCCGCCCCGGCCTGTGATAGAATCCGCACTCCGAGGAGGCACGGTCTCACCATGACACAGTTTCCGGCGAAGTGGCTGGCCGTCGCTTGCGGACTGATTGCCGCGCAGGCGTTCGCCGAGGTCAGGATCTTGGAGAATTTTACGCTGATCGACGGCACGGGCCGGCCCCCGGTCGCCGCGGCCGCCCTGGTCGTGCGGGACGGCAAGATCGACTACGCGGGGCCGAAGGCGCAAATGCAAGCGCCGGCCGACGCCGAGCGCTTGGACCTCGCGGGCAAATATGTGATGCCCGGCATCATCGACCTGCACGTGCACCTGGGCAACGTCAAGGGCCTGGTGCAGGATCCGAAGTTCTTCACCCGCGAAAATCTCTCCGAGCAGCTCCGCACCTATGCCTGGTACGGGGTCACCGCGGTGGTGAGCATGGGCACGGATGCCGATCTCATCTATCAGGTCCGCGCCGAACAGCGCGCGGCTCGTCCCACGCTTACTCGTATCTTTACCGCCGGCCGGGGCTTCACCAACAAGAACGGCTATCCGAGCAGCGTTCCCGGAATGAAGGGCGTTCCCTTGGAAGTCGAATCCGCCGAAGACGTGCGCCGCGCCGTGGCCCACCTGGCCGACCGGCGCGTGGACGTCGTCAAGATCTGGGTGGACGACCATCTCGGCAAGGAGCCGAAGATCTCGATGGAGCTGTGCCGCGCCATCATCGAGCAGGCCCACAAGCACAACCTGAAAGTAGCGGCCCACATCTTCTACCTGGAGGATGCCAAGAAGCTGGTCGAAGCGGGTGTGGACGCCCTGGCGCACAGCGTGCGTGACCGGGCCGTCGATCGGGAGTTGATTTCGATGATGAAGAAGCGGGGTACGTGGCTGATCCCGACTCTGACGCGCGAGGTCTCTACATTCGTCTACGCCAAGCCGCACCCGTTCCTCGACGATCCGTTCTTCACTCGCATGGCGGACCCGCAGGTTATCGCGACGCTCAAGAGTCCTGAGTACCAGAAGAAGCTCCAGGCCGACCCGAATCTCGGCCGCTACGAGGAGTTCCTGCGGACGGCCCAGAAGAATCTCCAAGCGATCTCGGCCGGCGGCGTCAAGGTCGGCTTCGGGACTGACACCGGTCCGCCGGCGCGCTTTTCCGGTTACTTCGATCACTGGGAGACGGAGCTGATGGCCGAGGCGGGCATGAGCCCGGCGGAGATCATTCGCTCGGCCACGGGAGGCGCCGCCGAATACTTGGGCGCCAAAGACTTGGGGACGCTCGAAAAAGGCAAATGGGCGGACATGGTGGTGCTGGCCGCCAATCCGCTCGACAACATTCGCAACACGCGCTCGATCGAAAGCGTCTGGATCGCCGGCAACCGCGTCCGGTAGGCGCCGAACTCGAGCACTGGTCTTGGGCTTCCCCCGTGGGGGCTCGCTGAAGTCGCCGCGGAAAATTGTCGATCCTAGAACCGGGACATGCGTTCCATCCGGTGCTATTCTGGAAGTGGCCCGCAGAAGGGGGCTAGATTTGGACGAGCGACTCAAGCGGTTGATGCAAGAACTCGGGAATGCGATCAACGAATCGCTCTCGGAGTCGGACCGGATTGCCGCGGCGATTGGGGAGATCAAACGCGCAGGCTACGACGTCTTCCTGGTGCTCGAGGCGACGATCGGTTTCAACAAGCGAACCGAGGAGACGGACGAGGACGCTGCGCCGACGGCCGAAGAGCCGCGGTCCGAGTATCTCCCGGGCACGTCGCGGCGGATCCGCTGGACCTCACAGGATCAGAAGTTCCTGCGGGCCCTGAAAATCTCCCTCGATGAAGACACCGATTAGCCGAGTAGCTCTTCGTAGACCCGCCGCGTTGCCTCGATGGCGCGGCGCCAGGGAAACAGCCGGGCGCGAGCCAGGCCGCGCGCAGCAAGACTCTGGCGCAACTCTGCATCGCCGGCGAGCCGTTCCAGAGCCCAACCCAGCGCCTCCTCGTCTTCCGGATCCACCAGCAACGCGGCATCTCCGGCCACCTCCGCGAGAGCCGACCGGTTGGAGGTGAGAACGGGTAGCCCCCGCGCCATGGCTTCGAGCACGGGCAGACCGAATCCCTCATCAAGAGACGGAAAGGCAAGCAGGGCGGCGCGCCGGTAGAGCTCCTCCAGGCGGGCGTGCGGGACGTAGCCGGTCACCTCGATGTCGCCGCGCCGCGGACTGCGCGTGATCTCCTCGAAAACCTCCGCCGCTCCGTAGCCGCTCGAGCCGGCGAGCACCAGGCGCCAGTTGCGCGGCAGGCGAGCGAAGGCGCGCACGAGCCGCACGAGGTTCTTGCGCTTCTGGATGGCGCCGACGTGAAGGATAAACGGCTCGCGATTCGAGCTGGGCGGCGTCTCGGGAAGATGGACGCCGTGCGGGACCACGCGGATGCGCCCGGGCTCGACTCCCAACAGGTCGCGCACCTGAGCGGCGGTGAACTCGGAGACGGCGATAATCAGGTCGCTGCGTGCGGCGGCACGCCGGGCCTGCTCGGCAAAGCGGCGGCGGAAATCGGCCGTCGAGTAGTCCGCGGTGAGCACGAACAGGTCGTGAAACGTGCTGACCGCGCGCCGGAGGCGCCGCGCCGGCAGGCGCTGGTTCAGCCCGTGGAACAGGTCGGGCGCAAGGCCCCAGCCGTGCTCGAAGAGAACCCGGCGGCGGCAGTTGGCCGGCAAAGGGGTCCGAAGGCTCCTCAGAAACCGGTGGGGTCGATAGCAGGCAAGGAACCTTGCCTCCGGCCAGGCCGCTGCCAGGCCGTGGAGGATCTCCCGCGAGTAGACGCTGATCCCTGTGGGCTCATCGGCGAGGATGTAGGTGGCGTCGAGAGCGATTGTCCAGCAGGGGAGCATGCGTCGGCAATTCGGCTTCGCCGCGCTTATTCTCGCACAGGCGCTGCTCGCAGGCGTCGAAGAGGTCCTCCAAGCATGCGGTTGAATCCCGCGGCCAGGTGACGGCGGCCGCTCGCACCGGCAGCCCGCGAAGCCGTTCCTCCACCAGGCGGACGAGGTCGCGGGGCTGCTCGCTGACGGCCACGGCCACGAGCCGCGCCGATCCCGTGCGGGCGATGAGCCCCGTTTCGCTGAAAAGCTCCGTGAGAGTTTCGGCGGTGCGCAAGATGTCCTGAACTTCGTTCTCCCGCTCCAGTTCCACGACCAGAAGCTCGACCGAGCGGCCCGCGGCAAGGGCCAGACGGGCGTGACGCTCGGCAAACTGCGCCAAGCCGGCGGCCGTGAGCAACCCGGTCAGCTCATCCAGTAAAGCGAGGCTTTCGAGCGCGTTCCACAGCCGTTGGCGCTCGATGGCGGCCCGGAGCGTCCGAGCCAGCGGCAGGCAGTCGATTTCCGTCTTGATCAGGTAATCCTGGGCGCCGCGTCGCAGCAGACTCAAGGCCTGGGCCTCTTCGCCCGGCTCCACGAGAATGATCACGGGCAAATCCCGCGCGGCGAGCCGCAGGCGAGTGAAGGCTTCGAGCAGACGGCCGTCCAGCAGGGAGGCATCCAGGAGGATGGCATCGAAACTCTCGGCGGCCAGCGCCGCCACCGCCTCCTCCAGCCGATCGACCGGAACGAGCTCGCACTTGGGGATCCAGCCTCGGCTGTAACGCACCTCCTCGATCTCGGCAAACGCCTCTTCAACCAGGGCGACGGCGTCGAGATCGTCCGTGACGAGCAGCGCCTGAAGCGGTCTTTCCGCCATGGTGCGCCTCCACAGAAGTAGTAGGTCTCTGCCGGCGCTTGTCTCGCCGCGCGCTATCGGACGACGACGCTCGCCACGCGCTGGTTGTCGAACTGGTCGGTGACGCGTACCGCGATGGCCTGCTCCCCATCGGGCGGCGGATTCAACTCCACGACGAACTCCAGCCGCGGCGAATCCATCAGTCGGGTGACGGGTTCAGCGAGGCGCCACTCGCCTCCGTTAATGGAATACTCGGCCCTCTGGATCGGAGAGAGCGCGTCGGCGGCGGCCCACTCCAAGCGGAGCGCGCCCCCGCTGCGCGTCGCTGTCAGCCGGGGCACCTCCGGCGGCGTGTTATCGATGAGAAACGGCTCGCTCACCAGCTCCGTCGAAAGCGCCTTCTCCGGCGGATTGCTGTTCCGATCCGAGACCGTGACGCGCAACAGATATTCGCCGTCTGCAAACGCCGTGGTGTCCCAGGAAAGGTAGGGGTCCGTGAGCTCGTCTTGAAGAAGCTTCCAGCTCGATTCGGCGACCCCGCGGATTTCGACCTTGAAGATGAGCTCGTCGCCGTTGTCGTCGGCGGCGAGCCAGCGGGCGCTCTGATACCCTTTGGCGTACTGCACCGACTGCGCGGGCGCCACCGGAACGGGTTTTGGGGGCGCCGGAGTCCGGCTTTCGGCGAGCGGCGGCAGATTCAGCGTCTTCGGGCTGCTGACCGCCAGAGCGCGCGGCGGGAAGCGGTAGTTGGGCGGAGTAAACGCGATCCGGGTGATTTCGGGGGCCACGTTCCGATTGAGGTAGGCGATCTCGACGCGCCGCAACTCCGGCGACTGGTTGCCTGTGCCCGCCAGCCGCACGCGATATTGCAGGAATCGCGCCGGAGGCGAGGCGATGCGGCCCGACGTTCCGGCCAGTTCGACCTTTGCCCATGGGCTCCAGTTGCGGTGCGGCCGCTCCAGGTTTCCGCTGCGCGTCTCAAACAGGATCGAGCCTTTCGTCGCAGCGCCGGCGTAGCGCAATGCACCCCAGTAGGAGAAGAATTCGGCGTTGAGCACCGGGCTTTCGAAAGTGCCCTGGGATGCGAGGCGAGCGCCGAATTGATACACGCGGCCTACGTTTCCCGTGGCGGCGAAGATCCTGCCGTCGTCGGCCGCCACGAGAGCGGTGATCTGCTTCGGTGGAATCGTCGCCAGCAGCGTGTAGCGTCGCGATGGCTCTTGCGGCGCCTCCAGGCGAAACAGTTTGCCTTCGTCACCGGTGCCGATCAACAGTTCCCCGCCGACAGTGACGGCCAAGGAGTAGACGATCTCTTTTGGGTCGGTCCAGACTGTGCGCGGGAAACCCTCGGGATCGATGCGAACCACTTCGGAGCCGCCGGTGACGGTCGGCCGGATCAACGGGGCGGGCGGCGGCGGGGGCTGGGAGCGTTCGGGCGCCGCCTGAGCAGGCGCGGGCGCCGCTCCGGGCTGCGCCGTTGGCGGGGCCGGGGCAGGCAAGGCCGGTGGCAGGGAGGGGGCTGCGACCGGTTGTTTGTCGCCGACGGCGGCCGCGTAGATGATGCCGTCGCGCCCGGCGACCACCGCCGTGACCTCGCGCTTGGCTGTCTGGTGCACGACAAACGGCCTGCCGTCCGGCGCGATCCGCAGAATGAGGCCGCCCGGCTCGGTGCCCGCGATGAGGTTGTCCGCCGCGTCGACGGCCAGCGATCGGACGTGCGTTTCGTCCGTCGCGGCGAAGACGCCGCCCCGGCCGTCCGGCCCGACGCGGTGGATCTCGCCGCGCTCGCCCGTACCGACAAACAGCTCGCCTTTGCTATTGATCGCCAGCGCCCAGATGTATTTGGTCCGCGGTTCGTAGATGAGTTCCGGTTTTCCGTCGGGGCCGATCCGGTAGACCTTGCCGTCCGGCGAGGTGGCCGCATAGAGCCGGTCCGCGCGGTCCACCACGAGCGCCTGGATCTCGAACCCCTCGATCTCGGCAAAGCTTTTGGTAGCTCCGTCGGGGGCGATCCGAAAGATCTTGGCGGCCCCGCCGGGACTGCCGCCTCCGGCGTAGAGATAGCCTTTGGAATCGGCCGCCAGCGCCCACAAGTAGGCGGCCGAGGCATCGAGGAGTTGCCTGACCTCGGGGGCCAGGGTCAAGCGCCCATCGCTGCGGAGCGCCAAACCCTCAAGAGTCCCTTTCTCGAAGTCCGCACGCGTGGAATGCTCCCAAAGGCGGGTCTCTACGGCCCAGACGCCCGCCGCCAGCGCCGCGCCGGCCGCGGCAAGACGCATCAGGTTGTTCATCGAGGGTGATCTACCTCACTTTGATGGCGAGCGCGTAGCTGCCGGTAATGACTTGGTCGAAGGGGATCGACATCTGCTCCTGGAGGCTTTCGCCCCAGGCGACGAAGCGCCGGTTGCCGGTGCGGCCCGTCTGCATGACGTTTGCGATGCTGGCCGGCAAGCTGGGCATGGACTTGTCCTCGTAGAACAGCGTCGGGCGCGCCTCGACCAGCGAGACGTAGAGCTTATTGTTGCTGCGCTCCTGGTTGAGCAGCGAGACGGTTTCCGGCAGGTCCATGAAGCGGCTCGCCATGGCCGCGGCGCTCTGCATGCGGTTGAGCGTGTCGGCGTCGCTCAGCAGAATCTTGTGGGTCCCCTGAGGCAGCCCGGCCGGAATTCGCACCGTGAAGTCCCGCTCGATTCGCTCGCCGCGATAGGGTTGGAGGAAAACCTTCACGGGGACCTCGGAGCCGGGCGCCACCTCTGTCACGGCCGCCCAGGCGGTCTCGATCGTCGCCACGCGCCGCTCCGGCAGCAGATCCACCGTGGCGTTGACCCGCTTCAGGCGGGGCGTCTTGATGGCGTTTAAGAACAACCGGTTGAACTTGTCGCCCCACCAACCCGCCAGCAGCATGGGCGCGGGCACCGGCAGTTCGCTCGCCGCCTGCATCGTGGCCAGCGACAGGTTCTGTTGGCCGTCCAGCTCCACCTCGCCGCTCAAGCGGTAGGTGACCTCCTCGGCAAATTCGTTCAGGCCGGCGATAGAGTTGAACAGCGTCACCATCATCAGGTATGGCGTCCATTTTTGCTGGACGAAGACGTGAAACCGCAGATCTTTCTCTTTGCGGACGGCGCCCTGCCGGTCGAAGGCCCGAACTTTCACGTTGACCGGAATCATCGGCGCCCGCTCACCGAGTACGCCCATTATGGCGCTGCGACGATCCTGCCGCAAGGCGCCGACGATCTCGGTGGCGTTAGCGAACTTGTTGGGCTGATAGGCCGAGGAGAGGACCATCAGCACCTCGGCTCGGCTCATGGGCATGTCCACGGGGCCGAGGTTAAAAAACGAGTGGCCAAAGGCAAGCACCCGCCTGCCGTCGTTATAGGTGACCGTGCCCAGGCCGGAGATACTCATGTCGCCGGAGACCAGCACGCCGGCCACGGCGTCGCCGGGTTGAAGCGCCCGCTCCCAGCCCGGCGCCGGGGCCGGGTCGGCCAGCGCGCCGCTGGCGCCACCCTGCACCGCCGTGAGGCCTAGCTGCTCAAACAGCGGGCCGAACTCCCGCAGAACCGAGGGATGAAACCCCGCAAAGCTGAGCGGCGTGCCGATGGGGACCATCACCGGATTGCGCCGGAGGACCTCCGGCGAGGCGCCGACGGCGACGGCTTGCGCCAGCAACTCGCTCGGCACTTCAACCCCCACACGCGCCTGTACTCGGTCGGGCGTTCGGGCATCCTCGGGAACCGAAAAGTCAAAGTCGTTGACCTCGAGCATCAGCTCGATGGGCGTGATGCCACAGATGGCGTCCGGCGAGAAGACGCTCATCCGCAAGGCGATGGCGCCGATCAGCTTCCCGTCGACGTAGACCGGGCTGCCGCTCATGCCGCCGGCCACGTTGGTGCGCTCCGCCTTGCCGCCGAGCTTGGCCAGGATCACATCCTGGCGCGGCCCCCACGCGTTTTTCCACAGGCCAATGATCTCCACCGGCACCGGTTCGGGCCGGCCGCCCTGGAAGACGGTCCAGGCCGTTCCTTTCATTCCGGGGCGAATGTCGGAAGTTTTCAAGATTTCCACCGGACCGGCTTTGGGCGGGGTTAGATCCGGCGAACCCAGGGCGGCGACTGCCACGACCAGCAGCGCGGCATATCGGCTCATCATATCGGACCACTACTCTCTTAGAAGTTGGAACCCTTCCCACAAACGGGCAAGAGTTTGTCCTTTTATTATAGCCCTCCCGGCTGTCGGTCGCCCGCCGTGCAGCGCCGGCTTAGCAGAATGCAGCGAGCTTGTCGCGAATCTGATCACTCGTGAAAGGCTTTCGGATGAAGCCGGCCGCGCCCAGCTCGACGGCTTCCATCACCGTGCTTTGGCCGCTTTCCGTGCTGATGATGATCACCGGGATTTGCTTGAGGCGCGGGTCGCTTTTGAGGTGTCGAAGCAGATCCAGCCCGTTCATCTTCGGCATGTTGATATCGGTGAGCAGCAGGTCGACCGAGTTCGCTTCCAGGGTCTTTAGCGCCTCCTCGCCGTCAGCCGCCTCCCAAACTTCGCCGACCGGCAGGCCGGCCTGGCGCACCAGGCGCTGCAACACCTTCCTCACGGCGACCGAATCGTCCACGATCAGCAAATCCAAGGGCATCGACAAGGTCCTCCCGGCTGAAAAGTTGGCCCTCTTGAGGCTTATCGGCCGCCATCCGGAGATTTTGTTTGCCTCTATAGAACTCTCGCCGCGCGCTTGCCACCGAGATCGACCAACCGGATGTCGAATTTCGGCAAGCCATTGATAGCGAGTTGGATCGGCCTCTCCACTGGGTGATCGAAAGCGATCACATCGCCTGCGGCCATCCTCAAGACCTCCTCGAGTCGGAGGGGTTCGCCTTGAAGGCGAGCGTCGAGCGACAAGAGTGCGCCTTCCAGCAGGTCGAGCATCCGCTGCTCCTCCTCGAGCGAGCTGCGGTGGCGCACCGAGGACCGCTCGGCGAACTTCTGCCGGAGCATCTTGATGAGCAGCGACGGCACGGCCAGGTTGATCGTTCCGGTGCGTTCGGCGAGGCTCACCTCGATGCAGGCGGCCACCACGGCCTCGTTCGGGGCCAGAAACTGGACCATCTGCGGCTCGGTCTCGTGGCGCAGCAGGCGGAAATTGATTTCGGTGATAATCCGCCAGGCTTCTTGCAGGTCGTTGAGGAGGATGCGGCAGATGCCGCGCAGAACATTCGCCTCGATTTCCGTGATCTCCCGGTCCGGCACGGCGACATTCTTGCCGGAGCCGCCCAGGGCGATCTCCAGGATGGGAAAGGCGAGTGAAGGGCTGATCTCGAGCAGGGCGTTGCCCCCAAGCGGCGCCATCTCAAGCACCATGAGCACCGTCGGCGACGACAGCGTCTGGCTGAACTCTCGGTAGGAGATCTGTTCGAGCGAAATCAAGTTGACGCTGACATAGGCGCGGAGGTAGGCCGACAGGCTCGCTCCCAGGGCGCGCGAAAAGTTCTCGTGGAGCTGGCGAATGGTGCGGAGCTGGTCGCGCGGCATATGGTCGGCCCGCCGAAAGTCGTACAGCTCCACTTTCGGCGTCGCGGCCTTGCCGCTTCGCTGCATCGCCCCGCTGAACATGCGGTCGATCTCCTCTTGGGGGAGCAGCGGATCCTTTCCCCGGGTCTTACCCTGTGCGCTCAAGAGCCACCTACCGCCACTCCTCCTAATCGGAGTCTGGCCGCCTTTCCTGCATACCACCCACCCCGGCGGTGATATGCTGGTCGACAAAGCAAAAAGAGGATCTTTAGGATGGCAAAACGGCTTTTATTCCTTCCCGTTGCGCTGTTACTGGTCATGCTCGTCGCCTCAGGGGCGTCGGCGGCCGAGGATAAGTTGCTTGCCCGGGCGCAACGCGCCTTCAAGCCCGTGCCCGAAACCCCGCCGCCGCTGGCCAACAACCCGCTCACGCCCGAGAAGATCGAGCTCGGCAAGATGCTTTTTTTCGATCCGCGACTGTCGTCGAGCTGGCTGATTAGTTGCAACACCTGCCACAACCTCGCCCTGGGCGGCGTCGATCTGCTTGAGACCTCGATCGGGCACGGCTGGCAGAAGGGCCCGCGCAACTCACCGACGGTGCTCAATGCCGTATTCAACGTGGCGCAGTTCTGGGACGGGCGTGCCAAGGATCTGAAGGAACAGGCCAAGGGGCCGGTGCAGGCGGCGGTAGAGATGAACTCGACGCCGGAGCGCGTCGTCAAGACGCTCCAGAGCATCCCGGAATACGTCGAGCGCTTCCGAAAGGCCTTTCCGGGCGAGGCCGACCCGGTGAGCTTCGACAACATGGCGCGCGCCATCGAGGCTTTCGAGGCGACGCTGTTGACGCCGGACTCCCGCTTCGACCGGTATCTGCAAGGCGATACGGCGGCGCTCAGGGCCGAGGAGAAGCGGGGGCTCGAGCTGTTTCTCAACAAGGGCTGTGTTGCCTGCCACGCAGGCGTCAATCTGGGCGGGACCGGCTACTTCGCCTTCGGCGTGGTGGAGAAACCGGGCGCCGACATCCTGCCGCCGGACGACAAGGGCCGCTTTGAAGTCACCAAGACGGCCACGGACGAGTACGTCTTCAAGTCGCCGTCGCTGCGCAACATCGAACTGACGCCGCCGTATTTCCACTCCGGGCGCGTCTGGGATCTCAAGCAGGCGGTGGCGATCATGGGCTCGGCGCAGCTCGGCGCGACGCTCACCGACGAGGAGGCGACGCTCATCACGGCGTTTTTGCGGACGCTAACCGGGCGGCAGCCGCGCATCGAATATCCGATCCTGCCGCCGCACACCTCGGCGACGCCTCTGCCGGTGCCCGAAGCGAAGCGCTAAATCGTAAATTGCGTAAATTGGGGACAGTATACTCAATTCCCAATTCGGCTGCCCGGCGGGCTCTTCGTTAGAATGAAAACAGAGCGATGTGGCGCGCGGCGGCAGTGCTGGCAGCGAGCTGTTTGCCGCTTCTGGCAGCGACGATTCGCTTGTATCTCACCGACGGCAATTACCACCTGGTCCGCGAGTATGAGGTGAAGGGCGACCGCGTGCGCTTCTACAGCATCGAGCGGAGCGAATGGGAGGAGGTGCCGGCAGAGCTGGTCGACTTGGAGCGCACCGAAGCTGAACGCGGCGCACGCCAGAGCGAGCGCCACAGGGAGCTCGAGTGGCTGGCCGGCGAGGAGGAGGCCGAGCGGATGGAACGCCGCGAGGTGGCGCGCGTTCCACGCCAGCCGGGAGTTTACCTGGTGGAGGGCGGCGAGGCCCGCCCGCTCCCTCAGGCGGAACTTGAAGTGATCACGAGCAAGCGGCGCACCGCGCTGAAACTGATCACGCCGATCCCGATCGTGGCCGGCAAGGCGACGGTAGTGGCCAAAGGCGCTCGATCGGCCACCGTGGTGAGTGAGCCGACGCCGGAGTTCTACGTGCGCATGATCAATCCCCAGCGGTTCGCCATCCTGCGCCTGAAGCCCGCTAAAGAGCACCGCGAGGTCGAGCGCTGGGCCGTGGCTCCGGTGACCAACGAGATCTTCGAGGCGCACGAGGAAGTGGAGAGCTTCCGGCGCGAGATGGCGCCCGGACTGTACAAGATCTGGCCCAAACAGCCGCTCGAGCCGGGCGAGTACGCCGTGGCGCAGTTCTCGCCGGGCCAGGGCAACATCGAAATCTGGGACTTCAGTTACCGGCCAGGGCGTTGAGGCGTTTCCGGGCGGCCGAGAAAGCGAGAGGATGTCGAAGGTCTTGTTTTTGCTCGTTTTCGGAGCGGTGATGGCGCCGGCGGCGGGGGCCGCCGACAAAGCGTTCCCCTACGCGTACGATCAATACGATCTGGCCAACGGCCTGCGCCTGATTTCCGTCCCCACGGATTTCCCTAATGTGGTCTCCGTTTACATCGTCGTGCACGCCGGCTCGCGCAACGAGGTCGAGCCGGGCAAAAGCGGCTTTGCGCACTTCTTCGAGCACATGATGTTCCGCGGGACCAGGCGTTATCCGAAGGAGCGCTACGAAGCCGTGCTGCGCGAGGCCGGCGCCGCCTCCAACGCCTACACCACCGACGACCGCACCGTCTATCACACAACGTTTTCCAAAGAGGACCTTGAGACCATCCTCGAGATGGAGGCCGATCGGTTCCAGAACCTCGATTACAGCGTCGAGGACTTTCGCACCGAGGCCCTGGCGGTGCTCGGCGAGTACAACAAGAACGCCGCTTCGCCCCTGCTCAAGCTGCACGAGGTGCTGCGCGCCACGGCCTTCGACCGGCACACCTACAAGCACACCACGATGGGCTTTCTGGAGGACATCAAGGACATGCCCAACCAGTACGCCTACAGCCGGCAGTTTTTCGACCGCTATTACCGGCCCGAGTACACGACGATCGTGGTGGTGGGCGACGTCGATCCCAAGGCGGTGCGGGCGCTGGTCGAAAAACACTGGGGCGGCTGGAAGCGGGGAACCTACCAGGCGCGTATTCCGGCTGAGGCGCCGCAGAGGGCGCCACGCAGCGCTCACATCGACTGGCACTCGCCGACGCTCCCCTGGGTCTGGGTGGCCTTCAAGGGCCCGGCCTACTCGGACACGGAAAAGGACCAGGTGACGCTCGATCTGATCAGCTTCCTGGGCTTTTCCGAGACCTCGCCGCTCTATAAAAAGCTGGTGCTCGAAGAGCAGAGCGTGGATTCGCTCTCGGTGGCCAACCCGGATCGCGTGGATCCCTATCTGTTCACGGTGATGGCGCGCGTCAAAAAGCAGCAGGACGTCGATCGGATCCGGGACGAGATTCTGGCGACGTTTCGGTCCTTCTGCGACCAGCCGGTCGATGCAGCGCGCCTGAAGGCCGTCAAGAGCCACCTGCGGTACCGCTTCGCGCTGGAGCTGGACAACTCGGCCGCCATCGCTGCGACGCTGGCGGCCTATGTCGGCCTGCGGCGCACGCCGGAGACGATTAACCGCGTCTATGA
>Ga0308391_1000254_pt1 | contig 23660 bp, 20 predicted proteins | sample Hotspr20Samplet1_FD_202363 | JGI IMG/M metagenome (GOLD analysis project Ga0308391, IMG submission 202363) | Hot spring phototrophic mat microbial communities from Octopus Spring, Yellowstone National Park, Wyoming, United States - 20050623_t1 ... | reverse complement strand
CGAGGAGGTGGCCGCTGCCATGCAACGGTCACTCTTTTAGATTCCGGTGAACCGAAGGATCAAAGCCGAGGCGTAAGCATATAGGGGGCTGCCCGCGGAAGCTTTTGGCCCCGGTCCGTCGGCCTGAACCCTGACCGCAACGCCACAAGCTTTCCGGCCGGCGCTTTCCGGATCGGGTGGCCTGATGATGTTCGAAGAGGGTGGAATCGATCTGCGATCGGTTCCACGAAGGGAGGCGAAAGAGAGAGAATCGAATGAGCAAGAAGGCGTCCGTTTTGTGCGGGCTTCGGCGCACGCGCTTGATGAGCCTGGCCGGCCCGCGGCTCCGGCTGCGAGTCGCCCTGTTCGACCTGTTCGGTGCCCTCTTTGCGCGCTTTCGGCGGAGGCGCCGGGGCTCGGCGGATGCCGTCTCTGGCGGGGGAATCCGGCCCCGCGAGGCCGGCAGCCGACTCCGGCCGCCAACTGTGGACCTGACGCAGTTAACCTTGCGCGCCGGATGCCTGGTGATCCCCTTCAGTCCCGCCGACTTGGTCAATCCCGAGGATTTCGATCCGCGCGCGCTCGCCTGGGTGGTGCTTCAGGCCTGTTGCCTGCGAGGCATTGTCTTCAGTACGGGCCGCGCCCGGCGCCTGGCCGACGTGCTCCGGCTTGCGGCACGAGCCGGCCGGCTGCGACCGGCAGGCGAGGGCGCCCACCCCGAGAGGGACATCTGGGTCGATCCGTTGGGAGGCGTCTATGACCTAACGCACTTGGAGATCCTCTGCCTGCCCGCCTCTGCCTTCGGCGGACCCGCTCCCGTCCCCTGCGCGCCGACCTCAGGCGTCGGCTGACGGGGCTTTCGGCCGGCACGATGGAGCTTCTCGGCCGGATGGCGCTACGAGGATCCCTCGGAAGGGAGAGTAACGGACAATGACGGAACGCAGTCTCTGGCTTGCGGCTTACGACATCCGCGACGCCAAGCGCTTGCGTCTGGCGCTGCGGGTGCTCAAGGCGTACTCGACCGGGGGGCAGCGCTCGGTCTTTGAGTGCTTCCTCACGGAGGCCGAGCGCACGCGTCTGCTCGCCGAAATCGAGGAGGTGCTGGCGCCCGAGGACAGCTTCCTGCTGGTGAAGCTCGATCCCCGCTCGCCCGTGCGCACGCTCGGAATCGCCGTGCCGCCGGCCGATCCCCCGTTCTTCTACATCGGCTGAGATGGCGACACTGTACCTGGACCGCTCCGGCGTCGAACTGCGCGAGGAGGGCGCAAGCCTCGCCATCTACGTGGGCGGCGAGCGCTGTCGCAGCGTGCCGCTCCATCTTCTGGAGCGGATCGTGATCTTCGGCCGAACCGGCCTGTCCAGTCGCCTGCTGGCCAAACTGGCTGAGCGAAACATCGGCGTCGCCATAATCGACCGGCGAACGGGGAGCCTGCGCGTTGGGCTAAGCTGGTTCGGCGGCGGCGACGCCTCGCGCCGGCTGGCGCAGTATCGGGCCTACCATGACGCGGCCTGGCGCAGCGGTTGGGCGCGCCGCCTGGTGGCCCGCAAGCTGGTCGGGCAGCGTCGCCTGTTGCTCGAGGCGGCCGAAGAGCGCCCGGCGGAGCGCCACCGCCTGGTTGGCGCCTCGGCTACGCTCGCGCAGATTCTCGACCGATTGCGCTCCGAGGAGGCGCTCGAACCGGCGGCCATCATGGGCCTGGAGGGCGCGGCGGCCCATGCCTACTTCGCCGCTTACTCGGCCCTGTTTGCGCCGGCGCTCGGCTTCCGCGAGCGCAACCGCCGGCCGCCGCGCGATCCGGTGAATGCCTGCCTGTCGCTCGCGTATACCCTGGCTTACCACCGAGCCGGTGTCGAGCTCGCAGCGGCGGGGTTAGACCCTGCGATCGGCTTCTACCACGAGACGGCGCACGGACGCGATTCGCTCGCCTGCGACCTGGTGGAGCCTTTGCGGCCCCATGTGGATGCCTGGGTTTGGGAGCTGTTCCGGCGCCGGATCCTGCGACCGGAGCATTTCCGGCGTCATGCCGGCGCGTGCCTGCTGGGCAAGGGGGGCCGTGCGGCCTTCTACGAGGAGCACGAGCGCTTCTCCGGCCGCCTCGGAACACGCTTGCGCCGCTTTACGCGGCTTCTGGTGCGCGCTTTGACCGGCGAGGCGACCTCGGTCGAGATCGTCGAGGATGCCGCCGAGCCGTGAGCCAGCGAGCTTCCGCGGTTACCGGCCCGGCGGCGCAGCGCAAGCTGCGGCTCAGTCGCCGAAGGCGGCGACCTCCTCCTCGACCTTCTCGACGGCCTTAGCGGCGGGCGCCGGCGGGCTGATCTGCACAAGCGGCTCCGGCGGCTGCTCCTTGAGCACCACCTGACGGTAGAGCTGCATCATGCGGCGGTTCTCCTCTTCGCGCCTTCGCGCCTCGCGGGCCCGGAGCTTCTCCTCGCGGGCGTTCTTGGCGATGCCCAGGCGGTCGAGATCCGTCTGCGCCCCCATGCGCACATGCTCTTCATTCAACCGCAGCGAGTGCTCGGTGCTGGCCAGCGGCACGTTCTTGCCGCCGGCGAAGATCTCATGCCGGCCGTGCTCCTCGTACCATTTGGCGAGCGTAGCCGTCATGTGCATCTTCTCGACGATCTGGCGCCAGCCGATGCCGGTATTGTAGGCGCAGAAAGAGATCTCGCCCTTCTGCGTCGCGTAGGGGATGATGCATTGCTCGGTGCGCCGGAAATCGTAGTTGAACAGGTCCTGGAACCACATGCCGGCGATGAAGAGGAAGTTCCAGCGGTCGGCGCGCCGTTTGGCGATGTCGCGCAGGCGCGTCTCGCCGTGCACCTGGCCGTAGTCGCGCCCGGTGGCGCCGAAGGTCTTGTCGAACTTCTTAAGCAGATCGATGAGCCGGAAATGGGTGGGGGCCTTGAACGGGTCGTAGTTGCGCATCAAGGAAAGGGCCATGCCGAGCACGGAAAGGAAGCGGCCGCGCGCGGCGTCGTTAATGCGGGCGACGTCGCGGGCCAGCCGATCGGCGTTCAAAAAGGCGGTGACCGGGACGGCCTCTTTGGTCTCCTTGTCGATCATCACCGCCATGCCGACGCCGCAGTTGGGGTGGCAGCCGCAGCTCAAGTGGCCCCAATCGGCCTGCGGGCCGTGCACCAGGTCGGCCCAATCGGAGAAGGTCGAAATGAAAGAGATCGGGAACCAGTCCCGCGTCGGCTCGCCGAGACCGGTCTGATTCTTGACGTCGTGCGCCAAGTGAGAGAGCGTGTAGCGCTGGGCCTTGCGCCGCTCCTCGGTAATCTCCTCGTCGCGGCCGGTGAAGGAGACGGGCTGGAACGACAGGAAGGCGATCTTCTTCGGATTGTCCAGCGCGAACTGGATGACGCGGCCGACCTGCTCGTTATTGATGCCGTTGACGATGGTGATCACCAGCACGATGTCGACGCCGGCCGAATGCAGGTTCTCGATGGCGCGCAGCTTGACGTCGAAGAGATTGCCGACCCGGCGGTGCGAGTTGGCGGCGTTGCCGATGCCGTCGAACTGAAGATAGACGTAGCGCAGACCCGCCTCGGCCGCCTGGCGACAGAACTCCGGACTCTTGGCGAACTCGATGCCGTTGGTGGCCGCCTGGACGCTGTGATAGCCCACCTGCCGGGCATAGCGGATGGCGTCCAAAAAGTAGGGCGAAAGCGTCGGCTCGCCGCCGGAGAACTGCACCGACATCTGCCGCCGCGGCTTGATCGAGATGGCGTTGTCGAGCAGCGTCTTGATCTCCTCCCAGGTGAGCTCGTGGACGAAGCCGACCTGGTTGGCGTCCATGAAGCAGGGATCGCACATCATGTTGCAGCGGTTGGTCAGGTCGATCGTCAGCACCGAGCCGCGGCCGTGCGTGATGGTGCTCGAGCCGTGATTGTGGAGCCGCTCGTCGTTGTGCGCCCGGATGTCGCGCCCGGGGAAGACCTCCTCCAAGTGGCGCGTGAAGGCCGGATCGATCGACATGACGTCCTCGAAGTAGCCGTGCTTGGGGCACTCCTTCACCATGAGGATCTTGCCGTCGCGCTCGATGATTTCGGCCTTGATCTCGCCCACCTTTTCCTCGAGCAGCACGGTATAGGGAAGCTCGCCGTTGAGGATCCGCTTGCGCACCTCGGGGACGCACTTCGGGCACAGCGAATCGGTCTGGCGGGGCCAGCCGAGCGGCGGCTTGGTCTTCTCGTAGGACTTGAGCAGCGGCTTGTCCGACCACTTCGGCGTAAACGACGGATTCTGCTTGATTTGGTTCAGCGTGTCGAAAACGACCCAGGCGCCCTTGGCGCCGTAGGAGATAAGCTTCTCGACGTACTTGATCGGTTTGTACATAACACTCCCTCTCGAACATGAACTGGGAGTTTGACGAGCCCCTCTGAGCGCTCGCTGCCCAGTCGTTTGAAGTATAGTCGACCCGCTGCGGCCGCGGCGAGGAGATTCTATCAAACTGCCTGTTTTGTTGTCTGTATGGCGAAATCGATTGCCGAACGGCGATGTGGCTCCGTCGGGGGCCTCCCCGCCCGGCTAGAGTGGAAGAAGGTGGAGCGGCGAGTCTTGCTGGGGAGGGAGGTCGTTGTCCGGGCGGCGCACGAGTGCGGCTTCGAACTGGCCGGCATCGCCCCCGCCGCGCCCGTGGCCGAGTTCGGCCATTACAGGCGGTGGCTCGAGCAGGGCATGGCCGCCGGCATGAGCTATCTGGACGGACGCCGGGCAGAGCTACGCCGGGATCCCAGGAACCTCCTCGCGTCGGCGCGCTCGATCATCTGTGTCGCAAAACTTTACAACACGCAGGCGCCGTACTCGACCGAGCTCGAAGATCCGGCCCGCGGATGGATTTCGCGCTACGCCTCGGGCCTCGACTATCACGAGCTCGTGCGGGCCGGTTTGGAGCGGCTGGCCCGGCGTCTGGAGGGGCTTGTCGGCGCCGCCTTCGACTACAAGGTCTGTGTCGACACGGCCCCGCTGCTTGAGCGGTCTTACGCGCGGCTGGCGGGGCTCGGCTGGATCGCCAAGAACACCTGCCTGATCAACGAGCGGCTCGGCTCCTGGCTGTTTTTGGGCGAGTTGCTGACCTCGCTCGAGCTCGAGCCGGACCGGCCGCCGCCGGACCGGTGCGGCTCCTGCACCCGCTGCATCGACGCCTGTCCGACGGGCGCCATCGTGCCGACCCCGTCGGCGGACGGGCCCCGGTGGGCGGTCGACTCTCGGCGGTGTATCTCCTACTTCACCATCGAACATCGCGGCGCCATCCCGCCCGAGCAGCGCGAGGGGCTCGGCCGCCACGTCTTCGGCTGCGACATCTGCCAGGATGTGTGCCCGTGGAATCGGCGGGCGCCGCCAAGTTCGGATCCGGCCTTCGCCGCCCGGGAGGTGGCGCCGCCGCTAGAGGAGCTGGCTGCCCTGTCCGAGGCCGAGTTTCGCGAGCGTTACCGTTCGACGCCCGTCTGGCGGGCGCGCTATCAAGGCTTTCTGCGCAATGTCGCGGTGGCGATGGGAAACAGCCGGCTTGAGCAATTCCGTGCGCCGCTTGAGCGGCTGGCCGCCTCCGAGGATCCGGTGGTGGCCGAGCATGCTGCCTGGGCGCTCAAGCAACTCTGCGTAGAATGAGAACGAGAGCGACGATGCGGCTGTGGCTGAGTGCCGGGGCGCTGATGTGGGCCGCCGCGGCCCTGGGCGGCCCGGTCGAGGAGGGCTTCGAGCACTTCTACAACCTCGAGTACGACGAAGCGCTCGCCAAATTTCGGCAAGCCATCGCCGCCGAGCCGAACAACCCGGCGCTTTACAATCACGTCGCTCAGACCGTTCTGTACCGCGACCTGTATCGCGTGGGCGCGCTCGAAAGCGAGCTCGTCTCAGGCACGAATCCCTTCCTCCGGCGGCCGAAGGTCAACCCGTCTCCGGAGGATGAGAAGCAGTTCGAAGACGCCATTCGAAGGGCGATCTCGCTCGCAGAACAACGCCTGGCCGCCAGGCGAGATGATGCCCGGGCGCTTTACTGGCTGGGAGTCTCCTACGGCCTGCGCGCCAACTACAACTTCCTGATCCGGAAAGCCTGGATGGATGCCCTGCGCGATGCGACGACGGCGCGCAAGCTTCACGATAAAGCCGTCGAAATCGACCCGTCCTTTGTCGACGCCCGGCTCGTTCCCGCCGTACATGATTACGTTGTCGGCAGCCTTCCCTGGCACTGGAAGCTGCTCGGCTTCCTGGTCGGCTTTCGCGGCGACAAGCAACGGGGCATTGCCACGCTCGAATTGATCGCAAGCCGCGGCGTCTTGAACCGCGACGACGCCAAGATTTTGCTTTGCGCCGTCTATCGCCGCGAGCGCCGACCGGAGAGGGCGGTCGCCCATCTCAACGATCTGATCCCGCGCTATCCCCGCAACTACATCCTGCGATTCGAGCTGGTGCAGATGTACAGCGATCTAGGCAAGAAGGACGAGGCGCTGGCGGTGCTCCGCCACATGGAGGAGCTCAAGCGGGCGGGCGCACCCGGCTACGCTCGCCTGGCGTGGGAGAAGATCTGGTTCTCCCGCGGGACGCTGCTGTTCTGGTATCGCGACTTTGACCAGGCCTTGGCCGATTTGGAGAGGGTGACGGCCCGGCCGCAGGCGGTGGACCTGAACACCGAGGTCCAGGCGTGGTTGCGCCTGGGACAGACCTACGATCTGATCGGCAAGCGCAGCCAGGCTCTGCGCGCCTATCAGCAGGCCATCCGCTCGGCGCCGGAGTCCGACCAGGCCCGCGAAGCGCGCCGCTACCTTCAGGCGCCTTACCGGCGCAAGGACGTCGGCTAGCCGGCCTTGGCTATGATAGCGGTTTCCCGCCATGACCACCGTCACTCACCTGGAATGCTCCCGGTGCGCCAAGACCTACGAGGCGGGCCAGGTGCACAACCTGTGCTCGTGCGGCGGACCGTTGCTGGTGCGCTACGACTTGGAGAGGGCGCGCAAGAGTTGGAACCGGGCGTGGATTCCCAACGGGCCCGCGTCGATGTGGCGTTACCAGCCGGTGCTGCCGGTGCGGCGCCCGGAATCGATCGTCTCGCTCGGCGAGGGCTTTACGCCGCTCATCCGCGCTCGGCGCCTCGGCCGCCGGCTGGGCGCCGAGAACCTTTGGATCAAAGACGAGGGAGTGAATCCGACGGGTTCGTTCAAGGCGCGCGGCCTCTCCTGTGCGGTCTCGATGGCGCTGGAGCTCGGAATCCGGAAACTGGCGATCCCATCGGCGGGAAACGCCGGCAGCGCGCTGGCCGCTTATGCGGCGGCCGCGGGCTTGGAGGCCTACATCTTCATGCCCCGCGACGTGCCGCAATCGAACTTCATCGAGTGTATGTCCTTCGGCGCGCGCGTGACGCTCGTCGACGGGTTGATCAGCGACTGCGCGCGCCTGGTGGCCGAGCGGCGGGCCGCCGAAGGCTGGTTCGAGGTGACGACGCTAAAGGAGCCGTATCGCGTCGAGGGCAAGAAGACTCTTGGGTACGAGCTCGCCGAGCAGTTTCGCTGGACGCTGCCGGACGCCGTCTTCTATCCCACCGGGGGCGGCGTGGGTTTGATCGGCATGTGGAAGGCCTTCGCCGAAATGGAGGCCCTGGGCTGGATCTCTCACGAGCGTCCGAAAATGATTGCGGTGCAAGCCGCCGGCTGCCAGCCTGTCGTCCGGGCCTTCGAGGCCGGCGCCGACTCTTGCCGCTTTTTCGAGAATGCCTCAACGCTCGCAAGCGGGCTGCGCGTGCCGAAGCCGCTCGGCGACTTCCTCATCCTGGAGGCGATTCGGAAAAGCCGGGGAACCGCGATTGCGGTGGACGACGACGAGATCCTCGATGCCGGCTTGGAGCTGGCGGCGACGGAGGGGATCTTCGCGGCGCCGGAAGGGGCGGCTTGTGTGGCGGCGCTGCGCCGCCTGCTCGCCAGCGGGTTCCTGAGTGCGAGCGAGCGGATCGTCATTTTTAACACCGGCAGCGGGCTCAAGTACTTGGAGTCTTATTCGACACGACACCCGCGGCCGGCCGGGGAAGCGGCCCGACTTGGGGGATTGATCACTCCCCGATAGCGCGCGCCGGCGCCCAGCGCTCGAGCAGCTGCCGCAGCCCGTCCGCGTCGAAAGGCTTGCTGAGGAAATCGTCCATTCCCGATTCGAGGCACCGTCTCCGATCGTCTTCGACCGAGCTGGCGGTGACGGCCACGATCGGTGTGCGGCGCCCTGGACCCTATTGCGCCCGAATGCGCCGCGTTGCCTCATAGCCGTCCATTTCGGGCATGTGGATGTCCATCAGCACCAGGTCCTACTCGCTGCTAGCGCAGATCTCGACCGCCTCGCGACCGGTCTCCACCGCATCCACTTCGCAGCCCTCGCGCGCCGGCAGGCGAACGGCAATGGTCCGATTGACCGGGTTGTCCTCTACAACCAGGACTCGCCGGCGCCTCCAACCCCCGTGAAAGCAGGCCGTCGGCCCCGCGGTCGGGACCTCGAGCGGTTCCGAACCCTCCGTCAAAGGCACCGTGAACCAGAAGCTGCTTCCTTCTCCAACCCGGCTGGTGCAGCCGATCTGGCCGCCCATTAACTCGACCAAGCGCCGGGCGATGCTCAGTCCAAGGCCGGTCCCGCCGAAGCGCCGCGTAGTGGAGGAGTCGGCCTGAGTGAATTCGCCGAAAATTCTCTCGAGCTGGTCTTCGGGGATGCCGATGCCGGTGTCGTCGACACGAAACCGCACGATGCAGCGGCCGCTGTCGCCATCAGCCAGCTCGGCGGCGATTCGAACCCAGCCACGTTCGGTGAACTTGACCGCGTTGCCGGCAACATTCACCAGCACCTGCCGAAGCCGGCCGGGATCGCCGATGACCCATCGGGGCACATCCGGAGCCAGCTCGCTGTAAATTTTCAGGGCTTTCGCGTGGGCTTGCGGCAGCAGCACCGCCGTGACGGCCCGCAGCGTGAGGCGGAGGTCAAACAGCACGGATTCGAGCTCCAGCTTGCCCGCCTCGATCTTGGCGAAGTCCAGGATATCGTTAACGATTCGAAGCAGCGACCCGGCCGCCTCCTTGATCGTTTCCGCCTAGTGACGCTGCTCGGGATTGAGCGCCGTGCACAACAGCAGCTCGGCCATGCCGACGACGCTCGTCATCGGAGTTCGGATCTCGTGGCTCACCGCCGCCAGGAACTGCGTGCGGTTCTGGGCAGCCTCTTTGGCGGCGGCAAGCGCCGCCTCGAGCTCCTTGTTCTTCTTGCGCAGCTCCTCGGCGACCCGCTCCAGGTGCAGGAGGGCCGGATTCGGTTGTGCCTCGCCTTCCGAAATAGAAAGGGCCGACTCCTGCTTCAAACTCGGTAGCGGCTGATCCACCTCTCCTCCCCGCGGTCAGAAAGCCGCCGCCCCGTGCGGCGCCTGCGTCATCCGATCGGGACGGCACCTGCGGCCCGACCAATCTCCCCCATCATAACGTCTCTCCCATCAAGATTCCAGCGATCCGCCGGGGATCTTTGGGAACGACGACGGGGCGGTTTTCAAAGGCGCCGCGGATAGGCACTCCTCCGGGTGTCGCCAGTTGCCCCGTGTGATATTTGTACACATAATCCGGGTCTTTGAGAAGGTGGCCGGTGAGCACCGCGACCACGTCATCGCCCGGGGCGATCACCCCCGCCGCGCGCAGCTTCGTGATTCCGGCGAGCGTGGCTGCCGAGGCGGGCTCGCAGCCGATGCCGCAGCGGCCGATCACAGCCTTCGCCTCGGCGATCTCCTGCTCGCTCACTTTCTCGACGACGCCTTGCGAACAGCGAACCTCGAAAGCGGCCTTCGGCCAGGAGACCGGATCGCCTATGCGGATGGCGGTGGCAAGGGTCTCCGGCCGCACGACCGGACGGAAACCGCCTCGGCCTTCCTCGCGCATGTACTCGTAGAACGGCGCAGCCCCCTCGGCCTGGATCACCGCCAGGCGCGGCATCTTCTCCAGGAATCCGTGTTCGCAGAGCTCCCGCAGGGCTTTGCCGAAGGCTGCCGTGTTGCCCAAATTGCCGCCCGGAAGGACGATCCAGTCCGGCGCGCGCCAGTCGAGCTGATCCATCATCTCGATGACGATGCTCTTCTGGCCCTCGATCCGGAAGGGGTTGACCGAGTTGAGCAGGTAAATGCCGAGTTCGCCGGCGAGCGACCGCACTAGGGCGAGGATCTCATCGAAGTTGGCCTCAACCTGAAGCGTGCGCGCCCCGTACTCCAGCGCCTGGGCGAGCTTGCCGAAGGAGATGTTGCCGTGAGGGATGAAGATAATCGGCTCCAGTCCGGCGGCGGCGGCATAGGCGCTCATCGAGGCCGAGGTGTTTCCCGTGGACACGCAAGCCACACGGCGCATGCCCAGCCGCAGCGCCTGCGCCACCCCGCATGTCATGCCGTTGTCCTTGAAAGAGCCGGTCGGATTGAAGCCCTGGTGCTTGAAGGAGAGGCGTTCCAGGCCCGCGTACTCGGCGGCTCGAGGGGCATCGAGCAGGGGCGTGTTGCCTTCGCCGAGCGTCACCACCGAATCGTAGTCGTCAAGGAAGGGAATGAGCTCGCGGTAGCGCCAGACGCCGCTACGGTTGATCGGGGCGTTGTCCAGGCGCCGCTCGCGCCACAGGCGTCTCGCACCGGCGGCGTCGAGCCGGAGTCCCGGATACGCAACCTCGAGCAAACCTCCGCAGGCCGGGCAGTCGTAAATGACTTCTGTGATGGGGAACCGGCGGCGGCAGGTCCGCTCGAAACAGACCAGTTCGGCCGTCATGAAACCCTGATTATACTGGGTGGGACCGCTCCCTCCGAGCCTCAAGCGCATGCTGGCGGTTCATTTCGAAAACGGACGCGTCGAGCTCCGGCGCGCGGCGCGGCCCCGCCGGCCGAAGGGCTTTGCCCTCATCCGGGTTCTGGCGGCCGGTATCTGCAACACCGACCTGGAGCTTCTCGCCGGATACTACGGCTTCCGGGGCCGGCCCGGGCATGAGTTCGTCGGTGAAGTCCTCGAGGCCGAAGATCCGGCCCTCCTCGGCCGGCGTGTCGTCGGCGAGATCAATCTGGCCTGTGGACGGTGCGACTGGTGCGCTGCCGGCCGCGAGCGTCACTGCCCGCGCCGCAAGGTCCTCGGCATTGTGGCCCATCCCGGGGCGTTTGCGGAACTCCTCACCCTGCCCGAAAAGAATCTGCATTTGGTTCCCGATTCCCTTCCCAACGAGCATGCGGTCTTCGTCGAGCCCGTGGCCGCGGCCTGCGAGATTCTGGAACAGGTTCGCATCCCGCATGGGGCGCCGGTGGCCGTGCTTGGCGACGGCAAACTCGGGCTGCTGGTGGCGCAGGTGCTCGCCGCCCACGGGCTCACCGTCCACCTCTATGGCAAACACCGCGAAAAGCTGCGCCTGGCCGAGGCGGCGGGCATTCGCACGGTCTTGGTGGGTAACAAGACGCCGGTGGCCGCCTACGACTGGGTGATCGAAGCGACCGGCGCCGCCTCCGGGCTGGCGGCAGCGGTCGGCTTGACGCGCCCGCGCGGAACCGTGATCCTCAAATCCACCGTTCACGAACGGCTGCCCTTCGATACCGCCCCCGTCGTAGTGAACGAGCTCACCCTGGTGGGGTCCCGTTGCGGGCCCTTCGAGCCCGCGCTCCGGCTCCTGGTCGAAGGCGCCGTGAGAGTCGACGGCTTGATTTCAGCGATTTATCCTCTCTCGGAAGCCCCTGCCGCCCTTCGGCGAGCGGCCGAAAGAGGCGCCCTCAAGGTGTTGCTCGTGCCGGATTGAACAGCGCGCGATCAGTGCGGCAGGCCTTCGATCCACTTGTCGACAGGCTGGGCTTCGGCCGATTCCGACTTGAGCTCCATCAGGCCATATTCGAAGCCCTTGTCGAAGGCGCGCAGATTGAGCGATTCCGTTCCGGCGGGCACCGAGTCGGCGACCGCCTTGCGGAGCGAATCCGGATTCAGCAGCTTGGTGACCGCCGCGAAGAAACCGACCATCACGATGTTGAGCACGAGGCGCCGGCCCAGTTCCTCGGCCAGCCGCGTTGCGGGGACGCCGTGAACCCGCACGCCGTTGGGCAGATCGTGAATTCTCACCAGATCCTCTTCGATCAGCAGCGTGCCTCCCGGCTTGAGCTCGGGTATGAAGCGGTTGAAGGCGTCCTGCGACATCGCAATGAGGATGTCGGGCTGGGTGATGTACGGATAAAGGATCGGTTCGTTGGACAAGATGACCTGTGCGGAGCAGGCGCTGCCGCGCGCCTCGGGCCCGAAGGCCTGGGTGAGGGTGGCGTAGCCGTTTTCGAAAATCGAGGCGGCCTTGCCGATGATCATCGCCGCCAGTATGACGCCTTGACCGCCGAAGCCTGCAACTCGGATCTCGGTCAGTGGCATGCCACTTCCTCCACGCAGACGTACTTCTCGCCAAGGCGCTCCTGAAGCATGTGATGCATCGTGCCCAAAAAGCTCGGCCTCGTCCGATCGACGAACTTGCCCACGATGATGTCGGAGTCGATATCGATGGCGACTTCGGAGGTCGGCGCGCCGTTGCGGATCTTACTCCGCTGTTTGTAGAACTTCATGGCGTCCAGGCCGTCTCCCATCCGGTTGCGCCGCTGGTAGAGGGTCGGGCAGGGCGAGATGATTTCGATGAAGCTGAAGCCCTCCCTGCTCAGGGCTTCCTTCATGGAGCGGGCGAGCTGGCGCACATGAAACGTAGTCCACCGGGCGACATAGGTGGCTCCGGCGGCTTCGGCCAACTGCGGGAGATTGAACGGCGGCTCGTAACAGCCGTAAGGCGTGGTCGTGCTGAGCGCCGAGATCGGGGTGGTGGGGGCGACCTGACCGCCGGTCATCGCATAGATCAAGTTGTTGACGCAGATGACCGTCAGGTCGAGATTTCGCCGCGCTGCATGAATGAAATGATTCCCCCCGATGGCGAACAGATCGCCGTCGCCGGAGTAAACGATCACCTTCAGTTTTGGGTTGGCTAGCTTCAGGCCGGTGGCGAACGGAATGGGCCGGCCGTGGGTGGTGTGGAACGAATCCAGCCGCAGATAGCCCGCCACGCGCCCCGTGCAGCCGATGCCGGAAACGATCGCCACCTTGTCCAGGTCGACCTTGGATTCCACCAGCGCCCGGGCAAAGCAGTTCACCGACGTGCCGATACCGCAGCCTGCGCACCATATGTGCGGCATCCGCTCCGAGCGCAAGAACTGCTCGACGGGATTCTCCGGAATCACTTCGAGATCTGCCATTAGCTTGCCGCCTCCAAAATGGCCTCAAGAATCTGCTCCGGCCGGTGGACGGTGCCGCCGGCGTGAGGAACAGGGATGGTGCGCGCCGCCCCGCAGGAGGCGCGCTCGACTTCGCGGGCGATCTGGCCCATGTTGAGCTCCGGCACGACAAAGGCTTTGGTGTGCCGGGCGATCTGGCGGATGCGCCAGTCCGGAAACGGCCAAACCGTCAGCAGCCGCAGTTTGCCGACCTTGATCCCCCTCCGACGGGCCAGCTCGATGGAGCGCTGCGCTACACGAGCCGTGATTCCGTAAGAGACGACGACCACCTCGGCCTCGTCGATGCCCTCCTCCTCTCGCATGCTGATCCGCTCGGCTGCGTTCCGGATCTTGGCGGTGAGCCGTCGGATCAGCTTGTCCTGCGCCACAGGGCTCATCGCCGGGTAGCCGCGCTCGTCATGCGTGAGGCCGGTGATGTGAAACCGATAGCCCATACCGGCATGAACCATCTCGGGAACCAGATCTCCGTCGGCCTCATACAGCCGGAACTCCTCGGGCGGCTTCTTGGTCAGCCGGCGCGGATAGATCTCAATCTGCTCGGCCGGCGGGATCACCACTTTCTCGGTCATGTGGCCGACGCACTCGTCCATCATCACCAGCACCGGCGTCCGAAACTGCTCGGAGAGATTGAAGGCATGGATCGTCAGGTCGAAACACTCCTGGGGCGAGCTGGGTGAAAGCGCGATGATCTCGTAATCGCCGTGAGAGCCCCAGCGGGCCTGCATCATGTCGGCCTGCGCCGGCAGCGTCGGCAGACCGGTCGACGGCCCGCCGCGCTGGACGTTGACGAAGACGCACGGTGTCTCGGTCATCGCGGCAAAGCCGATGTGCTCCATCATGAGGGAAAAGCCCGGACCGGAGGTCACGGTGAAGGCCTTGGCGCCCGCCCAGACCGCACCCTGAATGGCAATGGAGGCCGCCAGCTCGTCCTCCATCTGAATGAACGTCCCACCCACCATTGGGATCCGCTGGGCGAAGCGTTCCACCACCTCCGTCGAGGGTGTGATCGGGTAGCCTGCGGCAAATCGCGCACCTGCGGCCAGACACCCTTCCGCGCAGGCATAGTCGCCGTCAAGAAAGTGAACGCCCGTTAGAACTCCCTTCGGGTCTGCCGTCATTCCTCCGCCTCGCTCTCCTCACCCGGCTTGCCGTTGGAAGTTATCTTCCATCCGTAGATGGCAAAGTCGGGACAATACATGCCACAAAGGTCGCAACCGCTGCATTTCTCGGGGGCTACCACATACGGCGGATGGTAACCCTTGGAGTTGAACGCCGAGGACAGGGCCAGCACCTTCGTCGGGCAAAACTCGACGCAGAAGCCGCAACCTTTACAGCGTTCGACAATGATGGAGACTGAGCCTTTTGGCATCCCGGAGCACTCCGCTTCTGGGCGACAATACGCACCCTGAGGCTATTTTCGCACGTTGAATGCCAGACGGAGGGCGCGGTAAAGATCCGCTTTGAGAGGGGCTCAATCCACGTACAGCAAGGCCGCCTTCGATCGCACGCCCCCTTGTGTCATCACCACCTCGTACAAGCCCGGGCTCAACTCCTGCGGCACGACGATGTGCACCTGATACAAGGCGACGCTGCCCGGCGAAAGGCCGCTGAACTGGACTGCCGCCGGCCGGCCGCCCACGCTGACCTCCGGCCGCTCCAGTGTCCGGGCGAGCGGCGCGGCCGGCGTCGCCTCTCCGCTCGGCGGCGTGTTGTCGACCGGCCCCAGGCCGTTCGCGTAAAGCTGTGCGATCCGTCCCCGGCGCGCGCGATTGGCCGAGGTGATCACCCGAAACCCTTCATCCAGCGCGGCGACAATCACGCGCCCGCTGCCTGCCGGGTCGGCAATCTCAAAGAAGGCCGGCGAGTAGTCGTAAAGGGGCAGCGTGTAGAGGGCGCTTTCGCTCAACGCGCCGATGCTCACCTTCAACTGGGCCGAGTTGATTCCGCGCAGCTCCCAAGGGATTTGGACATTGATCTGGCCCTCGCTCACGAAGTGGAGACGCCCTGGAAGGCTAAGCTTGCGCTCCGGAACGTCGAAGCTGACGCTCGTGCCGGCCAGCGACAGCGGAAGATACGGCGTCGTATACACCCTCTGTGCCTCGCTCAAGTTTCGCCCGAAGATCGAGATGTAGGAGCCCGGAGCGAGGCCGCGGCCGATCTCGCCGCTCGCGGCATTGACGACGCCGTTTTGGAAGATCGTCGGACGCAGGCGCACCCGTCCGGGGAAGGTCACCGCAAGCGTGGGTCCCGCCAACAGCTCCGCACTGAATTCGAACTCGCCAGGAAAGGGCGGCGCCAATGCCCGCGCGAAGGCGATGCCCAGCTCGTCGGTGCGCTCGCTGGCTCGAGCAATGCCTGCCGCCGGGCGGAACCGGACCCCAACGTTGGGTACGGGCACGCCGTAACGGTCCACCACCTTGACCAGCAGATCCCCGGGAATCCTCTCACCGGCATTGGCGACAAAATCGAAGCCGCTGATGGGCAGCATGTTGAACGGCACGCCGTCGCCGCGGAGGTAAAGGTAGGGCACGCGCAGCGGCACGGCGCCGCCCTCGATGACGACGTATCCCTCGTAGGAGCCCGGCGGAGGCAGAGTAGCCAGCCGGACGCTGACTTGTTCGGAGGCGCCGGCGGGCAGAGTCAGGCGAGTAGGGCTCAACTGAAGCCGCGCATCGGGCGGATCGACCCGCAGCGTGAGCGTCACGGCGGTCGCGCCCCGATTGCGGATGCGGAGGCCGAGCGAGGGAAGCCGGCCGGCGCTAACGACGCCGAATGAAAGGGCGGCCGGCTCCGCAGTGACGACGGTGCGCACGGCTTCGGCGACATTGAGCTTGCCGGCGCCCCGGGCGGTCACACTCGCCGCGATGCGAGCGCCGTTCTCGTCGAAATCCGCGAGGTTCCCACCCGCCGTGTTGACCACGGCCGACTTGAGCTCGGCGGGCGTGAAGGCCGGCCGGAGCTGTTTAACCAATGCGGCCGCTCCCGCCACCATCGGCGCCGCAAAGCTCGTACCCTGCACCGCGGTGAAGCCGTCCGGGCTCCACATGTCACCGTTCGGGTCATAAGACTGAGTAGCCAGGTACAGATCGGTGCCCACCGCCACCAGCTCGGGTTTGATGTGGTTGTCTCCGATGCCGGGCCCCCGAGAGGAGAAGTAGGCGATTGTGTCGGCTTCCGCATCGAACTCCACCAGAGCCGGATCAAGCCGCCAGGGGCGGTCCGGGTTGGCGGACAGGAAGGCGCGCACGGCGCGGCCGTCCTCCGACCCGATCATGGCGGCAGGGATGCCCGTCTCGGCCAGTCCCAGCATCGGAAAGATGAAGTTCGACCCTCCGCTCTGAACGATCACCACCGCCACCGCTCCGGCCCGTTGTGCATTGGCGACCTTCGTCGCAAAGGCGCATCCGCCCCGGTCGATGAGAGCGATCGCGCCGGCAAGCGAATCCCGACCCAGCGGGCGGCAGGCGAATCCGTCCGGCTCCGTGGCGGCGACGTCTTTGAGGCGCGCCGTCAGAGGCCCGGCCGGCCGGGGACCGTTGCCGAAGAGCATCGGGATCCGTTGAAGCGGGCCCGGCACACCGTCGCCGAGTGCTCTCATGGTCGAAAAGAAGATGTGGGAGTTGGTCGAGGCGCCCACCGTGATGGCCGAAGGGGCGGTGCCTGGACTGTGAAGTGAATTCAAGGCGGGGAAGCGCACCGCCAGATCGCCGTCATTGCCTGCGGACACCACGACCGCGAGGCCCGCGCGAACGGCGTTTTCTACCGCAGCGGCTTGGACGTCGCACGGCTCCGTGTCCGCCAGATTGCAGACCGCGCCGCGGTCATTCGGTCCCCATTCGGCCGGCTGGCCGGAAGCGAGCACCGCGATGTCCATGCCGTCCTTCAGGGCGTCCTCCAGAGCCATCACAACCACGTCATCGAACGTTATGTCGTTGACGCCCGGCGAGCCGTAAATCTTGTAATTGGCTAGATAGGCCTTCGGTGCGACGCCCGAGACCGTCGCGGCCGGCCCCCTGGTCTCAACCCCCGCCGCGACCATGGCCGCGGCGGTGCCGTGTCCGACACGGTCCCGGGGCGACAGGTCGTCAGGGCGGGAGAACTCCGGCCGGTCCGCCAAAACCAGCAAGTTGACATAGCTTCGCGCGACGATGATTTTGTTGTTGGTGAACGGGCAGTCGGCCGGCTGGCAACGCGGATAGCCCGGCGGCGGCCGCAGCGAGGGATCCTGGAAGGCCGGATGCGTGTGATCGATGCCGGTGTCGAGAATCCCGATCTTCACGCCCGCGCCGGCGTTAGCCATTCCGCCGACCGCCGGCCAGGCGGCTCGGGCTCGCACCAGCTCGAGCGCCCGATTCATGTGTCGGCGGAGGGGCCGCATCCGCTGGACTCGCGCCACGCCAGGCAGGGCGGCCAAATCCGATTCCTGAGCGCCCGGCGCCGCGACATAGATGGCATTGAGCACGATCTGGGTGGCGCCGAGCACGGTGATCCCTCTCTCCGCCAGGGCCGCCCGCACCACCTGCTGCGCGGCCTCGATCGGCGCTCGGTCGGCGGCCGAGGCGAGTCGGCGCCCGTCAGGACTTTGATTCAGTTTCCCGGCAAGCGGGGATTGCTCGAGAATCAGCGCGAAGCGATCCAACCGCCCCTGGGCCGCGGCGGCGTCGGCGCCCAGGAGAGCCGCCAGAGCAACGAGGAGCAAATGCGACCCGGACAGGCGCCTCACGCTCCATACGGACGGTCGCCGCGTGCTTCTCGTTTCCGAAGATGCTACGATGAAGGCGCCTGTCAGAGGAGGGGCACGGTCAAGCGATTCCTGGTCAAGTTCCATTTGGACACAGAAGCCGCCAACGAGGCGGCGCGCAAGGGCACGCTAGGAAGCACCATACAGTCGATTCTTGAGGATTTAAAGCCGGAGGCGGCTTACTTCGGCGACGATAAAGGGGAACGAACCGCCTTCCTAGTCGTGAATCTGGCGGATGCCTCCGAAATACCACGCGTCGCGGAACCGTGGTTTCTGGCGTTCAATGCCCGCGTCAGATTTCATTTTGTCATGACGCCGGGGGATCTGGCCAAGGTGGGTCCGGGCATCGCCGAAGCCGTCAAGAAATTCGGGTAGAAGGCGCCGTTCCGCCCTTTACCACCAACAGAGTGAGGTCGTCGTCCAGGGGCCGCCGGCCGATGAATTCGTGCACCTGTTCGAGGATGCGGTCGCGGATCTCGGCCGCCGGTTGCCGCCAATGCTCGCGGACCAATCCGGCCAGGCGCGCCTCGCCGAACTCCTCGCCGTCGGCGTTGGTTGCTTCGACCAACCCGTCGGAGAACATGATCAGGACGTCACCCTGGCTGAAAGCCGTCTGCCCCTGTCTGTAGGAGGCGTCCGTCAGGACCCCCATGACCGGCCCGCCGCACTCCAGGCGCTCGAAGGCCGCGTGCCCGGCATCACCTGCGCGTAGGACCAGCGGCGGCAGATGCCCGGCATTGACGTAGCTCAAACAGCCATCCCGGGGGTCGTACAGGCACCAGATCAGACTCGCGAAACGTTCCACCGAGGTGCGCACCGTGAGGAGCTGATTGAGGTGGCGGCAGGCGTCCTCCAGCGTCCTCCCCTCACCAGTGGCGGCCGCCGAGCGGACGGCGCCGTGCAGCAACGACATCAGCAGTGCGGCGGGAACGCCTTTGCCGGATACGTCCCCGAGGATGATGGCGATTCTCCCGCCATCGACGGGAAAGATGTCATAGAAATCTCCGCCCACCTGCCAGGCCGGTTCGCATGCCGCTGCGAAGTCGATACCCTTGCAGTCCGGACACCCCGAAGGCAGCAGGTCCTGCTGGACGCGCCGGGCGAGCGCCACCTGTTGCTCGAACTGTTTGCCCCGAACATAATGATTCAGCCTCAGGCCGAGGATCCCCATCGAAGCCAGAAGCGCCACCGCTGCGGAAACGCTCACCACAAGGTTTCGCCGCAACTGCGCGAAACTCGGCCCGGCGGCCTCCTCCGCGATGGCGATCTCGATGGCCGCATAGCGCGGCGAGGGAGCGCGAGGGCGTCCTTCCGGCGCCAAGCCGGCCGGCGGGCGACCGCGAAGGCGCGGCCGGAAAGGAAACAGGGCCACGAGCACCGGGCCGCCCCGGGCATTGGCATGCACATAGAGGCGCGCCGTCGGATCGAGCAGCATCGCGACGTGCTGGGCGGAAAAGTGCGCTCCGGACGCCTCGCCGGCCTCCGCGAGCACCTCGCCGCGCGGGCCCAGCACGCGCACCCAAACCAGATTCCGCTCCTCCTGAAGCGCCTCGCGAAAAATCGCTTCCAGCTCCTCGGGCTCGTGAGCGTTCGCCTGGAAGACCTGCCGGGAGAAGGAGACCGCATGGCGCGCCGCCTGGCGCCACAAGTCGTCCTCGACGAGTCGCCGCGCCACGAACTGGTAGGTGCGTACCGATTGCACGAGCAGCAGCACGCCGAGCACGCCGCCCACCACGATCAAAACGCGAAACAGCAAGTAACGTGGCGCCCGGGTCTCCTCCATCGTCTGAGCCAGATTCTACCGCGGCTTGCCTCAGAGCATCCCGACGACGGCGTTGGCCAGCACCGAGGCCATACCGATCGGGATTAGATACTTCCAGCCGATGTTCATGAGCTGGTCGTAGCGGAAGCGCGGAAATGTGCCGCGAATCCAAATCATCAGGTAGACAATCAGGCCTACCTTGAGCAAAAACCAGAACAAGCCGACCACGGCCCGGTTGACGGCGGGGATCAGGAAAGCGAGGCCGGCTGCGACGAGCGTCACCGCGATCACGGCCAGAAAGACGGCCCGCCACCGGCTCAACGGCCATAGCCGCCTGGTCAGCCACAGGCAACCTGCGCCCCCGCTTGCGAACAGCAGAAGCGGGAAGGCTACGTTGAGCGGCCACTCCAGCCAGGCGACGTTTGGGAACGGTCGCAGCCAGCCGCCCCAGAACAGCGTCACCCCCGCGCCGCCAATCACGAAGATGCTCGCATATTCGGCGAGGAAATAGAGAGCCCAGCGGAAACCGCTGTACTCAGTCATGAAGCCGGCTACCAGTTCCGATTCGGCCTCCGGCAGATCGAACGGCAGCCGGTTGGTTTCGGCGATGGCGGCGATCAGAAAGACCATGAACGGGATGATCATCAGCCCGTAATGGTCGAAGACGAACCAGATCTGCCGCTCCATCTGGCGCTCCACAATTTCGACCATGCTGAGCGTGCCTGCGGCCATGACGCCGCAGATGAGCGCCAGCGCGAGAGCCACTTCGTAGCTGACCAACTGGGCGGAACTGCGCAGGGCGCCAAGCAGGGGATAGTGGCTGTTAGAGGACCAGCCGCCGACGATGATGCCCAGCACGCCCACCGCCGACATCGCCGTGATCACGAGCAAACCGACGTTGACGTCCGTGACGACGATGTAGTCGCTGAACGGCAGGACGGCGAAGGCGGTGAGAGCGGTGAAAGCGGGGATCACCGGCGCCAGCCAGAACAGCGCCCGGTCGGCGGCCGCCGGGATCACGTCCTCCTTGGCCAGCAGCTTCAGCGCGTCGGCGATCGGCTGCAAGATGCCGTGCGGTCCGACTCGCATCGGCCCCAGCCGCACCTGAATATCGGCGAGCACCTTGCGCTCCAGCAGGACGATGTAGCCGGCCAGAAGGGGAAAGACCCCGACGATCACGAGCATGATTAGAACCGGCGCAAACAGCGGATGTTGAACGATGCTCTCCATAGCCTCAACGGATCAGCGAGGTTTGGGCCAGCATGAGGAACGGCTCCGGATAGACGCCGATGACGAGGGTCAACACGCCGGTGACGGCGAGCGCCACGCGGAGGCCGAAAGTGCTCGCCAGAGGTGGCGCCTCGACCGGTTCGCTGATGAACATGCTGCGTACGATTCGGAAGTAATAGTAAATGGCGACGGCCACGTACAGCGCCGCCAGCGCCGCAAGCACGTAGTGTCCCGTCTCAAGCAGCGCCAGGAAGATGTAATACTTGCCGATGAAACCCGCCGTGGGCGGAATCCCGGCCAGCGACAGCAGGAAGATCAGCATCAGCACGGCGTAGCCGGGGCTGCGTTGCATCAGCCCCGCCATGTCGTCCACCTCCTCGCCGATCAGGTTCTCGCGCCGGAGCGCCACCACGACCAGGAACGCGCCGAGCGTCATGAAGGCGTAAACCAGGATGTAGACGGCCATGCCTTTGAGACCGGTGGCGTTGCCGGCGATCAGACCAAGCAGGATATAGCCTGCGTGCGAGATCGAGCTGTAGGCCAGAAGCCGCTTGACGTTACTCTGCGTAATCGCCGCCAGGTTGCCGATCGTCAGGCTCAGCACGGCAACCACGATGAGCAGCGGCTCCCAGGCCTCGCGCACGGTCTCGAGCGGCCCTAGGAAGATCCGCATCAGGAAGGCGAACGAGGCGGCCTTGGAGCCCACGGCCAGGAACGCCGTCACCGTCGTCGGTGCGCCTTCGTAGGCATCGGGCGCCCACATGTGGAATGGAGCGGCGGAGACCTTGAACAGGATGCCCACGGCGGTGGTGGCCGTGGCCAGGAAGACCACCGGATCCCAGGGCTCCCGCGAAGCGATCGCCGCGGCCACCGCACGCAGCTTGGTCGAGCCGGCCAGCCCGTACATGACCGAGAAGCCGTACACCATCAACCCGCTCGAAAACGCTCCGAGCAGCAGGTACTTCATCGCCGCTTCGTTGGAGCGCTTGCGCTCGCGCAGGAATCCGACCATCACGTAGAAGCACAGAGCCATGAGCTCCACGCCGAGAAACAGCGTGATCAGGTCGGTGCCGGTGGCCAGGAAATACATGCCGCACTGGGCAAGCAGGATGAGGCCGTAATACTCGCCGTGATGCTCGCCTTCGATCTCCAGATAGCGCCAGGAGACGATCGCCACCAGAAGCGAGGCGGCGACGAAGATCCAGTTGAAGAACAACGAAAACCCGTCCACCGTCAGCGTGCCCTGAAAGGCGGTGAGTTCGGGAAGGCCCTCGGAGACCAGAAACGAGTGCTGCCGCCACAAGGCCGCGGCGGTGAAGATCTCGCCGGCGATCAAGAACCACACCAGGCGCTTGCGCTGGCGCGGCTCCGGAAACAGGAAGAAGTCGAATAGCAGCACCGCGCAGCCGAACAGCGCCAGCATGATGGCCGGCACGAGGACGAAGTGATCCGTGCTGGTGTAGAACTGGCTCATCGCTCACCTGCCTGCGCAGCGCCCGACGCCCGAGCCGGAACCGCTGCGGTCTCGGCGGCGAAGTAGCCCGGCCGCACCCGCTCGACGAGCTGGGCCACCGGTTTTTCCAACACCTCAAAGTAGGGCCTCGGATAGATGCCGATCCAGAGCGCCCAGGCCATGAAAGGCAGAAACACCGCCCATTCGCGGAGGTTCAAGTCCGGCAGCCGGAGGTTCTTCGGGTTGGTAATCTGCCCGAGCATGGTCCGCTGGTAGAGCCAAAGCAGGTAGGCGGCGCCGAGAATGATTCCCGTGACGGCGAAGGCGGCCCAGGCCCGGTTGGCCTCGAAGGCGCCTTGAAGAATCGTGAACTCACCCACGAAGCCGTTGAGTAGCGGCAGGCCCGCCGAGCTCAGCATCGCGAAGGCGAACACGAAGGAGAAGTTCGGCATCACGTGCGCCAGGCCGCCGTAGTCGCGGATCAGCCGCGTGTGCCGGCGTTCGTAGGCGACGCCGACGATCAAAAACAACATCCCGGTCGAGATGCCGTGGTTGATCTGCTGGATCACGCTGCCGGCGATGCCGTTCGGATTCAAGGCGAAGATGCCCAGCGTGCAGAAGCCGAGATGGCTCACCGAAGAGAAGGCCACCAAACGCTTCCAGTCATCCTGCATCAGGCTGACCAGCGCCCCGTAGATGATGGCCACGATCGACAGAGCCGCCATCGTTTGCACGATCCAGGGATCGATCGAGGCCTCAGGCAGAAGCGGCAGCGAGAAGCGCAGGAAACCGTAAGTGCCCATCTTCAGCAGAATCGCCGCCAGGATCACCGAACCGGCCGTCGGCGCCTCCGTGTGCGCGTCGGGCAGCCACGTATGGAACGGGAACATCGGCACCTTGATAGCGAAGCCGATGAAGAAGGCCCAGAAGACCCACCGCTCGAGCGCGAGCGGCATGTCGAGCTTCAGGAGCTCCGAGATCTCGAAGGTGTAGAAGCCGTGTTGCTCGAAGTGTTGGAAGTAAAGCGTGAGGATGCCGAGCAGCATCAGGACGCTGCCCGCCAGCGTATATAGGAAGAACTTGATGGCCGCATAGAGCTTGCGCGGCCCGCCCCAGACGCCGATGATGAAGTACATCGGCACCAGCACCACCTCCCAGAAGACATAGAAGAGGAAGAAGTCCAGGGAGAGGAAGACGCCGATCATTCCCGTCTGCTGG
>Ga0308391_1000250_pt1 | contig 23716 bp, 20 predicted proteins | sample Hotspr20Samplet1_FD_202363 | JGI IMG/M metagenome (GOLD analysis project Ga0308391, IMG submission 202363) | Hot spring phototrophic mat microbial communities from Octopus Spring, Yellowstone National Park, Wyoming, United States - 20050623_t1 ... | reverse complement strand
GGCGAGATTCCGATTGTGTGCCGCTCACCGCCGTCCTCGACGATCAGCGTTGCCCCGGAGGCGTCTTCGAGCAAGGCGGCGGGCCGTTCCCATTCGACAACCAAGCCGTCGCCGACGGTGCGCACCTCAAGACCGATCGCCGCCGGTTGCGGTCCCGGCGCAAGCAACGGCAAGCCGAAAAACAGGGCGGCGCCGGCAAGCCCCAGCGCCGGAGGCGCCAGCCACTTCAGGCGCAGGCGGCGGCGAGCGATCCGGCGCGCTTCAGCCGGCGGTGACGGCTCCCGACGTCGCGCGGCCTGAAGCGCTTCCCCGGCGCGGGCCGGCTCGGTCGCCTGGGGGGCCCTCCCTCCCAACTGCGTGGGGTCGAAACCGACGGGCGCGGCGGTGCGCCGGCCCCCCTCAATCACGAACTCCCGGTAGGAAGACTCCGAGCGGATGGCCCCGGAAGGCTCGCGGAAGAAGAAACCGGCGCGCGGGGCCTGCTGAGGATGAGGCTTCACGACCAAGGCAACCTGCCAGGGAGCGGGGAAGAATCGGTTGTAAAGGTCCAGGTCGGTCTTTGTCAGGCAGATGCCGTCGCGGGTGTGGGTGTGAAACCACCCCAAGATCTGCCTGTCGCCAAAGTCCGGATCCGCAGCGAGAGAGTCCAGCAGTTGCCGCAGGGCCGCTTCGTCGTTCGCCGAGAGTTCGAATCCCGGGCCTCGGGCGTGCTCGCACGCGATCGGACGCCAGTCGGTAACAGTGAGCTCGTCGCCTTGCCGGACGCCGAGCAGCACTCCTCCGACCTCAAGACCGCGCCGCGGCACCTTCTCCAAGCCTTCCTGAGCCGCTCGGCCGATCGAAGCCAGAACGTCGGCCGTCAAGGTGATGCGGATCGAGCGGCCCTCCACGCTCCAGACGAAGGCGCCACCCGGCGCGGTCTGCTCAGGCATGGGCGGTTGCTTTCAGTTTCCTAAACCGACCGTGGGATGGCAACATCATAGATAAGGGGAGAGGAATGCGACACTACCGTTACGTCGCCGCCACGGCGCTGCGCCTGGCCGTAGACTCGATCCTCGCCCACAAACTGCGCAGTTTCCTGACCTTGCTCGGCATCATCATCGGAGTGGCGAGCGTGGTGGTCGTGGGAGCTGCCATCGAAGGGCTCGGTGCCTACGCCGAGAGATCGACCTCGGCGGCCTTCGGCAGCGACACCTATCTGGTGGCTCAGGTGGCCTCCGTCGGCCGGCTCGACCGCAAGCAGGAGGCGGAAAAGCGCCGGCGCAACAAGCGCATCCGCGTCGAGGACGTCGTCTACCTGCGCCAGACCACCGGCGAGCAGGTCATCTACTCGCCTTACCGGCAGCGGCCGGACGACGTCAAGCGCGGTGATCTCACCTACGAGGAGGCCATCGTGCTCGGCGTCTCCCACACCTTGGCCGAGATGCGCGACCTCGGCCTGGCGGCCGGTCGTTTCTTTACCGATACCGAGGAGCGGACCGGGCAGCGGGTCGCCGTCATCGGAGACGAAGTGCGCCGGACGTTGTTTCCGACTGGGGAGGCTCTCGGTGGCACGGTAAAAGTGCGGGGCCTGGACTTCGAGGTGATCGGCTATCAGGAGAAGCTGGGCGCGATGGGCCCCCAGTCGCAGGACAACTCGTTTTACATCCCCATCACCGTCTTTGACCGGCTTTACGGTCCCGGCCGGTCGATCGCGGTTTTTGGCAAAGCCCGGCCGGACAGCGGTCTGACGCTCGAAGGCGCGCTTGATCTGACGCGGGCGGCTCTGCGCTCACGTTTCCATACCCGGCCCGGCGAGAACGACAACTTTGACGTGCTGACCCCGGACGCCATCCGGAGCTTCGTCGATAACATTCTCGGCATCATCCGTGTGGCGATCGTGCCGGTGACGTTGATCTCATTGGTCGTGGGCGGCATCGTCATCATGAACATCATGCTGGTGAGCGTCACCGAAAGGACTCAGGAGATCGGCATTCGCAAGTCGCTCGGGGCGCGCCGCTCCGACATCATGCTCCAGTTTCTGATTGAAGCGGTGCTGCTGGCGATGCTGGGCGGGGCGATCGGCCTGGGAATGGGATATGTCTTGAGCGCCGTGGTTTCCGTTCTGCTGGACCAGCAGCTTGAGGTCACCGCCGGATATGTGGTGCTTTCGCTTGTGGTCTCCAGCGCCGTCGGCATCGCCTCCGGCTGGTACCCGGCGGCGCGCGCCTCGCGCTTAGATCCGGTGGTGGCGCTGAGGGCGGAGTAGATGCGAATTACACCCGGTGAGAACGTCCGCATGGCCCTCCAGGCCGTCTGGTCCCACAAGTTTCGTTCCGCCCTGACCATTGTCGGCATCGTTATCGGCATCACGACGGTGGTGAGCGTCTCCTCCTTGCTCACCGGCGTGCGCAAAGGGATCTTCACCTTCTTTGAGGAGTTCGGGCCGGACAACATCTTCATGAACCGGGTGAGCGGCGATCCCAACAGCCCCGGCCGGTTGTCGGAACGCAAGCGCCGGCCCCTGCGGCCGGAATACGCCGAGGCAATCAAACGCCTGGCCTCCTCGGTCGAGGAGACCGCCGTCCAGCTCTACATTCCCTCGATTGTCAACGACCGCCCCATCACGGCGCGGGTTCGGGGCTTCGAATCGACCAACGTCAATCTCGTGGGCCATAGCGTCACGAGTTTCGAGCTTCAGCCGCGCGAGCTCGCCGAAGGGAGGCTGTTCACGGCGGCCGAGGCGGCGCGGGGCGACCGGGTGGCTCTCCTTGGCGCCAGTCTGGCCCAGGCGCTGTTTCCCGGTGGGAGCCCGGTCGGGGAGACCGTAACGGTCGACGGCGCCGAGTACCGGATTATCGGGGTCTTCGCTCCGGCCAAGGGCGGCTTTTTCGGCGAGAACGGCCTGGACTTCCAGATCTCGATCCCGCTTCGTACCGCCCAACTTCGCTACCCTCAAGCGGATCGTTACATTATCGTGGCGAAAGCGGCGCCGGGGCGCCGCGAGGATGCCTTCGAGGAGGTTCGCACGATTACTCGTCGGTTGCGCAACGTGCCGCCCGGCGCTCCGGATGACTTTTCGCTGACGACGCCGGACCAGATCATCGCCCGGCTGGACAGCATCACGCGAATGGTCTACCTGGCCACGATCGCCCTTTCGGCGCTCGGCCTTCTGGTCGGCGGCATCGGCGTGATGAACATCATGCTGGTGAGCGTCACCGAACGGACGCGCGAAATCGGCATCCGCAAGGCGATCGGCGCCCGGCGGGCGGACATTATCTTCCAGTTCCTCATGGAGGCGGTCTCACTGACCGGCGTCGGAGGTTTGCTCGGAATTGCGGTGGCCTTGCTGGTGACTCTCCTGGTGGGCACACTCGTTCCCGCGCTGCCCTCGGAGGTTCCCGCCTGGGCATTGGCCGCCGGATTGCTCGTCTCCGTGGCGGTTGGGCTGTTTTTCGGCGTCTGGCCAGCAGTGAAGGCGGCTCGGCTCGACCCGGTGGTGGCCCTTCGCTACGAATGACGGTGCAGCGGCTCAGACTCTGCCGATGGCCCGGAGCAGCCGCGCCGGCAGAGTCACGACGCTCCAAACCAGATCAAGCGCCGCGCCGACGACGAGGCCGAGCAAGCGAAAGGGCAGGAGCAGGAGCCAGACGAGAGGGTAGACGAGCAGGGCGATGAGCGCGACCGGCCAGCAGAGGACCAGCAGGATGCACCACAGCAAGAATTTCACCACGGCAGCTTTCCTCTTTTCCCAGTACGGACGCCAGAGAAGGAACGTTCCTGGTCTCAAGCTACGGTTTGTCTGCCGCCCGGAGCTCGAGCGCGGTCTCCTCCTGACAGCACTGGCACTTTCCGGGAGTGTAGGTGCGAATTGCGCAGACGTCGCACCAGTAACTGATGAGCAGCCTCCGGCCGCCGTCGATAACGTACATCGACTTCAGATGGATCGGGCCTACCTCGAAGCGGTCCGCCGCCACAGCCTTCCCTACCAACTCCAGGCGGCGGCCGTGAAGCCGGACGTCGGCCAGCACGGCCTGGGTGGCGGCATCCCCCTCCAGCCGGACCAGCGCGCCGGCTGCGGTCTTCAATACTGGCCGCCCGCGATCGAGCTCCAGCGTTCCGACAAGCGAGTCAGCTTGGGTCGCGGCTGTCGCCGCCGCAAGAAGCAGGATGAGAAAGCCGATGGAAATTCTGTGCACCTAATTTCTGTAGATGCGCAAGAAGCCTGGAAGGAACATGCAAAATTTTCCGTCTCTGAGCCCGCCACCGGGTTCGAAGAACTCGCATCCCCGAGTGTGCGCGGTGAGCTTTCTGAATACCGTGCCCCTGGTCTGGGGCATGCTCCACGGCGAACAGCGAGGACGCTATGAGATCTCGTTCGCCGTGCCCGCCGAATGTGCCGACCGGGTCGAGCAAGGCTTGGCGGACATCGGCATCGTGCCGGTCGTCGAGCTTTCGCGGCTCGACCTGGAAGTGATCGAAGGCACCGGAATCGCCTGTCGCGGCCCGGCGCGGAGCGTCCTGCTGGTGAGCCGGAAGCCGCTGCGCGAGATCCGAACGCTCGCCGCCGACAGCAGCTCGCGGACTTCGGTGGCGCTTGCCCGCATCGTTCTCGCCGAGCGATGCGGGGTGACGCCGGAGTTGCGCCCCATGGCGCCCGTGCTGGCCCAAATGCTGGAAGTGGCCGACGCCGCGGTGCTGATCGGGGATCCGGCGCTTCAGGTGGATCCCGCGAGGTCGCCTTTTGAGGTTCTCGACCTCGGCGCCGCCTGGGTCGAGCTCACCGGCAAGCCGATGGTCTTCGCCGTCTGGGCGGGTCGCCGTGCCCTGGCCCCGGCCAGGCTGGCCTCGGATTTCGCCGCAAGCTGCCGCTTCGGGCTGGAGCGCATCGACGAGATTGTCGCCGCCGAGTCGGAGAGCCGGGGTCTGAGTCCCGAGTTGGTCCGCGACTACCTCATTCGCAACGTCGTGCTCGAGTTCGGAGAAAATGAGTACGAGGGGATGAAGCTGTTTCTCGAGCAGGCGGCCCGTCTTGACGCTCTCTTAGCAACCCGGAACACGACCCGATGATCACACGCCAGGAAGCTCTCGAGCTCATGGAAAGCGACGACCTGATCGGCATCGGCATGGCCGCCGACGCCGTCCGCCGGCGTTTGCATCCGGAAGGCGTGGTCACCTACATCATCGACCGCAACATCAATTACACGAACTTCTGCACGGAATACTGCACCTTCTGCGCCTTTTACCGACCGGTCGGCCACCCCGAAGGCTACATTCTGCCGAAAGAGGTGATCTTCGCCAAGATCCAGGAGACGCTCGAGCTTGGCGGTACCGGGATCCTCATGCAGGGCGGTCTGCATCCGGATCTCAAGATCGACTGGTACGAGGATCTGCTGCGCTCCATCAAGGAACGCTTCCCGCAAATCTGGTTGCATTGCTTTTCGGCGCCGGAGATCTTGAATATCGCCGAGGTGAGCGGGCTGTCCCTGAGGGACACGATCGCCCGACTGCACGATGCCGGCCTCGATTCGATTCCTGGCGGCGGCGCCGAGATTCTGGACGATGCGGTTCGGCGCCGCATCAGCCGCTTGAAATGCAACACCGAGGAGTGGCTGGCCGTGCATCGTACCGCGCACGAGCTCGGGCTTCGCACGACGGCGACGATGATGTTCGGCTGCGGCGAGACGCTCGAGCAGCGGATGAACCACCTCGAACGCATCCGAAGGCTCCAGGAAGAGACCGGCGGGTTCACCGCCTTCATTCCTTGGACCTTCCAGCCGGAGAACACCTCCCTGGGCCGGTTCGTCAAAGAGGAAGCCACCGCGGTCGAGTACCTAAAGACGCTGGCCGTTTCGCGCATTTACCTGGACAACATATTGAATATCCAAGCCTCGTGGGTCACCCAGGGGCTCAAGACCTGCCAGATCGGCCTTCGCTTCGGCGCCAACGACGTCGGCAGCATCATGATCGAGGAGAACGTGGTCTCGGCGGCTGGGGCGCGCAACCAGGCCTCCGAGGAGGAACTCCGGCGGCTGATTCGTGACGCGGGGTTCATCCCCAGACAGCGGGACACGCTCTACCGAACCTACTTTTTGGCGTGATGCGGCGCGGCCGGCTCGGTCTTACTTCTTAACTGCCGTCCAGCTTCCTTCCCCGAGGTCGCCGAATTGGGCGGTACCCTTCATTCGCGTGGGGCTTTCGATCACACCCGAGTAACGAACCGTAAACTTCTGCCCTTCAAAGGAGGCCTGGAATTCGAACTCAACTCGGTCGCCCTTCACCCAACCGGTCACTTCGGCCTGGCCGAGCATGCCGGTGTCAGTGCCGGTGAGCTTTTCCCCGTCCTGCCGAAAGGTGAAGCTGGGGTTTCCGGTGCCGGCCGGGGTTTCAACCGTGAACTGCCAGGAGCCTGAAACATCGGCGGCGCTGAGGACGGCGGCTAGGAGCAATGCGACAGAAGCGGCCCGCATTGCCAGGATTTTAGCACAGCCTCTACGGCCAGTATTCAAACTTGCCCCGAGCGATCACATAGGCCGAAAGCAGGGCGTTGGTCGCCGCGTGCGCGTAGATGCAGTCGGCCAGACTCCGGGTGCGGATCATCCACCAGTTATAGGCCGCACCCGCAAGCAGGCCCACGTCCCAATAGGGCCCGTGCTCGGAGGCAAACAGGACCGCGGTGATCCAGAAGGAGGCCGGCGTATAAGCGCCGAGCGGCACTCTCTGAAAGTCCGCGTTGACCAACCAGCGCATCAGCCAGCCGCGCCAAAACAGCTCCTCAAGGACCGGAACCAGCGCGACAGCCTGGAAGGTGCGGAGCGCGAGGAAGAATACGCCGAGACGCTCCGGCTCTCCGGCAGGGCGAATCCGACCGGTGATCGGGTTTTCGAACAGCCAGTGGCCGCGGTAGCCGGGCCAGACGAGATCCGGAGCGATCCAGACGAGGAAGACGGCTGCGCCGACAAGCAGGCTCGTCGCAAGGCGCCGTGGCGTGAGCTGGATGGCGGGGCGCGAGACCAGGACGAGTACAAGCCCCGTGGCAATAACCCGCAGGCCGAGACTTGACATGGCCGGCAAGCGGTCGCCCACGGCGAGAAGGCTCACGAAGACGGCAAAGCCGGCAACGTAGGGAATGGCCGGGTGCCGGAGGATTTTCATCGAGTCCGGGCCTCAGCCGGCCAGTTTTGCCAAAAGCTCTCGGATGCGAGCTCCCTCTTGCGCCGAAGGGTTACTGCGAAGCGCAGCCTCCAGTTCCCGGCGGGCTCGTTCGGTTTCGCCCTTCTGGTAGAGCGCCACGCCGTAATGGTATCGCCAGGAAGCGTTGCCCGGTTGTTTGGCGACGAGCTCCTCAAGAATTGGGATGGCGCTTTCGTTCAAATTCTTCTTGACGTAGACCCAGGCGAGGGTGTCGGCGATCTCCAAATTGTGCGGGGCGCGGCTGCGAGCGCGCTGGGCCAGCGTCAGGGCGCGATCCAGATCCTCGCCGTTGTCGGCAAGAAGGAATGCCAGGTTGTTTAAGGCCACGGGATTGTCGGGATCTTGATCGATGGTGCGCTGGTAGTATTGAGCCGCCGCGCGCCAGTCACCGCGGACATGCAGCACCATGGCGAGCAACAGGCTGGCAGCCGCATCTTGCGGCGCAAGCTCGACGGCGCGCTCGAAGGCCTGTTGGGCCTCGGCCAGCTTTCGCTGCTCCATGTAAACCCGGCCCAGCTCTCGATGCGCCCCGGCGTCGTTGGGTTGGCGGGAAATCACGAAGTTCCACTCGCGCGCCGAGCGCTCGAAATCACGCGCCCGGGCTGCCACGTTCGCCATCGCCCTCCGCCAACCCAGATCGCCCTCCTCCGCGCGGATTTTCGCCTCCAGGATGGCCGCGGCCGCCTGCGGCCGCCCGCGCGCCATTTCAACTTCCACCAGGCCCAGCACGGCGCGGCGGTCCGACGGGTTGCTCTCACTCATGCGGCGGAGCCACTGTTCGGCCTGGTCGAACTTCTTCTCGGCGAAATTGACCATTGCCATTTGAAACATGGCCTCGCCGGCTTGGGGAGCGCGGCGCAGAACTTCTTCAAGTCCCCTCCGCGCCAGCTCCAGCTTGCCGAGCTGAATCCAGGCGACGGACTGGATCAGTTTGGCGCGCAGATCCCTCGGTTGGAGCTCAAGGATCTCGTCGGCGACGCCGAGCGCCTGGGCGTAGTCGTTCTTGAGCAGGTGCGCCCGAGCCAGGCCATATCGCGGCTGGAGATAGTCGGGGCGGCGGCGTACGGCCTCCTGATATTCGATGATCGCCCGGTCGGTGTTACCTTTGGCCAGGTGCGCCTCGGCCAGATTGAAGCGCACGACGGCATTGTCGGGCATGGCGGCTAAGGCGGCTTCGAAGTCCGCGATGGCGGCGTCGAGCTCCTTGGGATCGCCGCCATACAAGCGGAGGGCGCCCCGCATCGCCCGAGCCTGGTTGTCCTTCGGATTCTCGCGAAGCAGCCGCTCGACCAGTTCAAAGGCCTCCCCGACTCTTCCCTGAAAGGCGAGCGCCTCCACCATCTTGCGCTCGAAATCGACGCGCTGCTTGGGATCAGCCTCGGCGCCTTGCCGGTAGATTTCGAGCGCCTGCTCGAACTGAGCCGTGCGCATGTAGAAGTCGCCCACTAACGAATAGACAGCCGGACGCCGTTGTGGATCGGCGAGGAGCTGCCCAAGGATCGCCTGCACTTGCGTGCGATCGCCGGCGGCGTGGTAGTGCGCCGCCAGTTGCAGCCAGAAGTCGGTCTGGTCCGGATTGTGAGCGCACTTGCGCTTGAGAATCTCCTCGGCCTCGCGCGTCCGCTGCTGCTGCATGTAGCGCACGTAGAGGAAGTCGTACATGCCGGCAAAGGTGAGGTTGTTATCGATGAACGCTCGGGCAACCTGTTCGGCCTCCGCGGCGCGGCCGGCGGCAACCAGGCTCTCCGCCAGCCCGAGCGCGGCACGACCGTCCTCCGGCCGTTGCTTGGAAGCGGCCTGAAAACTGTCGACGGCCTCCTGGAACTCTTTACGATTCAGCGCAAGAAAGCCTTTCACCCGGAGCCAATCGAAAGAGCCCCCGAGGAACTCTTCGCCGCGTTCGGCCATCTGCCCGAGCCGCTCGAGAACCTCCCGAGTCGTATTCTGGTTGGCCTGGTTGGCGAAAAAGATGGTCAGATACAGATCCGCCAGTCGGGCGAAGGCGTCCGCGTTCGAGGGCTCGAGCTCGGTGGCGCGCTCGAGCGCCGCGACCGCCTCGGCCACGCGACCCAGCTCGAGTTCGGTCAGCGCCAGCCGATAGTAGGCCTCAGCGAACCGGCGGTCCTGCTGAATCGCCCTCCGATACAGGATCGAGGCTTCCTTGTACTTGCCCGCCTTGAAATACTTGTTGCCGGTGGCGAGCAATTTCCGCTTGTTTGCCTCAGGATCCTGAGTGCAGGCGGCCCCCAGCACCAACAAACCGACGAAAAGGCCCAAGCGCGTGCGAGCTCTCATGAAAACCACTCCTTCTTGCTACGATAGCCCACGCGGCCGGAGCGGCTCGGCTAGAGGCGCACGATGTTGGCCGAGCTGAACCCCTTGAGCGCATTGCGGGTGTCGACCACCAGGCGCGCCTGGCGCGCCACATAGCCGTAGTCAACCCCGCTGTGGTCGGTGACGATCACCACGCAGTCGGCCTGCGGCACCATCTCTTCCATCGGCGCGGACTCCAGGCGTCGCGCGTTGAGCGAAACCGAGGGAACGAAGGGGTCGGAGTAGGTCACCCGGGCGCCACGCTTTTCTAACAGCAGCGCAATATCGAGCGCAGGTGATTCGCGCACGTCGTCGATATTTTTCTTGTAAGCCATGCCGAGCAGGTGGATGTGCGAACCTTTGAGCGGCTTGGCGCGGTCATTTAAGGCATTCTGGATCTTTTCGACGACAAACAACGGCATCTGTCCGTTGATGTAGCCGGCCAGTTCGATGAAGCGCGCCTCGACGCCCGCCTGCTTGGTCTTCCAGGACAGGTAGAACGGGTCGATGGGGATGCAGTGGCCGCCCAGGCCCGGTCCGGGATAGAAGGGCATGAAGCCGAACGGCTTGGTGGCCGCGGCGTCGATCACCTCCCAGACGTTGATCCCCATGCGGTCGCACATCAGCGCCAGCTCGTTCACCAGACCGATGTTGATCATGCGAAAGGTATTCTCAAGCAGCTTGACCATCTCGGCCACCTGGGTCGAGCTGACCGGCACCACGGTTTCGATGGCTTGGGCGTAAAGCAGCGCCCCAAGGCGGGTGCACTCGGCTGTGATGCCCCCGACGACCTTGGGGATGTTCGCCGTCTGGTAGACGGGATTGCCCGGATCGACCCGTTCCGGCGAGAAACACAGGAAGAAGTCCCGACCGACTTTGCGGTCCGGGCGCTCCAGCTTCGGCAAGACGAACTCTTCGGTCGTTCCCGGATAGGTGGTCGACTCGAGAATCACCAGCGAGCCGTGACGCAGATAGGCGGCGATCGCATCGCAGGCGGCGGCGACGTAGCTCATGTCCGGGTCTTTGGTCTTGCGCAGCGGCGTCGGCACACAGATATTCATCGTGTCGAGCTCGCTGATGGCCGAAACGTCGCTCGTGGCGCGGAGCTTGCCTGCGGCCACGAGCGGCGCCATGAGCTCGCTCGGAACGTCTTGCACATACGACCGGCCGGCATTAATCGAGGCGGCCTTCTCCCGATCGATCTCGATGCCCGTAACCCGGAAGCCGGCCTTGGCAAATTCAACCGCCAACGGGAGGCCGACGTATCCCAGACCGACGACACCCACCTGAGCGGTGCGGTTGCGGATCTTTTCGGCAAGAATGCCGGCGGCGGTGCTTGTGGCGACTTGTTCCATGATCGATCCTTAGAAATAGTATTCGCCCCGGGCGACAATCTCAGCCGGCCCGACCTGGCGGATGGACTCACCGGGCATCCAGCGGACCTCCAAGAGCCCGGCGGCCGTCTGAACCCGCACCGGGCTCTGGGCGAGGCCGCGCAGAACCGCAGCCACAGCCGCGCCGGCTGCGCCGGTTCCCGAGCTCAGGGTCTCGCCCACACCCCGTTCGTAGAAGCGTGCCTCCAGCGTGTGCGCATCCAAACGGCGCGAGATGGAGACGTTCGTCCGATGCGGGAACCGAGGATGTCGCTCGATCTCGGCGGCCAGAGTGCGCCAGTCTGGGGGAAACTCCTCGACGAAAAGGGCGCATTGCGGGTTGCCTACATTGACGACGGAGACCTCGACCGGGCCACGCACCAGCGTCAGGTGCGTGCGGATCTCGTCCGGATCGTAACTCGGCGAGCCGAGATCCATCTCGAACAGGAAACGCCGCCCCTGGCGCTCGATGAGCCGCAAGAGTCTCGGACCGGCCCCGGTGAGAAGGCGCAGCTCCTCTCCAGCCAGGCCTGCCTCGATCAACATGGCCGCAGCGCAGCGGGTGCCGTTGCCGGACAGCTCGGCTGCGCTGCCGTCGGAGTTGAACAGCCGTAGTGAAGGCTCGGCGCCGGCGGCTCCGGGATTCACCAGATACCAGCCGTCGGCGCCTACACCGGTGCGCCGCGAGCAGATGGCGCGGGCGATCGCAGCCGGATCGACGCCGGGGACGTCCTGCTCCCAACTGAGCAGGAAGTCGTTTCCCGCTCCGTGTGCTTTGACAAACTGAACCCTCATCGCCGCCGCTGGTAGATCTCGATGACCGGCGCCCCCTTCAAAGCGATCATTTTGACACACTCGAAGCGAGGCCCGCCGCGCTGGGCGCGCAGGATGGCCGTGGCGACCGCATCGCCGGAGTAGGCCACGGCCCACTCCTCCCACAAAAACAGATCGGGGCGCCGCAGGGCGGCGTGCCAGAGCGGGGCGTTGCCGCTGTGAAGGGTCTGGCGCAGCGGGATGCCGGCCTGCTGAAAGATGCCGGTCAAGTCGCCAAAGGCGGCGATGATTCCGCCGCCGTTGTAATGCTCGCGAAGAAACTCCGCGGCCTCGCGCGTCCAGGCGCGGCGCGTCTCGGAGTTGACCTGGGACTCTTTCCAGCAGATCCAGTTCTCGCGCGAGCCCGAAGCCAGCCAGGGGGCGAGCGAGGCGGCGACCACCGCCAGGCAGGCCCAGCTCCGACGGCGGGCGGGCGCCGCGGCAGCCAGAGCCGCTCCCCCAAGGAGCAGCAGCGGGAGGCCCGCGATGGCGTAACGCGTGTTGTAATAGGAAAACGGCCAGAGGTGGGGCACAAAGATCGGGGCCGTACCGGCCTGGATGCTGATGACGTAGAAGGCTGGCGGCAGCAGGCACAGCGCCAGCACGGGCCGGCCTCGCCGCCTCGCCAGCAGGGCCGCCCCGGCCAACCCGCACCCCAGAAGACCCCAGCCGGCCACCAGCCGGACCGCCGCGGCGTAGTAGCGCGCGGCTTTGCCCCAGTCGCCGTCGCCCGGATAGCGCTCCAGCCGTTGCGCCAGCGCCCGCTCGTAGATGGCTTTGGCCGAAGACGGACCGTGGTAGAACTCCAACGGATCTCCGAAATGCCACCAGTTGTGCGCCAGCCAGGCCAGCGGACCCGCCGCGGCCACCGCCGCGAAGACCATCACCGGCAGCAGGCGCCGCCCGGCAACCAGCAGATAAAGGGCGACGAAAGGAACCAGAAACCAGCCTTCGTAGCGGGTGAGCGTGCCGGCCAGCGCCGCCGCGCCGGCGCCCAGCGCCGTCCAGACCGTCGGCTGCTCACGGAAACGAATGGTGAAATAAAGCAGCGCAAAGAAGGCAGCCAGAAAGATCGCCTCCGTCATCGGAATCGAGGCGAGATAGAGCAGGTTGGGGTTGCTCACGAGCAGCGCCACGGAGGCCGCAGCCGCCCGACCGCTGCCGAAGAGGCGGCGCGCCGCAGCGAACAGAAAGCACCCCGCGGCGAGGAAGCTCCCCGCGGCCGGAATGGCGCCGGCCAGCCCGCTGCGCCACAGGAAATCGTCGCGGGCAAGCGGCGCCGCCAGCAGGTGCGGCAGCGGCAGCCAGACCGTTCCGATCTGATCGAGGCCCGGGGTTCGCGAATCGACGATGCGCCGGGCGATGTTCACGTGCGCGACCGCATCGCCGTAATAGAGCAGGTAGCCCTGGCGATAGAACCACCACAGCGCGGCACCGGTGACGGCGGCCAGAGCGAGGAAGACAGCCGCCAGCGCCCAGTCAAAGCGCCGAAGCGCGCCTGCCTTGGAGGCCTCAGAACTCCATGAGGCGCTTGAATTGGCGGTAGCGTTCATCGATCTCGGCGCGCGTCAGGGTCCGGAAGCGGTCCACGCCGAAGCGCTCGCAGCAGAAGCTGCCCAGCACCGAACCGTAGACGACGGCCCGAGCGAGCTCCCTGGGATCGGCATCCGGTGAGTGGGGATCGAGGCCGCGCTCGGCAAGGTAACCGGCGAAGCCGCCAAGGAAGCAGTCTCCGGCGCCCGTCGGGTCCCAGACCTCCTCGAGCAGGTAGCCGGGTGCGGCGAAGACAAAGTCGTCGGCGAAAAGCACGGCGCCGAATTCACCCCGCTTGATGACGAGGATTCGCGGTCCGCTCTGCTGAAGCCGGCGCGCGGCCCGGCGAAGGTTCCGCTCCCCGGAAAGCAGGCGCGCCTCACCGTCATTGATGAGCAAGGCATCCCAGTCGCGGATGGCTGCGAGCAGCTCCTCTCGGGCCGTTTCGATCCAGTAGTTCATCGTGTCGCCGGCTACCAACCGCGCCGCCGGAACTTGGGCTCGCACCCGGCGCTGGAGCGCGGGCTGGATGTTGCCCAAAACGATGTAGGGGCAGGACCGGTAGCGATGGGGCAGGATGGGCTCGAAATTCGCGAAAACGTTCAGCTCCGTGCGCAGCGTCGTGCGCTCGTTCATGTCTTCCGAGTAGACGCATGACCAATAAAAGGTCTTGCCGGGCGCCGTCTGAAGCCCTTCAAGATCGATGCCGCGTGAAGCCAAAAAGCCGCGGTCCTCTTGGGCGAAGTCCTCGCCGACGACGCCCACCAGGCTCACGTCGGTGAAGTAGCTGGCCGAGACCGAGATGAAGGTCCCGGCCCCGCCCAGCATGCGCTCGATGCGGCCGCGCGGCGTTTCCACGCCGTCATAGGCCACCGAGCCGACCACCACGAGAGACATCACTTGATTGTAGCGACCGGCAGTGGGCCGACCGGGATATGCTGGTGAGGACAGTCAGCAATGTCTCGATTCGGCCTTCTCTCACGGCGAAGCCTGATGGCGGGCGGCGGGGCGCTCGCAGCGCGCGCCGCCTCCGAGGCTCCGATCATCGACACGCACATCCACCTGTTTGCGCAAGATCAGCAGCGTTTCCCCTACCACCCCCAGGCCACCTACCGGCCCGAGCCTGCTCCGCTTGAAGAGTACCTCCCGTTTGCACGCCAAGCCGGGCTGGCCGGCGTCGTCATCGTGCACCCGGAACCCTATCAGGACGACCATCGCTACCTCGAGTACTGCTTTGCGAACGAACCGTCCCGGATGTTCTTCAAGGGGACCTGTCTGTTCGATCCGATCGATCCGGCCACGCCCAAGCGCATGGAGGAGCTCGTGCGCCGCCATCCCGGCCGCATCGTCGCACTGCGCATCCACGTCAATCGTGAGAGGGGCACGGCGCCCACTGCCGCCGGCCCCATTCGGGACCGCGACCTGCGGCATCCTCAGATGAGGCTCACCTGGCGCAAGGCGCACGAGCTCGGGCTCGCCATCCAGATGCACATCATCCCCGTCCATGCTCCCCAGGTGCACGAATTGGCTGCGGAATTCGGCGGCGCCACGGTGATCATCGACCACTTGGCGCGCTCCGGCTTCGGGACGCCGGCTGAATACGCCCAGGTGCTCGAGATGGGCCGTCTGCCGAACGTCATCATGAAGTTCTCGGCCGTGCGGTACTCCTCGCGCGAGGACTATCCCCATCGCGACGTGCGCGCGCTGGTGCGCCTCACCTATGACGTCTTCGGTCCGGATCGTATGATCTGGGGCGGCCTGGGCCGTTCGATCGAGGAGTTCCGCCGCCAGCAGGCGCTTTTTGAGGAGATGTTCGCCTTTGCCAGTGAGGCGGAGCGGGCAAAGATCCGCGGCGCCAACGCCCGACGGCTCTTCTGGAGCTGAGGCGCCCCCCGCTCACTCCTCCACGGCGGCAGCCACCGCGTTCGAGACCAGGCGCAACAGGCGACCCCCGTCGGCCGAAACCGAGCGGTTGGTGAGAATCACGCACAGCGTCCCGGTTTTCGGGTCGGCCCAGGCGACCGTTCCCGTAGCGCCCACGTGCCCGAAGGTCTCCGGGGAGACCAGCTCGCCGAAATAGGCCCACACCGGCGATTCGGCGAGCGCCCAGCCGAGACCCCAGGGCGTTTGGGTCCCCGGGTTCTGATTTCGGGTCATCGCCCGGACGGCGGCCCGGCTGAACAGCCGCCGGCCGGCATAGACGCCGTCGTTGAGCATCGTCTGAAGCAGGAGGGCCAGATCGCCCGTCGTGCTGTGCATGCCGCCCCAGGGGTGGCCCATGTCGCGCCAGTAAAGAGTATTGGGACCGAAGCGCGCCGTATCGGCCGGGTCACCCTCCGGCTTGCAGCACCAGACGGTGTCGCTGACGGCGCGACCGCCGAGGCCGAGCGAGCTGGCTTTCATGCCGAGCGGCTCGAAGATCTCCTGCTTCATGAAATCGCGCAGGCGCATGCCGCTGGTGCGCTCGACGATCTCGCCGGCAAGCAGAATCCCCATGCTCTGGTAGCTGAAACCGGCGCCCGGCGCGTAGAGCAGGGGCGTGGTCAACGTCCGGCGGACGAACTCGCCGAGCGGAGCGTGGGCGCGGCGCAGCTCGATGTTCTCCGGCAACATATCGGGCAGGCCCGAGGTGTGGCGCAGCAGGTCGCGAATGCGAATCTGCTCCCGGCCGTCGCCTTTGAACTCCGGCAGGTAGTGGGAGGCCGGATCGTCGAGTGAAATCCGGCCGGCGTCCACCAGCCGCATCACCGCACAGGCCGTGACGGGTTTCGTGATCGATGCGAGTAGGAAGACCGACTCGGGCGTCACCGGAGCCGAGCCCGGCTCGCGCCCCATCCGCCCGTACGCCTGGTTGAGGACGATTCGACCGCCTCGAGCGACCAGGATCGCCGCCGCGGGCACGCGCCCTTGCTCGACCTCGCGCTCGAGAATGGCCGCGGCCGCTCGGAGCCGTTCGCCGTTGACGGCCGCCTCGGCTGGATCCCCAGGGCGAAGCAACGGCTGAGCCGCACAGACTGCGCCGCCGAGAACAAGCAAGAGGGTTGCCCGCCCAAACATTGCCGCCGAAGCCTCCGCTTCAGGCTTGCTGGGCGATGGCCAGGTTCTTGATGATGCTCAAGTCGCCGGTCTTGGCCGCCTCGAGCACCGGGCCCATATACTCATCGACCAGTTCGGGCACGAGCGGCACCGGCATGTTCTGAAGCTTCATGCGGAGCTGCGGGTTCTTGGCCGCCGTAAGCGCACGCTCGATGTGGGCGTCGGTGAAGCCGGGCACCTCGGCCAGCGTGGTGGGGATTCGGACGCGCTTTTCAAACGCCCGGATGCCGTCGGCCACCACCAGGCCCGCCTCGCGGCCGCTCAGCTCGACCACCGAAGCCGGCGCCGTGCCCGCCTCGGCCAGCATCGCGCCGGCCAGCCGCAGCGGATCGGTCACCGCGGGCGCATAGAAGACGGTGTAGTACGGGTTCATGAGGATGCAGGCGCGGCCGTGGCTTAGGATGTCGACCAGCGAGAAGCTGGTCAGATGCGCGCCGTTGGTGCCGCCGAGCATGATGGCGTAGCCGCCCAGGTCGGTGGCCAGGGCCAGCGCCTCCCGCCCTTCGCGGTCCCGCGGGTTCTCCAAGACGCGCGGCAGGTACTCCAACACCAAGCGGAACGTCTCGCGGGCGACCTCCTGCATGAGCTCGTAGTAGGGCTTGCCCACCGCCCCGTAGAGCACTTCCAGAGAATGGGAGAAGCCGTCCAGCGCCCCGTCGGCCGTAAGCGAGGCCGGCGCCCCGAAGGAGACTTCGTAATCGTAGGCTGCGCGCGGCGGCACGATCGCCTCATCCACGATGAGCTTTTTCTGACCCGTGTGCACGTCGGTGATGTTGGAGTATTTCGTCAGATGCGCAGCGGAGCTCGAGGCGGTCTGGATCGCCAGGTGCGGCGTCAGGCGCTTTCCGGCAGCACGCAACGCCTCCGTGACCAGGCCGGTGCCGAAATAGTCGTCGATGCTGCCGCCGAGCACCCGCAACACGTCGGCCGCCTTCGCCGCGTCGATCGTGCTGCCGCCCCCGAAGCTCACATAGAAATCCGGAGCAAGCTGTGTCAGTGCGTCGGCGATGCGGAACAGGTCCTCCCGAGGCGCATTCGGGGCCGCGCCGTCGACGATCCCGATCACTTCGGCCCCGGCCGACTCGAGCGAGTGGCGAATCGTCGCGGCATAGTCGTCGGAGCCAGGGAAGGTGTCTCGCACCAGCACCGCCCTGCGCCCCAGTCCCGCCGCCAGCTCCCCCACCCGGGGAAGGACGCCGTAACCGCTCAGATAGGAATCGCCTTTGAATTGCCGGATCAGTTGTCTAGCTTTGCTGAACTCCGCCATGAGTATTTTCCTCTCAATCCTTGAGTGTATACCGCCTGACGGAAGATGCGACGCGCAGCGGGCCGCTATGATGGTGGCAGAATGGCTCGCAGGCTACCTCGCCTTCGCGCGGATCTCGACCTGATGCCCTCGCCGCTTGCCGACCGGCCGGGCCTGCTGATCCGCGACCCGTACCATTATTCCGACGCAACGCTGATCATTCCGCCGCCTCTGGTGGAGTGTCTGCGTTATTTCGACGGCGAGCGCACCGAGCTGGACCTGCGGGCTCACCTGGTCCGCCTGACCGGGGACGTTCGCGTCAGCGAGCTCGAGCAGCATCTTGTCCGGACGCTGAGCGAGGCCGGTTTTCTCGACGATGAGGTCTATCATCGCCTGCGGAACGAGCGGAGAAAACAGTTCGCCGAAGCCCCGTTCCGCCAGGCGGCCCATGCCGGTTCGGCCTATCCGGACGAGCCGGATCCGCTGCGGGCGACTCTAGGGCGGTATCTTGGCGACGGGGCCGGCCCGCCGGCACCGGCAAGCCTGGTCGGTATCGCGGCGCCGCACGTCAGCCCGGAGGGCGGCTGGCAGACCTACCGAGCAGCCTATGAAGCGCTCCGGCCGGAACATCGGGACCGGATCTTCGTCATCCTCGGTACCTCCCACTACGGCGCACCGGAGCGCTTCGGCCTGACGCGCAAACCCTACGTCACGCCGCTCGGAACCGCTCGGACCGAGGTGGAGCTGGCGGACCGGCTGGCCACGCGCGCCGCGGGAGCCGTCGAGATGGAGGATTACTGCCATGCCACCGAGCACTCGATCGAGTTTCAGGTTATCTTTCTCCAGCATCTGCTCGGGCCGGAGATTCGAATCCTGCCGATCCTGGTGGGCTCTTTCGCGCGGAGCCTCTACGAAGGAGGCAAGCCCGAAGACAACGACGGCGTGCGGCGCTTCTTCGGCGAGTTGGGGGAACTCGCCGCTCAGCTGGGCGATCGCCTCTTCTGGGTCCTGGGCATCGACATGGCCCACATGGGCCGCCGCTACGGCGACCCGTTCGCGGCCCGAGCCGACCGCGGCGCGATGGCCCAAGTTGCCGAGCGCGACCGGGCGCGGATCGAGCGAGTCGCCGAGGGCGACGCCGAAGGCTTCTGGGAGCTGGTCCGGGAGAACCACGACGATCTCAAGTGGTGCGGTTCGGCGCCGCTTTACACCTTTTTGCGCGTCCTGCCGCAGGCGCGCAGCCAGTTGCGCCGCTACGAGCAGTGGAACATCGACCCGCAGAGCGTGGTCAGCTTCGCCGCCTTGGCCTTCAGCGCCTGAGCCGGATTAACGGATCGGCGAGTAATCCGTCGGCGTGTAGAGCGAGATCTGGATGATGCTGGCAATCTGTCCGGAGCGGTCGATGGATTCCTGGCGGACTTTGTGCCACTCCGGATCGGCGCCGAACCGCGCCCAGGCCTTTTCGCGCTCGGCCAGGTTGTCGAACGGGATCAGATAGGTGAGATTCGGCTTGAGCGGGCCGAAGACCGTCTCTGAGTAGAACAGCGGATGAACGCCCACGCGGTGGAAGATCTTGATCTCCGGCCCGGCGAAGCGCTCATGCAGGGCCCGGAGCTGCCACAAGCTCGGCGAGTGATAGGTCCGCAGCTCGAAGACGCGGGGCGCCGCGGGCGGTTTGGCCGGCGGCTGGATCTCCGGCGAGTAGTCGGTGGCCTTGAGCAGCCAGCTCGCATAGTGCTCGGTGGGCGGCTCCGGCCCCTTCTCCCAGGCATCGAGCGCCCGCGCGAACTCCTTGTCGGCCGCGAGCGTCTCGTGGAGCCCGATATAGTCCTCCGCGCTTCGAACGCCGTAAATGGCGGCAAGCTGCGGCATGTGTGGGGCCACCAGGGCCTGCATGACAATCTTCGGTCCGGGGAGCCTCTTTTCCAGAACCGGCAGCAGGGACTTGCCGAGATAGTCATGGAGCCGCCCAAGCTGCGTGCCGTTCTTCAGAAAGTACTGGTGAAGGATGTAGTATTTGGTTTGCCGATTGCTCTGGTTCAAGGGGGATGCGGGCATCAGGGTTGCGCCTCCCAGCGCGCTGAGAAAGCTCCGTCGTTCGATCATCGCGGGCCTTCGTACGGGGGCAACTGCCCAGTGTACGACAAGCGAACGGGGCCGGCGGGCCGCGATGTGACAAGCTAAAAGCAGGACGGCTTCATGCCTTTTGGTCTTGCCCTGGTCCTGGCTGCCGCCGCGAACGCCGCCGTCTATTCGGCTCCGGCCGGCGAACGTGCTGCGGTTCCCCGGCCCGGCGCCGTCAGCGTGCTACCCGGGGGTCGTCTGCTGCAACCCTACGGAAGGCAGTTCGCCACCGGCTCCGGTCCCTTCGAGGTCGCCGTCAGCCCCGACGGGCGTCGCGTGGTGACGGCCAATATCGGCCCGGAGCAGTTTTCGCTCACCGTGCTCGAACGCGACGTGCAAGGCCGGTACCGGGTCTGGCATCTGCCGACGCCCCGACCGGGCTCCAAAGAATTCAAGGAGGACCCCTGGCGCAGCGTGGCGGCCGGGCTGGCCTTCGCCGGTGACGACGATCTGTTTGTCGCCGAGGGCAATTCCGGACGCGTGCGTCGGATTCGGCTCGGCGGGCGGCGAAAAGCGGAGCTGTTCGAGCTGAACCGTCCGGGCATGCAACACAGCTTTAGCGGCGATGTAGCCTACGATCGCGGCCGGGGGCTGCTTTATGCGCTCGATCAAGCCAACTTCCGCCTCGTGGTTTTCGATGTGGCCCGGAGGCGCGAGATCGCTTCGCTGAAGGTGGGGCGCCTGCCGTTCGCCATCGCACTCGCTCCGGACGGGCGCCGGGCCTATGTGGCCAACCTCGGGATGTTCGAATACAGATTGATCCCGGGGGCCAGCGTCGCCACGGCGCTCGAGACCGGCCTGGCGTTCCCCGCCTTCGGCTTTCCGTCGCTTGAGGCGCAGCGCGGCGCACGCCGCCAGACTCTGGGCGGCCCGGTGGATGTTCCAGGGCTCGGCGATCCCAACGCTCCGGAGTCCAACTCCGTCGCCGTTGTCGACCTGGAGGATCCCGCCCGGCCCCGCCTCCTCAAGTTTGTGCGAACGGGGCTAGCGGTCTCCGAGGCGGCGCCCGGCGGCAGCAGCCCGTCGGCGGTGCTGGCCGCGCGCGATCGCATCTGGGTCGCCAACGCCCACAATGATTCGATCTCCGTCATCGACGCCGCCACGCTCGAAGTAGTGACGGAGATTCCGATTCGAGTGCCGGGCCTGGAAATGCTGCGCGGCGTCATGCCCGTCGGCCTGGCGCTGCACGAGGCTTCCGGATGGCTGCTGGTGGCCGAGGCGGGCATCAACGCCGTCGGCATCATCGACACGAAGACCTTAACCGTGCTCGGCCATGTGCCCGCCGCCTGGTTTCCCGCCGCGGTGGCCGTGCACGAAGACGACGTCTATGTCGCCAACACGAAGGGACACGGCACGGGCGCCAACGCCAACCGGATGGTGGGCTTCAGCGAGCGGTTTCAGCCGCCGGAGCGGCGCGGCGCCATCACCGTGTTTCCCCTGCCAGACCGCCGCGAGTTGGAGAGGCTCACGCAGCGCGTCTGGCAGCTCAACGGCTTTGTGCCGGACCGCCGTGCAGCGCGGCCCTACTACCCGCCCGACGTCCGGCACGTCGTGCTCATCGTCAAAGAGAGCCGCAGCTTCGATGAGGTCTTCGGCGATATTGAGCAGGCCTCCAACGGCCCGGTCGACGGCGCCCCGATGCTGGCGCGCTTCGGCCGCCTAGGCAGCGCCGCCGAGACCGGCCGCGGCTTTCCGCAACGCTTCAGCCTCCGGGGCGTGAACGTGACGCCGAACCACCACGCCCTGGCCGAGCGCTACTGCTTCAGCGACAACTTCTACTCCGATGCGGAATCGAGCGTCGAGGGTCACCACTGGCTGGTCGGCGCCTACCCCAACGCCTGGACGGTGAGCACCTTTCTGGCGGCCTACGGCGGCCAGAAGAGCTACGAATTTCCGACCGGAGCGCCGGGGCGGCTCTTGTTTGCCGGCAGCAATTCGAGCGTCCACCCCGAGGAGGTCCCCGAGGCCGGCACGCTCTGGCATCACTTGGAGCGTCACGGGATCAGCTTTCGCAACTTCGGCGAGGGCTTCGAGCTGGCCGGCGTCATCCGCGGCGAGGGCATGAAGCCGACCGGGGCCCGCTTCCTCTCCAACATCCCGATGCCGGAACCGCTCTACCGCAACACCTCGCGCGACTACCCGCAGTACAACACCGACATCTCCGATCAGTACCGCGCCACGCAGTTTATTCAGGAGATCGACCGGCTCTATGCAAAGACCGGCGAGATGCTGCCGCGGTTCCTCTATCTCCACCTGCCGAATGACGACACGGCGGAGGCGCGGCCTGAGGAAGGCTACCCGTTCACCGCCTCCTTCGTGGCCGACAATGATGTGGCGCTCGGCCGGATCGTCGAGTACCTGTCTCGGAGCCCCTGGTGGCGCCAGATGGCGATCTTCGTGACCGAAGACGACGCCCAGGGAGGAGTGGATCACGTGGACTCCCACCGGACCATCCTGCTGGCGATCGGCCCGTGGATGCGCAAGAACTACGTCTTGCGCCGCAATTCGAGTTATCCCGGACTGCTCAAAACCATCTTCGGCCTGCTCGGCCTGCCGCCCCTCAATCTGTACGACGCCTCCGCCAGCGACCTCAGTGAATGCTTCGCGCGCGAGCCGGACTTCTCCCCCTATGAGGCCCTCCCGGTTCAGCGCGAGCTTTTCGATCCGTCGCGCATCAAAAATTAGCGCGGCGCCCCGGTCCCTTCCAAGCAGTTGCAAATTCGGCGGCGGTTGAGGCATCCTAATTGGTTTTCCGAATTCTGTCTATGCGGGTGAGGGTCCTCTATCACGACCATTGCTTCGACGGGGCGGCCTCGGCGGCTTTCTTTTCCCGATTCCTGCGCGGGGCCTTTCACCCGGAGGCAGAGTTTTTCTACACCGGAATGGCTCACAAGGCCTCCCAGATCTTCGAGGATTCCCTGTTTGACGGCGACGTCAACGCGATCGTAGATTTCAAGTACTCCTCGAACCCGAAGCTGACCTGGTGGTTCGACCATCACGAAAGCGCCTTCTTGAGCCCCGAAGACGAAGAGCACTTTCGGCGGGACACCTCCGGCAAGAAGATGTACGACCCCCAGTTTCATTCCTGCACGAGCTTCATCGCCGCCATGGCGCGCCAGAAGTTCGGCTTCGAAGCTCCGGATCTGGCGGAGTTGGTCGAGTGGGCCGACATCGTCGACGGAGCCCAATATTCGAGCGCCAAAGAGGCCGTCGAGCTCGAAGCGCCGGCCACGAAACTCGTGCTCGTCATCGAGGGGGTGCGGGACTCGGAAACGGTGCAAAGAATCATCCGCTGGATGCAATTTCGTCGGCTGGAAGAGATTATCGCCGACCCGGAAATTCAGGCCCTATTTCAACCGCTGTACCGGAAACACCTGGAGTCGATCGACATCATCCGGCGGCAGTCGCGCGACGACGGCACCGTGGTGTTTTTCGATCTGACGGAATACCCGATCGAAGGTTACAGCAAATTCATTCCCTATTATCTGTTTCCGGAGTCGCTGTACACGGTTTCGGTGCTGATCTCCAGCTTCCGGACCAAGGTCTCCGTCGGCTCGAATCCCTGGGCCGGCAAGCCGCTCCAGCACAACCTGGCAAAGATTTGCGAGCGCTACGGCGGCGGCGGTCACGCTCGCGTGGGGGCGATCAGCTTTCCCAAAGGCGCCGTCGAGGAGGCGCGCCGCGTGGCCCTGGAGATCGTCGAGTTGCTGCGCCGGTGACGGCCGCCGGCGCTCAGTAGCCCATCTGGCGAAGCTTTTCCACCGTCAAAGGTGAGCGGCGCACCGGCCCGCCGATGAGTTTGGCGACATACTTGGCCAGGATGTCGCATTCCAGGTTGAGTCGCGCCCCCGGCGCCGCCAGATGTAGCGTCGTGTTCCGGTAAGTGTGCGGAATGATAGTTGCCGAGAAGGTATCGCCCTCAAGGGCGGCGATCGTCAGGCTGATTCCGTCGACTGCCACCGAACCCTTTTCCACAAAGTAGGGGTCGAGCTCCGGGGGGAAGCGCACGGTAAGCCACCAGTCGCCGTCGCCCACCGGTTCAAGC
>Ga0308391_1000249_pt1 | contig 23721 bp, 20 predicted proteins | sample Hotspr20Samplet1_FD_202363 | JGI IMG/M metagenome (GOLD analysis project Ga0308391, IMG submission 202363) | Hot spring phototrophic mat microbial communities from Octopus Spring, Yellowstone National Park, Wyoming, United States - 20050623_t1 ... | reverse complement strand
CTGGCGAGGGAGCGGGCGTCGCCGAACAGGACATCGTTGCCGGCCGCACCGAAGATCCGGTCGTTGCCACCGTTCAAGCCGAAGCCGAGGCCGTCGCAATCGCCGACGATCACGTCGTCGCCCGGCCCGCCGTCGATCCAGTCGTCGCCGGTGCCCTGATAGGAGGGTCCGTGCGCGCCCTCGCCCCAGATGGTGTCGTTGCCCGCACCGCCCTTGAGGCGATCGGCACCGCCGCGCCAGGGCGCCTCGCCCTCGCCGAGCGTCCCGGCATGGTCGCCCGAGATGACGTCGTTGCCGCCCGAGCCGTCGACCGTGTCGTCGCCGCCCCGCCCCTCGATCTCGTCCGCGCCCTTCCCCGGCCGGCCACCTGCCCGGCCGCCACCGCGCGGGAGGAGGACGTCGTTGCCGTCGCTCCCGACGACGACGTTGATCGGAGCCGCGGCGAGCGCTGCCCGCGGCATCTCCTCGTCGAGGCTCGAACGCGCGCCCCGCGACGCCCTGCTCGAGGCCATCCGTTCCTCCGCTCGGGTGGCCCCTCGCCGGGGAGGCCACCTCGAGCGGGAAGCTTAACGGATCGGAAACCGAGATGGAGCGGATTCGTCGCGAAGCCGCGCGATCGTATGCCTTGCATAAAGGTTATGTGGTTGATCGGCCACGCGATCGTGAAAACTCGGAATTGAGGCGCTCGGCCCGGAGCGGGCGGCGGGCAGCACGGGCCCGCGCCCGACCCGGTGCCGGCCGGCCTCAGCCGCCCGAGGGCGGCACCGGGACGAGATCGTCGACCGAGAGGGAGCCGACCCCGAGAAGGCGATCGAGGCCGAGCCCGCGGGTGCGCACCCGGTCACCGTGCCGAGGTCGGCCGCCGTGCTGTCGCCGTCCCGGAACACCGGCCCGTCGCCGTCGCGGGCCGAGCCGTTCCGGTCCGTCTCCACAGCACGCTCTGCGGCGTGCAACGGGAGCGATCGAGCTCCCCCCGCCCCTCCGACCTCGAAGCCCCGTCCGCCTCCACCCCGTTGCTTCGGTCCAAAGCACGGCGCTTCAAAGAGAACGCGCCGGCTCCCGAAAGGGAAGGCCGAGCAGCCGCGCGAGGCGCGCGTCGCGGCCGTAGACGTCCTCGCGGAAGCGGACGGTCCCGTCGGGGTCGACCGCCGCACCCAAGTAAGTGACGTGAACGAGCGGCCGGCTGCGCAGCGGGATCGTCTTGGGCCCGCCGGCTTCGATCGCCGCCTCGATCCGCTCCCGGTCCCAGCCCTGCTCGGCCAAGAGGAGGGCGGCGAGTTCGTGGATCCGCGCCACCCGCATGCAGCCGTGGCTGAAGGTCCGTTGGCTGCGCGCGAAGAGCTCCCGTTTGGGCGTGTCGTGCAAATAGACGTCGAAATCGTTCGGCATCTCGAGCTTGATCCGGCCGAGCGGGTTCTTGGCCCCCCATTCCTGCCGCAAGCGGTAGGGGAAGTTGTTGCGCCCGAGGCTTTGCCAAGGCACCGTGGTCGGATCGACCCGTCGGCCTTCGCGGTCGAAGACGACCATTTCGTTGCGGGCGAGCCAGGCCGGGTCCTTTCGGACGTCGGGCAAGATCTCCTCGACCGCGATGCTGCGCGGCACGTGCCAATAGGGGTTGAGCGTCACCGCCACGGCCCGCGCCGTGAGCTCTGGTGTCTGGTTGTAGCGCGTGCCGACGATGATCGGGCTCTCGAGCAGCACCTGTTCCTGCCCCGGCGCCGGCTCCTCGACGAGTTCGAGCCGGAAGCCGGCGATGTCGACCAGGAGCCAGCGCGCGCCCCGGTCCGGCGGCAGCCGCCGGAGCCGCTCCATCGCCAGGATCACCTGGCCGATGCGCCATTCGACCGGGGCCGCGAGCGCGGCGGCGGTGCGCCGGCCGAGCACCCCGTCCGGCTCGAGCCCGTGCCGTTCCTGGAAGCGTCGGAGGGCCGCGACGAGCGGCGGGTCGAGCAGCTCGCCCTTGAGCGGACCGGTGAACCCGTCGGTCTCGGCGAGCCGCCGGCGCAAGGCCGGGATCGCCGGATGCGCCGCTCCGGGTTCCACCTTGCCCTCGACCGCGGGCACCGGGGTCCAACCGCCGCGAGCCGCCACCGCGCGAAGCTCCGCGAGGAGCGTCACGAGCCGGGCGTAGCGCGGCGTCGCGGGTGCCAGTTCGGCGAAGAACCCGGCCGGGTCGGGCGCCCGGGCGAGCCGCTCGAGCAGCGCTTCGGGCCCTTCGACCGGCGTGGCCGGGCGCGGCGGCAGGCCCGGGAACGGCCGGCCCCGCCCGAGGTCGCGCGCCAAAGCCAGGAACGCGGCCGTGGCCGCGCCTTCCGAGGCAGCCGGGTCGGCCCCGGGCGCGGCGAGGAGCGCGGGGGCGTAATCCTCGGGCTCGAGCCCGTGCCGCTCCGTGGCGCCGATCGCCTGCCGCAGGGCCGCGAGGCGACGGTCGGCGGCCTCGCTGCCGTGCCAGAACGGCGCGGTGCCGGGGCGCGCGAGGAAACGGTGGAGTGCCGCCCGCTCGGCCGGGTCGAGGGCCGGACGGCCGGACGCGAGGCCGTCGGCGCCCGCCCACCCGGCACGGCCCGCGGCGGCGAGCCCGCTTCCCACCACCAAAAGCCGCCGCCGGGTCAGAGGGAACATGACGACGAAGTGACGGGCCGCGCACCGAAAAGCAAGACGGCCCCGAAGGGGCCGTCCCAGCCGGCTTCGTCGAACCGCTCAGAGCGGGACACCGACCGGCGTCGAGGTGTCGAAATCGGCGAGCCCGAGCACCACACCCTTGGCCACCGTGATGACCGTCACGTCGACATTGGCCGCGCCGCCGGCCGCGGCGCCGAGGTCGATCGTGACCTTGGTGCCCTTGGCGGTCACGTACGCGTCGGCCGAGGTGAGCTGATTGTCACCGTTGCTGTCGAGATCGCCGAAGGTCAGCTTTCGACCGCCGATGTTCAAATAAAGAAGATTGAGCTTGTCCTCACCCTGCACGAAGTCTTTGATCGTGTCCCGGCCCTTGCCGAGGAAGAAGATGTCGTTGCCGGGTCCGCCGACCAAGAGGTCCTTGCCGCCCACGGTGGAGCCGTCGTCGCGGGCGAAGTCGCCGAACAAGAAGTCGTTTCCGTCACCGCCGTAGATCTTGTCGGCACCGCCCCGCGAATTGGTGAAGCCTTCGTAGGCGTCACCGAAGATGTAGTCGTTCCCGGCGTCACCGAAGAGCGTGTCGGCACCGCCCACGGCGCCGTAGATCATCCGCTGGCCGTCGCCCTGGATGCTGTCGTTGCCGTCGCCGCCCCAGATCCGGTCCTTGCCGCCGAACGCGCCGTCCAGGATCCCGTTGCCGAACGGCGGGCTCGTGTTGTTCTGATCGCCCGCGTCGCCGTAGAGGATGTCGTTGCCGAGGCCGCCCGTGATCTGGTCGGCGCCGCCGCGCTCGCCGGTCGTGAGGTTGAGCGCGTCGCCCACCAGCACGTCGGCTTCGTCCGTCCCGATCAGCCTGTCCCGACGGGGCGTGCCCGTCTGACCTGCCATGTCCGATCTCCTGAAGTCCGTCTCTCAGCGTTCCTCGATCCCGCCGCCCGGCTTCGCACCGGAGCGCGATCCCGAGGGTCGGCGTAGCGGTGGAGTAGCGGACGGGTCAAGGTGAGCTTGGATTAACCAACAAGTCGTGCGTGTCATGGTAAACTCCCGCATCAACCCTCGGCGCCGTTCAGACGAGCCGGCCCCGGCGCAGCCGGACGACCGAGGCGTCCGGTCGGCTGCGCAGGACGAGCGCCAGGCGCTCCGGATCGTCGATCAGCCGGCACACACCCGGGACCGACAGCCGCCAGACCGTGCGCGCCGATCCCTCGGCCCGGGGCTCGTTCTCGGCTCCACCGTCGCGCCGATCGAGGCTCGCGCGCTCCCTCGTACTCATCTCGAGGTTCCTCCCGCGGCTCGCTGCCGCACCCCTGCCGTAGTCGATCGCGCGGGCGCCGGCTGTCGCGCCGATCACACAGGACCCGGCCGGGAACCTCCCGGCCGCGCCGACCGCCCCGGACGGGGGACGCGCGGGCGCTGGCCGGTACGTCCCGACGCGGATCCTCGCGGACGTCCTTGACCCCCGTCGCACGCAGCCCATTGTGGACGATCGAGGCACGGGAGGACCCGCCGATGCTCGACGCCAAACGATTGCTCGATTCCCTGCTCCAGGCCGGGATGACCGATTCGGCACCGCAGCGGATCCGCCACGCGCTCGGTCCCGAGGGCCTCGGCCAGCAAGGTGGCGGGCTCCTGGGCCGGCTCGCCGGCATGCGCGGCGGCCAGGCCCCGAGTGCCGGGCAGGCGAGCGGCGGGCTCGGGGCGATCGTCGGGCAGGTCCTGGGCGGGCTCCAACAGTCGGCGGGGCGCGCCGGCGAAGGCATCAAGAGCAACGACCCCTTGACCGTGGGCGGCCTCGGGGCGATCGCCGGGGCGCTGTTGGGTGGCCGCAAGGGGGCCGTCGGCGGCGGCGCGCTCGCGCTTTTGGGCAGCCTCGCGCTCGCCGCTCTGCAAGCCAGCCGACAGGCGCAAGCCGCAGGCGCGCAGCCCGCCGTGGACCAGCTCGCCTCCGACGACACCGCGCTCCTCCTCGTTCGGGCGATGGTCGCCGCCGCCAAGGCCGACGGGCAGATCGACCAGCAGGAGATCGCTCGGATCACCGGCAAGCTCGAGGAGATCGGCGCCGACGAGGAAACCCGGCAGTTCCTGGCCGAGGAGCTGCGTCGGCCGCTCGACCTCGACTCGATCGTCCGTGCCGTCCCCGGTCCCGAGGTCGCGGTCGAGGTCTACGCCGCCTCGCTCTTGGCGATCGAGGTCGACACCCCAGCCGAGCGCGCCTACCTTGAGGCGCTCGCCGGCCGCCTCCAGCTGTCGGCGCCGGTCGTGGCCCAGGTCCACCGGGCCCTCGGCGTCGCCTGAGCGGCCGGCGCGCCGGTCCCGCCCGGGCTCAGCGCAGGAACTCGGGCGAGATCAGCCGCGGCAGGAAGAGGACGATCTCGGGGAAGGCGATCAAGAGCCCGAGCACGGCGAGCATGGGTGCGAGCAGGATCGCCACGTCCTTCAAGGCCTCGACGACCCGGATCCCGGCCACGTGGCAGGCGATCATGAGGCAGAGCCCGTAGGGCGGGGTGACGAGCCCGAAGGCGAGGCTCACGATGCCGATGATCGCGAAATGGACCGGATCCATGCCGACGCTCCGGGCGAGCGGCTCGAGGATCGTGCCCACGATGATGATCGCCGGGATCGCATCGAGGAACAGGCCCACGACGAGGAACGCCCCGGCGATGAACAGGCCCGTGGCGGTGAAGCCCAGGCCCCAGCTCGTCACCCCTTCGAGCAGGATCTTGGGGATCTGATAGTAGGCCAAGAGCCAGCCGAAGGCCGAAGCGGTGCCGACGCAGAAGAGCGCCACCGAGGCGAGCCGGCCCGTGTCGAGCAGGGCCCGATGCAGGCCCGAGAGGTCCATCTCGCGATAGACCAGGACCGAGAGCACCGTCGCGTAGAGGACGGCGATGCAGGCGCTCTCGGTCGCCGTGAACCAGCCGAAGATCTTGCCGCCGACGATGATCATCGGCGTGGTGAGGGCCGGGACCGAGCGCAGGAAGGCGCGGGCGAGCTCGCCCCAGGAGGCGCGCGCGTCGGTCGGGTAGCCGCGCAGGATCGAAAGGCCGTGGACCGTGGCGAGCTGGACGAGGCCCAACAGCAGCCCCGGGACGATGCCGGCGAGGAACAGCGCGCCGATCGAGGTCGTGAGGATCCCGCCCCAGACGATCATCAAGATCGAGGGCGGGATGATCACCGCGAGCACGGCCGAGACCGCGGTGACCGCGGCGGAGAAGGGAGCGTCGTAGCCGGCCTTCACCTGGGCCGGGATCAGGAGCCGCGAGGTCGAGGCGGCGTCCGCAGTCGAGCTGCCCGAGATCCCGGCGAAGAGGATCGAGAGCACGACGTTGACCTGGGCGAGCCCGCCCGGGCGGTGGCCGACCATGGTCTTGGCGAGCCGCACGAGCCGGTCGGTGATGCCGCCCACGTTCATGAGGTTGGCGGTCAGCAAGAAGAACGGTACGGCCAGGAGGATGAAGGAATTGTAGGCGTTGAAGGTTTCTTGGACGAGGACGAAGGGCGAAAGCCGCGGCTCGATCAGAAGCGGCGGCAGACAGGCGAGCGCGAGCGCGAAGGCGACCGGCACGCGCAGCACCAAGAGCGCGAAGAAGACCCCGAACAAGAGGAACGCGGCCTCGCCGGGCGAGAGGACGGCGGCACCCGGGATCATGGCCCCCGCCTGCGCAGGACCCGTAGATCCTCGAGGACCCGCTCGAGGAGGAAGAGGACCCAGACGAGGCCGGTGATCGGCCAAGCCATGTGGATGAGCCACAAGGGCAGTTCGGCGAGTTCGCTGATCCGGTAGAAGGCCCCTTCGGTGAACCGCCAGCCCCACCAGAGGAAGACGCCGGCCAGGACCGCGATCGCCAGATCGGCCAGGAGGTCGAGCAGCGCCTGCCGGCGCGCGCCGCCCGGCGGCCAGAGATCGACGAGGAGATGGGTGCCCTCGCGCACGCCCAACATCGCGCCGAGCATGATCGCCCACACGAACAGGAAACGGGCCATCTCCTCGGTCCAGATGTAGGACGGGATGAGGGCCGTGTAGCGGGAGAAGATCTGCAGGCTCACCGGGATCACGAGGACCGCCACGGCGATGACGAGGAGGGCGCGCAGGAGGGCTGCGAGCACGTCGTTCACCGCCGTCAACGGCCCGCGCCGGCCGTCGGCCATGTCGCTCTCCTCCGGGTCGTCGAGCGGGGCGGTGCTCCGGCACCGCCCCGCGGCCGCTCGGATGGCGTTGTCAGATGGCGTTGATCTTGGCGTAGATCGCGTCGGCCTCGATCTCCTTGGCGTAGGCCGCCATCACCGGGTCGACCGCCTTCTTCATCGCCTCGCGGTCGGCGAACGGCACGCGCTCGAGCTTGCCGGCCTTCTCCAGGGCCTCGAGCTTGGCGCCGTCCTCGCTCGACTCGATCTGCCGGCCGTAGGTCCCGGCCTCCTTGCCGGCCCGCCGGATCGCTTCCTGCAGGTCCTTCGGCAGATTGGCGAAGGTCTTGGCGGAGAAGCAGATCGGCCGGATCGTGATGGCGTGCTGGGTGAGCGCGAGCTTGGGGGCCACCTCGTAGAACTTCATCTGCTCGACGCCGGCCGCCTCGTTCTCACCGGCCTCGATCACCCCGTTCTGGATGGCGTTGTAGACCTCGTTGTAGGCGATGACCGTGGGCGCCATGCCGGCCGCGGCGAAGGTCCGGCTCCAGATCGGTGCGCCCTGGACGCGGATCTTGAGCCCCTTGAGGTCGGCCATGGTCCGCAGCGGCCGGCGGGCGAAGATGTTGCGCACCCCGCCGCCGGCATAGCCGATCAGCATGACCTGGGCGCGCTTTTCGACCTCCTGGGCGACCGGCGCCAACAGATCGGCCTCCAGCACCTTGTTCCAATGTTCGAGATCGCGGAACAGGAACGGCGCGTCGATGAACGGTGCCGCCTTCGAGAACGTCGACATGTGCGCCGGCGAGACGATCGCGTAGTCGACCGCCTGTCCCTGCGCCATGTACTCGAAATACTGCTTCTCGAGGCCGAGCGCGCTGTTCTTGTGCAAGACGAACTCGATCGGCTTGTCGTAATATTGCTTGACCAGCTCGGCGAAACGGGTGAGCGCCTTGGTGAAGGCGTGATCGTCGTTGAACTGGACCGCACCGTTCAAGGTGACCGTCCGGGCGCGGGCCGCGCGCAGCACGAAGGGCATCGCCACGGCACCTGCGGCGCCGGCGAGCAGACGACGACGAAGCATCTGGGCCTCCCCCGTTGCAGCTTCTCTCGGCCGCGCACTTAGCCGCGCGACGGCCCGCTTGTCATGCCCCGCGACCGCGCCCCCGCCCTGCGCGCCGACGTCTTCCCTTGCGGCACCCGCGGCCGGCGCCGGGGCGCGTCCCGCCGGGGTCAAGGAGGCTGTCGCGGCAGCCGCGTCGCCCGCGTTCCGACCCGCGGCAGCCCCGGCAGCCGGCGCCCGTAGCGCGGCTTCCCGGCGATCAGCGCGTCACGCGGCTGCCGCGCGGCTGCCACGGCCGACCGGATGTCCGGCGGGCCCCTCGCGGCGCGGTGTAAGGCTTTGCCCGGCCGCGGGGATTTTTGCTCTTTACAAGGGCTGCGATCGCCCCCATATGCGCGGTCCCGAGAAGGAAGCCCAAGCACTGCGGCGCGCGCGGCGGCGGCTGACTGATCGTCTTGACTCCCCCAGGGGTTGGGAGGTCGGTATGGCTGACACCTTCGGCAGCGCCGCGGCGCTGCTCGCTCTGCGCTCCCCGGAGAACCCGGTGATCTGCGTCCGGCCGCACCTGATCGAGGCGCGGGCCCGGCGGGTCGTGGCCGCGTTCCCCGGGGACGTCCTCTACGCGGTCAAGTGCAACGACACGCCGATCGTCCTCGAGGCGCTCTGGCGGGGTGGCGTGCGCCAGTTCGACACCGCCTCGATCGGCGAGGTGCGCCTCGTGCGCCGCCTCTTGCCCCAGGCGCGTTGCCACTTCATGCACCCGGTCAAGAGTGCGGAGGCGATCGCCGAGGCCTACCACCGCCACGGGGTACGCCGCTTCGTCTTCGACCACGAGGACGAGCTCGCCAAGATCGTGGCGGCCACCGACCGGGCGCGCGACCTCGAGCTGTTCCTGCGGCTCGCCGTCCCGGGCCAAGGCTCGCTGCTCTCGCTCACCGGCAAGTTCGGCGTCGAGCGCGAGGAGGCGGTCCGCCTGTTGCGCCGGGCGCGCGGCATGGCGGCCGAGCTCGGCCTCACCTTCCACGTCGGCTCGCAATGCGTCGATCCCGAGGCCTTCGAGCGGGCGATCGCGATCGCCGCCGAGGTCGCGCACGCCGTGGGCGGGGTCGAGCATCTCGACGTGGGCGGCGGGTTCCCGGCCCTCTACAAGGGCGACGAGCCGGAGTTCGAGGCGTTCGTAACCACGATCGTCGGCGCGGTGGTGGCGCACGGCCTCGGCTGCCGGCTGCAGTGCGAGCCCGGCCGGCTGCTCGTCGCCGACGGCGCCTCGGTCTTGACCCGGGTCGAGCTGCGGCGCGGCCAGGCGCTCTACCTCAACGACGGGGTCTACGGGAACCTGGCCGAGCTCAAGTGGATCGGCCCGCAGTTCCCGATCCGGCTCGTCCGCCCGTCGGGTCCCGTCGCGGGCGAGACCGCCGCCTTCGACCTCTACGGCCCGACCTGCGACAGCATCGACAGCATGCCGGGGCCGCACCGGATCGTCCGCGAGGTGGGCGAGGGCGACTGGCTCGAAGTCGGCATGATGGGCGCCTACTCGAACGCCTTGAAGACCGGCTTCAACGGCTTCGCGAGCGAGGGCGTGGCGATCGTCCGCGACCGCGGCTGGTATCTCCAGGCGGCGGGCAGCGAGCCGACCGCGCTCGCCGCCTGAGCGGGCCTCAGCTGCCCGGCGAACCGGGCGACGCGGCGGCCCGCTCGGCCAGCAGCCGGGCGATCGCCGGATAGTCGGGCTTGCCGGTCGCGAGGCGCGGCAGCGTCTCGAGCGGAACGATCTCGGCCGGCAGCAGGAGCTCGCTCGCGCCCACTTCCCGTGCCACCCGCACGAGATCGGCGCGGGCGAGCCGCGGCGCGGTCGTGACCAGGACGAGCCGCTCGCCCTTCTTGGGATCGGTGAGGGCCAGCACGGCGTGCGTCTCCTCCGGTGCGGCGCGCAGCGCGAGCTCCTCGGCCGCGGCGAGGCTCACCATCTCGCCGCCGACCTTGGCGAAGCGCTTGGCCCGACCGAGGATCGTCACGTAGCCCTCCTCGTCGACCGCGACGATGTCGCCCGTGTCGTACCAGCCACCCTCGGGCGGCAGGAGCGCGCCCGGGTGCGCCGGGTCGAGATAGCCGCGCATCAGGTTGGGCCCGCGGACGAAGAGCCGCCCGCCCCGCTCGATGCCGGCGACCGGCTCGAGCCGCCAGTCGATCCCGGGCAGGAACCGGCCGACCGTGTCGGGCCGGTTGTGGTGCGGCGTGTTGACGGCGAGCACCGGACCGGTCTCGGTCGCCCCGTAGCCCTGGAGCACGCGGACCCCGAAGCGATCCTGCCAGAGCCGGCGGGTCTCCTCCTGCAGCCGCTCGCCGCCGGCCACCAAGTAGCGCAGCGAGCGGAAGTCCATGGGATCGGCGACCCGGGCGTAGCCGCGCAGGAAGGTGTCGGTGCCGAACAGGATCGTCGAATCGGTGCCGTAGACCAGCTCGGCGACGGTCCGGTAGTGCAAGGGTGAGGGATAGAGGAAAACCGGCGTCCCGGTGCGCAAGGGCAAGACGAGACCGCACTGGAGGCCGAAGCCGTGGAACAGCGGCAAGGCCGCGAAGCAGCGGTCGTGCGCGCCGAAGTCGAACAGCGGCGTGACCTGCGCCGCGTTCGCGAGCAGCGCGGCGTGCGAGAGCGCCACGGCCTTGGGCCGTCCTTCCGAGCCCGAGGTGAAGAGGAGGACCGCGGTCTCCTCTTCTTCGACCGCGAAGCGGCGGTGGACGTGACGGGCCCAGGCTGCCTCGAGGAGCGCGCGCAGGCGTGCCGCCGCGCCGAGCTCGTCCCGCAGGTCCTCGAGGAACAGGACCCGGGCGCGGCCGGCCACCGCCTCGATTTCCCGCTGGAGCCGGGCCTGCTCGACGAAGCTGCGCGAGGCGAGCACGAGGCCGACCCGGCCGACCTCCAGGGCGGCGAGGAGGTTGTGCGTCCCGGCGGCGTAGTTGAGCATCGCCGGCACCCGGCCGATCGCCTGCAGTCCCATGAAGGCGGCGAGCGTGGCGCAGGCGTTGGGCAGGAAGAGGCCGACCGCCTCGCCGCGCGCGGTCTCCCGCTCGAGCCGCCGGCCGAGCAGGAGGGCACCCACGACCAGCCGGCCGAGCGAGAGCCGGGTGCCGCGCACGTCCCGGGCGAACGGCCGCCCGCCGCCGTGCCGCTGCCGCGCCTCGAGCAGGGCTCCGAAAAGGCTCGCGGGGCGCACATCCGCACGGAAGAGCGCCTCGACCAAGAAGTCGTGGATGAGGGTGGCCGCGCGCTGCCGCCGGGCGCGGCCGCGCGAGGCCTCGGGGAGAGCGAGCCGGCGCGGCTCGAAGAAGCGCACCCGGATTTTCGGCAGGAGCCGCCGGCGCACTTGACCCCGGCCGAGCCGGGAGAGGAAGCTCCGCTCCGCGCCCATGATCGCGGCCGGGACGATCGCCGCATCCGCTCGGTCGGCGATCCAGGCCGGGCCGGCGTAGATCTTCATGAGCCCGCCCGTCACCGTGATCCGTCCCTCCGGGAAGATCGCGAGCGGGGTGCCGGCGGCCACGAGCTCGGCGAGACGGCGCGCCTCGAGCGGCTTCGTGGGGTCGATCGCGACGAGCCGCAGGGGCGTGCGGAAGGGGGCGAGCCACCAGCGGGCGAGCCAATCGTGCCAGACCGCGAAGACCGGGATCTCGTCGAGGGCCGCGAGCAGGAGCGGCCCGTCGAGGAAGGAGACGTGGTTGGCGACCAGGATCCGCCGCGCGCCGGCCTTGCCGAACTGCTCGGCACCCTGGACCTCGAGCCGGAACAGGAGCCGGAACAGCGTCCGGAAGACGCGCTGGATCGTCCGCCCCGGAAGGAACGGCAACGCCGCCACGAAGCCGCCCGCTACGGCAAGGAGCAGGCCCAGGGCGAGGCCCGTGCGCGGGGCGCCGAGGAGCGTGAACCCACCGGCGACCAGCGTGAACGCCGCGAGGAGGATCGCGGCCAGCCGGAGCGTCCAACCCGCGAGGGCTGCCCGCCGCTCGGCGGCACCCTCGCCGGCCGGCTCCCCCGGCACGTCCCGCCGGCCGCTCACCCGGCTGCCCGCCGCAGGCGCTGGACGCCCTCGACGAAGCGGCGCAGCGTGTTCGAGATCGCCCCGCGCGGGATCATCGCCTCGACCAGCTGGAACCGGCCGCGGCGTGCCACCGCCGCCTCGAGCGCGGCGGCGAGCTCGGCCCGGGTCGCAACGCGCCTCCCCTCCCCGCCGAGCGCCGCGGCCGCCTCGGCGAAGCGCCAATCGTCCAGATCGTTGAAGCGGCTTTCCGGCTGGAACACGCGCAGCATCTCCCAGCTCCGGTTGTTGAAGACGAGCACGATCGGATCGATGCCGAGCTTGCGGCAGTTGCCGATCTCCCACCCGGTCATCTGGAAGGCCCCGTCCCCCACGAGCACGAGCACCCGCCTGCCGGTTGTGAGCTGGGCCGCCATCCCGGCCGGCACGCCGTAGCCCATCCCGGCATAGTAGGCCGGGGCGGTGAGCGGGCCGTGGTCCAGCGACATCGCGGTGAACAGGCAATCGCCCACGTCGCAGGCGATCGGCATCACCCCGTGCCGGGCGAAGAGGTCGTTGAGGCCGCGGGCGATGTCGTCGGGCGTGATCGGCTGGTCGTCGGCCGGGAGCCCGCGGGGTGCGACCGGGCGCGGTGCCGCGACCGCCGCCCCCAGGGGCCGGGCCCGCTCGAGCAGGGCCTCCACCAGCGCCCGCAGCGGGATGTCGGGGAAGACGTGGAAGCCCATCGCCACCGCCCGGTCGCAGGCGCGGATCGTGCGCCGCAGATCGAGCTTGCCGGCGCTCACCCCGAAATTCGTGTCGGAGAGGATGACCCCCAACAGGAGGAGCCCGTCCGAGCCCTCGACGAGCTCGGCGATGCCCGGATCGCCCGCCGCCCCGAGATAGGTGCCGACGACCGGCGCGTCGGCTTCGGAGAGGAGCCCGCGGCCCATGAAGGTCGTGACGACCGGGATCGCGAGGGTGCGGGCGAGGGCCGCTACCCGGCTCTCGAGGCCGAAGCGGCGGATCTCGACGTCGACCAAGAGGACCGGCCGCGCGGCCGCGGCGAGGCATTCCATCACCGCATCGGCGCAGGCCGCCACGGCCTCGGGGTCGAACGGCCAAGGCACGGGTGCCGGGACGGGCTCGACCGGCACCGCCACCATGTCGCGCGGGATCTCGAGGTAGACCGGCCGGCTCTCTTCCACGGCCGCCTGCAGCACCCGGGCGATCTCGGCCGGGGCGCTCTGCGGATCGTCGAGCCGGGCCTGCGCCACGGTGATCTCCTCGAACACCCGGTATTGGGTGTCCAGGCGTGGGCCCTGGTGGTGGAGGAGCAGGCCCGAGCGGCTCTCGTGCCGGCCGGGGGCGCCGGAGATCACGACGACGGGCGATTTCTCGGCATAGGCCGCGGCCACCGGGTTGACGATGTTGAAGGCTCCCGCCCCCCAGGTCACGGCCGCCACGCCCGGGGCGGAGCGAAAGCGCGCCGCGGCGTCCGCCGCGAAGCCCACCGCCGGCTCGTGCGAGAGGGTGTAGAGGGGCAGGATCGCGCTTTTTTCGGCGATCTCGAAGAAGGGCAGCGCGAAATCGCCCGGGATGCCGAAGATCTCGCGCACCCCGCGCGCCTCGAGCGCGCGCAACAGGGCCTCGACCAAGGTCATGCAGCTCGTCCCTTTTCGCCGCGTCCGTGATCTCCGGGGAGGCTACCACGGGGCGGGACGGTCCGCAGCCGGCTCGCGGTTCGCGCCCGACGGTACCGGCCGGAGCGCGCGTTCCACCGGGCCCGCGCGACCCGAGCCGGGCCCCGGTCCGGCCTCGGCTCGCTCGCTTGTCGGCGCACCACGCGCATGCGAAAGCGCCGGTCGTGGCTTCGATGGAGGCGGCCGTGTGGCGGGTCGGGATCCTGGGCGGTGCCCTTTTGTGCGCCTCGGGAACGTTCGCGTGGGCCCAGCCGGGCGATCCGGCGGCCGGCCGCGCGCTCGCGGTCGAGCTCTGCTCGAATTGCCATCTGGTCCCCGGCCTCGCCCGCGGGCCGGTGCCGGACGGCGTACCGACCTTCGCCGCGATCGCCCGGAAGTGGACGGATGTGGGAGCCCTCGCCGACCGGCTGATCGCCCCGCCGCATCCCGAGATGCCGCCGCCGCCGCTCGGCAACCGCCAACGCCTCGACGTCGCGGCCTGGATCCTCTCGCTGCGGGATTGAGCCAGGCCGGCTCAGCCGGCGGCGACGATCTGGGTCCCGAAGCCGCCTTCGGTGAAGAGCTCCAGGAGGATCGCGTGCGGCACCCGGCCGTCGAGGATCACCGCCGCCTCGACCCCCTGCTCGACCGCGGCGAGGCAGGTCTCGACCTTGGGGATCATCCCGCCCGAGATCACACCGTCGCGGATCCAGGCCCGGGCGGTCGCCGCATCGAGCGTCGGCACGAGCCGTTTCTCGGCATCGAGCACGCCCTTGACGTCGGTCAGCATCAAAAGCTTGCGCGCTTTCAGGGCACCCGCGACCGCACCCGCCACGGTGTCGGCGTTGATGTTGAAGGTCTGCCCGTCCTCGCCCACGCCGATCGGCGCGATCACCGGGATGATGTCGCTCTCGGTCAAGACGTCGAGCACGTGGGTGTTGACCCGCGTGGGCTCACCCACGAAGCCGAGGTCGATCACCTGCTCGATCGCGCTGTCCGGATCGCGCCGGGTCCGGGTGAGCTTTCGGGCCTCGACGAGCCGGCCGTCCTTGCCGCACAAGCCCACCGCCATGCCGCCGGCGTTCTGGATCGCGGTCACGATCTCCTTGTTGATCCGCCCGGCGAGGACCATCTCGACGACCTCGACGGTGGCCGCATCGGTGACCCTGAGCCCGTCGACGAAGCTCGAGCGGATCTGGAGCCGGTCGAGCATGGCCTTGATCTGCGGCCCGCCGCCGTGGACCACGACGGGATTGATCCCGACCTGCTTCAACAGCACGACGTCGCGGGCGAAGTCGGCCGCGACCCTCTCGTCGCCCATCGCGTGGCCGCCGTACTTCACGACCATGACTGCGCCCCGGTACCGCCGCATGTAGGGCAGCGCCTCGATCAGCGTCATGGCGACGCGCTGGATGTCGGGCGGCGGGCTCTCGACGCTCATGAGCGCTCTCCCTGGTGCGCGGCGACCGGCTCGGGTGCCGCCCGTGCCGCCAGTTCGGCGCGCAGCCGGTCGATGCCGAGGCGGGTCCGGGCGCTGGTCGCGAGCGGCTCCGGCAGCGCACCCGGGGCGCGGGCGAGCTCGCCGCGGAGCTCGGCGAGCCGAGCCTCGAGGGCGGCCGGGCGCAACAGATCGGCCTTGGTGAGGACCACGCGGTAGGGCACTGCGGCCCGCGCCAAAAGCTTCATCGTCTCGCGGTCGCTCGGCTTGAGGCCATGCCGGGCGTCGACCAGGAGGCAGACCAGCGCCAGCCCCGGCCGGCCGCGCAAGTACGTGAAGACGAGCTCGGTCCAGGCCTCGACCCGGGCCTTGGGCGCTTCGGCGTAGCCGTAGCCCGGCATGTCGACCAAGACGAGCCGTCCCGCGACGTCGAAGAAGTTGAGCTCGCGGGTGCGGCCCGGCGTGTTCGAGGTGCGGGCGAGGCCGCTCCGGCCCACGAGCGCGTTCAAGAGCGAGCTCTTGCCGACGTTCGAACGGCCGGCCAAGGCCACCTCGGGTAGGCCCGCGGGCGGCAGCTGGTCGAGCCGGGCCACGCCCAACAGGAAGCGCGCGGGGCGGGCGAACAGGCGCCGCCCGGCCTTGAGCGCGCCGGCCTCGACCTCGGCTTCCGCGTCGACGGCCACCTCGCCTCCCCGCCGGGCCTCAACCGGGCTGCACGCCCATCCGCCTCATGATCAGCCACTGCTGGCCGATCGACAAGAGATTGTTCCAGGTCCAGTAGATCACGAGTCCGGCCGGGAAGGTCGCGAACAGGAAGGTGAAGAAGATCGGCAAGAGGTTCATGACCTTCGCCTGGACCGGGTCGGCCGGCTGCGGGTTGAGCTGCTGCTGCAGCCACATGGTGGCCCCCATCGCGATCGGCCAAACCCCGATCGTGAGGAAGGCGGGCGTGTCGAACGGCAAGAGGCCGAAGAGGTTGAAGATGCTGGTCGGATCCGGTGCCGAGAGGTCCTGGATCCAGCCGAAGAACGGCGCGTGCCGCATCTCGATGCTGACGAACAGGACCTTGTAGAGCGCGAAGAACACCGGGATCTGCACGACGATCGGCAGGCAGCCGGCCATCGGGTTGACCTTCTCCCGCTTGTAGAGCGCCATGAGCTCCTGGTTCATCTTGACCTTGTCGTCGGCGTAGAGCTCCCTGAGCCGCATCATCTCCGGCTGCAGCTTCTTCATGTGGCTCATCGCCTTGTACGACTTGTTGGCGAGCGGGAAGAAGGCGATCTTGACCAGAAGCGTGAGCAGCAGGATCGCCACCCCGTAATTCCCGGTCCACTTGTAGAACAAGTGGAGAATGTAAAAGATCGGCTTCGTCAGGAAATAGAACCAGCCGAAATCCACCGCCCGATCGAACAGCGGGATCCCGTAGAGCTCGCCGTAGCGGTCGAGCTTGTCGACCTCCTTGGCCCCGACGAACAGCCGGTCGACGATTTCCACCGTGCGGCCCGGCTCGACGACGACCGGCTCGCCGCGGAAGTCGACCTGGTAGCGGTCGCGGCCGTCGATCGGGACCCAGCGGAAGGTCGCGGTGAGCTTGCGGTCCTGCTCCGGGATGAGCGCCGCGAGCCAATATTTGTCGGTGATGCCGAGCCAGCCGCCCTTGCTCTCGAACTCCTGCGGGCGGCCACCCTGGAGATCGTCGTAGTCGATCTCCTGCAGCGTGCCGTCGAGCACCCCGATCGGGCCCTCGTGCAGGATGAAGAATCCGAGCGTCGGCGGGGTGTCCCAGCGGCTCACGAGCCCGTAAGGATAGAGCGTGACCGGCTCCCGCCCGTCGTTGCGGACGGTCCGCCGCACGGTGATCATGAAATCCTGGTCGACCTCGAAGGTTTTGCCGAAGACCAGGCCCTGGCCGTTGTCGAAGCGCAATCGGGCCGGGCGCTCGGCGGTCAGCCGGTCGGTCTCGGCCTGCCAAAGGGTGCGCGAATCGGGCACGGTCACGCCGGGCGTGGCGGCGATCCAGCCCCACTCGGCGAAGTAGGGGTGGGTGGTGCCGACCGGCGAGAGAATCCGAATCTCCGGCGAGGTGCGGTCCGGCGTCTCGTGGTAATCGGCCAAGGTGATGTCGTCGATCCGCGCCCCGGTGAGCGCGATCGAGCCGTGCAGCCGGCCGTTGTCGAGCCGCAGGCGCGGCCCGCCCGCCCCGGCCTCGCCCACGGCCCCGGTCGGGGTCGTTCCCGGCAGGCCGGGTGGCAGCGCGGCCGCACCCGGCTGGCCGGTCGCGGCCGGCTGGGCGAGCTCCGCCTGACGGGCGAGTTCGGCTTGCCGGGCCTGCTGCTCGCGCAGTCGCGGGATCTCGTAGAAATATTGGAAGATCAGGATGATCCCGACCGACAGCACGATCGCGAGGACGAGGTTCTTCTGATCACCCATCATCGTGCGGGCGGGCTCCCGGAATCTTCGGTGGCGCTCACGTCGCGCGGGCGCCGGGGCGGTCGGCGGACCCGACAGCGGGGGGCACCGGATCGTAACCCGAGCCGCCCCAGGGATGGCAGCGGGCGATGCGCCGCACGGCGAGCCAGCCGCCCCACCAGGGCCCGTGCCGCGCGATCGCCTCCTGGGCGTATTCCGAGCAGGTCGGCAGGAACCGACAAGAGGGCCCGAGCACGGGCGACAGCAGGTAACGGTAGAGGCCGACCAGGCCGATCAGGACGAGGCCGAGGAGCCGGCCCGGGCGGAGCCGCCCGAGATCCGCGCGAAGGCTTCGCGGAGCTGGCCGACGAGCTGGTCGAAGGGACATGTGAGCGCCGCCTGCCGGGCCACGATCACGAGGTCGACGCCGCCCATCCGCAGCGCGTCAGCGGCGGCCCGGACCGCCGCGCGCAGCCGCCGGCGGATCCGGTTGCGGACCACCGCCCCGCCGAGCTTCTTGGTGACCGTGAGGCCGATCCCGGCCCGCTCGGGTGCGTCCGGCCGGCGGCCGATCTGCAGCACGAAGGCCGGCAGGTGCAGACGCGGGCCCTTGGCCGCGGCGAGGAACTCGGCGCGGCGGCGGAGCCCGACGAGCTGCGGCCGGCCACCGCGGCCGTCCGGGCTCAGGCCGTGAGCCGCTTGCGCCCGCGGGCGCGGCGCCGGGCGATCACCTGGCGGCCGCCCTTGGTCGCCATGCGCGCCCGGAAGCCGTGGCGGCGCTTGCGCACGAGCCGGCTCGGCTGGTAGGTCCGCTTCACGAATCACCTCTGTCTCGGGGAGCGTCTCGCGACCCGGGCGGATATAGGGGCCGGCCGCCGGCCTGTCAAACCGCGGCCGCTCGCCGCATCGTGATCGCAGGCGACTGGACCTGGCGCGGCCTCCGACCGATTTGCCGATCGTCGATTCCCTTCGCGCCGGACCCGCCCCGTGCCGCTTCGTCGTGCCGTCCTCGCCCTGCTCGCCACGGGCCCTCTCCTGTCCCTGGCCGGCCGCCCCGTCCGAGCGGCGCCGAAAGCGCGCCTCTGGCCGCGCTGGGAAGCCCATGAGCCGGGCTCGACCCTGCGGGTCGACCACACGCCCTGGGCCGCGCTCTTGGAGCACCTCCTCCGCCCGCAGCCGGACGGCCGCCGGCTGGTCGCCTACCGCGACGCCGGGCCGGCCGAGCGGGCGGCCCTCGAGGCCTATCTGGCCGCGCTTTCCGCGACGCCTGTCTCGCGCCTCGCTCGGGCCGAGCAGATGGCCTTCTGGATCAACCTCTACAACGCCTTGACCGTCAAGGTCGTGCTCGACCATTGGCCGGTGCGCTCGATCCGCGACATCGACATCTCGCCCGGCCTCTTCGCCGACGGGCCCTGGGGGGCACGGCTGATCGCGGTCGAGGGCGAGCCGCTCCCGCTCGACGACATCGAGCACCGGATCCTGCGGCCGATCTGGCGCGATGCGCGCATCCACTACGCGGTCAATTGCGCGTCGATGGGCTGCCCCGACCTCGCCCTCGAGCCCTACCGGGGCGACCGGATCGACGCCCAGCTCGACCGGGCCGGCTTCGAGTTCGTCAACCATCCGCGGGCGGTACGGATCGACAAGGGCAAGCTCTTCGTCTCCAGCATCTATCACTGGTTCAAAGAGGACTTCGGCGGGAACGACCGTGCGGTCGTCGAGCATCTCTGCGCTTACGCCGCCCCGCCGCTCGCCATGGTCCTGCAGCAATACGCGCGGATCGACGGCCACGCCTACGACTGGGCGATCAACGCCGCGCCTTGACCCTCTCCCGCGCGCGGCGCAGGAGGCTGCATCCGAAGGGCAGGCGCGAGGTGGCATGGCCGAGACGGCCTTCCGTCCCCGGCTCGGGCGCGGGCTTTCCGCCCGCATCCTGCTCTTGACTTGCCTCTTCGTGCTGTTGGGCGAGGTGCTGATCTACCTGCCCTCGATCGCCCGCTTCCGGCTGGTCTTCCTCGAGGAGCGGCTCGCTGCGGCCGAGCTCGCCACGCTCGCCCTCGACGCCGCCCCCGAGGGTCGCCTCGACCCCGCCCTCGAGGCCCGGCTGTTGCGCTACGCCGGGGTCTCGGCCGTGACCCTCTGGCGCGGCGGCGCCGAGCTCATGCTCGGCCGGATCGAGCCGGTCGACCGGGTCGTCGACCTGGCCGAGCGGAGCCCCTGGCGGCTCGTCCGGGACGCCATGGCCGTGCTCGTGGCCGAGCCGGACCGCCGGCTGCGGGTGGTCGGCCCGTCGGCCCGCGAGCCCGGCACGGTGATCGACGTGATCCTACCGGAAGCGCCGCTGCGCGCGGCGATGCTCGACTATTCCCGGCGCATCGTGACCTTGAGCGTGTTCCTCTCGCTCCTCGTGGCGGTCCTGCTCGTCGCGAGTCTCTGGCGGCTCGTGGTCCGGCCGCTCCGGGTCTTGACCGCTCGACTCGAGCGCTTCCGGCTGCGCCCGGAGGAGCCCGACCCCGAGCCCGCCACACCGCGCGGCGACGAGCTCGGCATCGTCGAGGCCGAGCTCGTCCGCATGCAGGCCGGGCTGCGCCAGGCCCTTGCCGAGAAGGCCCGGCTCGCGGCGTTGGGTGCCGCGGTGAGCGCGCTCACCCACGACCTCAAGAACATGCTGGCCTCCGCCGTGCTCGTCTCGGACCGGCTCGAGAAGAGCGCCGATCCGGCGGTGCGGCAGGTCGCCCCGCGCCTCGTGGCGAGCCTCGACCGGGCGATCCGGCTGTGCACCGACACCTTGGCCTTCGCCCGCGACCGGCCGCGGCCGCCGCGGCTCGAGCGCTTCCCGCTCGCCCCGCTCGTCGAGGAGGTGCGCAGCGAAGCCCTGGCCGGGGCCGCGAACCTCGGCTTCGCGGTCGAGATCCCGTCCGGGCTCGAGGTCGAAGCCGACCGCGACCATCTCCACCGGGTGCTCTCGAACCTGCTGCGCAACGCGCGCGAGGCGCTCGAGGGGCGCGCCGGGACGATCCGGCTCTCCGCCCGGTCCCGCGAAGGTGCCGTGACGATCGCGGTCGAGGACGACGGCCCGGGCGTGCCCGAGGCGGTCCGCCCACGCCTCTTCACGAGCTTCGCCGGCTCCGGCAAGCCCCAGGGCTCGGGCCTCGGGCTCGCGATCTGCCGCGAGCTCTTGCGCGCCCAGGGGGGCGACATTTCGCTCGCCCGCACCGGCCCCGACGGGACTATGTTCGAACTGACCCTGCCGGTGCGCGGGCCCGCCCGCGCGCTCGACCGGCGTGCCGCGGAATGAGCCGATGCGCTTCGTCTTTCCTCGAACGGTCCCCGCGCTCCTGCTGGCCGGCGCCCTCCTCGCCGCCTGCGCCGCGCGCAATCCCGAACTCGCAGCCTATCGCGGCGTCGAGTTCGCGATCGAAAGCTTCTACGAGACCTACGCCTTCGAGCGGAACGCGACCTGCCTCAGGCCGGAGATGGCGATCGCCGCGATCGAGACGGTCGAGGACTCCGCCGAAAGGCTCGTCCTTCGGGTCCGCTATTTCTGGGACGACCGGGCCTTCGGCCGGGAGGAGGAGATGTTCCCGCGGCGCGGCGGTGGTTCCTGGTGCTCGGGCTTCGACGAGCGGATCTTCACCCTCGCCAAGCATCCGGACGGCCGGGTCTCGGTGATCGCCATGACCGGTCCGCAGCGGGACCGCGGCTGAAGGAACCGCGGCGGGGCCGCCTCAGCCGCGCCGGAAGGCCTCCTCTTTGGCCCGCCAGAGCCGGTCGGTCAGGTAGGAGAGGATGGTCCGCTCGCCGACCTTGAGCTCGACGTCGACCAGCATGCCCGAGCCGAGCGCGAGCTCACCCGGCCGGCTGCCCAGCTCCTGCCGGGTGGTCACGACGGTGACGAGGTAGCTCGCTGGCCCGCCCTGCGGGTCGGGGCTCGCATCGGCCGCGACTTTGACGACCTTGCCCTCGAGCGTGCCGTAGCGCAGGAAGTCGAAGGTGCGGACCTTGACGACCGCATCGAGGCCGGGGCGGACCTTGCCGATGTCCTCGTTGGCCACCCGCGCCTCGACGACGAGCCCCTCACCTTCCGGTACGAGACGGAGGATCGGCTCGTTGGCGCCGATCGACTGGCCGGCCCCGGTCACCGCGAGATCCTGGACGATGCCGGCGACCGGGGCTCGCACGAGCAGCGAGTCGAGCAGGCCCACCTGGGCCACGACCTGCTCGTAGAGCCGGTCGCGCTCGGCCACCGTCCGCTGCAGCTCGTCGAGGATCTCGCTTTTGGCCTCCTGCTCGAGCGCGGCGAGCCGCGCCTCGGCTTCGGCGAGGGCCGCCCGGGCGGCGGCGAGCGCCGCCTCGGCCTTGGCCCGCTCGCCTTCGGCTGCGGCCACCTGGCGTTCGACCTCGACCTGCTTGAGCTTGGGGTAGAGCCCGCGCTCGGTGAGCTCGTTCACGGCCTCGAGCTGCTGGCGCAAGAGGACCAGGCTGTTCTTGATCCGCGCCTGCTCGGCCGCCGCGCTCCGGACCTCGTTGGCGCGCGTCTGGACCGCCTTTTGCGCGGCCTCGCGGCGGGCGGCGAGGGCGGCGGCCCGGGCCGCCTTGAGCCGTTCCTGGCCCTCGAGCAGGTCCGGCCGTTCGCGGGCGAGCTGCGGGTCGACGGCGATCGGCCCGCCCTCCGCCTCGGCGCGCAGCCGCGCCGCCTCGACCGCCTTGACCTGCCAGCGGCCGAGCAGCTCGGCGTAGGTTCCCTGCTCGCTCGGCTCCTCGAGGCGCAGGAGCGGAGCGCCGGCTGCCACCCGGTCGCCGTTCCGCACGAAGAGTTCGGCCACCCGGCCGCCACGCGGATGGTTGACGAGCTTGACCTTGCCGGCGGGCTCGACCCGCCCGGTGGCGGTCACCACCTCCTCGACCTCGGCCCAGGCGGACCAGGCGAGGGCCGCACCCAGAAGGGCCGCGATCGCGAGCACGAGCGCCCCGGCCCAGGGCGAGGTGCGGCTCTCGAGCAGCGAGCGGGCGTCGTGGAACAGCCCGGCCCGGTCGTCCGCGTGCACCGCCCGGCGCTCCTCAGGTGACCGCCTGCAGCCCGCTCCGGCCGGCCGTGCGGGCGCGCAACAGAGCCAGGATCTCGGCCGGAGACCCTTCCTTCACGATCCGCCCGCCCTCGAGCAGCACCGCCCGGTCGCAGGCTTCGACCACCGCCGGCCGATGGGTGACGAGCAGGATCGTGCGACCCGAGCCGGCCCGCCGCAGATTGGCGAGGAGCGCGGCCTCGGTCGGCGGGTCGAGCGCGCTCGTGGCCTCGTCCAAAAGGAGGATCCGCGGGTTGCGGACCAGCGCCCGGGCGAGGGCCACGAGCTGGCGCTGGCCGGTCGAGAGGCCCTGGCCGCGCTCGCCGAGCCGGGTCTCGTAGCCCTCGGGAAGCTGTTGGATCAGTTCGTGGAGACCCACGAACTTGGCCGCCGCCACGACCCGGGCGAAGGAGCGGTCGTGCGCGCCGATCGCGATATTCTCGGCGATCGTGCCGGCGAAGAGTTCGATCTCCTGCGGCACGCAGCCGATCTGCGCGCGGACCTCGGCGGGGGCGAGCCGGCGCAGATCGTGACCGTCGATCAGGACCCGCCCCTCCTGCGGCGTCTCGAGCCCCAAGAGCAGCTTCAAGAGCGTGCTCTTGCCCGAGCCGGGCGGGCCCAGGATCGCGAGCATCGTGCCCGGGGCCACCTCGAGATCGACCCCGTCGAGCGCCGGCGGGCGGTCTTCGGCGTAAGCGAAGCGCACCCCCTCGACGCGCAGCCGGCCGAGGAGCGCCAGCGTGACCGGGCGGCTGCCGGGCAGCGCCTCGACCGGTTCGGCGAGGACCGCGCCGAGCCGGCTCCAGGCCGTGCGCGCCTGCTGGAGCTGGTGGAACGCGCTGAACACTTGGCGCATCGGCGCCACCGCCCGGGCGGAGAGGATCGAGCCGGCGACCAGCGCGCCGATGCTGAGCTCGCCCGCGACGATCTGACGGGCGCCCACGTAGACGAGCGCCAGCGCGGTGAGATGCTGCAGGGCCTGGGCGGTCCCGCCCACGAGGCCGGCCGTGCTCTGGGCGCGGAAGTTGGTCCAGGCGGCCTCGACCAGGCGCCGCTCGAAGCGCCGCTCGACCACCGGCTCGAGGGCGAGCGCCTTGACCGTGAGCGGTTGGCCGAAGGCCTCGGCGAGGCAGGCCTGCTTGGCGGTGGCGGCCCGGTTGGCGGCGCGCCCGAGCCGCTCCTGGCGGCGGTGCGCCACGGCGGAGAGCAGGACGAAGAGCGGCAGGACCGCGAGGGTGAGCCAGCCGAGGCTCGGGGCGACCACGAAGAGCGCGGTCACGAACAGCCCGACGAAAGCGAGGTCGAC
>Ga0308391_1000245_pt1 | contig 23885 bp, 25 predicted proteins | sample Hotspr20Samplet1_FD_202363 | JGI IMG/M metagenome (GOLD analysis project Ga0308391, IMG submission 202363) | Hot spring phototrophic mat microbial communities from Octopus Spring, Yellowstone National Park, Wyoming, United States - 20050623_t1 ... | reverse complement strand
GCCTCCAGACAACGAGCCAGGCCCCAGTTGTAGGCGAAGCGGGCGGCGCCCACGTGCTTCGCCAGGGCGATCCGGGCCTCCCGGCCGGGGTCCAGCTCGAAGCGGAACGCCTGTATCACCCGCATCCTATTGCCTCCAGCGCCTGCCTCGCTCGTCGCCGGGCCGACCGACGCCCATCCAGACGCCCGCAGGCCATTTCCAGGACGTCTGGCGCCAGGTCGTCTGTCACCGAGTTTCATGGCTGTGATAATACCATTTCCAGCAGTTGTCAACCCCCGTCCCCCCGCGTGCAGGGAGCGTTCCGAGGGCGCGCGCGGCGGCGACGGCGGCGGCGGCGACGGCGGCGGCGCTGCACGCGGCGCAGGCAACGCGACAGCCACTGCACGCAGCGCCCCCCACTGCGGCAGCGCCCCCCCCACTGCGGCAGTGCGCCCCCCACTGCGGCAGTGCGCCCCCCACTGCGGCAGTGCGTCCCCCACTGCGGCAGCGCCCCCCACTGCGGCAGTGCGCCCCCACTGCGGCAGTGCGCCCCACTGGAGCAGTGCGCCCCACTGGAGCAGTGCGCCCCCCACTGCGGCAGTGCGCCCCACTGCGGCAGCGCCCCACTGCGGCAGCGCCCCACTGCGGCAGTGCGCCCCACTGCGGCAGCGCCCCCCCACTGCGGCAGTGCAGGCGCCGACCACAGGGCAAGGAGGGAGCGACCGACAACGGAACCGTGACGACGGCGACAGCGGCGGACCGCAGGGTGACAACGACCGCAGCGACGGCGCAGCGTATGGAGAAAAGCGGGGGGCGTTTCGCGCCCCCCGCTTTTCTCCATACCTCGCCGCCAAACAACGCCGCCCGCCCGACGCATCGTCGGCGTCGGGCGCGTGCAAACGCGCCCGCGCACGCCAGAACGTGCGGATCACCGAACGGATGGAGCAGCGGATTGGCGGCGGATCAGCGCCGGACGTCGGCGATCCGCCGGTAATCCGGCGTCATCCCGCCGGTGATCCACGGCTATCGGCTCCGAAACGGACGTCGTCCGTCTGTCGACCGCCATGCCGCGCGGCTTGACACGCCGCGCGGCGTGTACTGATTGTATGACGATATGTCATACAGCAGTTGGGACGTTCCCGCGCCGGATGCGCGGGAGGACCAGCATGCACAGGAGGAACCATGGAAGTGACCATCCACGGCGCGGAGCGGCGCTCCACGGTGCGCAACAAAGGTGCGCAACAAACGAAAGGCGACGCTTGCCTGTCCACGCCGCGCCATCATCACGCTGCGCTACCGTGATGATGGCGCCTCCGGCGCAGCGCGTCCCGAGCGCTGCTGCGTCAGGTTGGAGGCGCGCCGATCGTGTGATGAGACGAGAGGAGCGAACCATGTGGGGGAATGACCGGCGCCGCCGTGAGGAGGAAGAGCGCCGCCGCCGTGAGGAGGAAGACCGCCGCCGTGAGGAGGAAGAGCGCCGCCGCCGTGAGGAGGAAGACCGCCGCCGTGAGGAGGAAGAGCGCCGCCGCCGTGAGGAGGAAGAGCGCCGCCGCCGTGAGGAGGAAGACCGCCGCCGTGAGGAGGAAGACCGCCGCCGGCGCGAGGAGGAAGAGCGCCGGCGGCGCTGACCGGGCGACCGGTCGCCTCCAGCGGCGCCGCCGTGTGATCGCACCCGCGACGAACGATGCACCGGAGGATCAGCAATGACCGACGTTCCCGCGTCCCTGCCGCCCTCCCCGCTCAAGGCGCCGTTTCCGTGGCCCGGCGGAAAGTCGACGATCATCCCCGACCTCAATGCACGCTTCGGCGCGGTGCGGAACCGTGTCGACGCCTTTTGCGGCTCCGCCTCCTGGATTCTCGGCTCGCCGCCGGCGCCGGTGGAAACCATCAACGACATGTCCGGCGATATCGTCAACGCCTACCGCGCCATCCGCGCCGACCCGGACGCCGTCGCATCCTATTGCGCATGGCCGGTGGCGGAAGCCGACCTCACGGCGCGCCGGATTGCGTTGAAAACGACGCTGCCGGAGCGGGCGGCGCGCTGCATGGCCGATCCGGAGTGGTACGACGCGCGCGCCGCCGGCTACTTCCTGTACGTGTTGGCGACCTCCATCGGCCACGGGTACGCCGACGACGGACCGTGGGACGTCACCGACGGTCGCCTGACCTTTCAGAACGGCGACGCCGGCGCCGGCATTGGTCGCATGCTGCCCGCCATCGGTGCGACGGGGCATGGAACGCCGAACCGACGCGGCGTCGCCTCAGACCGCATTGCACGCATGCTTCCCGCCATCGCCGCCGGCGGCGACGGACAGATCCATACCCGTGGCGTGGTCGCGCTGCGGGACGAAGCGTCCATCCGCGCCTATCTCGCCGCCGTCGCCCGCCGCTTGCAGCGCGTGCGCATCGTGTGCGGCGACTTTCGGCGCGTCCTGAAGCCGAATATCACCACGGCATTCGGCGTCACCGCCGTGCTGCTCGACCCTCCCTACCCTGCCGCCCTGCATGGGGTGCGCTATGGCGTCACCGACGAGGAAACCGTCTGGTACGAGGCAGCGCGCTGGGCTGTTGATCACGGCGACGATCCGCTGCTGCGCATTGCGGTATGCGGCTACTGGACGCCGGAAACCGACGCGCTGTTTCCGCCATCGTGGGAACGCATGCGGTGGGTCGCCAACGGCGGCTACGGCAATCAGGGAGACGGCATCGGGCGCGCAAATCGGTTGCGCGAGTGCGTCTGGTTCAGTCCTCACTGCACGCACGCCCGCCAGGAGACCATGTTTCCCGACGAAACCTGGTGACCGACCGACCGGCTGACCGGTCGCTGACCGACCGGATGACCGGATGACCGGTTGACCGGTCACCGACCGACCGACCGACCGGATGACCGGATGACCGACCGACCGACCGGTTGACCGGCTGACCGGCTGACCGGCTGACCGACCGGCTGACCGGTTGACCGGCTGACCGGCAAACCGGTCGCTGACCGACCGACCGACCGGTTGACCGGTCGCTGACCGACCGGTTGACCGACCGACCGACCGGCTGACCGGTCACCGACCGGCTGACCGGCGACCGACCGACCGGATGACCGGATGACCGACCGGCTGACCGGCTGACCGACCGGCTGACCGGCTGACCGACCGGATGACCGGATGACCGGTCACCGACCGGATGACCGACCGGCTGACCGGATGACCGACCGACCGACCGGATGACCGGTCACCGACCGGATGACCGGATGACCGACCGACCGGATGACCGGATGACCGGCTGACCGGTCACCGACCGGATGACCGGATGACCGACCGACCGGATGACCGGATGACCGGCTGACCGGTCACCGACCGGATGACCGGGTGACCGACCGACCGACCGACCGGATGACCGGATGACCGGTCGCTGACCGACCGACCGGTTGACCGACCGACCGGTTGACCGGCTGACCGGTCGCTGACCGGATGATTGCGTCGCCATCCCACGCGACGGCGACGACGGCGACAGCGGCGCCGGTATGGTACGATCGACGCAGCGCTCGTTCCGCGCATGCCCGGCGCCGCCGGGCATGCGCGCATGCATGAAGGAGACCTGGCATGATCCCGGTCCGTCTGATCGCCGCAACGCTGATCCTCATGATGGCCGCCGCGCCGCTTCCTCCCATCGGCGCGGCGGAGGGCGGGTCGCCCGCCGCGCATCCGGCGCCCGCCGCGCATCCGGCGCCCGCCGCGCCGCTCCCCGCGTCCGGCGGCTGGGCGCCGCTCGGAACCGCGCCCTCGCCGCTCAACGCGCCGGTCCGCGCCCTCGCCGTCGCCGGGTCCGACCTCTACGTCGGCGGCGAGTTTGTCAACGCCGGCGGCGTGGACGGCGCCGCCGGCATCGCCCGCTGGGACGGTCAGCAGTGGCATTCCCTCGGGCGCGGCGTCAGCGCGCCGGTCTTCGCCCTCGCGCTGCACGGGACGGATGTCTATGTCGGCGGGCGCTTCGCCCGCGCCGGCGACGTCCGCAACGCCAACGGCATCGCCCGCTGGGACGGCGCGCGCTGGCATCCCCTCGGGCGCGGCGTCAACGACGAGGTTCGCGCCCTCGCCGTCGCCGGGTCCGACCTGTACGTCGGCGGGCGCTTCACCAACGCCGGCGGCAGCGGCGGCACGCGGTATGTCGCCCGCTGGGACGGTCAGCAGTGGCATCCCCTCGGCAGCGGGCTGAACGGACCGGTCTTCGCCCTCGCCGTCGCCGGGTCCGACCTGTATGTCGGCGGCTTCTTCACCGACGCGGGCGGACGCCCGGACGCCGATTATCTCGCCCGCTGGGACGGTCAGCAGTGGCATCCCGTCGGCGGCGGGCTGACCGGCTCGGTCTTCGCCCTCGCCATCGCCGGCTCCGACCTGTATGTCGGCGGCTTCTTCACCGACGCGGGCGGACGCCCGGACGCCGATTATCTCGCCCGCTGGGACGGTCAGCAGTGGCATCCCGTCGGCGGCGGGCTGACCGGACCGGTCCGCGCCCTCGCCGTCGCCGGGTCCGACCTGTATGTCGGCGGCTTCTTCACCGACGCGGGCGGACGCCCGGACGCCGATTATCTCGCCCGCTGGGACGGTCAGCAGTGGCATCCCGTCGGCGGCGGGCTGACCGGACCGGTCTTCGCCCTCGCCGTCGCCGGCGCCGACCTGTATGTCGGCGGCGATTTCACGAACGCCGACGGCGACGCCCGCATCTATCTCCTCCGCCGGACGGGCGCGGCCTTCGTTTCCCCTGGCGGCGCCGCCGCCGGAGCGCTCAACCATGAGGTCTTCGCCCTCGCCGTCGCCGGGTCCGACCTCTACGTCGGCGGGCGCTTCACCCACGCCGGCGGCGTCCGCAACGCCAACGGCATCGCCCGCTGGGACGGCGCGCGGTGGCATGCGCTGGGCGGCGGGCTGACCGGACCGGTCTTCACCCTCGCCGTCGCCGGCTCCGACCTCTACGTCGGCGGGCGCTTCACCAACGCCGGCGGCGTGGACGGCGCGAGCTCCCTCGCCCGCTGGGACGGCGCACGGTGGCATGCGCTGGGCGGCGGGCTGAACGGACCGGTCTTCGCCCTCGCCGTTCGCGGGACGGAGGTGTATGCCGGCGGCGTCTTCACCAACGCGGGCGCCGGCGACGGCGCGCGGTATGTCGCCCGCTGGGACGGCGCACGCTGGCATCCCGTCGGCGACGGGCTGAACGGACCGGTCTTCGCCCTCGCCGTCGCCGGATCCGACCTGTATGCCGGCGGGGACTTCACCGACGCGGGCGGACGCCCGGACGCCGATTATCTCGCCCGCTGGGACGGTCAGCAGTGGCATCCCGTCGGCGGCGGGCTGACCGGCTCGGTCTTCGCCCTCGCCGTCGCCGGATCCGACCTGTATGTCGGCGGCTTCTTCACCGATGCGGGCGGACGCCCGGACGCCGATTATCTCGCCCGCTGGGACGGTCAGCAGTGGCATCCCGTCGGCGGCGGGCTGAACGAACCGGTCCGCGCCCTCGCCGTCGCCGGGTTCGACCTGTATGCCGGCGGGGACTTCACCGACGCGGGCGGCGTCCGCAACGCCAACGGCATCGCCCGCTGGGACGGTCAGCAGTGGCATCCCGTCGGCGGCGGGCTGACCGGACCGGTCTTCGCCCTCGCCGTCCGCGGGACGGAGGTGTATGCCGGCGGGAACTTTGTCACCGCCGGCGGCGACCCGCGCGCCAATTTCGCCGCCGTCGCCCGCGCCCGCGCCGGCGAGACGCAGGTCTATCTGCCGCTGATCACGCGGTAAGCGTCGGAGCAGGTGCGGCGGCAGACGGCGTTGGCGCGGCGTGAGGGCGGCGGCGGTTCCTGCATCTACGACGCCAGCGCCGCCGCCACCGCGCGATGCACCCCGTCCAGCACGGTCAGGTCGCCGTCCGGCGTGCGCCAGACGAGCAGCGGCGGCAGCGGCGCGCCGGCGACATAGGCGTGCGCCAGGCGCTGCACGTGCTCGCCGTCCAGCGCAATGCGCGGCAGCAGCGCCGGGTCGATGCGCAGCGCCGCCAGCGCCGTCGGCGTCGCGGCGGGCGCGTCCGTCCCCTCCTCGTCGGGGTCATCCGGCGCGGCGGCGAGCAGCGCCGCCGCATGCAGCGCCGCCTGCGCGTGCGCCGCCAGCGCCGGCGGCAGCGCCAACGGCAGGGATCGGAGGGATCGGTCGGACGGAGCGGATGGGTCGGATGAGTCGAATGGGTCGGACCCTGCGGATAGGGGCATCATCGGGCGCCTCCTCTACCGATCGGCGGCATCCGGCGTCGCTGCGGATGGCGCGGCGGCGCCGGATGCCGCGCCGCTGCGGATGCGCGCAGCGGCGTTCGCCGTCATGCTACCGCATGGCGGGTGGGATGCAATCAGCAGGAGCGACGACCCATGCTGCAGCGCAAGGAGTCTCCGTGGCACGGGATGGATCGGGAGACGGCGCCGGACGATGCGGCGGACGCCGCGCTGTTCAACGCCTATCTGGAGGACCTGAGCGCCTGCCCGCGCCTGAGCGCCGCCGAGGAGCGCGCGCTGGGCATGACCGCCGCAGCGGGGCGGCGCGCCCAGGCGCGCCTGCACGCCGCCGTGCGCATCCCGCCCGCCGCCCGCGTCCGGCTGCGCGCCGCATGCGCCGCCGGCGTTGCGGCGCAGCAGCGCCTGGTCGAAGGCAACCTGCGCCTGGTCGTCTATCTGGTGCGCCGCGTCGCCGAGGAGGGCGCCGCCCTCGCCGACCTCATCCAGGACGGCAACCTGGGGCTGATGCACGCGGCGGCGAAGTTCGATCCCAACCGGGATTCCCGGTTCGCCACCTACGCCCTGTGGTGGATTTACCAGGCGGTGACGCGCGGGGCGCGCCGCCAGGCGCCGATTCGCATTCCCGAACGGCGCCGCGACCTCGCCGTGCGCGTCGTGTCGCTGGATCGTCCCGTCGGTGCGGACGCCGATTCCGACCCGCTCCAGGCATGGATTCCGGCGCCGGGCGACGCGGGCGCCGAATCCGCCGATGTCGCCGAATCCGCCGCCCGCGCGCTGCTGCGCGCCGAGGTCGCCGCCGCCATTGCCGCATCCGACCTCGCGCCCGCCGAGCGACGGCTGCTCGCGCTCGCCTATGGCCTGGACGACGGCGCGCCGCGCTCGCTCGCCGCCGCCGGGCGGATGCTGCAGGTGAGCCGGGAGCAGGCGCGCCGCATGCACGCCCGCGCCCTGGCCTGCCTGCGCGCCGGCCGCGTCGCCAGCGCCTTCGCCGCCGCCGTCGCCCCCGGCGCCTGCTGCGTCCCCGGCGCCGCCGCCGGCGCCCCCGGCGCTTGCTGCGTCCCCGGCGCCGTCGCCCGATGCGCTCGACCTCGCCCTGCGCACCGTCATCCACGACCTGCAGCACACCCGCCGCACCATGCGCAGCGGCGCCGACCCGACCGCTGCGCTGGCGCTGGTCGACCGCCTGATCGCCGGCCTGACGCGCTACCTGAGCGACCGCCAGATCACGGCCCCGCCGGTCATCGTTGACGCCCGCGCCGCCCTGCACGCCGCCGCCGCCGCATGGACGCCCGTGGCGCAGCGCCACGGCATCGCCCTGCGGGTGCGCCCGCAGCGCGCCGGCGCGCCGCTCCTCATCCGCGCCGACCCGACCGCCGTGCGGCGCATCCTCGACAATCTCATCGACAACGCCGTCCGCGCCACGCCGCCCGGCGGCCGCATCGAGCTGGCGGCGTCCGTCGCCGGCGCCATGGCGCTCCTCACGGTCAGCGCCCCCGTCGCCGACGCCCCCCACGTCGCCGCCGTCGCCGCCGCAGCATCGCCCGGCAGCGCAGGCAATGCGGGCATTGCGCCCGCTGCACACACCGCAGGGAGCGCCGCCGCGCCGCCCCGCGCGAACTCCCTCTCAATCCCCCCCGCATGCGGGTGCGTGCGCCAGACGCCCCAGGAACGCCGATCCGCGCCGATCCCGACGGGGCTTCACCCTCCCCGTGTGCGCGGCAGACGACGCCACACGCTGCACCGTGCTGCACTACGATGCAGCGGCACTGCGGGCAGAGCAGCGGGCGCTGGCGCAGTGCGGACACTGGGGCAGTGCAAACAGCGCGCCAGGCACTGGGGCAGTGCAGACAGCGCGCCAGGCACTGGGGCAGTGCAGGCAGGGTATGGAGAAAAGGGGGGGCGCTCTGCACCCCCCTCTTTTCTCCATAGCTCGCTATCAAAAGACGCGCCAACAGACCGGACAGACGCGGCGCCGGGCGCATGCAGACGCAGCGGCGCACGCCGGGAAGCGGGGAACATCGGCGGATCGGCGCACGAACAAAGCAAACCCGGCAGCGGATCACCGGCGTCGGCGTTGGCGCCGGCGCTGCTCTACCAGTTCATCCGCTGGTGAGCGGCGGGTACATCCGCCGCTCATCGGCGGGCGATCCGCCAGTCGTCGCCTGTGATCCGCCCGTGCTCCGCCACTCATCGGCGCCGATCCGCCGGTGAGCGGCGGATATCGGTTCCGAGACGGAACGCTTCTCGGAACCAAACGGGAACCGCCGCCCGGCGGCAGAGCAACGCAGCAGCGCTGGCGCCGCCCGGCGGGGCGCCATTCCCGAACGATCACCGAAGTGGGCGCTGGTCGAATCACGCACGCCTTCGGTCATGGTTCCGCTCCGTCGCGCCATGCCGCCGCCGCGCCGCCGCGCCTGCGTCAGGGGTTCGGCGTGCCGCCGAGCATGACGGTGCTGTGCGCGCCCTGCATCCAGTCCACGTCGGTAATGATTCGGATGCGCACCGACGCCGACCTCGACCGGGATCGGGCTGAGCAGGAAGGCGCGGTGCGGCGGGCTGTTCAGCAACCATTGCAGCGAAAATGCGACATCATGCGCGCCGCAGTGAATTGCTTCGCCTTCGTAACGTCCGGGATAGCCGGACTGCTCCACGCGGTGCCACGGTTCCGTGCCGTCGGTGCCCCGGTGCCCGCGTCCGCCGCCGCAATCGCCGCGCGGCACCTTGTTGATGCCGAGGTCATACGCGTGGCGGCGGGCGGCGAGGGTGAGGAGCAGGTGCTCGCGGAGCGGGTGCAGCCCGTGGCGGACGCGTTCCTCGTTGAGCAGGCGAATGAACTCCAGTTCCCACTGGCGATTGACCGGCGGGTAGAGGTCGAAGAGCGGGTTCGGGCGAACGACAAGCGGCAGGTGGACGCGAAACGCGGCAGTGTCCGCGCTTGCGATCTCGTCAGCGGGCGGCAGCGCGGCCTGGGCGGCGGCGGATGTTGCGATAACGATCACAAGCGCGATTCCGACGAGTGGCAGGATGATGGTGCGATGCATAGGCGACGGTCTCCTTGAGTTCGTCGCTTTTCTTGCAATCGTTGCCGTCATTGTACAACCGCGCCAGGCGCCGGTCATCGGCGCCCGATCTGATGTTGCGACCGCAATCGCGCACACCAATCGAGATCGAGAGAGGCGACGTCCTCATGTCGCATGTTCGTACGCGATACAAAAGCGTCGCCTATATGCCTTGCTTGTCGCCTGTGCGGGCGCGCCACCTTATTCAAATTTAACCAGACCCACTGAACCAGACTCACAGGCGGCGCGGAGCGCCGCTGGTGCTGCGCCACAGGGCGCTCTTGCACTGCCGGGGGCGAAAGCCCTAGCCGGAGCGCGGACCGACGCGGGCGGCGCGGGCGGCGCGGGCGGCGACGCGGGCGGCGCGGGCAGGGGCGGGCGGCGGCGGCAAAAAGAGATGGACTGTGCCAGCGCGACCGACGTTGCTGGCAGACAGAAAAACCACCCGCGCCGGCGCACGGGCGGGGTCGTCACGAGCGGAACCGGCGATACGGGCGCTCGATCTGCGCGCCTTTGCGCGGGCGCAGGAAAAATGTCGGTTTGTGCGGTGCAGCGGACGGCGCTGGCGGTGTGTCAGTCTCCCCTGTCAGGGAAAACTGAGGCGAGGCAGCCGCCGGCGGTGCGGCGGCGCTGGCCACCGGCGAGGCGTCGGTCACCGGCGGGGCGGCGCTGGCCACCGGCGAGGCGTCGGTCACCGGCGACGCGTTCTCCAGATCGCTGGTGTCGCTGCCCAGCCGGAACAGGTCGCCGTAGGCGCCGTTCACATAGCGCTTCGGATCGATCTCGCCGCATCTCGCCGGCGACTCGTCGTCCTCCTGCGGCGGGTTGGCGCGCAGGCTCAGCACCAGCGCGCCCAGCAGACGGTCCGGATCGCACCGCAGGCGCTCCGTGCGGCGCAGTTGCTCCACGCGCCGCTGCACGGCGTGCAGCGGCAGGTGAGCGAACTCGCGGGCGCACAGCACGCCCAGCCCCTCGAGAAAGCGCTGCGTCTCCGTTGCATCGTTCGACGAGTCCGGCGCCGCCGGCGGCGCGCGCGCTGCGCCTGCTGTGCCATGTCCTGGTTTCTCCTTGCGCTGGTCATCCGGCGGTGCGGTGTTCGTCGCTGGCACGGCGTCGTCCCTAGCGGGCGGCGCGGTCATGGTGTACAGGTTCGTGCGGCGGGTGCGCTGCCAGGTCAGCCAGCCGGCGGCGCGCAATTCGTGCAGCCAGCGCTGCACGCTACGCAGGGTCGTCGGACGAGCGTCGGCGCCCTCGGCGGCATCGGGCGCCCGCCGCCACCCCGCCAGGCGCGCCAGGCGCCGTTGCGAGGGAAACGCCTGACCGCTCTTGTCGGCGTGCATGAACAACATGCAGGCGAGCAGGCGCGCGCCGCGCGTGAGCCGCGCGTCGGTCAGCAGACGGTTCGGGACTGCCGTCCACGCTTCGCCCAGATTCACCCGATGCGGGGGGTCACCGGCGGCAGGCGGGGCGTCGCCGGCGGCAGACGCCGTGGCCAGCGTGTAGACGTTTCCACCGGAGGACGAGCGCCGCCAGGTCAGCCAGCCGGCGGCGCGCAATTCGTGCAGCCAGCGCTGCACGCTGCGCAATGACGCCGGACGCGCCTCCGCGCCGTTGGCCGCCATGCGTCCGAGCGCCTGCGCCAGGCGGCGCTGCGACGGGAACGCCTCGCCGCTGTTGCCGGCGAACATCAGCAGGACGCAGTAGAGCAGGCGCGCGCTCCGGCTCAGCCGCGCATCCTGCAGCAGGCGGTTCGGGACTGCCGTCCACGGTTCATTCAGGGCGACCTGGCGGGTGTCGTTGCGGAGGGGCTTGCGTTGTGCTGGTTTTGGGATATAATTCATATGTAACTTGGTGTGTGCGTACACATGTAACTTGGTGTGTGCGTACACATTATGCTCTGGAAGCGAGCGTCGTTTTGGTCCTGAAACCTTTGGCGGCGCTCGCTACTCCTTTCTTCCCCCTAACCCTGCGCTGTCAACCGCTTGCAGCTCGGCGCATCGAACTTCTGTGCGGTCGCCTGCTGAAACGTTGCTTAATACTCGCTCGAACGAGCGAATTTGTCAAGCGACTGGCGCAATCTGGCGCGCCTGCATGATTTCCTGGCGCTGTGCGTGTGGTACGTCGTCTCGATCTGGGCTGCATGCCAAACGTCAGCCCGGAGGGTCACCGACCGGCTGCGCTCCCCGGCGAGGATGATGGCGGCGATCCGCGCCGCCGCTGATAGCGCCTGCGACGACGACCACGTCTCATGCGCGTGCGCGGCGCCCTCAACCTGCTGACGGACGGCGTGGTCAAGGTGTACAGGTTCGTGCGACGGATGCACTGCCAGGTCAGCCAGCCGGCGGCGCGCAATTCGTCCAGCCAGCGCTGCACGCTGCGCAAGGTCGTCGGACGAGCATCGGCGTCGTCCCCGGCGTCGTCAGGCGCCTGGCATCCCATGAGGCGCGCCAGGCGCCGTTGCGAGGGAAACGCCTGACCATGCCTGTCGGCGTACATGAACAACATGCAGGAGAGCAGGCGCGCGCCGCGCGTGAGCCGCGCATCCTTCAGCAGGCGGTTGGGAACCGCCGTCCACGCTTCCTCCGGGCTTGCCTGACGCAGGGTATCGCCAGCGTCAGACGCCGTGGTCAGCGTGTAGACGTTCACGCCGGTGGAAGAACGCTGCCAGGTCAGCCAGCCGGCGGCGCGCAATTCGTGCAGCCAGCGCTGCACGCTGCGCAACGATGTCGGACGCGCCTCCGCGCCGTTGGCCGTCATGCGTCCGAGCGCCCGCGCCAGGCGGCGCTGCGACGGAAACGCCTGGCCGCTGTCGTCGGCGAACATCAGCAGGACGCAGTAGAGCAGGCGTGCGCTCCGGCTCAGCCGCGCATCCTTCAGCAGGCGGTTGGGAACCGCCGTCCATGGTTCGTCCTGGTTGTTGAGACGAGCGTCGGTGTTTTCGTCTCTACGTCTCATCGTGCTGCGGACAGAACTGGAAAGCGCATGATCCGCTCCCGCGTCACGTCCACAGTGCAGACGCGCGCGACGCGAACGCTCTCACGAGTCGGCTGCGGAACGGCGTCCAGCCGGGCCTGTTCGGCGAGGCCGTTCGCCGGGTTGTTCAGACGAGCGCGTCCCGTATGCGCGCGCCGGTGCTGCATGGACAACTGCGGCGCACGTTCGGGTGTGATGCGATCCGTCCACGTCGTCATCATGCCTCCATGTCGCACGGCGCCGACGTCCATCCCCGTTCTCCCGGCTGCGGAGGCGAGAGGAGGCGGCGCCGCGCTGCGCCTGCGGCTCATGCGCGCTGCTGCGCGGCGGGCGCGGCGGCGTCCAGCGCGTGCGTCAGCAGGTGCGCCAGCGCGCCGATCTGGGCGGCGTCGGCGCGGTCGAGCCGATCGACGACCGGGCTGAGGGCCGTATCAGCGACCAAGAGACCGGCCAGCGACACGTTGTAGACGCGCGCCAGCGCCGCCAGGCGATGCAACGGCGGCAGCACCGCCCCGCGCTCATACTGCACGAGGGTGGCATGCCCCCGCAGCCCGGCGCGCGCCGCCGCTTCGCGCACCGTCAGGCGCGCGTTCAGGCGCGCCTCGCGCAACCGCGCGCCGATCACGCGCGCAAGATCGATGGGATCGTCGGTCATAGCAGCCTCTCCTGAATACCGGCGGGCAGGTCGTCGCCGGTGAGCGCACGGTACTGCGCCTGGACGAACTGCACCGCTTCATCAAACCGGTTCGCTGGCAGATCGGTATACGTCGCAATGCCGAAGCGCGCGTTGAACTCCGCCCAACAGCGCCGGAACGCCGCGCTCGGCGGCGACGCAGTGCCGCGCGCTGCGCGCGCCTCGCCCCACGCCTGCACCAGCCGATACAGCGTGTTGCGCTGATCGGGCGAGAGGCGCACATGCATCTGGCGCTCCACCTCATGCAGGCGGGCGCGCAGGTCGTCAACCAGCGGCAGCACGCCGCGCACCTCGCGGATTTGCGCTGCCAGGTCGCGCCAGGCGGCGCGCGCGCGCTCCTGGCTTGCTTCAAGCTGCGCCTGGCGCGCCGCCAGGTCGTCCAGCGCACGCAACGCCCGGTCGATGCGGTCGAGGTCCTGCATGTCCTCGATCTGCCGGCTCGGGGCGTCAGGCAGCCCGGTGAGCGCGGCGAAGGCGGAGCGGACGCTGGCGATTAGGTAGGTTTGCACGTAGCGCAGCCGCTCGGCTGCGTGCGCATTGCCGCGCGATGGACGGACTTTGAGCAGCCAGAGCGGAATATCGTCGAGCAGCAGGCATTCCTGCGTGCGCACCTGGTGGCCGATCCGCAGGCGAAACGGCGTCAGATGCAGCCGGGCGTCGGCGCGGATGGCGCGCAGGTGCGAAGAGAGATTGAGCTGCAGCACCGCGCAGAGATCGGCGACGACCAGGTAGATCGCGCCGTCGGCGGCGCGCACGGCGAGCACGGCGCCGTCGAAGAGCGCAATCGGCAGTTGTTCGCGGGGTATCTGTGCGTCATCAGGCGTCATGGCGCGTCCGTTGGTTTATCCGGCAAACCAGGAGGTGCAGACCGGCATCTCCTGGTTTATCTCGTTAACCGTCCCGCGCAATAATAGCAGTGTTGGTTCACATTGTCAACCAGACGGAACGCCGCCGCTACGTGCTCCGGCGCTGCGCCAGGTACGCTATGAGCGCCTCTTCCATGACCTCGTAGAGTTTGCGCTCTTCCAGCACCGCCAGCACGCGCAGGTCGCGGACGACGTCTTCACGCAGCACGAAGCCGCGATTGACTCGCTTCGGCGCGTTAGCGTCATGCTGCGTTTCGGTGATCCTGCGTTCCTGCGAATGTACTGAAGCGCGTTCCTGTGTTTCAGCGACGATGCGTTGCTGCGCGGATGCGAGGTCACGCGGCGCCGCGTCGCCCCACCGCTGCGCCAGGTACGCCATGAGCGCTTCTTCCATGACTTCGTAGAGCTTGCGCCCCTCCAGCACCGCCAGCACGCGCAGGTCGCGGACGACATCCTCACGCAGCATGTAGCCGCGATTGACGCGCTTTGGCGCAGAATCGCCATCGCGCTTTTCGACAATCCCGCGTTCATGCGTCAGTGCAGACGTGCGTTCGTGCGGAGATGCAGACATGCGTTCCTGCTTTGGTGCGGAAACGCTTTCACGCGGAGATGCAGGTCTGCACTTGTGCGTTTCAGCGCTTCTGCTTTCTTGCGGAGATGCGGACGTGCGTTCGTGCGGAGATGCAGACATGCGCTCCTGCGAAGGTGCAGAAGCACTTTCTTGCGGAGATGCAGACGTGCGTTCATGCGTTTCCGCAGCAGGCGCATCCTCGATAGAGAGGCGCACGCCCCGCCCGCGGCGGATTGCGCGCGGCGGATCGCCGCTCAACAGACGCCTCAGTTCATCTTTATCGGCCATAGCGCTGCTCCACTTCCTCGGCGAGCGCTGCATAGGCCAGGGCGCCAGCGCTCGAGGGGGCGTAGTCGGCGATCGGGGCGCCCGCCGCCGGTGCCTCGGCGAGTTTGGTATTCAGAGGAATAACGGTCCGAAACACCAGATCGCCGTAGGCAGCGCGAATCTGCGCTTCGACGACCTGGCTGAGATTGGTGCGGCGATCCGCCATGGTGCAGACAATGCCGCCGATGGCGAGTCCGGGATTGAGTTTGCGCACCAGCGCGATGGTCGCTTCCAGCTTCGGCATCGCCTTGAACGCATAGGCGTGCGTTTGTAGCGGCACCATCACAGCGTCGGCGGCGGCCAGCGCGTTGAGCGTGAAGAGGCCGAGACTGGGCGGCGGGTCAAGCAGGATGTAGTCGTAGCGGGCGTGGATCGGGGCGAGCGCTTCGCGCAGCAGCAGTTCGCGCCCGACCTTGCCGGCCAGTTCCAGTTCGGCGCCGGCCAGATCAAGCGTCGAGGGAATGAGGTCGACGCCAAAGGCGGTGGTCAGCACGGCGAAGCCGGCGCCCTGATCGGGGTTCAGCAGCACTTCGTAGATCGAGTATTCGACTGCCGCCGGGTCGACCCCCAGCCCTTGCGTCAGGTTGGCCTGGGGGTCGAGATCGACGAGGAGCGCGCGCGCGCCGCGCCGCGCCAGCGCAACGCCCAGGCTGAGCGCGGTGGTCGTCTTGCCGACGCCGCCTTTCTGCATGGCAAAGGCCAGCACACAGGTCATGTCGTTCCGGGAGCAAAAGTGCGAATATGCGTTTCAGCAATGCTGCGATTATAGCACAGATTCGATCTGGGTGTTCCGCACCGCTTCAACCAGGTATGACCGCGCCCGGCATCGCAGTCATCTCGCCGCCGCCGTTCTGGATGGCAACGACCGGCGCGCAGGTCATCGGTTCTCCCGGCGCAACCAGGCATGCATGCGGTTCCGCAGCGCTGCAATGATCGCACGAATGAGGGGCGCGCCATGCGGGAAACGACGATTCTCGCGGCGCGCGCGTCATTCCAGATGCTGCTGCACCGCCGCCAGCACCGCCGCGTCCGGCGTGCGTCCCAGGCGTTGACACGCAGTCACATAATCCCACACGCTGTACGCCATCTGATTGGCGAACGCTGCCGGCAGGCGCTGGAATACGGGAAGCAGCGTGCGCACGGCTGCTTCATAGGCGTCCAGCGCCTCCGCGTGCCGATCCAGCGCCGCAAAGCAAACCCCAAGGACGTTCAGACTGCGGGCGAGGGCGTGGGCGACGGCGCCGGGACGGGCGCCGGCGGCGCTGCCGCCGGGGACGCGCAGCGCGCCGCTAGCAGTGCAATGACCAGCAGCGGCGCGCCCCTGGCAATCAGGCGGGAAAGCCGATCTAGCAACAGGTGCAGCATGGGCAATTGCTCCGGTTATCGTTTTGCGACAGAACAGGGCGCGCGCATGATAGCGCATTGATGGGTATCGCCCGGAGACGATGGTCACCGGTCCGACCAGCGCCACCAGCGCCAGCAGCATGATCAGCGCGGCATCGGTCCGCGATGGCCACACCCACGCCCGCCGACGTTGGCGATCAGACACCGGCGAGGCAGGCGGGATGGAGGGGCAGCGCCCGGCGACACCGTCGGAACCATCGACGGGGGAGCGACGACTACGATGATGTACCGGTTCGGTTCCGTTTCCTCCAACCCGACATACCGAACCGGCAGCCTCTCCCTCCCCGGCTTCCCCAGCACGCGAGGGGGGCGCCGCCCGTTCCCACCAGGCAGCACGGAAGCCATCAGCGCCCTGCTCGTGCCGTGATCAGCTCATCCAACAGCGCTGCCGCGTCTGCCGGCAGCGCGGCACGAACCTGCTGATAGAGCCGCGCCGCATCCCTATTGCTGGCACGCAGACGGTCGCCCAGGGTTGACGGGGCAAGCCCGGCGCCCTGCGCCGCCGCCCGCATCCCGTGTCCCTGGGTTATCAGGAACGCAGCATACGCCAACCGGACCTCAAGCGGCGCCTGCGCCGGGGCGCTGCCTTTCCCGACCGGGGGCGGCGCCGGGGGCGGCGGCGCAGGCGCGGGCAAACCGGATTCAACGTCGCTGTTCAACTCCTGCAACGCATGCCGCACCGCTTCCTGGCGCTGCACTGCTGCCGCCAGACTCGCCTGCATAACGGGGATCATATTCTCGAGTTCGCGCCGCTCGGCTTCCAGCTGGCGCCGCGTCGCCTCGCGCACTGCCGCCACCTGCGCCTCACGCACGTCCAGTTCGGCGCGCGCTCGCGCCTGATCGACCCGGATGCGCTGCATCTCGCGCGTCCGCTCCCGGTCAATGCGCGCCAACACCCACGCCTGGCGGTTGCGCAGCGTGTCACCGAACGTCTCCCATGCGACCCAGGCAATGCCCACCGCCGTCGCCGTCAGCAACCCGGCAGCCACCCATGCGGTGGTATCGAGCGTCCACCGCACCGCCGTGGCGAAATCGGCGATGATCGGCGATGCGATCAGCACATCATGCACCGGGTGTACTAGCGGCGCCGCCGGCAGCAGCGGCAGGGTGTGGCGCAGCGCGCGAAACGGGTGACGCGGCGCCAGGTCTGCCACATGCAGAACGAACCCGATGAGCGCGATGCTCTCCAGCGCCAGCATAACGCCCAGCGCCAACGCTGGCGATCCGAACGTCGTCGTCCAGAAGGTGAACGCCCCCCAGATACTCACGCTGAGTGTCACGACCGGAATGATCGTCTGCAATGCGATCGTCAGCGTCTCTTCCGGGTCGCGCCAAAGGGACTCAAGCAGCGAACGCCACATGGCACGCCTCCTGTTCGTTTGGCGCGTCCGGCGCCAATGCCGCCGGATGCGCAGCCTGATCCATAATAACGACCGGCGCCGCGCCAGGCATCCTCCATTGAGGGGGAACCAGCGGTGTCGGGATGGCGGGGGCGGGCGCAAGCGTCCAGCCCCGCCGTCGCAGCGCATCCCACACTGGGGGCGCCAGGACGGATGCGTCCGGCGGCGCAGCGGCGACCAGCCAGACAAGCACGCGCACGGCACCTGCCGTCAGCGCCTCGACCAGCGCCTCCTGCGCCAGCGCATGCAGCGATCAGCGCGTCGATCCGACCACGACCGCATGCACCCGCCATGCCGCCACATGCGCGTCCGGCCCGCGCACGACGGTAATCACCAGCAGTCTATCGTGCCCTGGCGGTCGCGCGTGGGTGCGGCAGTCGCGCAGCGGGCGCCAGCGCCCGCGCCGCCACCCGCGGCGATTCGCCGCTGCTCTCCGGCGTCCCGCGCTGGGTTCGCCATGATGATCTGCGCTTCATGCTCACGCGCCGCCACTGTCAACTGGCGCACCCACGTCGCCTGCATGGAGGTGTCGCTGTCATCACCGCTGCTGCTCTGGATCATCTCGCACCCACGTCGCCCGCACGAAGGTGTCAGGATGGACGATCAGTCCGGATCGCTGCACGAGGGCATCCACCGTTAGGAAGCCTTCCCCAACCTCCGCGTGGTGATTACGGGCGCCGTCTGGTAATCATCACTCCCCCTGGCCAGGCGCCGTCGGTTTCCTCGACCAAAGGGGCCTGCGTCTGCCACAGCGTGCCGTTAGGGTCGCAACAGCATTCCCGCCCCGGCCTGCCCCAAGGCCACCTGGCTGTCAATAGCCGTCGGCAACGCCAGCGCGACGCGCGCCAGGAAGTTCGTCTTGCTCTCGCCCGTCAGCACGTCCGCTGAGGGACGCTGGGTCGCCGCCACAACATAGATGCCGACCGCGCGCTTTGCGCGCCAGCACCAACAGCGCCGCTGCCAGGTCCGCGCTGGTCGCCGCGAGGAGATCGCCGACCTCAGCGATGACCGGTGCCACGCGCGGCGGCAGCGCCGGGTCCACCTATCGCCAGGTGCCCAGATCGCGCAGCTCCCGGCGCTGCAACTGGCAGGACGCATGTGACGGCGCCGATCCAGCCGACCAGCGGATGGTCGCTGAAGGCGACGGCGCCGCTGGTTTCCCCCACCTCGGCGATAGCCAGGTGCAGCCGCACCTGCAGGGCGCGCCGCCCGATCCGCGCGCCCTGCACAGCGCGGCGTAGGCCGCGCCATAGGTTGCCGCGAAGACGGCACCGCTCGGCAGCAGAATGAGCGACGCCACGTAGCCAAGCGTGGCTGCAGCACTGCACAGCAGCGGAGTCACCAGCATGCGCTGGATGTCGGCATCCCTATCATGCTGGCGGCACCGCATCCGAACGCGGACAATCGCGCAGCTCCAGCGTCACGCTCCGTTCCGTCCGCCAGACGAGGATCACGCAGAGCGCCTCCCCCAGGCGGTTCGGATCGTCGATCATCTGCGGCGCTGGCGCTGCATCGATGTCGCCGCGTTCATCGACGTCCGACGTATCGGCATCGGACGCAGCGGATGCCGCTGCCGAGGGGTCATCATCGCTCCATGCCGCGCGCACGGCGCTTGACGTCCTCAAACATCCTTCCCTCCCTGTTCCAGTCTGCAGGACGCCGTTCAGCAGCGCGTCCCGTTCTCCCGATGCCACCCTATGCCGCGCCCGCCATGCGCCCGTTTTCCACGCACAGTGCATGGTCGGCGTATGGTATGCTCACCTGCGCCAACACAGAGTAGAAAGGAGACCGCATGCCCCGACGATCCTATCCACCGCTCGATGCTGACGCCTGCGCGCGCCTGCGCGCCGCCCGGCAGGTGCAGCGCCTGCGCGTCCGCGAGGTCGCCGCCCGGGCCGGGATCAGCGCAACGACCTATCATCGGATCGAAACCGGCAAGCGCGGCGCGCCGCCGGACACGCTGGCGCGCATTGCCACCGCCCTGAATCTCGATGCCCTGCCAGAGCCGCCGCCGCGCCGCACCGACAGGGACGATGCCTCGCGGCGCCGGGGAGCGCCGGATGCCGCGTTCGCCGCCGCTGCCCCGCTGCTGCCGACCATCGGATCGCCGACACGGAGCCGCCTGCGTGCCATCGTCCGAACGTTGCCGGACTCCGCCGACCGTACCGCACTACTGGCAGCGATCCCTGCGCCGATCACCGAGGACGCCCATGCACGAGACGCCCATCCGCTGATTGTCCTCGGCGACGGCGTGCTGGCCGCCGCCATCGCCGTTTCCCTCAGTGAGCGCCGCCGCGTCGTCTGGGTGCAGCGCGCCGGGGGACCGCCGCCCGCCCTGGCGCTGGCTGCGCCGGGAACGCCGCCGGAGTGGCTCGCCCCCACCACCGACCTGCGGCGCCGCGCCGACCGCGCTGCCGCATGGTTCGGCGCGCTGCCCGCCGGACGCACCGCGCACCCGTCGACCGCCCTGCTGCCGGTTATGCGCGCCCCAGACGACCCGCATGCGGGGCGCGCGGGACCAGACGCGCTCGGTGATGATCCTCTGCGCCTGATCGTCGCCGACATGCGCCGCGTCTGGCGCATCCTGACGACGCAGGCGCGCCGCCGCGCCATTCCCGTGCTGCGCGCGCCATCCGCCACTCCGTTGATCGCGGACGGGCGCTGTATCGGCGTACAGACCCGCCGCCGCACGGTGCTGGCGGATGTGGTCATCCAGACCATCGGCCTGCACCCACAGCCCGCGCTGTGGATCGATCCCGCGCCGCCGGTCGCCGCCGTGCAGGTCGCGCCCGACCCGGACTGTCCGCTCGGGTGGACGATCCGCTTTCCGCTCGACGATGTGACCTATACGACGCGCCTGCCATCCCTCCCCCGGACGGCAGGGGAGGACTCCACCACCCCGCCCGTTCCCGGCGTGACGCCGCTGCACGGCGCATCACGAGCGACCGGCATCGCCGTGGCGCGCGGCTTGATCACCGTGCATGCCATGGGAAGCCAGGGCTTGAGCGCCATCCCAGACCTCCTCGACACGCTGCAGGTGCTCCTCCCGTAGCGCCCGTCCCTCCACCTGCGGAGCGAGGAAGAAACGAATACGCCCTGGGCATCGGCCCGGGGCGACCCCATTCAAATGGCAACGGCGACGCAGGTCACCGGCGACGGCGCCCGCGCATGAACGCTGGCGGCAGTGTGGACGGCGGGTGCAGTGCTGCTGGAGCGCGGCATGCGGACGCGTCCGGCAGACGCGCCGCCTTTGGCGGTGATAGCAGCGACGCTGCGCCAGATGGCGCGAGAAGCGATGCAGCAGGAACGCACCGCTCAGGAACGGCGCGTCGGGGAGGAGATGGAGTGATGGGTGGCAATGACCGGCGAGATGGGGCGAACCTGCGCCGGTTGTACCTCGAGGAGCGGTTGAGTCTCCGCGCCATTGCGCGGCGTTTCGGCTAGACATCGCACGGCGCGGCGGCGGGTGCGGGATGCGGGCATCCCGTTGCGTCAGCATGGGCGCATGCTCCTGCCCCTGGCATTGACGCCGGACGAGGGGGCGCTGATTCGCTGCTCTATTGCGGCAGCGGGAAGATGGTGCGTGGCACGGGCGCGGCATGTGGATGCCGATGTGTTGACCGTGCTGGCAGTGCCCGCACTGCCGGCGGATGACCGGGTGCAGGTCGTGGCGCACGGGGTCGCGGTCGGCAAGTCGGTGCGGACCCTGGCACAGCGGTTGCACTGTTCGACCCGGACCGTGTTCCGCCTGGTGTGCCGGGTGCGGCTGGAGGATCTTTCCGCCAGCAGGGATTACGAGTCGAGAATGGCGGCGCAATGATCCGGCGCGACACTGGCGCATGCGCCGGTGTCGGTGATGATTACCGATGGACGACGCGGCGGATGCGCCGATACTCACAGCGCGTTCGCCGTGTCGCCATTGGTCGGGGGTTGGCAGGATTCTGGCGCGGGGGTGATGGCAATGGCCAAACCGGAGACGACGAATGCCGCGCCGGATGGGGCCCCGCAGCGCGGCGGCGCGGCATCGCCTATCCGGAGGGCGCATCCAGCACCGCTGTCAGCGCCGCGTCCACGCTCGCCAGGTCGGTGATCGTCACCCCGACCGTCTCCCCCAGGCGCACTATGCCTGCAGCGTCCATGCCTGGCGAATCGTTCGGCAGCGCCAGGTCGTGCACCCGCGCCGCCAGCGCCAGCAGCAGCCACCCGCCGGTGAAAAACTGCACCGCCGGAGGATCGGGCGACACCCAGACATGCACCCTGTCCAGCGGCCTCGCTGCCCGCAAGGGCGGCAGCAGATCGTCAACTGGCCACTCCGGCGCAACCTGTGCTGCATCCGGCGTCATCACCGCGCGCGGCGATCTCACCGAAGCGGCACGGCGGCACGCAATGCATCCCCGCTGCGTTTGCCGGGCCCGTCCTGCAGCGCCCGCACCGCCTGCGCTGCCTGCACTGATGCGTGCTGCCTGCACCGATGCAACGGCATCGCACCGGCGCGTCGCTCAGATTGATTTTTCTCTCTTCTGCGCCTCCTTCTCGCCCTCCCCGTCTACCGTCGGCGGCTGCGCCTCCGTCGGTCGCCGCCAGTCGTCGGAGCGCCATGCCAACCGACGGCATCTGCATCTGTCGTAGAATGCAACGGCGGAGGCCCGGCGCGCACGTCCGGCGGCGGGCCCGCCGCAGCGCGACGTTCGTGTCAGCGAAGGCAAGCGCGCGATGAAAACCATCATCACCGAGGGCGGGTTGTTGCCCGCCGACATGCTCGACGCGATTGCTGCCAGCGCGGTGGACGGACAGCGTCCCGACGATTTTGGCATGGCGCGGACGCGCCCCCTCTCCGACCGCATTGCGGCGGCCTGGCAGGCGGCGCGCGCACATCCGCGCCGAACTCGATGCGCGCATCGCGCGGTTGTACGGCGTCTCCCGCGACGACCTGCGCTACATCCTTGACCCGCACGACGTGGAAGGACCCGACTTCCCCGGCGAGACGTTTCGGGTGTTGAAGGAGAAGGAACTGCGGCAGTACGGCGAGTACCGCACCCGGCGGCTGGTGCTGGCAGCGTGGGATGCGTAACCCACACGCCCAGCAGGGGCGCGACGCCGACCACGCGCACCGGCGACGGCGCACCACGACAGCGGCGACGCGGCGCGCTGCATGCCGCGCCGTCCATTCGCTGCACGCCCATCCTCTCGGCGGCGCATTCAGCGCCGATCCTCCGCCGTCTTGCCGGTGGCGCGACGCTGGTCAGCGGACGGGCGCTGGCGGTCGGCTGCTGCCGTCTTGCCGGTGGCACGACGCTGGTCAGCGGACGGGCGCTGGCGGTCGGCTGCTGCCGTCTTGCCGGTGGCACGACGCTGGTCAGCGGACGGACGCTGGCGGTCGGCTGCTGCCGTCTTGCCGGTGGCGCGACGCTGGTCAGCGGACGGGCGCTGGCGGTCGGCGGGGACTGTCTCGCCGCGCGTTTGGCGCTCGGCGGCGACGCGACGCCGGTGGTCCCGCACGAGCGCCGCAAACCGCTCCCGAAACGCGGCGCGACTCTGGAAGATCTTCGGCATTGTGGCGCCTTCCCCGAACAGCCGCCGACGCTCCTTGCTGCTGCACGCCTCGAAGACCAAACGCAAGAACACGCCGCCCGGCGTCCGCCGCCGCGCGCCGTCCAGCGTGGACAACCCATCGGCGTCGAGAATCTTGAGCGTTTCGCGCGCCGCCAGTTTCATGGCCGGCAGCCCGACGACGCGGGCGACGCGCAGGATGTCCCGGTAGCCGCGACTGCTCTGACGCTCGCCGAGAATGTCGGCGAGCTCGCGGGCGAAGTGCAGCGCATCGTCGGGGTGCGGCGATGATGGTGCGGTCATAGGTGCGAACCTCATGCGCCCGGTGGTCGGGCGCTGCGGCGCGGGGCGCTGGCGCCCCGCGCGCTTCTGCATCCTGATCGTCCGGCAACGCGACGCATAGCGCCGCGCACTGCATCCATGCGGCGACGACTCCGCCGCCGCTACGCTATAGATGTCCGTATTGTACGGCGATTTGAGGTTCGTTGTGGTTGCGTTGCGTCACCGTTTGCTTGAACACCCCGCCATGCCGCATCACCACGCCGCATACCTGCTCCGACGAACCAACACCGCCCCCAATGTCGCACGCATGGATGCATCCCCTCCGCTCCCACCGCTCCGCCGAATCGCACCGACCGGCGCCGATCACCAGCGGCAACGCGGGCGACGTAGAGACGTGAACGACGGAACATACCGGCGCGGTCTGTCGCAACGGGCGGCAGTCAGAGAATAGAGGGGATGCCAGAGTTCTCCAGAGAGATGGGACGCGGCGGACGCACCGCCGCACGCCGCCAGCGCCG
>Ga0308391_1000239_pt1 | contig 24189 bp, 24 predicted proteins | sample Hotspr20Samplet1_FD_202363 | JGI IMG/M metagenome (GOLD analysis project Ga0308391, IMG submission 202363) | Hot spring phototrophic mat microbial communities from Octopus Spring, Yellowstone National Park, Wyoming, United States - 20050623_t1 ... | reverse complement strand
CATGGACCTGCGGGCGATCTCGCCTGCGCTCAACCTCTATAACAAGAACTGGCCGCTCATCACCGCGGGCTACTTCGACCCTCCGGCGAAGTTCAGCTTCGACGACGAGGGGCGCCGGGGCCACGCCGTCGATTCCATCGTCGCGGGCGGATCGATCCTCTCCGGCGGCGTGGTGCGCAATTCGGTGATCGGGCGCGGCTGCCGCATCCACACCGGCGCCGAGGTGGACGAGTCGATCCTGTTTGACAACTGCGACATCGGGCGTCACGCCAAGGTGCGCCGGGCGATCCTGGACAAGAACGTCCAAATCCCGCCGGGCGAGATGATCGGCTACGACTTGGAGAAAGACCGCAAGCGGTTTCACGTTACCGAAAGTGGGATCGTGGTGATCGAGGGCAAGCGCTCGCGCGTGGAGATCGCGACGCTTCAGGTCTGAGGAGACGGCTCAGGCGCCGGCCAGCGCGAAGGCTTCCTGGAGCATGGGCACGACCACGATGCCGCTATCGGTGACGTGGTAGCCCTTGGCCCGATCCTCTTCGGGGTTGAAGCCGATGACGCTGCCTTCGGGCACGACGGCGCCGGTGTCGATGATGGCGCGGCGAATACGGGAATAACGGCCGATTTGCGCCCCGTCGAGCAGGATCGAATCCTGGATGTCGCACCAACTGTTGACGCGGACGTGCGGACTGAGCACGCACCGGACGACCCGACCGCCGGAGACGATGCAGCCCGGCGAGACGATCGAGTCGAGCGCCACGCCCATCCGCCGACCTTCGTAGGCGAAGACGAACTTGGCCGGCGGGCTCTGCTGGGGCCGCGTCCGGATGGGCCAATTGGCGTCATAAAGGTTGAGTTCGGGGGTGATCGAGACCAGATCCATGTTGGCCTCGTAGTAGGCGTCCAGCGTGCCCACGTCGCGCCAGTACTTGGCGGCCTTCATGTTCAGATCGTGAAAGTCGTAGGCGATGACCCGCGCCTGTGTAATGAGCTTTGGAAGCACGTCGTTGCCGAAGTCGTGCGAAGAATCGGGATCGGCGGCGTCCTCGCGCAGCGCTTCGAGCAGCACCCGCGTCTCAAACAGATAGACGCCCATCGAGGCGCTTACCATATCGGGATTGAAGCGCGAGCGGAATGGGTTGCCGTGCTTGGGCTTTTCCTCGAAGCCGACAATCTGATAATGCTCGTCGATATTGACCACGCCGAACCGGTAGGCCTCGCCCGGGTTGATCTGGATGGTGGCCAGCGTGGCGTCGGCGCGGTGGCGGCTGTGCCAGTCGAGCATCTCGCGATAGTCCATCTTGTAGATGTGATCCCCGGAGAGGATCAACACCTGCGAGGGCCGCTCAGCGATGATGCTTTCAATGTTCTGGTAGACGGCGTCGGCCGTGCCGCGGTACCAGTCCTCGTGCACCCGCTTCATCGGCGGGATCACCTCGATAAATTCGCCGAGTTCGGGCGAGAAAATATTCCAGCCGTCTCGGATATGCCGGGTCAACTCGAGCGCTTTGTACTGAGTAAGGACGAAGATGCGGCGAATGTGCGAATTGACGCAGTTGGAGAGGGTAAAGTCGATGATCCGGTACGTGCCGCCGAAGGGTACGGCGGGTTTCGCCAAGTGCCGCGTCAGCGGGTAGAGGCGTTCGCCGGCGCCCCCCGCAAGCAAAATCCCAAGTACGTTTCGCACTGCTCTTCCTCCCAAACTATCACACGCTTGCCCGCTGCCGGAATGGGCGCTTGCCTGGAGGGAGTTCCCGCGAGAGAATATCGGCATGAGGCGCAGGGAGTTTCTCACCGCGGCCGGCGCAGCCCATTTGCCTGCATCGCCCCGACGGCGGCGGCCTAACATCGTGCTTATCCTGGCCGACGATCTGGGTTACGGGGACCTGGGTTGTTACGGCCAGCGCCGGATCGAGACGCCGAATCTGGACCGTCTTGCCGCCGAAGGCGTGCGTTTTACGCAGGCCTACGCGGGCAGCACGGTGTGCGCGCCCTCGCGCTGCGCACTCGAGACGGGACAGCACACGGGCCACGCCCGAGTGCGCGGCAACCGGTACCCCGACCAGCCGCTTGCCGCCGACGAGCTGACCGTCGCCAAGCTGCTCCGGTGGGCCGGCTACCGGACGGGCCTGTTCGGAAAATGGTCTCTTGGCGGCCTGGGGACCGCCGGCTATCCACTCCGCCAGGGTTACGAGGAATTCTTCGGCTATTTCAGCCAGACTCATGCCCACAACTACTATCCGGAGCACCTGCTCGACAACGAGCAGGCTTACTTGCTGCGCGGCAATTTCGGCGCAAAACGCACCGAATATGCGCATGATCTTTTCACCGAGCGGGTGCTCCGGTTTCTGGAAAAATCCGACGGGCGGCCCTTTTTTCTGCATCTGGCGTACACGATCCCGCACGCCAACAACGAGTGGGGGCGCGACACGGGCGACGGCATGGAGGTGCCCGATTACGGGCCCTACGGCGGGCGCGACTGGCCCCGGCCGGAGAAAGGCTTCGCCGCGATGATCTGGCGCATGGACCGGGACATCGGACGCATCATGGCGAAGCTCGGCGAGCGCGGCCTGGCCGAGAACACGCTGATCTTCTTCTCCAGCGACAACGGCCCGCACCAAGAAGGGGGCCACCGGGCGGACTTTTTCGCCAGCAGCGGGCCGTTGCGCGGCATCAAGCGGGATCTCTACGAGGGCGGCATCCGCGTCCCGATGCTTGCCTGGTGGCCGGGAACGATCCGGCCGGCCCAGGTGAGCGACCACGTCTGGGCCTTCTGGGACTTTCTGGCGACCTGCGCCGAGCTGGCCGGCGTGGCGCCGCCGGCCGGCACGGACGGGATCTTGATCGTGCCGACGCTCACCGGGGGCCGGCAGCCGCAACACGAGTACTTGTACTGGGAATTCCACGAGCGGGGATTCCATCAGGCGGCTCGCCTGGGTCCTTGGAAAGCCGTGCGCTTCGGCCGCCGCCGGCCGATCGAGCTCTACAACCTCGAGGAGGACATCGGCGAGACGCACAACATCGCGGCGCGGCATCCGTCGGTGTTGAGACAGATGGAGGAGATTCTCGAGACCGCGCGAACAGAGTCGCCCGACTGGCCCGTGCGCGAGGAGCCGTCCGGCTGAGGGGCGCCTTTAGAGCAGCCCGTCCCGTCCGGCCGCCTCCAAGCGTTTGACCACTTCGCTCACCTGCTGGGCGCGATGGCGGGGAACGATCAACAAGGCGTCCGGGCTGTCGACCACCACCAGATCCTCGACACCCACGAGAGCCACGAGCTTGCCCGGAACCTCGACGTAGTTGCCGCGCGAGTCCACCGCCAGGGTCTCGGTGCGCAACACGTTCCCCTCGGCGTCCTTGTCCATCACCTCATAGACCGCGTTCCAGCTCCCCAGGTCGTTCCAGCCGATGTCGCCGGCGGCGAGGCCGACGACATTGGAGGCCTTCTCGAGCACGGCGTAGTCGACCGAGATGTTCTCCGCGAGCGGGTAGGCTTCGCACAGTCGGCGGCGGAATTCGCGGCTGCCGAAGGCCGGCAAGGACGCCAGCAACGATGCGGTCTTCGGCAGGTGGCGGCGAAAGGCTTCCAAAAAGACATCGGCGCGCCAAAAGAACATGCCCGAGTTCCAATAAAAGCGGCCCGCCGCCAGGAACTGCCTTGCCGTTTCCAGATCGGGCTTTTCGCGGAACCGAAGCACCGGATAGGGTTCGAGGCTGCCGACGGCGACGCCCTCGGGGAACTCGATGTAGCCGTAGCCGGTCTCAGGCCACCGCGGCGCAATTCCGACGACGACGAGCGAGCGGGATTCGGCGGCGCGATAGGCGGCCTCGACCAGGCGGTGGAAGGCCTCGAGCCGGCCGATGCGGTGGTCGGCAGGGAAGACGCCCAGCACGGCCTCAGAATCAAGCTGGTGGAGGATCTGTGCCGCCAGGCCGAGGCACGGCGCGGTGTTGCACTGGGCGGGCTCGGCCAGGATCTGGGCCCGCGGCACCCCGGGAAGCTGGCGCACGACGTCGCGGCGCAGATGCTCGTTGGTCAGCACCCAGGTCCGCTCCGGCGCCACGACGGGGCGAAGACGCTCGGCGGTCTGTTCGAGAAGCGATTTCTCGTCGAACAGCGCCAGAAGTTGCTTGGGCCTGCGGCGGCGGCTCCGCGGCCAGAAGCGCGTGCCCCGCCCCCCCGCCAAAATGAGAGCGTATCTGCGACTGGCCGCCATCGGCCGTTTCCGGCGGATCGCTTACGGATCGGCGATCTCGTGCGCCCGAATCAGCTTGAAGGTGCGGCGCCAGCGCGTCTTGGTGAAGAAGTTTCGCGCCAGGTCCCGCAGGTGATCGAAGCCGATCGTGGAGCCCACCAGCCGCTCCGTGACCGTTTCATAAGACCAGTAGATGATCAGCGGTTTGCCGATGATGTTCTCCCGCGGCACGAAACCCCAGTAACGGCTGTCGAGCGACGAGTCGCGGTTGTCGCCCATGGCGAAATAGTGGCCGGGAGGCACGACCACCTCGCCGTTCACCACATGGTGCTCGAGCATCTCCCGGGCCTGCTCGTAGAGCCGGCCGTTCGGCTCGCCCGGGAAGTTGTCCCGGTAGGAGTCGATGTAGTCGGTCTTGTGGTACTTATACGGCTCCTCGAGGGGTTTGCCGTTGAGGAAGACCTGCTTGTTGACGATCCGGATCCGGTCGCCGGGCACGCCGATCACACGCTTGACGAAGGTCTGTTGGACATCCACCGGATACCGGAAGACAATGATGTCGCCGCGCCTGACCTGCTGGTAGGGGAGCAGATACCGGCTGATGGGTCCTGCCGGCGCATACGCGAGTTTGTCGACCAACAGATGGTCGCCGATGAGCAACGTGTCCTCCATCGAGCCGGTCGGAATGACGAAAGCCTGCACCAGCGTGGTGGTGCCGAAAAGCAGCAGCAGGATGGTGACCGTCCATTCGGCGATGGTGCCGCGGGACGGTTCCACTTTCTTCGCCGGCTGGCCCGGCTTGGCCGGCGGCGCATCAGCTTTCACCGCGACGTTCTGTTCGCTCACGCTTACCCCCGTACCTCCCCATTGTAAGAAATCGCAGCCCGGCGGCCGCGGCGTTGTCAGCCCTGACCTGCGCTTCGGCGCAGCTCGGCGCCCAAGTCCTGAAGCCGGAAGACTTCAATGACTGAAAGGCACAAATTGACCATACCCAACCCGCTCACGGCGCCGCGGAAATAGGGGTTGACCCAAAGCTCGCGCCAGGCGGGAGAAAGCCAGGACAAGTAGTGGCTGTTCCAGTACGGCGACCAAGGGAAGGCCAGCAGGAAGATGCCGACCTGGAAGCAGAGGATCACCAGCAGCATCCCCACCAGCTTGTGGCGCCAGCTTAGGGGCGCCGCTTCCGAGCTCTTGCCGGTGCCCGGGGCAACCGGAGCCGGCATGTCCTGATCGGCTACTGACATTCGCCCATTCGAGGTTCGCCGAAAAGCGTCCTCTGGTATCCTACCAGCCGCACGGGAGCGAAGCTGGACCGGTGTTGCGGGCTGGGCCCGTGGCGCCGCAACGCGGCCAGGTGTTCCGGCGAGGCGTAACCCTTATTCCGAGATAGTCCATATTGCGGGAAGAGCCGGTCCCAGTCGAGCATGGCCCGGTCGCGCTCCACTTTCGCCAGGATCGAAGCCGCGGCGATCGAGCGGCAGCGCGCATCGCCGCGGATGAGCGCCTTCTGAGCGACCGGAAGGTCGAGCGTGAGCGCATCCACCAGCAGGTAGTCGGCCGGCGGGTCGAGCTGGAGGACAGCCAACTTCATCGCCAGACGCGAGGCCTCGAGAATATTGATGCGGTCGATGGTTTCGGCCTCTACCCACGCGACGGACCAAGCCTCGGCCTCCGCTTTGATCCGGGCGGCCAGCTCCTGGCGGCGCTCCGGGGAAAGCTGCTTGCTGTCGCGAAGGCCGCGGATCGGCCGCTGGGGGCAGAGCACCACCGCGGCGGCATAGACCGGCCCGAACAGACATCCGCGCCCGGCCTCGTCCAAGCCGGCGATGCGGCGATAGCCGCGCGCCCGGGCCGCCGCCTCCCAGTCGGAGCGGCAGCGCTCGGCCGGCCCGCCGGCCGCCCGGATTCGCAGCGCCGGCGACACGCTTACTGGCCCGAGGAGGTCTCGGCGGCAGGCTGCTTTTCGGTCCGCTCCTTCAGCCGCGCCGCCTTACCTCGGAGACCGCGCAGATAGTAGAGCTTGGCGCGCCGGGCCCGGCCGGTCCGCACGACATCGATATGGTCGATCACAGGCGCATGAAGCGGAAAGATGCGCTCTACCCCGTGGCCGAAGCTGATCTTGCGCACGGTGACCGTTTCGGAGATGCCGCGGTTGTTTCGAGCGATCACCACGCCCTCGAAGGCCTGAAGGCGCTCCTTGTCGCCTTCCTTGATCTTGACATGCACGCGGATAGTGTCTCCGGGCCGAAAATCCGGCAGGTCTTTTCGCAGATACTTTTCAGTGGCTTTGTCAATCAACGGATTGCTCATGGTCGTAATTCCTCCGCCAAGGGTCGATGCGGGCCGGCCTGAGCCGGCGCGCGGGCAAGCAGGTCAGGTCTAAGCCGGGCGGTCTTCTCGAGCGCCGCCTGGCGGCGCCAGCGCCGGATCTCGGCATGATTCCCGCTCAAGAGTACGGCCGGCACGCTCCAGCCGCGAAACACCGCCGGCCGCGTGTAGTGCGGGCAATCGAGCAGCAGGCCTCCGGGCGCGGGCGAATCGGTGAAGGATTCGGCGACCACGGAGCGCTGGTTGCCGACCACGCCTGGCACCAAGCGCGCCACCGCATCGATGATGACCGCGGCGGCCAGCTCGCCGCCGCTCAGCACATAATCGCCGATCGAAATCTCCTCGTCGGCCAGATGTTCGGCGACCCGCTCGTCGACGCCCTCATAGCGCCCGCAGATGAGCAAGAGGCCTTCCAGCCGGCTGAATTCCCAGGCCTTGGCTTGATCGAAAAGCCGCCCCTGAGCCGACAGCAGCACGATGCGGCGAGCGGCGGAGCGCTCCGGCCAGATCTCGTCGGCGGCCAGGAAAATGGGCTCCGGCTTGAGCACCATACCCTCGCCGCCTCCGAACGGGCGGTCGTCCACGGTGCGGTGGCGGTCGAAGGCCCATTGACGCAGATCGTGTACCCGGACCCGAATGCGACCGCTTGAGATGGCACGTCCGACGACGCCGTGTTCAAACGGTCCGCGAAAAAACTCCGGAAAGATCGTCAGAACGTGAAACTCCATCACCTGTTCAACTCTTTCAAGCCGTCCGGAAGCTCGACGACGATCCGTCCGGCAGCCGGGTCCACCTCGCGACAGATCGAGGCGGCGAAGGGGACTAGGATCTCGCCCCCGGCGCCCGTGTCGACCTCCAGCAGAATGCCGCCGGGCAGCTCGATCCACGCGGCCACCCGGCCGATCGGCTCTGCGCCGGCCCGCTCGACGACCTCGCAGCCGATCAGGTCCGCGAGATAGACCTCGCCTGGCGGGGGCGGCAACCGCTCGCTGAGCGGAATCTGCACGTCGGCCCCGCGCCACGGCTCGGCCTGATCGATCGAATCCACACCCTCGAATTTGAATATCAGCCGCCCGCCTTGGCCGCGGACCCGCTCCAGCCTGAAGCGGCACGGATCTAGCGGAGCGCCGTTGGCGGGGCGCAACAAAACTTCCCTCAATTGGCCGAACCGTGCGGGATGACTGCTCAGCGGAACCGCTGCCAGCTCGCCCCGGTTACCCCAAGTTCGCGTCAGTCGAGCTATCGTGACCCAGTCCTCTCGTCGAGCCGGATCCCCCGACCCGGAACCTGCCGAAAGCACCCGGCGACGTTACTCCAAGATCTCCAAGGTGAACCGGCGGTTCAGTTTCATGCCGGCCGCACCCAGCAGCGTTCGGATCGATCGGGCGGTTCGGCCCTGTTTGCCGATCACTTTGCCCAGGTCACTCGGCGCGACGCGCAACTCGAGGACGGTCACCTGCTCCCCTTGCACCTCACGCACGCTGACCTGCTCCGGGATGTCCACGAGAGCCTTCGCGATGTCCTCGACGAGTTCCTTCATCCCTGCCATGACAGCGACTCCTGTCCTGACTCGATGATAGCACCTGGGGCGGAAGCCGAACCCGTCGAATCGCGAGCCGAAAGGCGAAGGCGTCAGGCCGGACGGGGATGCCTCTTCATGAGCCGCACCACTGTGTCTGAAGGTTGCGCTCCGAGTCGGAGCCAGTGTTCGATGCGGTCATGTTTGAGCTCCACCACCGCGGGGTCCGCCACGGGGTTGTAATGACCGACCACCTCGACACAGTCGCTGTCGCGAGCCTTGCGCTGGTCGATCACCACGACCCGATAGGTCGGTTTCTTCTTGGCGCCGAAGCGGGCCAGCCGAATTCGCAACATAACAATTTACAGTTCTCTCGACGTACTCCCTGCCTCACGTTACCGGAACCCACCCGGCAGGGCGGGCAGGTTCATCTTTCCCATCTTCCTGGCCAGGCGCTTGCCCAGGAAGCCTCCGGTGAAGGACTTCATCATTTTCTTGGCCTGGACATATTGTTTGAGCAACTGGTTGACCTGCTGCACCGTGGTGCCGCTGCCGCGCGCGATGCGGCGCCGGCGCGAACCGTTGATGATCATGTGGTTGCGTCGCTCTTCCGGCGTCATCGAGTCGATGATCGCCACCACGCGCGTAATCTCCTTTTCGTCGACTTCGACGTCCTTCATGCCCTTGAGCGGGCCGATTTCCGGCATCATCCGTAGCAGGGACTCAAGCGGGCCGATCTTGCGCAACTGGCGCAACTGGTCGCGGAAGTCCTCGAGCGTGAACTCGTTCTCGAGGATCTTCTCCTGCATCTTCTCGGCTTGCTTGCGGTCGATGGCCTCTTCGACCTTCTCGATCAGCGACAGCACGTCGCCCATGCCCAGGATGCGCGAGGCCATCCGGTCGGGGTGGAACGGCTCGAGCGCGTCGAGCTTTTCGCCCACGCCGACGAACTTGAGCGGCTGGCCGGTGACGCTGCGAATCGACAGCGCGGCGCCGCCCCGGGCGTCGCCGTCCATCTTGGTGAGGATGACGCCGGTGATGCCCAGCCGCCGGTGGAACTCCTCGGCGCTTTTCACAGCGTCCTGGCCGGTCATGGCGTCGGCGACAAAGAGGACCTCGGTGGGCTGGAGGGCCTCTTTCAGCTCGCCGAGCTCTTGCATGAGCGCATCGTCGATGTGCAGGCGGCCGGCCGTGTCTACGAGCACGACGTCCCGGCCGGTCTCGATCGCCTCCCTTCGCGCCCCCCGCGCCAGATCGAGCGGGCTTGCCGGACGGGAGCCGCCCTCCCAGATCGGCAGCTTGAGGTCCCGCGCGAGGACGCTTAACTGCTGGCGGGCGGCCGGGCGGTAGACGTCCACGGAGACCATCAGCGGGCTGTGGCCGTTGCGGGCCAGCCAGCGGGCCAGCTTCCCCGTCGTGGTGGTCTTGCCCGAACCCTGCAAGCCGACGATCAACATCACCGTCGGCGGCTCGTTGGCGAAGCGCAGGCGCGCCTGATGGCTGCCGAGAATCTTGATCAGCTCGTCGCGGACGATCTTGATCACCTGCTGGGAGGGCGATAAGGCGGTGAGCACCTCCTCGCCGATCGCCTTCTCCCGGACGGCGGCGATGAACTGCTTGACGACGCGGAAGTGGACGTCGGCCTCCAGGAGCGCGACGCGGATCTCCTTGAGCGCCTCCTCCATGTTGGCGGCGGTCAACTTACCCTCGCCGCGCAGGTTCTTGAAGACCCTTTGCAGCTTCTCGCTTAAATTCTCAAACATGGCTTGAGGGGAACCGCCGTCCTTTCCGGCGCGGTTATGCCTCGGCGAGACCTTCCCCGGCGCCGCGAGACGCCTCCGGAAGACAGATCCAAGGTACTCTTCGTGATTATATCAGCTCCGGTCAGGCTCCGCGAGCGGGGCGTCGGGATCCGGCTGCAACACGCAGACGAATTCGCCGATGACGCGAAAGCGGCGCTCCTGCGGCGCCAGCTCGAAGGCTTCGAACTCGGGGTTGAGCGGCTCTAGCCGGATCCGCTCGTGCTCCCAGGTTCCGTCTTCGCGAAGCCGTTTGACCGACCGATAGATCTTCACCGTGTAGCGCTGGCCGCCCTCCTCGGATTCGCCCAGATCCTCGATGAGGAGCTTGCGGCCCTGGCGGGATCCGGCGACGTTGGCCCGGAAGACGCACAGGCTGCCGTCGGGAATCTCCGGCTCCATCGAGCGGCCGACCACCCGGGCGACGAACATGTCCTTGTCCAAGTGCAGCCCGGGCGGCGTCTCGATCCAACCCTCGGCCTCCACCTCCATCAGCTCGCCGAAACGCCCGGCGGCCGCCCGGCAGGAATAAAGCGGCAGGTGGGTTCGAAACGGTTCGACCGTCGCAGAGACATGCTTGTTATAGAGCCACTGGAGCGTCGTCTCGAGCCTGCCCAGCAGGGCGCGGCGGCGCTCGGAGAGCCGAAGCGTGTTCGAGAGCGTCTCTTCGAGCCAGCCGAAAAACTCCTCCGGCGGAAACTCCCGGCTCTTGGCGACCAGATCGTCTTCGAGCAGAGCCAGCAGCTCGGCATCCTCGGCGGCGGCGATGCGGTCCCAGTCCCGGCGGAGTCGCACGCCGACGCGGCGTTCTTCCGGATCGTAGAGGAGCACGCCGGCCGCCTCAGGCGGCCGGCCCGGCAGAGCGATCTCGAGCACCGCGTACTCGCCGAGCCGGGTAGGGACGACCGTCGAGGGCATGCTTCGGGGCACCGTCTCGCTTATGTTATCGGCAAAGTGGCGCGCCTGCTTCAAGGCGCATAGGGATAGTATCCTTTGCGATGCCGCACGACCACGTTGGGCAGCGCCACTTCGACGCGCAGGTGCCGAAAGATGCGCGGCTCGTCGGTCGCCGCGGGCACGTAGCGCAAGATGTATTGCGTCGTGATCTCGCCTTGAAGAGCCGCAATCGAGTTGAAGACGGCCCGGGCGATCTGGCTGGCGTAGCCTCCGGTGCCCACCGTCAACGCATAGTTGCCCGCGTCGGAGGGTTTCGACAGGTAGCCGGCGACGTCCGTGTATGGGTTGTCGAGCGGGTACTCGACGCGGCCTCCCGTCTCGCGCGCCAGCTTGATCAGGTTGCTCTCCTCCTCGCCGTGGAACGCAAAAGAGACGGTGCTCATGGCGTGAATCGTCACCAGATTTCGCTGCGCCAGCTCGAGCACCTCGTCGAGCGTCTTCGAGGAGGCGTTGTCATGGCCGTCGCCGATGATGACGATCACGCGCCGCGGTTCGATCGGTTCGCCCTCGACGAGCTGCCGGTTCGTGCAGGCCATGTAGATGGCGTCGAAGAGCGCCGCGCCGCCGCCCGGCTTCATCTTGCGGATCTGCTCGACGATCTCGCTCGGGTCGTGCGTGGTGTTCACCAGCAGCTCGGGTTGATTGCTGTAAGCGATCAGGTAGCCGCTGAAGCGCGGGTCTTCGGGCATCAGCGCCAGCACCAGGTCCTGCACCGCGCTCTGGAAGGTCTTCCAGTGCAGCCGCTGCGCGTTGCTTTGATCGATCAGAAAGCCGATCACCACCGGTTGGTTGCGCTCGGCGCTGAAGTAGGCGATCTTCTGCTCGACGCCTTGGTCAAAGATCTTGAAGTCCTTTTCGGTGAGATTGGAGACGAAGCGCCCCTGCTGGTCGGTCACCGTGACCGGGACGACCACTTCATTGACGTGGACGCGGATGGGGGAAGGCGCCGCCTGCGAGCCCTGCCCGGCGATGCCTGCTTGCCAGACGGCCAGCGCCGCCGCGACGGACGCCGCAAGGAATCGCCCCAGCATCGAGTTCCGGTTTCCTAGCCTTAATTATAGCGTCATGGCCCGCGCCGGCGGCCTGTTGGTTCACGAAACCCGCCGCGGCCGGCCGATGCAGGCGGGCAAGCCAGCGGGAGGTACCGGTGGGAGTTGTGAGGCGCCGCGCGGCGATTTATAATTGGGCGCAAGAGGGGATGCGAAATCCTGACTCTCGATCGAGATCCCAATGCCCATCATTGAAGTAAGCCCGCGCAGCGAGACGATCGCCCGGGAGCGCCCCCAGGTGGTCAACGACTTCAGCATTCAGGTGGCCACGGTCAACGGTTCCGGCAGCCAGACCGCCAACCTGGTGCTGATGCGATCCATCTTTCAGATGGGCGTTCCGGTGTCGGGAAAGAACCTGTTCCCGTCAAACATTCAGGGGCTGCCCACCTGGTTCACCATCCGCGCCAGCAAGGACGGCTTCATCGGGCGCAAGAAAGAGATCGACTTTCTGGTGGCGATGAACCCGGAGACGGCGCGCGAGGATGTCGAAAGCCTCGAAGCTGGCGCGGCGGTGCTCTACGACGAGCCGCTCGCTTTGGACCGACTCCGCTCGGATCTTCACTACTATCCGGTGCCGTTCGATAAGCTCGTGGCGCCTGTCTGTCCCCAGCCCAAGCTGCGCAAGCTGGTGCGGAACATGATTTACGACGGCGCCGTGGCGCATCTGTTGGGGATCGATCTCGAGGAGATGCGCAAGGCGCTGTTCAAGCAGTTCGGCCCGCGCAAGGTAAAGGCGGCCGAGCTCAACTGGGGTGCGGTCCTGGCCGGGGCCGACTACGCCGAGAAGAACCTCACCAAGACGGATCCCTACCGGATCGAGCGGATGGACCGCACGCAGGGAAAGATCATCATCGACGGCAACACGGCGACGGCGCTCGGGGCGATCTTCGCCGGGGTCACGGTGGTGACCTGGTATCCGATCACGCCGAGCTCGTCGCTGGTGGAGTCGATGATGGGCTATCTCAAGCGCTTCCGGACGGACCCGGAGACCGGCAAGGCGACCTATGCCGTCATCCAGGCCGAGGACGAGCTGGCCGCCGTCGGCATAGTGATGGGGGCCGGCTGGGCGGGCGCGCGAGCAATGACGGCCACGGCCGGCCCGGGCATCTCCCTGATGAGCGAGTTCGTCGGCCTGGGTTACTATGCCGAGATCCCGGCAGTGATCGTCGACGTGCAGCGAGTGGGACCTTCGACGGGCCTGCCCACCCGCACCCAGCAGGCCGACCTGCTCTCATGCGCCGTGCTTTCGCACGGCGACACCCGCCATCCGATGCTCATTCCGGCCTCGCCGGAGGAATGCTTCACGATGATGGAGGACGCCTTCAACCTGGCCGAGGAGTTTCAAACCCCCGTCTTCGTCATGAGCGATCTGGACCTCGGCATGAATAGCTGGATGGCGGATCCGTTCCCGTACTCGGACCGCCCGCTGAAGCGCGGCAAGGTGCTGGGGGTGGAGGAGCTCGAGCGGCTAGGCGGCTTCGCCCGGTACCGGGACGCGGACGGAACCGGCGTCGGCTACCGCACGCTGCCCGGCACGCCGCACCCGGCGGCGGCTTATTTTACGCGCGGCAGCGGGCATAACGAGCTGGCGCAATACAGTGAGCGGCCGGCCGATTACATTCGCAACATGGACCGCCTGGCGCGGAAGTTCGAGTCGATCCGCCGCGCCGTGCCCCGGCCCGAGGTCGTGATCGATCCGGCCGCCTCGGTCGGGCTGGTCTGCTATGGGACGTCCAAGTACGCCGCCGAAGAGAGCCGCCATCAGCTCGCCGCCGAGTACGGGTTGCGCACCAGCTACTTGCGGCTGCGCGCCTATCCGTTCACCGGCGAGCTCAGCGACTTTTTGGAGCGGCACGCCCGGGTCTACGTCATCGAGCAGAATCGCGACGCGCAGATGCTGGCTTTGATGCGGATGGAGCTGGCGCCGGAACTTACCGCCAAGCTGCGCAGCGTCCGGTACTACGGGGGCTTGCCGATCGACGCCCGCAGCGTGACCGATGAGATCGTTCTCCAGGAGGGCTTATGAGCACCACCGCCGCGCCGCCGCCCAAGGCGCCGAATTTGAACCGCATCGGGCTGGAGCTGTCAAGCTATAAGGGAGGGAAATCGACGCTGTGCGCCGGCTGCGGCCACAACGCCATCTCCCAGCGCATCATCGAATGCTTCTTTGAGATGGGCATCCCGCCCTGGCAGGTTGCCAAGCTGAGCGGAATCGGCTGCTCGTCAAAGTCGCCGGCCTATTTCTTAGGCCAGTCGCACGGCTTTAACGGCGTGCACGGGCGCGCCTCAACGACGGCGACCGGGGCCGTTCTGGCCAACCGACACCTGATCGCCATGGTGGTCACCGGCGACGGCGACACGGCCTCGATCGGGCTGGGCAACTTCATGCACATGCTTCGCCGGAACGTCCCCTGTGTCTATGTGATCGAAAACAACGGCGTCTACGGGCTGACCAAGGGGCAGTTCTCGGCCACGGCCGACATCGGCTCGACGCTCAAGACGGGCGAGGCCAACGAGCTGCCGCCGATCGATTGCTGCCTGCTGGGCATCGAGATGGGCGCTTCACTGGTGGCGCGGTCCTTCTCCGGCGACAAGAACCAGGTCGGCGCCGTGCTTAAGGCGGCGATCGCCCATCGGGGCCTGTCGGTGATCGACATCATCTCGCCTTGCACCACCTTCAACGACCACGACGGCTCGACGAAGAGCTACGCTTATATGAAGGACCACGACGTGCCGCTGCACGCGGTCGATTTTGTGCCGTATTTTGAGGACATCGAGATCGAGATGGAGGAGGGCGAGGTGCGCGAGGTGGTGCTTCACGACGGCAGCCGGCTGCGCTTGCGGAAGCTCGACCGGGACTACGACCCGACCGACAAGCTCGAAGCGGTCCGCGCCATCCACGCCTCCTACGCGCGCGGCGAGGTCCTCACCGGGATTCTTTACATCGAAAGCGCAAAGAAGACGCTGATCGATCATCTGAACCTTGTCGACGAGCCGCTGGCTACGCTGCCGGAATCGAAGACGCGTCCGGGGCGGGCGGCGCTCGACGAAATCATGGAAGAGCTGCGCTGAGCTGGAACGATTGCCGCGACGGCGGGCCGGTGGCCCCGGTGGAAGCCGATCGGTTGCCGGGGGCGGAGCTTCGCGTCGTGCTGGTGGCGCCGCGCAACCCGCTCAACATCGGAGCTGCGGCCCGCGCGATGAGCAACTTCGGCTTCTTTCGCCTGCGCCTGGTCAACCCCTACGAGGTGGCCTTCGACGAGGCTCGTTCGGCGGTGGGCGCCTCGGCCATACTCAAGTCCGCCCAAACGTACGGCAGTCTCGGCGAGGCGGTGGCCGACTGCTCGCTGGTTGTGGGCACCACGGCTGCTGAGGGCCGCAGACTCGAGCACCCTCTCCGGCGCCTGGAATACGGCGCGCGGCTGATCCGGCGGCACCTGGCGGCGGCGCCGGCGGCGCTCGTGTTTGGTTCGGAGAAGCACGGGCTGAGCAACGAGGACCTGGCTCACTGCCACTGGCTGATGCGCATCCCGGCGCGGCGGGCGCACGGCTCGATGAATCTCGGCCAGGCGGTGGCTGTGTGCCTGTACGAGCTGGTGCGAAACCCCGGCGCAGCCCTGACGGCACCCAAGCAGCCGCAGCGGGCGACGGCGGGCGCGCTCGAGCGACTGGACGGGCTGCTGCTCGATGTGCTCACGCGGGTCGGCTACCTCAATCCGCCCACAGCCGGCTCGACCCGCTTGAAGCTAAAGCGCCTGGTGCGGCGCATGAATCTGAGCGCGCGCGACGCCGAAATCTGGTCCGGAATCCTCCGCCAGGTTCTCTGGAAGCTCGGTGAATCGGGGGAGGATTCCGGGTGCTAGACTGGCTCCCAGATGACGAAGGTCGCTTTGCGCTACCGGCTGCTCAAGCCGCTCGATGAGACCCTTTTCGAGCGGATCGCCCGCGCCCACGCCATCTACGGGATGCTCGCAGTGCGACCGGCGCCGTCGCTTGATGAGATCACGGTCGAATACGACGCCTCCCGGCTGACTCCCCAGCAGGTCGAGGCCGCGCTGCACCGCGCCGGCATTCCGGTGGTGCGCGCCGCTTGAGCCGGCCGCGGGCGTGCGGGCTCAGGCTTCGACGATTCCCACCGGCGGCCGCTCCTTCCATTTGCCGCGCGTGAAGTCGGGGAAGTCCACGGTCTTTCCCCGGCCGGCGATCGAACGCTCGCTCAACTCGATGACCGCGCTCAGCGCGGCGGCGTCGTAGACGTCCATCTCCATCGGTGGGCCGCCGAGCAGGGACTCGACGATCCGGTAGTTCATGATGAAATCCATGCCGCCGTGGCCGGCGCTGCGCGCTCGCTCCGCAAGCGCCCTCCAGAGCGGATGCTCCCATTCGGGGGCGTAGCGCTCGAGCAGGTCCTCCCATTCGTCATGGGGGCTGCGGCGGTCGATGTAGACGAGCGGCGTTGGGTACTTCTGGAGGATGCCGCGGGAGCCCTGGATGAGATACCGCCGGCTGTAGGGGCGGGGCGTGGTGATGTCGTGCGTCACCAGGATCGTCTCGCCGGCGCGCGTGCGGATGAGCGTGCTGACGACGTCGCCCAAGGCGAACTTCCACTGCGCCTGCGGACTGTCGGGACCGAAACGCTCGAGGGCGAACTGCCGGAGGCTCGCGCTTTTCGAAGCGAGCGAGACCATATGGTCGAACAGGTTGCCGCGATTGATGTTCATCGTTTGCGCCACCGGGCCGAGCCCGTGCGTCGGATACAGGTCCGCGTTGCGCCGGATGGCATGCTCCAGCCGCCAGCTCCGCTTGCCGTCCCGCAGCCGCAGCAGAGAGTCGCGCAGGTCGTGCAGATAACCACACTCGGCGTGAACGAGCTCGCCGAGCAGGCCCCGGCGGACCATCACATGGGCCATGAGCTCGACGCGGTCGTAGTTGCAGTTTTCCATCTGGATGCACTGCCGGCCGGTCTTTTCCGCGGTTTCGACAAGCTGCCAGCACTCCTCGAGCGTGATCGCGGCGGGGACCTCGACGGCGGCGTGTTTGCCGCTTCTCATGGCGTCGACGCACATGGGCGCATGCCATTCCCAGGGCGTGGAGATGACGACGAGGTCGAGATCCTCGCGAGCGCACAGCCGCCGGTAGTCGTATTCGCCGCGCGAGTAACCTTCCGGCGCCGGACGGCCTGCCTTGACGACGGCCGCCTGGGCCCGCTCGACGCGTTCGGGCACGATGTCGCAGACGGCCTTTAGCGTTGCCCGGTCCAGCTTCAGAAATTCGCGGACATGGGCCATGCCGCGGCTGCCGACGCCGATGAAGCCGATGCGGACCTCCCCGGGCGGCCTCGCCCGCGCGGCCGAAGGTAGGGCTACGCCTGCGGCCGCCCCTTTTCGAAGGAACCGCCTTCGCGTGATTGACTCTGTCATGCCCGATATCCTATCGCCCATACGGGCGGAGGCGCCCGGTTCGCTATACTTGCTCGCGTACCGATGCAAGCGCTTCTTCTCAACAACTACATGGAGCTCGAGCTCACCGAGATGCCGGCGCCCGTGCCCGCGCCGGACGAGGTCCTGGTGCGCGTGGCCGCCTGCGGCATTTGCGGCAGCGACGTCCATGGCTTGGATGGCAGCTCCGGCCGGCGCATTCCCCCGCTGGTGATGGGGCATGAAGCCTCGGGAGTGGTGGCCGCCGTCGGCGCCAAGGTGCGTCGCGTACGGGAAGGAGACCGCGTCGCCTTCGATTCCACCATCTGGTGCGGCGCCTGCCACTTTTGCCGCCGCGGCGAGATGAACCTGTGCGACAACCGGCAGGTGCTCGGCGTCTCTTGCGGCGAATACCGCCGCCACGGCGCCTTCGCCGAATATGTCGTCGTGCCGGAACGCGTCATCGCGCCGCTGCCGGAGACTCTCTCCTTTGAAGAGGCGGCGATGATCGAACCCGCTTCGGTGGCGGTGCATGCCGTGAACCTCACTCCGGTACGCCTCGGCGACACGGCCGTGGTGGTGGGAACGGGCATGATCGGCCTGCTGGTGGTGCAGGCGCTGCGGCTGGCCGGCTGCGGTCGGATCATCGCCGTCGATGTGGATGCCGCCCGGCTCCGGATGGCGTCTGAGTTCGGCGCCGACGTCGAGGTCAATGCGCGGGAGGCCGACCCAGCCGCGGTCGTCGCCGAGCTCACCTCCGGCCGCGGCGCCGACATCGCTATCGAGGCGGTCGGCGCCACCGAGCCCATCGCCACCGCGATCGCCTGCCTCCGCAAGGGCGGCGCCCTGACGCTGGTGGGCAACGTCACGCCGAGGGTTGAGCTGGCGCTACAGGCCGTGGTGACCCGCGAGCTTCGCCTCGTCGGCTCCTGCGCATCTTGCGGCGAATACCCGGCGGTGATCGCCCTGATGGCCCGCGGCGCCCTGCGCGTGCGGCCGATGATCAGTGCGGTGGCCCCGCTGGCGGAAGCCCCGCATTGGTTCGACCGGCTGTATCGCAAAGAACCGAACCTGATGAAGGTGATCCTCAAGCCCTGACGCGCGGCTTACTCCTGTTCGAAGGTGAAGCTCACGCCGGTGGTGAGCAGCACGTCGTTTTTGCGGTTGCCGGGCAACGGGTTCGACAAGAAACGGTCGGCCAGCGTGACGTTCAGGCTCAGGAAGCGGTTGAGCTGGATCGTGAGGCCGCCGTCGAAGGCCATCCGATACTGGCCCGTCTCCGATAGGTTGGGGTTCACGGTCAGCGACTGGAAGATCCGGAGCGATTCCGTCAACTGATGCCGCAACTCTTCGCCGATGACGACTTCACCCGAGTGGCGGACGAGGCCCGTCGAAAACTTCTCGCGGTTCCAGGCGCCGCCCACGTCGAGGTTGAGGAAGCTGCGCTCGCTTTTGAAGACGTGGTAGCCGAGGCCGCCGCCGAGCACGCTTCTCAGGTCGAGATCCTGAAACTCGTCGAAGTCGAACTGGGCGGAGCTGTAAGTGAACAGCCGGCCGCCGAAGTCGCGGTCGTAGCGGGCGGCGCCGCTCACCCGATTGGCGGTGACGCCGAAGGGCGCGCGGGTGCTCTGCGTCGAGTAGATCTGGGAGTAACGCAGGCCGATCTTGTCAAAACCGGTGACGCGCTGAGCCGTGGCGCCGCTTGAGAGCGTCGTGGTGCGGGCATTGCCCCGGGCCGTGGCCAGCCCCAGGCTGATCGAGCCCGCCCAGAAGTCCAGCAGCGGCGGATTGGTGCGCCGGCGCTGTTCGCGCTCCCAGGCGGCCTGCCGCTCCCGGGTCCGCGCGGCCTCGAGCGCTTCGGCGGGCACCCTCATCTCGGTCCGGTCGGCCTTGCGCACTCGCGCCGCGCTTTCGGCGATGGCGATCTCGCCCTCCAGGCGCTCGCCCGTCTTCAGCGTGACGCTCAACGGGCGCTCGGTCTCGATGGCGACCACCGCGGCCCGGGCGATCTTCACCTCGCCCAGGAACTCGGTCTTCATCAGCACGGTGGCGGCATCCAGGACGAGGATCTCGCCGCTCAGGCGGTCGCCGTTTTTGAGCGTCACCCGGTCGGCCCACAACGCGCCCGGGGCGAGCAGCGCCGCCGCCCACACCATCCTTCTCATGACGTCACCTCCTGCTTTTGGGCGGCCCGCCGCCACAGCCGTTCGATCTCCTCGAGCGTCCTGCCTTTGGTTTCCGGGGTCGCAAGCCACACCACCAGATAGGTGATCACGCACATGGCGCCGTAGAGCCAGAAGGCCCCAGTGATCGAAATCGCCGAAACGAGCGAAAGAAAGGTCATGGTCAAAGCGACGCAGGCGGCCCAGAGGCTCACCGTAGCGATCGACATCGCCCGGCCGCGGATGCGGGTCGGAAAGATCTCGGCGAGCAGCACCCAGACGCCGGGGCCGAGCCCGACGGCGAAGGCGGCCACGCAGGCCAGCATGATGGCCAGAATCAGCAGGAACGGGCGCGGCTCGAGCAGAAATGCCGCGCCGAGGGCGAACTGGCCGAGCGCCATGGCGCCGCTCGAGACCATGAGCAGCCGCCTGCGCCCGCTACGGTCGATCAGCCAGAGCGCCACGATGGTGGCGGCGAAGTTGATCAGCCCGATGACGACGTTGGCGCCGATCGCCGACGTTTCGCTGCGGCCGCCGACCTGCTCCTGAAAGATCACCGAGCCGTAGAAGAGCACCGTGTTGATTCCGGTGATCTGCTGCAAGACTGCCAGCGCCACGGCGATCGCCAGCGCGCGGCGAAAACCCGGCTGGAGCAACTCCCGAAGCGAGCCGGTCTCCTCGGCGATCACCTCCCGGATCTGAGCAAGCTCGGCAAGGGCCTGCTCGCGGCCGTTGACGCGTGTGAGCACCTCGAGCGCCTCCTGCTCGCGCCCCTGCTCGGTAAGCCAGCGCGGGCTCTCCGGAACGAAGAACAGCGCAATGAAGAACGCGAGCGAGGGGACGACGGCCGAGGCGAACATCCAGCGCCAGCTCTCCGGTCCCAGATAAGAGAGCAGCCAGTTGATGAGATAGGCCAGAAGAATGCCGCTAACGATCGCCATCTGGTTGAGCGAGACCAGCCGGCCGCGGATTCGCGCCGGCGACACCTCGGCGATGTAGAGCGGTGCGAGCAGCGAGGCCATGCCGATGGCCAGCCCTCCGGCGAAGCGCGCGGCGACGAATTCCGCAAGGTTCCGGGGCAGCGCGGCCCCGACCGCCGAAAGGGCAAACAAGACGGCGGAGATCACCAGAGTGCGGCGGCGGCCGAAGCGGTCGCTCAAAGCTCCGGCGAAGCTGGTCCCGAAGACGCAGCCCACGAGCAGGCTGCTGGCGGCCAGTTCGGTCTCGACTTCACTCAGGCCGAACTGCTGCCGCAAGAAAAGAATCGCCCCGTTGATGACGGCGATGTCGAAGCCGAACAACAGGCCCGAGGTGGCTGCGACGATCGAAGCGAGCAGGACGTAGAGGGTGCTGCCGTGCGCGGGGGCGGTTGCCGGTGGCGGCATCGGCGGCCCGCTCGGCGACATACGTTGGAATCGTACCACTGTCGGCGGCGATGAAACCGGACGCACGATAGAATGGGCTCGCTATGGCGCAGACCACCCGGCGGGAGTTCCTTGCCGCGACCGCATCCCCGCCGCCGCTGTTACGTGCCGCGCCCGAGCGGCCCAACGTCGTCGTCATCATCACGGACGATCAGGGCTACGGCGACCTGTCCCTGCACGGCAACCCGCATCTGGCGACGCCGAATCTCGACCGCATCGCGCAAGAGGGCGTGCGCTTCACCCAGTTCCAGGTCACGCCGGTCTGTTCGCCGACGCGCGCCGGGCTGCTCACCGGTCGTTACCACTACCGCACGGGGGTGGTCGACACGTATCTGGGCCGCTCGCTGATGCATGCCGACGAGGTCACTCTGGCCGAACTTCTGCGCGATCAGGGCTATCGGACGGGTCTGTTCGGCAAGTGGCATCTCGGCGACAACTACCCGCTGCGCGCCATCGACCAAGGCTTTCAAACGGCGCTCTGCCACCGAGGCGGCGGAATCTCGCAACCGTCGGATCCGCCCGGCAACAGCTATTTCGACCCCGTGCTGGAAGACAACGGCCGGCCGGTGCGGATGAAGGGCTACTGCACCGACATCTTCTTCCATCGGGCGATCGAATTCATCGAGGCCAACCGCGACCGGCCCTTTCTGGCCTGGATCGCGACGAACGCGCCGCACACGCCGCTCGAGGTGGCCGAGGAGCTGGTGGCGCCGTTCCGGGCCCGCGGCCTGGATGAGACGACGGCGCGGATTTACGGCATGGTGCGCAACATCGACGACAACGTCGGGCGCCTGCTGGCGCGCCTGGAGCGGCTCGGCCTGGAGAAGGACACCATCGTCGTCTTTCTCACCGACAACGGCCCGCAACAAGCTCGCTACAACGCGGGCATGCGGGGTCTGAAAGGGACGGTCTATCAGGGCGGCATCCGGGTTCCGCTGTTTCTGCGCTGGCCGCGCGCCTTGCAGGCGGGAAGGGCCGTCGAGGCCCTGGCCTCATCTATCGATCTCATGCCCACTCTGCTTGAGGCCTGCGGCCTGCGCCCGCCGAAAGGGTTGCAGTTGGACGGCCGGAGCTTGCTCGGGCTCGCCGCCGGGCGCCAGGTGATCTGGCCGGAGCGTACCCTGTTTGTGCAGTGGCATCGCGGCGATGCTCCGGAGCCGTTTCGCAACGTCGCCGTGCGCACCTCCCGCTACAAGCTGGTCGACGGCAAGGAGCTCTACGATCTTGAGAAGGATCCGGGCGAAGAGCAGGACATCGCCGCCGAGCAGCCGAGAATGGTCGCCGCCCTGCGCGCCGCCTACGAACGCTGGTTTCAGGATGTTTCGGCCACGCGCGGCTATGCGCCGCCGCGGATCTACCTCGGCACCGAGCACGAAAACCCGGTGACGCTGACGCGGCAGGACTGGCGCGGCCCCCGGGCAAGCTGGGCGCCGGACGGTCTCGGCTATTGGGAGGTGGACGTGCGCCGCGCGGGCCGCTACGAGATCCGGTTGCGCATGGCGCCCGCGCCGGCCGACGGGGTGGCGCGCTTCCGGCTGAACAACGTCACCGTCGAGGCGCCGGTCAAGAGGGGCGCCGCCGAATGCCTCTTTCCGGCTGTCGAACTCGAATCCGGACCCGGGCGCGCCGAACCGGTGCTGATTTTCGGCGACACGGAGCTCGGCGTTCACTATCTGGACGTCCGCAGATTGTAGGCCGGGGCTCAGCGCTCCAGCCGGATCGCCCGCCAGAAGGCGGGGCTCGGCAGGCGGCCGCCGATGAGAGTGCGCTGATAGAGGCGCAGTTGAACTCTCTGGCCGGCTAAGTGCTGGACGGGCACATGGACGGTGCGCCAGCCGAGGCCCTCTTTGGCGCCCTCGATAAGTTCGCTCAGCAGGCGGTCGTTGTTGGCGAAGACCTCCAGCCGCCAGGCGCGGCCGGGCTCGGCTGCCACCTCCAGGTCGAGCGACGGGCCGCAGCCGAAGGCGACCTCGGTGCGCAGGACGACGCCACGGAGTTCGTCGCGCGGGAAGGTGACCAGGACATCGCCGTCAAGATAGGTGTTGGTTCCGGGGTGGCCGATGCCGCCCAAGCCGGCGCCTTCGAGTTTCCAGTCCGGGTTCCAATAGCGCATGAGGTCCGCGGGCCGGAACAGTTCGGCCGGCTGGGTGGCCACCTCCTCGCGGGGGAGGTAGAGATGATCGGAGTCGGCGCGCACACCGTGCGCTTTGAGGAACGCCAGGCCGACGGCGGCGGTGCGAGCGGCAAGATCCGATATCGACTCGTCAACCGGCGGCGTCAACTTCACTCCGCCCATCTCATCGCCGACGATCCGGTCGCTCATCTGGCGACGTAGCTCGGCGGGGATTCCTTTCATGCCCCGCATGGCGCCGACCACCGCGGCGGCGTTCGAGGCGTTGCAGTCGGCGTCGGTGAAATCGGCGGCGCGCACGGCTTCGTTGATCGTCTTCCGCAGGTCGCCCTCGCCGAACCACAGGCTCAGGGCGACGATCCCGGCGTTGACTACGGCGCCGTTGGTGGCGCGGTATTCCAGGTTCCAGCGGTCCAGAATGGCGGAGGCGATCTCGCGAGGGTCCCGGCCGGCGGAGGCGAGCGAGATGACCTCATCCAGGCATTGGCGCAGCGGTGAGGAGGGATGTATCAGTTGCGCGGCCCGGCGGACGATCGTCTTCGGATCCGACTCGACGAAGGCGAGGCTGACCAAGCCGGCCTGAAAAGCGCCGCCGTCGGAACCCTCGGCGTAGCCGTGGATGTGGTTGAGGCGGCGCGCCAGGCGCCCGGCCAGATTGGGCATGCCGGGAGCGAGCATGCCGTAGAGATCGCCGGCAAACTGAGGTCCCAGCGTGAACCAGTAGCGGTTGTAGCGCGGATGGCCGGTGTCCGGAGGCCGAATGCCTCGAGCCAAAAGCAACCGGGTCTGTTCGCTTGAACCCCATGAGCCCGCCGAATTCTCCCGCCACTGCTCGCCAAGCTGTTCGACGCTCAAATGCGGGCCGTACTTCTCGAAGGCTCGCAGCGCGACGATCTCGTAGTAGTAATCGTCGTCGATGCCCACGGACTCGCGGACGGCGAGACCGCGAAACGTCTCCGGCACCTTCTCGACGGAGACGACCGCCGCCTGCTTGTGCTCGAAGGCGTAGCCCATCAACATGCCCATCACCTGGGCGGTCCAGGCGGCGCGGACGCGGTCTTCGTAATCGAATCGCGAGAGGCGGATCTCCTCCGCTCCGACTGCGCCGGCAGCGATCAGCAAGGTGAGAAGAGTTCGGCTTCTCATGGCGCTAATTGCGCGCCGGCCAGGCCCGATCCCAAGGCGGCGCAAGCGTCGGCCGGTTGGCGTAGCT
>Ga0308391_1000236_pt1 | contig 24314 bp, 18 predicted proteins | sample Hotspr20Samplet1_FD_202363 | JGI IMG/M metagenome (GOLD analysis project Ga0308391, IMG submission 202363) | Hot spring phototrophic mat microbial communities from Octopus Spring, Yellowstone National Park, Wyoming, United States - 20050623_t1 ... | reverse complement strand
GCTCGCCTGGCTCGGCGCCGGCCCTGCACAAGAGGCGGATCAGGCCTTAAAAATTCGGCCGCTCGCGCGCTTTGCCGGCCGGAAACCGCGCGTTCTGCTCGCCGACGACAATGCGATCAATCGCCGCATCGTCAAAGCTTTGCTTGAAAAGCTCGGCTGCGAAGTCGATCTGGCGGCAAACGGGGCGGAGGCTCTCGAGCGGTTTGCCGAGGCCAAGCCGGATCTGGTGTTGCTGGATCTTGAAATGCCGGTGCTTAACGGCGAGCAGACGGCGCGGCGCATACGCAGCCAGGGTCACCGCGAGCTGCCGATCCTGGCGCTTTCGGCTCATGTTTTGCCCGAGGAGGTGCAGCGGGCGCTCGAAGCCGGCATGCAGGACTTTCTGTCGAAACCCGTCAGCCTGGCGCAGCTCGACCGCGCCTTGCGCCAGTGGCTGGGGCTCGCGGTGGAATCGGAGTCGCCGCCGGTCGGAAAGCCTGTGCGACCCTGACGCCCGGCGGTGGGCCTGCCGGATCTCAGGTTGCGCCGTAGAGTCGCCGGATAATAATGCTTATGGAGCTGCGGCTGGCTAACGGCAGGACGATTCGGCTGGTGGAGGGAGACATCACGCGCGTTGCGGCGGACGCGATCGTCAATGCGGCTAATCAAGGCCTGCGCGGAGGCGGCGGGGTCGACGGCGCCATCCACCGCGCCGGCGGGCCGGCCATTATGGCCGAGTTGGATCGAATCCGAGCCGCCCAGGGGGGTTGCCCCACCGGAAGCGCCGTCGTCACCACGGCGGGAAACCTTCCGGCCCGATATGTCATCCACGCGGTCGGACCGATTTGGCGGGGCGGCTCCTCGGGCGAGCCTGAGGCGCTGGCCTCCTGCTACCGGACGGCGATGAGACTGGCCGCCGAACGCGGCGTGCGCACGATCAGTTTTCCCTCGATCAGCACCGGCGCCTACGGCTACCCGGTCGATGAGGCCGCGCCGATCGCTCTCGGCGCCGTCCTTGCGGAGCTTCAGAAGGAAAGCAGCGTCGAGACCGCCGTGTTCGTGCTGTTCGATCGCACGACTTTCAAAGCCTACGTCCGTGCTCTGGAGGCGCTGCGCCCCTCGATAGAATAGGAGGCAGGATGCAGGTGCTTCAGGCTGGCTCGCACAAGTTTCTGTTGCTCGAACCGGATCTGGAGTTCCTCACCAGCGTGGTTCGCCAGGCGGGCTTTCAAGCGAAACTGGAGGACCACTCCCGGACGGTGGTGTTGGATCTGGTGGCGCCCGACCGGGAGGCGCCTCTGCTCTTGTTCGACGCCGCCGACCCGGGCAACCTGGGCTGGTTCTCCCGCTGCCAGTTTTACGTCGACGGCCAGACGGGAAACGTGCTTCAGACGCCGCTCGTGCTCGGTAACCGCCGGGACCCTAGCGGCCGCATCTTGCCGACCGCGATTCGCCTCCAGATCCGCAAGGAGCTGCCGGCCAACTTCCGACTTCCCGGCCGCCAGCCGGTCACCGAGCAGATGCTGTACGCACTGCTATACAACTTCCTGACCGCGCTTCTGACGACCGGCGTGGGTGTCTGCGGCAAAGGTGTCGTCAAGCCTCTGGCCGGGCGCACGCAAACGGCCGGCCCGCGCAACTGAGGCCGGTCTCGCTCTACTGCGAGGCAGTCTTCTTCGGAACTACCCAGTAGTAGATCGTACGCCCGTTGACTTCCGTCTGCTTGTCGGGCTTCCAATCGCCCATATCGAAGGTGTTGGAGACGATACGCGTACCCGGCCGCAGTTCGCTGAGTAGTTTGGGGCGTAGCTTCAGATTGACGCTCGATAGCAGATACAAGGTCACGACGGTCGCTTCGTGGATGTCGGCCTTGAACAGATCGCCCTGAATGAAGCGCACACGATCGGTCACGCCGGCCTGGCGGGCGTTCTCCTCGGCCTCCTTGATGCGCTCGGGATTGATGTCGATGCCCACGCCCCGCGCCCCGTACTTTTTGGCGGCGGTGATGACGATCCGACCGTCGCCGCATCCCAAGTCGTAGACGACGTCGGTCTTCTTCACCTGCGCCAGCTCGAGCATGCCTTCCACCACCTCTTGCGGGGTGGGCACGTAGGGGACGTCGTACTCCCAGTCGTTCTCCGCCCGAACTACGGGCGCGGCCGACAGCAAGACGAAAGCAAGCAATCCAATGGTGAATCTACTTCTCCGTCGCATCACAGCGACTCAACCTCCTTCGAACTTTGCACCCGTTGCCGGCTCAAGCCGGCGACACTCCTGAAGCGTTGCCGAGGCGACGTGCCGGTTGCCAATCCAAGGTTAGCGTAACATAACATCGGGGGCGGCTCGGCTTCAGACGGCTCCGGCGACCTGTTTGCGCGCCTCCTCGACTGCCGCCTCGATCTCGGTGCGGTAGGTGTTCAACAGCTCCGGCGTCTCCGCTTCAAAGCGCAGGACCAACACGGGTTGGGTGTTCGAGGCACGCACGAGGCCCCAACCCTGCGGAAACAGCACGCGGACGCCGTCGACGTCCACCACGCGGTGGGTGGCGCGGAACCGCTCGGCCACGCGCGCCACGACATCAAACTTCACCTCGTCGGGGCAGTCGACGCGGATCTCCGGCGTCGTGACCATCATCGGCAGCCCCTCAAGCTGCGCCGAAAGCGACCGGCCGGAGCGGGCGACGATCTCCATCAACCGGCAAGCCGCGTAGATGGCGTCGTCGAAGCCATAGTAACGGTCGGCGAAGAACATATGCCCGCTCATTTCGCCGGCGAGCTCGGCCTTTTCCTCTTTCATCTTGGCCTTGATGAGGGAGTGGCCCGTGCGGTACATGATCGGCTTGCCGCCCAGCCGCTCAAGCTCGTCGTAAAGCACCTGGGAGCACTTCACCTCGCCGATGAACTTCGCCCCCGGCTTCCGCGAGAGAATCTCCCGGCCGAAGATTAGCATCAGGTAGTCGCCCCAGACGATGCGGCCCTGCTCGTCGACGGCGCCGATGCGGTCCGAGTCACCGTCGAAGGCGATGCCGAGCTCCGCGCCGTGCTCTTTGACCGCCGCGATCAGATCTTCCAGGTATGCCTCGACGGTGGGATCCGGGTGATGATTCGGGAAGTTGCCGTCCATGTCGAAGAACAGCTCGACGGCATCGACGTTGAGCCGCTCCAGAATCCGGTGCATGGTCGGTCCGGCCGTGCCGTTGCCCGCATCGAGCACCACCTTGATGCGCCGGTCCCAGCGAAACTGCGATGCGACGTCCTCCACGTAGGGCGTCACCGCATCGTAGGCTTCACAGGCGCCCTCGCCTTGGGCCAGATCCCCCCGCTCGAGCATTCGGTAAAGCTCCTGGATCTGGTCGCCGTAAAGGGTTGTCCCGCCGCAGACGACTTTGAAGCCGTTATATTCGGGCGGATTGTGGCTGCCCGTGATCATGACCGCGCCGTCGGCCTTGCGGTGAATCACGGAATGGTAGAGCACCGGCGTCGGCACCGTGCCGAGGTCGGCCACCCGGCATCCGCTCGCCGTCAGCCCGCGGGCGATGGCCGCCGCCAGCCGCGGCGAGCTCAAGCGGCAATCCCTGCCCAGATGGACCCAACGCCCCGTACGGCGCTGAATGTAGGTGCCGATCGTCTGTCCCAGCCGCTCGATGCCCTCATCGGGAAGATCGGTGTCGGCAATCCCGCGAATGTCGTACTCGCGAAAGATCGTCGGTTTCAGCATGGCCGTATGAATCAGGCTAGCAAAAACATTCAAGGCCGGCTGACGAACCGATTGCCCTCGATGAAGAAGCGCAGCGGCCAGTCGGCGCAGTGACGAATGCCGACGCGCGGGCCGACGCCGACTTCAAACGCCGGCTCTTCGAGGAGGGCCCGGACCTCGAGCGGACCCTTCGTTACGTCTGCGCCGTAGTGTCTCCGGCTGATGGCCATGGCCCGGGTCAGCCGTCCCGGCCCGCTTGCCAGCTCCTCCAGTCGCCGCGCCTGCGGCCGCCTCCGCCGCATCTCGGCGATGCCGGCCAAGGGCTCTACAGCGCGAATGAGCACGCAGCCGGGAACACCCTCGGGCTCGGCCACCAGGTTCAGGCACTCGTACATGCCGTAAATGAAGAACACATAAGCGTGACCCGGCTCGCCGAAGAGCACCCGAGTCCGCTCGGTTAGTCCGCGGCTGGCATGCGCTGCACGGTCCTCGCCGCCCAGGTAGGCCTCGGTTTCGACGATGCGGCCTGCGGTGGCGCCATGCACGAGGATTTTGCCGAGCAGGTCTTGCGCGACTTCGACCGTCGGTCTGCCGTAGAAGGAGCGGTCGAGGATCCGGCTGTTTTCGAGGAGTTCGCCCAGCTCGATGCGGTCGCTCCAGTCCGTTGAAGCGTGCCGGCGCTTCATCGACAATAGAGTACTACCCGCGATGCGGCTCTTTACGGCGATCGACTTGAGCGAGGAGGTGCGCCGGAACCTGGAGAGGCTGCTCGAGCGGCTTCGACCCACCGCCCGCCTTCGCTGGAGCCGGCCCGAGAACCTGCACGTGACCACAAAGTTCATCGGCGAGTGGCCCGAGGCGCGCCTGGAAGAGCTGAAGCAGGCGCTGGCGGCGATTCCCAGACCGGGCGCGATCGCCATAGCCGTTCGGGGCCTCGGTTGGTTCCCGAATGCCCGTGCCCCGCGGGTGTTTTGGGCCGGTATCGAAGCCGGATCAGGGCTGGCGGAGCTGGCCAGGCAGACAGAGCTTTCGACCAGCCGGCTCGGTGTCCCTGAAGAGGGGCGGCCCTACTCGCCCCACCTGACGCTGGCCCGCGTGCCGCCCGGCACGCCGCTCGGGCCTCTCGAGAAGGCGATCGCGGGGATTGGTGCGCCTGACTTCGGCCGCTTCACCGCCGTGTGCTTTCACCTGTATCGCAGCGAACTCAGCCCGACCGGTTCCCGATATACCAAGTTGGCCGACTTCCCGCTGAGCTAGGCGTTTCGATGGCGTAAAATCAGATTTGCGGTTGGTTCGTCTCTATCTCATCGCTCTCGTCGCCGGCTGGTTAAACGCGAACGATCCGGCCCCGCCCCCGGCCGACGAGCGTAAGCCACCCTCCACCGGCGCGCAGGCCCCCGCCGCACGCGAGCGCGTACGCACCCGCATCGGCGCCGCGGCCATGCGCAACGAAAACGTCCCCATCTACCAGATCGACAACAACGCCATCAAGGAGGCCAACATCCGTCTGGGCGGCTCCTTCACGCTCATCGCCGAGCCGATCGCCGAGCGGAGCTACTTCGGCGGCGAATTCGGCCAGTCGCCCACCGCGCTCTTGGTTGCGCAGACCGTCGAGCGCCGGCCGGGCTGGCACGGCGAGCTGTTCGAGTGGCACCAGAACAGCGTCTTCAATGCGCGGACCTTTTTCCAGGTCGGCGAAGTCAAGCCGTCGCGGCGCAACCATTACGGGTTCCGTTTCAGCACGCCCCTGGGCAACCGCACCTATTTGAGCGCCGACGGCTCCCAGCGGAAAGTCCGAGGAATGGTCAACGGCAACGTGTTGGTGCCGCTGGCGAGCGAGCGGACACCCCGGGCCGCCGACCCCAAGGTGCGCGCTGAGATCGCCCGGTTTCTGCGCGCCTTTCCCGACGAGCTGCCGAATCGCCCCGACTTCGATCCGCGGGCGCTGAACACCAACGCGCCGCAGCACGTCGACCAGGTGATCGGCGCGCTCCGGCTGGACCGGGAGCTCATCGGCGCCGGCAAGCTCACCCTGTTCTACCAGCAGAACCGGATGAGCGAGGACGCTTTCCAGTTCGTCGCCGGAATGAACCCGGACACCGACATCCACACGCAACGGGCGCAGGCCGGCTACTCCTTCTCGCCGAGCGCGGCGATGGAGGTAACCTTGGGCTTCACCTTTCAGCGCACCCGTTCGGTGCTCGAGGCCGAGCCCAATGCGGTGGGCCCGCGGGCGCGCTTCGGTTACCAGATCCAGGAGCTCGGGCCCGACAGCGAATTTCCGGTCGACCGGGCATTCAACACGTTTCGCGGCGGCGCCTGGGCGACGCGTCGGCTCAACGGCGGTCGCCACAGCTTGAGCTTCGGCGCCGAGGCGACGCGCATCCAGCTCAACAGCACCGAGGGGCGCGACTTACGCGGGTATTACTTTTTCGGTAACAACTTCGGCCGTACGGCGATCGAGAACTTCCTCCACGGCACGCCGTCGTTTTACGCGACCACGCTCGGCTTCCTGCCGCGAGGTTTCCGCAACTGGTCGGCCGCGGCCTTCGTCGCGGATCGCTGGCAGGTGCATCCGCGCCTCCAGCTTTATGTCGGCCTGCGCTACTCGCTGCTGAGCCGTCCGGTGGAGGTGAACCGGCTCGACCGGATCCCCTATCCGTGCGATTGCAATAATTTCGGCCCCCGCTTCGGCTTGGCCTGGCAGGCCGGCTGGGGCTGGTTGCTCCGAACCTCCTACGCGGTCTCTTTCGGCGAGATTCCGCCGGTCACCTACCAGCAGATCCGCAACAATCTGCCGCTGGTGCGCTACGTGCAGGTGCAGAACCCGGACTTTCTCGATCCGCTCCGCGGCGCGGACCTGGACAACCCGAACGGCCGGGCGGTGCCGACCTTTCTGGCGCCCGACTTGGTGTCACCCTACGCCCACCAGTACAACTTGACCCTGGAGCGCAAGTTCGGCCGCGAGACCCAGTTGCGCCTGGCTTATCTCGGCAGCCGCAGTCTGAAGTTGATGAACGCGTTCATCCTGAACCGAGCTGAACCGGTGCCGGGCATCCCGCTTACGCTCGACACCGTGGACGAGCGGCGACCGGATCCGCGCTACTACGAAACCATCCATGTGGTCAACGGGGGTCTCGGCTACTTCAATGCCGGCCAGGCCAGTCTGGAAACCGCCCCTGTCTTCGGCCTCCGCGCCTCGGTCTCCTATACCTTCAGCAAGGCCATCGACGAGGGTTCTGATTATACCGGCACGGCTGCCAATCGGGATCTGACCCGAGGCCGCAGCCAGTGGCAGTGGGAGAACTTCGCTGACAAGCGCGGGCTGAGCAGCTTCGATTCGCCCCACGCGTTCCTTTTGAGCTACACCTACGACCTGCCGCGGGTCGCTCCGAACGGGTTCGCCGCGCGGTTGCTCAACGGCTGGCAACTGGCCGGCGCCGTGCTGCTCAAAAGCGGCACGCCGTTTACGCTGTACGTCGGCTCCGACGCTCCCGGCTTTGGCAACGTCGACGGCGGCCCGAGCGACCGGCCGAACATTCTCGACCCGTCGATATTGGGCATGACGGTCGGCCATCCGGACACGGCGCCGCGCATTCTTGGCCGCGAGCGCTTCTCCTTCATCGTGCCCGGCGAGCGGCGCGGCAACTTGGGCCGGGGCACCTTCCGCAAAGCGCCGATTCACAACTGGAACGCTTCGATCAACAAGAGCTGGCAGGTTTCCGGGGCCCGCGAATGGCTGCTGCTCGTTCGCGGCGAGGTCTACAACCTCACCAACACGCCCCAGTTCGACGAGCCGCAGCGGAATCTCACCTCGCCCTCCTTCGGCCGCATCACCAATACGCTCAATGACGGGCGCGTCTTCCAGCTCGGCTTGCAGTTGATCCTGTAGCCGTGCCGCGGATCACCGCCCCCGCCGGGCGCGCAGCTCCTCCGCCAGATGCTTGATCTCGGTGAGCGAGCGTTGCATCTCGCTCCAGCCGTACCAGAGGGCGTAGTCCGGGTTGGCGTGGAAGGTGCCTTGGAAGGTGCGCATGCGATGCTCCAGAAACATGACGAACAGCTTCTGTTCGATCGGCGTCGGCGCGTCGTGAAACGCCAAAAGATCCGGATAGGCAAAGGCGTAGCCGGCAGGCTTGGCGAGAATCCCGTCGCGGTACAGACCTGCCACCGTCTCGATCGCCTCCGCCATCAGCCGGTCGGCCTGGCGGATCATCTCGTCGCCTTTAGCGAGCTCGGCCCTGGCGAAATTGAGCGAATGGCACTGCCGGCAGGCCCCGAGCATCTTGTCGCGTTCCTTCTGCCAGTCCTCCTGGGTGAGCCGCGCCACGCGGGCCTGCTTGACCACTTCCAGGCGTGGAGTCGGCTTACCGTCCGGGTCGAGCACGCCCAAACCCTTGAGGATCACTGCTCGATCTGCCGCCCATTGCTTGTCCTCCGGCATCGGCAGCCGCACCGCGAGAAAGCCCCAGGCCGTGTTGACGGCGTGATTGCCTTCCTGCATGTGACAGGTCTGGCAGGTGGGCGCCGCAGTCGCCTCCGGCAGCGTCCCGTTCTGTTTGAGCAGGTAACGCACGCCGTGTTTCGAGGCCGAATACATCTCCCACTGCGGATGATCGAAGCCCATGTGGCAGGTCTGGCATGCCTGCGGCTGGCGCGCCTCCTTCACCGAGAAGGTGTGCCGCGTGTGGCAGGCGTCGCAGGAGGCCAGACCGAAGCCGGCGCCGGCTCGCTTGAGTTCGGCGATTTCGGCTTCGCTCTTGACGCCGATCTTGTGACAGCCTCCGCAACCCTTCATGCCCTCGGTCATCGCCATCGGCTGCCAGTGAAAGGTGGGCATCGCCTTCATCGCCGCCCAGGCAAGCGCGTGCTTGCCCGCCAGGAACTGCCCCACCTGAGCCGGGTGGCAACCTTTGCAGGTCTCTGGCGTCGGGATTTTGGCCCGGGCCACATCGGCTTCGGAGGTGTGCTCGCCACCGTGGCAGGTTGCACAATCGACCTCGTTGCCGGCGTGTTTGCTCAACTGCCAGTCCGTGACGATGTTGGGCGTCGTCTTTCGGTGGCACTCGACGCATTTCTGGGCTACGGCGCCCCCAGCGGCGGCGATCGCGAGGAAGATTGTTACAAGGAATCGCATGTTTCGTGCGGACCCCCGTGATTGGAGCTCATCTCGACGGCTTCCTCGCCAGTCTAGGCGGCGCTCGGCGACCGGGCAGTGACTTTGGTCACCGCGGCGACCCAACGCGAGAGCCGGCAAACCCAGCCGACGGCCACCTCGGGGAAACCGCCTTGTCTTTGAAAACTCACCAGCGAAGAATCTTGCCGACAACGCCGGACCGGCCCCTTCGGGCTTTGCCGGCGAGACGGGCGGCGGACGGGTGACGAACTCGCTGGACCGGCGGGCCGATCGGGGCAACGTCTATGCAGCCCGGCGCCACCGGATGATCAATGCACTGGTCTATCAGTTACCGTTCGGCAGGGGACGGAAGTTTTTGAGCGGCGCGCCCCGGAGCGTGGACCTGCTGCTGGGCGGCCGGCAACTGTCCACGATTTTGACTCTCCAGTCCGGACCGTTCTTGACGCCGGTGTTCGCGGGCGGCGATCCCTCGGGAACCAATGCGCCGTCGCGCGGCGCGCAGCGGCCCGATCGGATCGGAGCGGCCAACGGGAGCCTGGCGGACGCCAACTGGGAGCGCTGGGCCGATCGCGGGGCGTTCGTTTGCCCCGGTCGCACGCATGGTCGATTTCGGCGGCGGCCGCACCGGGCAGGTGTCGCTGCGGCTGGAGTTTTAAGGACTGTTTCGGCGGCGGGGGCGCCCACCGCCGGCCTCCGAACGGCGTCCCCGTCAACCCCCTGCGGCACCGCGACCCCGCCGATGTTGGTACAACTATCAACGGGGCCTTTCGAGCGTGCGGGACGATCGCCAAAACTCGGCCGGACGCGCTCCGCTCCGGCTGTGCCGGGTGGGAAGTCTAGCGGCGGCTGCGGCCGTCGCAGCCGTGCTTGCGGCGCACCAAGCGCCGGCCGACCCCAAGTTTCTCGAGCATATGCGCGCCGGCTTGCAGGCACGCAAGGACCAGCGATGGCAGGACGCGGCGCGCGAATTCGAAGCGGCCGCGCGGCTGGCCCCCAAGGTCGCCGAAGTGTGGGCTAATCTCGGGGTGGTGCGGCAGAACCAGGGCCAGATGGCTGCCGCGGCCGACGCCTTCCGCCGCGCCATAGAGCTCAAACCGAACCTGCCCGGCGTGGCGGGCCTGCTCGGCTATGCCTTGCTGATGACCGGACGGGCCGAGGCGGCCGTCGGCTACCTCGAGCAGGCCCACAAGGAGGCGCCCGGCAATCCCCGGGTCGGCTCCTGGCTCGGCCTGGCCTATCTGGAATCAGGAGACTATCGCCGCGCGGCGCATCAGTGGGAGGCTGCGCGCAAGGCCTCCCCGAAAGATTTGAGCGTGCTGCTCTATCTGGCCCGCGCCTACGAGGGGCTGATCGGCCAGCTCAACGACCAACTCTACCGTCTGGATGCCGCCCGGGCCCGCCGGCTCGAGCGCGTCGCTACCGAACGCTCAAGCGGCCCCTCTGAGCGGACCGATTTCCGCCCGGAGATCGAGAAATGGGAAGCGGTCCTCCGCGCCGAGCCCTCCAGCGCGGACGTGCTGGCCAACCTCGCCCAGGCCTACCAGCGACATCTCGATCGACTCTACGAGGAGATCTACGCCCTCGATCCGGCTCGCGCCGAGGCGGCGCTTGGCCCGAAGGTCGATGCCGGCGTCGCGCCCCGCCCTGCCGCCCGGCCTGCGCGGGTGAGTCCCGCGGCCGCCGTCGAGCGGGAGGCTCAAATCCGGGAGGCCTGCACGCAGTGCCACCGCTTTCCGGCGCCTTCGGTGCTGCCAAAACGGGAATGGCCCGCCAAGATCGAAAAGATGTTCAGCCTGGCCAACGTCGGGCTGCTGGCGAAGTTCAATCGCCCGATCAAGAACCTCGGTCTGGAGGAGGTGACGGCCTTCTTCGAGGCGCTGGCGCCCGAAGAGCTCGACACGCCTCCGTGGGGCCCACCCGCTGAGGGCGGCGCGAAGCTCGCTTTTGAGCGCCGCGTGCTTTTCGGCGTACCTCCCGGCGACAACCTTCCGGGGACGGGCAACGTCCGGCTGGTCGAGCTCTTTCCGGAGTTCGCCGGGCCCGAACTCGTCGTCTGCGACATGCTTTCGGGCTGGGTCTGGTGGACGAGTCCGCGCAATCCGAAGATGGCTCCACAGGGCCTGGCGCGGCTGGCGGCGCCGGATCACGCCGAGGCCGTGGATCTGGATAAAGACGGCCGCATGGATCTCCTCATCGCTGAGCTCGGCCAAGTGATGCCCTCCGACAAAAAGCTGGGCGGCGTGGTCTGGATCCGACAGATGGACAACCGCCGTTTCGAGCCTGTCCGCATCGCGGCCAATCTCGGCCGAGTGGCCGACGCCCAGGCGGCGGACTTCGATGCCGACGGCGACCTCGACATCATCGTGGCCGAGTTCGGCTGGATCACGGTGGGCCGCGTGGTTCTGCTCGAGAATCGTGGAGCGCCGACGGCGGGCGAGCTGCCCCAATTCGCCCAGAGGACCGTGGATGACCGCGTCGGCTCGATCCATGTTCCGGTGGTCGATCTTAACCGGGATGGCCGGCCCGACTTCGTCGCCCTGATCTCCCAGCAGAGTGAAACGGTTGTGGCCTTCCTCAACCGCGGCAAGGGGCAGTTTGAGCGGCGCGAGATCTTCACCGCGCCTCATCCGCACTGGGGCTTCAGCGGTCTTCAGATGATCGACTTCGACGGCGACGGCGACTTGGACGCTCTGGTTACCAACGGCGACACAATGGACGACATGGTCCGCTTCAAGCCGTATCAAGGCGTGGCTTGGCTGGAAAATCGCGGCGCCTTCCCCTGGGTCCACCACACCATCGCCCGGCACTACGGCGCCATGCGCGCGCAAGCCGCGGATTTGGACGACGACGGCGACATGGACGTGGTCGTATCGACCTGGCTGCCGGAGCTCGAAGAGCAGGAACGGCGGAAGTTCGGCCTGCCGGGTCTGGCCTGGTACGAACAAACGCCGGGCGGCGTCTTCCTCGCCCACGCGCTGGCTGACGACCACTGCGATCGGCCCACCCTGGACCTTGGCGACATCGACGGCGACGGCCGCGTGGACATCGTCGCCGGCGCTGTCTGGCTGGGCAAGCCGCCCGCGGGACGGCCCCCGATCGCAGTCGAGATCTGGCGCCGCGCGGCGAAGCCCTAAATCAGAGCTCGCAAGAAAACGCTGGCAAGTTCTCGCGCTCAGGGGCAGAATAGGGCCAGGGAGGGACCCATGACGACCGAGGAAGCCCTCGATCTCCTGCGAGCGCAGGGTCATGCGGTAGGCACTCCGGAACCCGGCGCCGGAACCGTCCGGATCTGGGTGCACGGAACCGATCGCTCCATCGACGTCAAGCTCGGCCGAGACCTGATCTATCTGGCCGAGGGAAGACTCACCTTCGAGGACCTCGAAGCCGAGCGGCGCTCCGAGGCGGCCTGAGTTCGGGCAGGTTTCTGAGCGAACAGCATGGGAGGCAGTGATGCTGCGCGGAGAGGTTGGGAGGTGTTTGGCTCACCTGTTAGCTCTCCTGTTAATCGTGGCGGGCGCCTCGACCGCCCAAGTGGTCAACTTGACCGGCACCTGGGTGTTGAACGTGGAGAAATCCAGGCGGGGCAAGCTGCGCCCGCCCCTGATGATCACCGTCACCATTGACCACCAGGAGCCGAATCTGGCCTACTTGGGACGGCTGGTCTCGGCCGAGGGCGAGGAGGCCGGGGAGTTCGAGTTCCGTGGAGCCATCGACGGCCGGGAATACCCCCTGCGGCGATCCTTCGCAGAAGGCACGGTCGTACTGAGGCGGGTGAATTCCCGAACCCTCGACTCCGAGTTCAAATCCCACGACGGCCTGTGGACGGAGTTCGCTAGAACGAGCGTCTCCGGCGACGGTCGCCTCATGCGCCGGTCGGTCCGACGCGACGGACCGTTCGGACGGCTGGAGCGGACGGAGGTCTACGAAAGGCGGTGACAGGCTCCGCCAGGCGCCGGCGGCCGGCCGAGAGGGTCGGCAGTCGAACCGGAGCCGTTGGAGAGTCTTGTCAAGCTCCCGCGGCTGGTGTATACTCAACTTGGTTTTCGGGAGTGCGGGGTGAGCATGCCTCGACCAAACGGGCAAACGGCGGCTCATACTCGGCTTCCGGGGGTGAGTTTTTCCAATTCCGCCAAGGAGCGGGCTAGAGATGCCAAACAACTTCTTCCTTAAGAAGTCAGGGTGGGCGATCGCCGCCCTGGCAAGCTTCCTGATATTGGCCGGCACGCTCGAAGTAGCAGCCCAGGAGGTCCGCGGAACGGTGCGCGGCGTGGTGACCGATGCGAGCGGCGCTGTCGTGCCGGGGGCGAAAGTAACGCTATCGAATGACAACACCGGGGTGGAGATTCAGCGCGAGACCAACGAAGTCGGCCAGTATCTGTTCGACTTCATCATCGCCGGCACCTACACCTTGCGCGTGGAGGCCGCCGGCTTTCGCAGCTTCGCGCAGCGCAACATTCTGGTGCAGACCCGCGGGGACGTCACCGTCAACGTCACGCTCGAGGTGGGCGCGGTCACCGAGACGGTGACGGTGGAAGAGTCACCCGTGGCGGTCAGCTTCAACCGGACCACAATGGAGACCACGCTCGACACGAGGATGACCAACAGCCTGCCGCTGATCAACCGCAACCCGTTCCTGCTGGCGCAACTGAACCCCGCGGTGAACTACACGGGCGGCGTCGAAACGAGCCCGTACCACCACTGGGCGGCCAGCCAGTTAGACGTCGGCGGCAACACCTCCACCAAGAACGACATCCTCGTGGACGGCTCGCCCAGCATGGTCGTCAACAAGAGCACCTATACACCGCCGATGGACGCCGTCTCCGAGGTCTCCGTGCAGCAGAACGCCGTCGACGCCGAGTTCGGCCACAGCGCGGGCGGCATCATCAGCGTGCAGATGAAGAGCGGCACGAACGAGTTCCACGGCACCGCGTACTATTTCGGCCGCCATCCGAAGCTCAATGCCGTCTCGGATTCGACGACCCATACGCCGAACACCATCAAGAACCACACCTGGGGTCTGACCTCGCAGAATCCGTTCGTTCGCAACAAGCTGTTCAATTTCTTCGCCTACGAAGGCACGAATATGCGCGACGCGCGGACGCAGAAGTACACGCTGCCCACTCAGCTCCAGCGAACGGGCGACTTCTCGCAATCCTGGGTCAGCCCGGGGGTGATGCGCGTCATCTTCGACCCGATGACCAGCGCCTTCGACCCGGCGACGAACCGCGCGCCGCGGCAGCCTTTCCCCGGCAACCGTATCCCGCAGGACCGCATGGACCGCACCGCATTGCGGATCCTCAAGGACATCTGGGAGCCGAACAACAACGACTTCATTACCGGCGCGAACAACTACGTCCGGACCGGCCCGATGCAGTTCCGCTATTACAACTTGAGCAACCGGACGGACTACAACGTGAGCGACGCCGTCCGGATCTTCGCCCGCTACAGCATGTTCAAGACCATCCAGACGGAGAAGAACTTTGTCGGCTCACCGGCGCTTCAGAAGGCCGGAAGCGAGAGGAACTCCTTCCAGGGCCAGGCGGATCTGGTCTGGACGATCAACCCAACCACGGTACTGAACGTTCGGGGCGCCGGCCAACAGTTGACCGACTCGTTCTACGACGCGGACATGGTCATCCCGGGCTACGAAGAGTTCTGGCCGGGTAACCCTTGGTATCAGGAGTACATCAAGGAGCTTCCGGTACTTTACTACCCGGGCATTCAGGTCCGCGACGCCACCACGAGCACGTTCGGCCGCGATGGTTACTGGTATCAGCAGCCGATGAGCTGGAACATCCAGTCGAAGGTGTCAAAGCAGACCGGCGGCCACTATATAAAGATCGGCGGCGAGTTCCGAAAAACGAAGAACGACTGCGCGCGACCCCGCCCGATGGGCTTCTACTTCGAGCGCGGCGAGACGGCCAACGACGGCCTGAACCCGGATACCGCCCGGTTCGGCAATGCTTGGGCAAGCTTCCTCCTCGGACATCCGGTCGCCTCCTCGAGGATCCAGACCGTCGCTCTGAACCTGACGCGGCACGAGTTCTATGCTCTGTTCTTCCAGGACGATTGGAAGTTGACCCCGCGCCTTACCCTGAACCTCGGTCTGCGCTACGAATATGAAACGACGATCAAAGATCCTGAACGGCGGCTTTCGCGCTACCTGGATTTGACCAAGCCGATTCCCGAGTTTCAGGGAGCGGGAGCTCCGGTCTTGCCGCCCCAGGTTATGGCGATCCGCGGGAGCGCGCCGCGCTGGAACGGTGCCTGGGTTTTCACCGACGATGCAAACCCGGGAGCCTGGGATGCCCCGCATCTCTTCCTGCCGCGGGTCGGGCTCGCCTATCGCATCAATGACCGCACGGCATTCCGGGTCGGCTATGCTCGCTTCGCCGTGCCGCCGACCATAGAGGGCGACGGCAACGTGGCTCTGCTCGGCAGCACGCCGTATCCGGGCTTCGAGGCCACGACCAACACTCTCGGACCGCTTCAGGGTATTCCACGAACTCGCCTGTCGGACCCCTATCCTGCGACCGGACCCAACGCCAACCCGCTGGTTCCCCCGGTCGGCAAATCGCTGGGCGCCTATACCGGACTCGGCGATTCGCTCTTCTGGTTCCGTCAGGACTGGCGCGTCGGCATGAACGAGCGGATCAACATCAGCCTCCAGCGCCAGATCTGGAACCGCATCGTCGTCGACGCCACCTGGTTCATGAATTTCGGCTACAACCAGGCCAACTACCTGGAAGGCAACGAGACCCTGCTCAATTTGATGGATCCGCGTTTCGCTTTCACGCACAAAGCGGCCGTCGATGCACGGGTCCCCAACCCGTTCCTGGGCCTGTTGCCGCGAAACAAGATGCCGGGGCCGCTCCGCACCCAGACCACGCTGAGCGTGCGCGACCTGCTGACGCCCTATCCGCACTATCGCGTGCTGCACGAGAGCCCGGCCGGCAACATCTCGAGCCGGTATCAGGCCTTCCAGCTACAGGTGCAGCGGCCGTTCGCCAACGGCTTCAACCTCCTGCTCGGCTACAACTACAACCGCTCGCGCGAGCAGATGTACTTTGACGATCAGGATCGCTTCGACGGCATCCTCTCCTGGGTCGACGGCTTCAAGCCGCGCCAGCGGCTGACCCTGGCGAGCATCTACGAGTTCCCCTTCGGCCGGGGCAAGAAGTGGGGCGCCAACTGGCACCCGGTGCTCGACGGGATCCTCGGCGGCTGGTCGGTCAGCGGCATCTTCCAGCGCCGCTCCGGTTGGTTGCTGCGCTTCAGCGGTGTGGACCTGGTGACCGGCGACCCGCGCATCCCCAACCCCACTCGGGCGCGCTGGTTCGACACCTCGGTCTTCCAGCTTCAACCCGCCTACACGCGGCGCACCAACCCCCATCAGTGGCCCGGCCTGACCGGCCCTCGGTATCAGAACCTCGACCTGACCGTTCAGAAGATGTTCCGCATCACCGAGAAAGTGAGCTGGGAATTCCGCATGGAAGCCTACAACGTGAGCAACAGCTTCATGGGAGCGAACCCGGACACGAGCCGGACCTCGGCGACCTTCGGGCAGGTGGTTAACCAGCTCGTCACCCACCGCGGGCGCGAATTCCAGTACAGCGGGCGCTTCTACTGGTAAGCTAGGGCGAGAGGCGGCGGGCGCGGACTCGCCGCCTCTTTCCTTAGAATCATGAACCGAGTCTCTCGAAGAGCCCTGCTGGCCAGCCCCGTCTTGGTCGCAGGCGGCCGCGCATCAGCATGGCCCAAAGCCGACGGTCGCATAAAGATCACCCGCTTCGTCCTGCACAAGGCGACGCTGCGCTGGCGCGACCTTTTATTTTTGGAGGTGCACACCGACGCCGGCATCGTCGGTTTGGGCGAGGGTACCTGCCATGACCGCGTCGACGTCGTCGAGGCTGCTATCCGGTGGCTTGAGCCCTACATGCAGGGTCAGGACCCCTCCGGCCCCGAATTTCACTGGAACCGCAACTATTACGGCCTGACCCGTTGGCGCACCGGGCCGATGTTGATGACCGCGCTCTCGGCCGTCGACATCGCGCTGTGGGACATCGAAGGCAAGCGCCTGGGCGTTCCCGTCTGGCGCCTGCTCGGCGGCCCGATCCATCGCAGATTCCGCGTCTACTTTTCCCACTGGACCAACGAGATGAAGGACCGCACGCCTGCCGGCTTCGCCGCCAGGGCTGCGGACACCAAGGCCAAAGGTTGGACGGCGGCAAAATGGTCAGTGCCGCGCGACGGCGCCGAAACCGAGCGGATCGGGCAGACCGTCGCACAGGTCGAAGCGGTGCGCAAAGCGGCCGGCCGCGGCTTCGACATCTGTCTGGAGCTGTATGAAAGCTTCTCGCCGCGCGCGGCCCTCCGGCTGGCCCGCGCCGTCGCCCCTTACGACGTGTTCTTCATCGAGGAGCCCATCCAGCGCGAGAATCCTTCGGCCTTCCGCGAGCTCGCCTCTCAGAGTCCCGTGCCCATCGCCACCGGCGAAGGCCTGCTCTCGCGATTCGAATTCAAACAGTTGTTGGACGCCAACGGCGCCTCGATCATCCAGCCCGACGTCGTCAAGTGCGGCGGCATTACGGAAATCACCAAGATCGCCAATCTCGCCGAGGCTTACGGCGTCGAAGTGGCGCCGCACCAGCCCTATGGCCCGATCGCTCATGTCGCTTCGCTGCACGCGATGTCGGTCTGCCGCAACTTCATCATCCATGAGTGGGAGGCCGACGACGAGGCGTTATACGCGGAGCTGACCGCAGGCAAGTTCCCTCGGCAGCAGGGCGGGGAGGTGGCGCTGCCCGAAGGGCCGGGCCTCGGCATCGAGGTCGACTTCAAGGAGTTCGTGCGGCGCTATCCATATCGGCCGCGAGGCTGACCGGCGCCTTTCACGGAACAATCGGGATCAGCGCCGGCAGCGATTCGCGTCCATCGACGACGACGACGAGAGGCAGGGCTTCACCCGTCGGCACAGCAAGACCGAGCAGGAAGAGAATCTCGTACTCATCGGTTCGGTCGGACACGGGGAAGATCTGCTGGGCCGGATGACGCACTCCCGCCACCTCCACCGTGACGCGATCGGCCGTAACCGCCTCACTGAGACGAGTGAGGCGGATCACCAGAGCCTCACCCAACCGCGCCGGACGATTCGGTCCGATCAACTGCTCGGCTGCGCCCCGAACGGAGGCGATTACCGGAGGCGCACGCCGCACCGAGAAGGCGATCGGCTCAGAGTCGCTCTGCGCCGCTCGGACGCGCAGGCGCGCCGCTCCGAGCGCAAGGCCTGCCGGCAGCTCCAAGACCAGCCGGTCTCCGTCAAGCGAGCGTACCGATGCCGGCTCGTCGTTCACCGTCACAGTGAGACCTGCTGCGGTGGTATTCGCCGGCAGGCCGATCACCCGGACGGCGACTGCGCCGCCGGGATAGCCGCCTTCGCGTCCGCTGGCGACGTCGACCACCGGAGGAACAAGCGTAATGCGCGGGCCGTTGGCAGGCAGGATCTCAAACGGGACGGGCGAGGCAATCAATTCAAGCCCGTCGACCAGCGTCACCGCCGCCCGGCCGGCGGCCTGGGGCCCTACGCGCACATTCGCCCACAGCCGGTTCGGCCCTAGCACCCAAACGCCGCGCACGGCAAGGTCGCTTGAGCCGAAAGCGAGCTCAGTCAGGCCGGGCCGAAACTGCGTATTCGTGCCGACGATCTCGATCATTGCCTCGGATCCGGCGGGCAAACCAGGCCGGGAAAGAATCAAACTCGGCGGCTCTTTGGCCGGGTACTCGTAAACCGGCGAATCGGCTCCGTGCATATACCAGGAGCTCTGCCCGTCCTCGTTCAAGGCGATGACCGTTGCTCGGTGCCGGCTCGGGGCCGGCGGCGGCTCTACCAGCAAGACGCCGTTGTCGTCAAAAGCCAGCACCGTAGCCGGAACGCCGTCGAACAAGATGCGGGTGCTGCGTCGGAGATTCTGACCTGAAACGGCGACCGCGGTGCGGCCATCCGGTCCGGCCACCGTGGCAAGGCCGGTAATGGCCGGCGGGGCGCTTCCGACCAGGTGCAACCCGCACGGCCGGACGTGGATGTCGTTGTTGAGCGAAAACAGCAGATGGCGCGGCCCGGTGCCGGAGAAGGGATGAAATTCCAGATTGAGCTGGACGTAACGCGGATCCGGCCCGTAGGGAAGCAGGCCGCCTGGCGGCACCACCGCCGAGCCGCCGATGACGGAGGCGCTCAACCCCGGTGTCGGAGCTGTTCCCGTAGAAAGCCCCACGCCCGACAGCACCAAAAACCGGCGCGGGCCGAATCGGTTGAGGAACGCCTGCGGTACGGCGATGTTGGCCGGGAAGGAGTAACTCGAAACGGCGTACAGATCGAGGCTGGCGCGCCGCCGCACAGCAAAGTCAATGCCGCTCAAAATGTCGCCGGCCCGCACCACGACCGCTCTGGCCGCTTCCACAGACTTGACGCCCGGATAAAACTCCGTCTCAAAAACCGGCCCGGGAGGGATCGGCTCGCCGCGGGGGCCGCGGGGCAAAACGACGTTGGCGGGTGTCACCTCCCCGAAAAGCGGCGGCGGCAGCGGGTGCGCGTAGACGTAGTAGGAACCCGGCGGCAGGCCGGCAATCAGGTACGTTCCGTCCGGGTTGGTCAGCGTACTGACGGCGACGCCCTGCGGTGAGATAGCCACCACCGAAGCCAGGTTCACGCCCGCTCCCGCCAGCGTCACCCGCCCGGCGATCGTCGCCGTCGTCTCACGAAACCGCAGCGCCGGGTACAGCAACGAAATCGCGGCGACGTCGTCTTCGGCCAGGGGCCTGGCTCGCGAGGTGGCCCGCGTGATGCTCGTCGACATCACCGAGGAGGTCAACGTGTGCTGAAGCCCGAGCGCGTGCCCGAACTCGTGCACGAGTGTCAGAAAGAAAGCCTCGCTTGCGCTGTGCTGCGCGCTCAGGTCACGATTGAGCACGACCACGGAGCGGAGAATAGGCACAAAACCGCCGGTTTCGGACGCCATGAATTCCCCCCGCGTGGTCGGTCCACCTAGCGCGATCAGGCCGGGGGGAATCTCGTCGAAGACGACATCGATGTGAGGCGTCCCGCCAGCGGCGCTTTCGACATTTCGAAATCCGCCGAAGGCCAACCGCAACTGAGACGTCCTGACTTCGTTCCAAGTCGAGGCGGCCAACCGGATCTGGCTGATGAGCGAGGCCAACGAGTCCCCGGGCGCCAGGGCAATAGGGCCGCTCCCGCTTATGAAGTAAGGCACGGCGCCATCCGGCAGCGCGCGCAGATCGAACTTCTCGTAAACGGGTGAATACGGAGGGCCTCCGGGGAAGTGGACGAAATGGTAGTACGCTTTCGCCGGAGAAAGCACTACGGCGACCGCCGCCAGCAGGCCAACCCAGCATGCCGCCGTCCCACGCATCGCAACCGATCCGCTACTGACGTTCCGCCAACAGGTGCCGCACCCGATTGCGCAACTCACTCAGGGGCATCGAAATCGGCGTGTCCTGAACCGGCAGGCCGGTGCGGCCGTCCAGCATCAGCTCGCCGGTGGCGGCCCGCTCGACCAGAAGGACGCCGTCGGCGCCGCTGCGGACTCGGAAAAGGCCTTGCGAGAGTCCGATCAGTTGCGTGATTCCGTTGCGGCCGGTCCAAAGAAACAAAACGTAATCTCCGCCGGGCTCCAGGCTCGGCGCCCCGGAGAAGCTTTGGTGCAGTCTGCCGTAAATGCCGCCCGGTACGGCGACCTCAACCCGGTCGGCCGCGGGGCCTTTCCAGCGGTCTAGAACCTGAACTTGAACGAAAGTGTAGATCACAGGGCCCCGCAGCGCCGTCCGGGAACTCGCCATGCGCCCGCGGACGATCTCGGTCGACTTGTGAATCAGCTCCTCCAGGCTCAATCGCTCCAGGGTGGCGGCATGGAGCGGAGCGAGCGCAACTAACAGGAACAAGAACTGCATTCCGAGCAGCTTCAGCAGGCGCATGCCGGCCACCCGCTCGATTTCAGGCACGCAAAGGGCCACATCAACCTGATGAAAAAAAAGCACTTAACGATTCTTGACCGGCACGGGTTGTGTCTGCATGACACGGTGCGGAACAGCCTGTCCCATCACCCGAGCCACCTTGCGGCGCTCGCCACGATAAACGTAACCAGGAAGGCAAACGCCAACGGCATCAGCGCGCCGAGCGTCGTCCATTTCGCACTTCGCGTCTCTTTCCAGATTGTCACAATCGTCGTGCCGCAGGGATTGTGCAGCAGCGAGAAGAGCATGAGGCAAACCGCGGTCAGCAAACTCCAGCCGTGGGAGTCGACCAGGATGCCGCGCAGTTGCTCGAACGAACTCACCTCGGTCATCATCGCCGCGCCAGTGTAGACCATGAGCATCGTCGGCACCACGATCTCATTGGCGGGTATGGCGATGATGTAGGCCAGCAAGATCACGCCGTCCAGCCCCAGGGCGCGGCCGAACGGGTCGAGAAACGCCGCGGTGTGCTGCGCCAGGCTGGCGCCTGAGACGTGGATGTTGCCGAGCAGCCAGATGACGGCGCCGGCCGGCGCCGAAATCATCGCGGCGCGCAGAAGAACGAAGCCGGTGCGGTCGATCAGCGAGGTGTAGAGGATCCGCAGGACGCTCGGGCGCCGGTAAGGCGGCAATTCAAGCGTGAAGGCCGAGGCCTGGCCACGGAGCACGGTCCGGGCCAGCAGCCAGGAGGCAAAAAAGGTGAACCCGGCGCCGATCAACACAACGGCGACAACGCTCGCGGCGGCAGCAATGGAAGCGAGCGCCGGCGGGAAGGCCGCGCCGACGAACAAGGTGCCGAGCATAATCAGGGTAGGGAAGCGGCCGTTGCAGGGCACGAAATTGTTGGTCAGGATGGCGATCAGCCGCTCCCGCGGCGAGTCGATGATGCGCGTCGAGATGACGCCTGCGGCATTGCAACCGAAGCCCATGGCCATGCTCAGGGCTTGCTTGCCGTGGGCTCCTGCCTTCTGAAACAGCCAGTCGAGATTGAAGGCTACGCGGGGCAGGTAGCCCAAATCCTCCAGAATGGTAAACAGCGGAAAAAAGATCGCCATCGGCGGCAGCATGACGCTCACCACCCAGGCTAGACTTCGCCAAACGCCGTGCCAGATCAAGCCGGTGACCCACGACGGCAGGCCGATCGCTTCAAAGAGACCGGCGCCGGCGGCCTCGATGGAGAACAGCAGACGCGCGATCCACTGCGACGGATAGTTCGCCCCGACGATCGTGATCCAGAACACGACGGCCAGCAGTACGAGCATCAGGGGCAGGCCCCAAAAAGGTGAGGTCACCAGCCGGTCGATGCGCTGGTCAAGGTCCCAAGTCGATTCCCCGCGCCGCTTTACCACCCGGCTGGCTATACGTCGCGATTCCTCGTAGAGGCTGGTGACCATTCGGTCACGAAAATCGACGCCTAGGCCTCGGCGCAATTGGTCGACCCGGTCGAGCACTTCGAGCGGACTCATTGCGCTCCCTCGATAGCGAGCAGGCGACTGGCGCGTTCGATGGGCGCCGCTTGTTCGCTGGCCAGCCGAGCGAGCTCGCCCGACAGGAGAGCCCGTCGCAACCGGTGGTCGCCGTCCAGGAGCCTGTAGGCCACCCAGCGCGCGTTCGGCAGCCCTGGGGCGAGCGCTTCGATCATCGGAACTAGCTCGGAGACCGCCTCCTCGAGCTTGCCGTCTACGGCCGGCCGCCTCGGCCGGCAGAGAATCTCCCCGCCGCAGACGCCGGCAATCGTGGCGACCAATTGACCCAAGCCCTCTTTCGTTCGCGCTACCGTCGGTACGGCCGGCACGCCCAACTCGCGCGTCAACGCCCGCACGTCCACCTCCAGCCCCTTTCGCGCCGCTTCATCCATCAAATTGACGCAAAGAACAACTTTGTCCGTAATCTCAATAATTTGGAGGGCTAAATTTAAATTCCTTTCGAGGGCAGTGGCGTCCATCACCACCACGGTGCAGTCCGGCTGCCCAAACAAAATGAAGTTCCTCGCAACCTCCTCGTCTTCGGAAGCCGACAGCAGCGAGTAGGTCCCAGGCAGATCCACCAGCTTGAAGGCCTTTCCGGCGTAGGAAAAACCCCCTTCCGCCCGCGTCACCGTCTTGCCCGGCCAGTTCCCCACATGTTGCCGCAAACCGGTCAATGCATTGAAAAGGGATGACTTCCCTGTGTTTGGGTTCCCCGCCAAAGCGACCAGGTAGTCAAATCCGGATCGGCGCACGCCAAGCGGCCGCAAACGCCCTCCGGCGGGGCACCCGGCGCAGTCTTTCGGCGAAGACTCGCTCTGTTTCACGGCTCTCCGACGGTCTCCTTTGGCCGAACCCATACATGGCGAGCCTGGTGGCGACGCAAAGCCACCAGCGTGCCCCGGACTCGGTAGGCCCTGGGATCGCCGAAGGGTGTGGTGAGCTCGGCGACGACGGTGGCCGAAGGCGTCAAGCCGAGATCGAGCAGCCGCCGCCGAGCCAGCCCCCGAAACTCCGGGTCGATCTCCACCACCTCGGCTGGCTGGCGCTCCGGAAGCTGGTCGAGCGGGATGGCCCCGGGAGGACGGACGGCCAGATCCGGCGCAGCGCAGACGTGGATATTGGCGGCCTGCGGCCGAGTGAGCCGCAGGCGGCGCTCGCCGTCCCAGGCCAGGATGGCCACGGGGGAGGTTTCGAGCACCTGGAGGCGCAGGCCGGGCTTCAGTCCGAGCTCCAGGATTTGGTCGAGCAGAAATTCGGGTTCATCTTCAACATGAACAATCTCCACCTTTTCTCCTGGCAAACAGTCAGTTAGCTGCCTAGCCGGCACGTCGGCAATGGAGCCGTTTGCAATCGGGATCGGATCCCCGTGCGGGTCGCGGAGCGGGTGTCCGAGGTGGGCCTCGAGCGCATCCAAGCGCTCGCGCGAGAGCTGGTGCTCGGCTCGCTCGGCTTCGCTGTGGATCTTCTCAAGAGGCGTGCGAAGCTCGTCCGCCATGTAGCGTTCCCAGAGCCGGTGAGCGCGAACGACTTCTCGTGCCCGGCGTTCGCCTTCGGGCTGAAGCTCAATGTGGCCCTTGGTGGAATGAATCATGCCGCCGGCCTCCATTCGCGCCAACAGCCTGACCAGCTTCTTCGCCGGCAGGCGCAACCTGCCGGCTAGTGACTCGTGCGTGGCGGACTGGCCGCGCAAGGCGTAAAGCAGCAGATGCTTGAGTCCGTCTTCGACGAGCGCGCGGTCACGGCGGGCCTGACGAGCCCGCCAGCGGGGAACGACACCCAGCCGCGGAACAAACAGCAGAATGAGGATACCGCCGATGCTCAGCAACAGAACGAGGAGCCCAGTCATGATCGGGGGCCCGCGGGTAAACTTCGATTTTGCGGCGGACTTAACTACGGTTCAGCCGCATTGTCGCAGGAAAGGGCGCGTCGTGTCAAGCCGGCCCGGCGCGCCGCGGCTGGCCGATTTCAGCCAGCGCTGCGTGAAATCGGCCGGAGGATCGCGCCGG
>Ga0308391_1000231_pt1 | contig 24715 bp, 18 predicted proteins | sample Hotspr20Samplet1_FD_202363 | JGI IMG/M metagenome (GOLD analysis project Ga0308391, IMG submission 202363) | Hot spring phototrophic mat microbial communities from Octopus Spring, Yellowstone National Park, Wyoming, United States - 20050623_t1 ... | reverse complement strand
GGGTAGTGCGCCAGCGGCTCGGGATTGATAGCGCAGAAGAGGTGGTGCATCGCCGTGTTGCCCACGAGGACGACTTCGGCGAGCTCGACTTGGCTTCCTGCCGAGGCCGCCAGTTCGGCGATCATGCCCCCGAGGGCGCCCCGGATGGGCGAGGCCAGCCGCTCGAGACCCCCGGGGCTAAGAGCGGCTTGGATGCGGCTCATCACGTCGGCGCCGAAGGCCGCCTGCGGGTTCAACGCCGAGCGCACGCCGAGCACATGCCCGGTTTCGAGGTCGAACAGTTGGGCCACCAGCGTGGTCGTGCCCACGTCCACCGCGACGCCAAAACCCGAGCGGGGCGTAAAGGCTATCTCGGTCTCGTCAGCCAGGATCGCCAGTTCCCACTGGCCGATCTCGAGCGTGACGTCGCCGAAGGCGCGCGCGCGGCAAGCCAGGCGCCAACCGTCGGCGATCTCCTCGGCTGATAGGATCCTCTCTTCGTCCGGCGTGACGGGCAGGCGGCCCTCGAGCAGCCGGACGCGGCACTTGCGGCAACGGCCGTGACCGCCGCACGGGAACTCGACGCCGTAGGCGAACAGCAGATCCCGCAGCGGGGCGCCGCGCTCGACCTCGAACAGCCGTCCGAGCGGTTCCAGCCGGACGGCGATCAGATCGGAGGCGGCCATAGGCGGCGGGACGGACTCAAGCCGCCGGCTCGAAGCCGACGATGGCCTCGTCGTAGCGGGCGATGATGCGATGGCCCGGGGGCACGACGAGAAACTCCTCCGGATCCCAATCGCCGGAGACCAGCTTCTCGAACAAGCGCATGTCGCCCGAGATCTTCTCGAACTCCATATTGCGCTCGGCGGCCTCCCGGCGGGTTTGGAGCTCGAAACGGTTGTCGGGCTCGATGCCCATCTCGATGTAGGTGAGCTTGCGGTAGTTCTTGGTGTAGCCGCCGAGCTGCTCCCACAAGTACTGCGCGTTGTCCTCGCCGTAGCGGGCGGCGAGCTCCGCATAGCTCATCCCGACGCCGGTCTTCTGGCGCGTCAGGCCGAGCTGTTCCAGGTTCAGGCCGCGCTCGATCCAGCCGGTGGTCTTGAAGTAGACGCCGGGATGGTTCTGGAAGTACTCTTCGTAGCGCCGGCGGCTCCCCAGAAAGAGCGTAATGCAGTCGTGGCCGCGGGGCAGAACCAGCGGGATGGCGCGCGCCGTCAGTCCGACCACGCCGTTGCCGCAGAGCGCATAGCCGAGCAGGACGGCTTCATACAGCGAGGCATCCACCTTGTCGACGGCCGCCTGGAGACGCTCGCACATGCCCGCGCCGGCGATGTCGTGAAGGCCCTTGGGCAGGAACTCGACATCCACCTGGCGGGGCGAACGAGCCACGACAGCGCACATCTCCCGATAGAGAATCTCGCAACTGAGGAGCTTCAGGCGCATGCCCGCTCCCGAGCGCCGCGGGCCCAGTTTCCCATCACCTCCACCTTATAGTAGCCTTAGCGGGCGGTGGTCAACCTCAGGTTGACGGGTTGACGCCGGAGTCGCAGCGGCGCCGCCGGGCTGAGTTCACAGCGCCAGATAGCCCTCCCGGCATCGGACCCGGGCGCCGGGATGGTTGCGGACGATGACCTTCAGCGGGCGCCACTCCCCCTTGCCGGGATGGGCCGTGAATCCGAGCAGGTAGGAGGCCGAAAGGTCCTTGGAAATTTCGGCGAAGACCTCCCTCATCTCCTGTGCCTTCCTCACGCGGAACGACAGCCCGCCGGTGAGCCGGGCGATCTCCTCCAAGGTCGCCACCAAGGCCCGGCTTTGTAGCGCCTCTCCCTGCGCGACGGTGTGGGTCTGAATCGATTCGATGCGAGCTCGCCTTACGGCCGATTGAAGCGAAAGGGCGCTCGAGTTATCCTTTCCGTCGGTGAACATGACGAGCGCTTTCTTTCCCGAGCGGGCGGCCAGCCGTTGCATGGCGAGGGCGACCGCATCGAATAGGGCGGTTCTTCCGGCCGGGCGCAGGCGACGGAGCGCCTCGGTGATGCCGGAGCGGTCCGTGCTGAAGTCGGCCACAAGCATCAGGCGCTCGTTGAAAGCGAAAATGGCGGCCTGATCATCCGGGCGCAACTGCTCGATCAGCTCGGCCACGGCCCGCTTGAGGGCCGGAATCGCCTCCAGCATGCTCCCGCTCACATCGAGGAGGAGGCCGAGCGTGATGGGGCTTTCTTCGGACTCGAAGATCTCGATCTCCCGACGTCGATTGTGATCGATGAGCTCGAAGTCACTCTTCATCAAACCCCGAATGGGACGCTGTCGCCGATCAAAGACCGCAACGTGGATCTCGACCACCCTCACCTCAGCCCGAAACGTAGGCAGTTCCGGATCGGGCGCCGGCCGCTGAGGTCCGACACCGAACAAGGCCGCAAATTCGCGGCGTGAGAGCGTCATTCCGGCTTGCTCACCTCCTGCGCATACATGAGTGCGGCATCCGCCGCTAACGTCCGCTTCCAAATCCGTACAACGGGCGAGAAGTCCCAAGGGTCAGCCATTTCCAGTTGCGCCAGCAGGCGGCGTGCCATCGGCTCGGCGATCAAGCCGAGCGCCTCGGCCGGAAGACCGGCTCGATCGACAGCACAGGCCAGGGCAAGTGGCAACTCTGCCAGCCGTTCGGCAAGATGGTCGGGCATCATTCGCACGGTGTACTCCTCGTACGGTGGAAGGGGTCGGAGTCGCGGAACGAAACTGCGCGAGATCACGAGCGGTACGATGCCCAATTCGTGGACCGCACCGCGATCGAGATATCCCTCCGAGAATCTTTTCAGTGCGCTCCAGGCCACCGCGAGGTCTGAGCCCTGCGGCCGCACTCGGCCGAGCCAATACAGGTCGGAAACGGACAGGGTTTCCCAGGCGGCATCCCAGAGGCTCGCGTATTGGCGGCCGCCTGTGAAGGTTTCCCCAGAGTGGGCCGAGCGCAACCGGGCCAGCACCTGCGCCAGCCGACTCCGCCTTTCCGCCGAGACCAGGCCCGTCGAGGCCTCAAGCAGTCGCTCGGCTTCTTCAGCCGAGTGCGCCGCCTCGACCACCCACTCTCGCCCCGCCAGGACTGCCAGATGGACGGCTCGCAAGTCCTCTGCCGTAAGGCGCCAAAACAGAGCGTTTCGGATGGCGCCCAACTGCCGGGTTTCGACCGCTTCGCCGCCGTAATTGGCCGCACGCCTGCCGGCGCTCGCAATCTGTCCGGCAACCAACGCGAATCCGGCCAAGGAGCCTTTGGGGATGCCACCGATGTCGGCAGTCCCGGGAACACCGATTGCGACCTCCGGTGGCGGGAAATAGCCCGAGCGGGAATCTCGCAACTCGAGATACTGATGCTTGCGTAACAGCATCGGGTCTTCTGACACCGGAAGGTCTTCTGGACGCAGGAAGAAGCCCAGGACCAGCCCTCGCAGGGACAATTCGAGCCACGGAGTCAGACCCCGACAAAGCTCGGCGCTCAGCCGCGCGAAGTCGCGGGGATTCGGCCGGCGGCGAGCTGCCCGCGCGCGCAAATTACGGGCGCTGCGGGCGAGCTCAGTCGTCTGCCACGATTCGAGGTAGTCTTTTACCAGCGGCGAAAGGCGCACGTTGCGCGGCGGGGCCAGGACGACGAGGGCCGGAAGGGCCTGCTCGATGGCATTTGCCGCTTCCTGTGCCTCTAGGACCCCACGGGATGCGCTTTCGGCGGCGGAGAACAAGGCGAGCAGGAGATCGATGGAAGGAATTCTTTGCAGCTCGAGCACCTTCCGGAAGGCGGTGCGGCGGCGCTCACCCAAGGCAGCGTTCCCCGGACCAAGAATGGCGTCTTCAACAGCCTGCTGTAGGCGCCCGGGGCCGGCGCCGAGCGCAGCGGCCAAGGATCGCAGGGCCTTGGCTGCCGCCATGCCCCTGGCTTCGCGATTGACCGCGCGGCGCAGATCCTCGCAGAGACCGAGGAAGATGGACGCGGAGTCCGGCGCCGAAAGGCGCCCGGCCCGAACGAGCAAGCCTTCCAGCAACACGATGTTTTCCCAAAGGCCCAGGATGAAATTCGCCTCGATCTTGTCCTCCGGGATGGCGGCGAGCATCGAGAAGAACGCCAGAAACTCGCGCTCGCCGAGGGCGGGGAGCGCCGTCAGAAAGGGAAACGCCCATTCATAGCGGGCGAACTGGTGGGACAGAATGAGGCTCTCACGGGGCTCGAGCTCGCGCCCCAGAGCTTGCTCGATCTGGGCCACCGCGAGGAAGTTCTCCAGTTGGGACCGAAGGTCGCCGACGCGGTAGCGCTCGCGAGCCAGGCGCTCGACAATCGCCTCCTCTTCGGCAGGCTTGGCTCGCTGGGCGCGCTTTACGAGGCGGGCGATCCCGGACAACTCGCCGGTCCCGCGGGCCACCTGCCAGACCTCGGGCCCGCCGGGAAACTGGACTCGGCCGTCATCGCTCAACGGCAGGTCTCGGAACAGATCGGCGATCGGGCTTTTTCGGACCCGCAGGTCGGCCCCGCGACTCCACTCCGGCGCATCGCGCATCAACTCGTAGAACAATCGGGCTCGCTCGGGGGTCTGAAGGAACCAACGTTGGCGATCCGGCGTCGCCGTGTGCAAGAGCGAGAAGAACGCCAGCGTGTCGCCGTCGTGCTTGCGCAGGAGCGATTCGATGAATCGAGGCCCTTCACGCGGGCTCACTCCTACCAGTTCTCGCCACACCGCCTCAGCACCCTCGCCGCCCGGCACGGGACATCGTCCACTGCCTTCGAGAGCCAATGCCGGTCCGTAGAGGAACAAGAGGTCAGCATATTCGCCGGCAAGGCGGCGCAGGCCGAGCCGTTGCGCCAGCATTTCCGCGACGCCCGGACCGGCGGAGGCCAGCCCGGCGTACAGACGGGCCGCCCGCGGATCCTTGGCCAGCATTCCTGCGAAGCCAAGCGGGTTCCGATGCCGCGCCAGAAATTCGGTCCACGCCTTCTCCCCGAGCACCACCGGGGAGACCTCATCAACCACGACGAAGCTGAACGGCTGGCCGCTTTCGATTGCCTGCGCCATTCGACGCTCATCAAGCTCCAGCGCCGAGCTTAAGTGCTGCCGAATGGTGAACGTCTTCTCATCGGGCATCTCGAGGCGCAGAGCTCCACGCTGACGCCTGAGCCTGTAGCCGAGCAACTCGAGGATTCTCCGGGCGCGGTCCCGATCTCTCTCCGATCCCGTTTGGATCGTGACGGTGGTAACCAGCCCGGCCGTCTGGCCGAACCGGCGGAGTCTCAACAAACGCTCGTAGTGTTCGATCAAGACCTCCGCCTGCTTCTCCCATTCCGACTCGCTGGAGGCGGCCCGGGCCGCAACGCCGCGGGCAAACGCGATGAGATAGCCCTGCGGATCGTTGGGGCCGCCGAACCCGCTCAAATAGCGGAGCGCCTTGACGCCGCCGGGAACCAATACGGCGTCGGCGGAGTAGCTGAGCTCGGCCGTCGCCTCCTCGGCGGGAAAGCCCTTCAGTCGCATGGCATCGGCAACTCTGGCGTCGCGTAACGCCGAGAAGATGGCCTGCCGCAAGGCCCGCTCTCGCTCGGAGACGCCGCTCTCCTCCGCTTTCAAAGCCTCGAGATATCTTTCCCAAGCCTCGCCGGCCTGGTCACCCCCGAAGAGATCCTCCACCTCCGCACGGAGCCGGAGTAAACGGACCTCTTGAATCCGTTGACTTGCTTCGCGCACGGCCGCGCGAGCCTCCTGTGGCCGACCGAGTTCCAGCAGTGCGCGGCCGCGCGCAACATGAAGCTGGGAAGAATCGGGGCATTCAGCCAACCCGTCGAGCGCCGCCTTTAGACTTTGCTCCCAATCGCCCGCCGCCGCGCTCAGGCGGGCAATCGACAGATAGGCCGTTTCGAATTTCGGATCCACCGCGGCCGCGCGGCGCCAGAGCTGCAAAGCGCGAGAGGGCTCTCCCACCGCCTCCCAAGCACGGGCGTATTCCTCGAGCAGCGTCGTCTCCTCGGGCACCGTACCTTCACCGGCCGCGAGCGCCTCGAGCGCACTCGTTTTGTCGCCGGCCTCCAGAGCGAGCGCGATGAAGCGAGCTCGCCTCTCGGCTCGGTTCGGTTCCAGGCGCAGCGCCTCTCGGAGAACCTCGCGCTCGCCCGCCGCGTCATTGAGCCGGCGAGCCAAGTCCGCGGCCATCCACCACAGCGCCGCGTCCTTGCGATTGACCTCGAGGGTTTCTCGGAGAAGCCTGTAGCCTGAGGCGTAGTCGTTCTGCGCTATCCGAGACCGCGCCAGGCGTTCGAGGAGTTCGGCGTCGCGGGGGAACGCCTCCAGAGCGCGGCGAAGCACCAGTTCGGCCGCCTCCGGTCGGGCAGATTCGGAAAGCGAGACAGCGTAGCGCCGCAAGATCGACTCGTCATCGGGAAACTGGCGATTCAGCGCCGCCAGAAAGCTCGCGGCCGACGCCCAGTCTCCGAGTCGTTCAGCGAGTGCGGCCCCGCTCGAGAGAGCTTCAACCCAATTCGGGAACACGGCGATGCTTTCTCGCAAGGCTGCCAGTTCGGCGGCGCCTGCCGAGTCCTCCCGTGCCGCCGATACCGCCTCAGCGAGGCGGCCGAGCGCTTCGAAGCCGGGCAACGGGAATCCCGGTTCGGAGGCAAGATAAACGAGCGGAATCCCGTTGTAGTTGGCGCGGTGTATCTCGAACCCGAAACGAACGGGTTCGGCCTCCCACCGGATTTTAAGGACCTTACCGGATGGAAGACCCCTGATTTCAGGCAGCCAAGGCGCGTCCTGGGGCGGCCAGACCGACAGACAGACTCGGGCTTCACCCAGAAGACGGAGCAGTCTTGCCGAAACGTAGTCTCGGAGAATTCCTTCCGGCACAGGCGGCAAGCTTCCGACCCAGACGAGTTCCGACCACTCTTCGCGCCCCGCCGGAATGGCGGCCGCCAGAACTTCATACAGGCGCAGAGGCCCGACCGGCTCTTGCGCTGCTCCCTCCTCGCTCAGGGCTGCGCGGAGATTCTGCTCCAACGCGGCGAAGTTGCGAGCTACGGGCAAGCGTCCCAGGAGCTCGCCCCGTGCCACCATCACCGCTAAATTGTCTTTCCGCCTCAGGCTCGAAAATTTCCGCCGCAGCCACGAGATCATCTCCTCGCGCTCGGAGGGAATCAAGCGGTCGGCGAGAATCACGACGGTTGTGCTCTCGCTCGGGATTGCGGGGTGTGCCTCCGGCCGAACGGCGCGGCCGCCGAAACCCAGCGGGTCCGTCGGGACTCCTTCTTTCGGCGCAGGGACGAGAATCCTCTCTGCCCGGAGCGGAAGCAGGCAAGCACCAAAAGCGAGGACAAACACCACCGCTTTCACGGCTTGAGACCTCTGGCGCGTCCTCCTCTACCCACCCATCCCCAACGGCAGTCTGTCGGTTTCCCGGTCTGGCATTGCGCTCAATCGAGAAATTGCGCCGCGCTTCCGCTACAAGTGGAACTATATCGCCCGGCTCCCTACCTGTCAAGGCGGACGGAGTCTGCCCGCCGCCGGCACATGCCGGCGCCGGCGATCGGGCAATCATGACCGGTCTCAGGCGCAGGCCCGCTCCAGAGCGGCGCGCGCGGCGCGGATGAACGCCGGGTTGGTGCCGCAGCAGCCGCCGATGTAGTTTGCCCCGGCCCGCACCAGCTCCGGGACGTGCCGGGCGAACTCCTCGGGCGACGTCCGGTAAACGACACGGCCGGCTTCGAGCTCGGGCAGTCCGGCATTCGGCTTGATCCAAACCGGCAGGCCGGTGGCGGCGCGCAGACGCGCGCAGATCGGCACGTAGGCGGCGATCCCGTTGCCGCAATTGGCCCCGATGACGTCGGCGCCCGCCGCGGCCAGCGCCTCCGCCGCCTGCTCGGGCGATACGCCCATCATGGTCCGGTCGCGGTTCTTGCCGGAGTCGAATACCATGGTCGCGACGACGACCAGGCCGGTCGCCTTGGCCGCGGCGACGGCGATGGCGGCCTCGGTGAGGTCGGACATGGTCTCGATGAGAAGGCCGTCGGCGCCGGCCGCACACAGCGCTTCGGCCTGCTCGGAGAAGGCCGCGCGCAGCTCGTCCTCGGTGACCGCGCCCTCGATCAGCAGCTTTCCGCTCGGGCCGATCGAGGCGAAGACGCGCGCCCGGCCCGCCGCGGCCCGGCGCGAGATCTCCACCCCGGCACGATTCACTTCGGCCAGCGCGGGCGGCAAGATGCGCCCGCCTGCGCCCAGCCGGTTGGCGCGGAAGGTGTTCGTCAGGATGATCTCGCTGCCGGCCTCCACATAGGCCCGGGCCACCTGTTCGACCCGCTCCGGATGCGCGAGATTCCACAGGTCGGGCAGCTCGTCGGGGCCGAGCCCCAGCGCCTGAAGTTCGGTTCCCCAGGCGCCGTCGGTAAGGATTACCCGGCCCGAGACCACGCGCAAACCCCTCAGGCGGCGAGCAGCTCGCGGGCTTTCTTCACCGCGCTGCTGGCGTTATCGGCATAGCCGTCGGCGCCGATCTCGCGAGCGTAATCCGGCGTCACCGGCGCTCCGCCGACCATCACCTTGACCTGTTGGCGGACGCCCGCCTCCTGGAGCGCCTGGATGGTGGTGCGCATGGCGGGCATGGTCACCGTCAGCAACGCGGACATGCAGACCAGGTGCGGGTTCTTCTCCCGGACGGCGGCGACGAACTTCTCGGCCGGCACATCGGCGCCGAGATCGTGCACCTCAAAGCCGCCGCCCTCGAGCATCGACGCCACCAGGTTCTTGCCGATGTCGTGCAGGTCGCCTTTGGCCGTGCCGATGACGACGCGGCCCACCGGCGTGGCGCCCCGCTCGGCCAAAAGCGGCCGCAACAGGGCGAGCGAGGCCTTCATGGCCCGCGCCGCCAGCAACAGCTCCGGCACGAAATACTCCTCGCACTCGAACTTGTTGCCGGCCTCGGTCATGGCTGGAATCATCGCCTGGTTGATCAGCACCTGCGGATCGATCTTTTCCGCCAAGGCCTCTTCGGTGACCGCGACCGCCGTCTTCTGGTCTCCGGTCAGGATTGCCTGATAGAGCTTGTTGAGATCCGCCATCGTCCGTCTCCTCGCGGTTCAGCGCATCGAAAATCAGACCATTTGATCGCCTTTTCAGCACCCCGATTGTATCAAACCGGCTGCGGGGGGCTTCGATCGCTATGATGGATAAGGATGCCTTTGCCGGCTGAGCCGGGCCGAAGGCGAGGTGGGCCTGATGAATCGTCCAATCTGCTGTCTCGTTGGGTTTGTGTTTGCGGCGCTCGCGGCCGCAGCGGAGAAGCCCCGGCTGGCGAATCTTCGCCAACTCACGCACGGAGGCCAGAACGCGGAAGCCTACTGGTCGCCCGACGGCAAGCGGCTCATCTTCCAGTCGACACGCGAGCCGTATCGGTGCGATCAGATCTTCATCATGGACGCCGACGGCTCCAATGTCCGCCTCGTCTCCACCGGCCGGGGCCGCACCACCTGCGGCTATTTCCTCGCCGACGGCAAGCACATCGTCTACGCCTCGACCCACGCCGCCGACGCGGCCTGTCCGCCGCCGCCCGACCGTAGCCAGGGCTATGTGTGGGCCGTCTACCCCTCCTACGACATCTACCTGGCCACGGACGAGGGCAAGATTGTGAAAGCCCTGACCGCCGAGCCCGGCTATGACGCCGAAGCCACGGTGAACTGGCGAACGGATACGATCGTTTACACGTCGATCGCCTCGGGCGACTTGGATCTGTGGACGATGAAGCCGGACGGCTCGGCGAAACGGCGTCTCACGACGGCCGAGGGCTATGACGGCGGCGCTTTCTTTTCCCGGGACGGCTCAAAGCTCGTCTGGCGCGCGCACCGTCCGAGCGGAGACAAGCTCGAGCGGTATCGTACGCTGCTCGCGCGCCACTTGACCACGCCGATGGAGATGGAGCTGTTCGTCAGCAACGCCGACGGCAGCGCCGCGCGCCAGATCACTGACTTCGGCTGCGCCAGCTTCGCCCCGGTGTTCACCCCGGACGGCAAGCGCATCTTGTTCGCTTCCAACCGCCACGCCTGCGGAAGCCGCAACTTCGAGCTCTACCTGATCAACCTGGACGGCACGGGCCTGGAACAGGTGACCGACTTCGGCGGCTTCGTCTCCTTTCCGGAGTTCTCTCCGGACGGCAAGAAGCTGGTCTTCACCTCCGACTACCAGGCCACCAGCCGCTACGAGTTCAACATCTTCGTGGCGGACTGGGTCGAGTGAGCCGGCGCCGGACTTAAAGCGCGGCCTCCCGAATGCGTCGCAAGGCGGGCAGGACGTCGCCGGCGGCCACGGGCTCGGCCTCCGGCTTGCCGAAGGCGAAATAGAGTTTCCGGAAGAGGGGATAAAGCTCTTCGTAGACGGCGGCTTCGGCCGCAACCGGCTCGACGGTGCGGTAGCGCGGGCAAAGCGCATCTTGCGCCTCCTCGATCGAGCGAAAGACGCCCGCGGCCAGGAAGGCGAAGATGGCTGAGCCGAGGCTGGTCACCTCGCTTTCGGGCACCAGCACCGGCTTGGCGAGCACGTTGGCGTAAACGCGGTTGAGGGTTTCGTTGCGCTGCGGCACGCCGCCGCCGTTGATGATCCTCCGGATCGGGACGCCGTAGTCGGCCATTCGCTCGAGAATGACCCGAGTGTGGAAGGCGGTGCCTTCGATGGCGGCAAACAGCTCGTCTTCGGCGCTGTGCGTGAGGTTCCAGCCGAAGGTGACGCCGCCCAAATTCGGGTTGACCAGAACGGTGCGGTCGCCGTTGTCCCAGGTGAGCCGCAGCAGGCCGGTTTGGCCGGCGCGGAAGGACTCGAGCCCCTGAGAGAGCTCCGCCACGGTGGTCCCGGCACGCCGGGCGATCGCGTCGAAGATGTCGCCGGTGGCCGAAAGGCCGGCCTCGATGCCGGTGTAGCCGGGATGGATCGAGCCGCGCACCACGCCGCAGACGCCGGGGATGAGGCGGCTCGTGCGGGAGATGGCCATGATGCAGGTCGAGGTGCCGACCACGTTGACCACGTCGCCCTCGCGAATGCCCGCGCCGATGGCGTCCCAATGGGCGTCGAAGGCGCCGACTGGAATGGGGATGCCGGGCCGCAGCCCGAGCCGTTCGGCCCACTCCGGGGTGAGATGGCCGGCGATGGCCTCCGAGGTGGCGTAGCGGCCCCGGAGTTTGTCGCGCACGCCGGCCAGCAGCGGATCGACGCTCACCAGGAACTCCTCCGGCGGCAGGCCGCCCAGTTCGGCGTTCCACATCCACTTGTGGCCCATGGCGCAGACGGAGCGCGGCAGCTCGTCGAGCTCTCGGATGCCCGAGAGCACGGCGGCGACCATATCGCAGTGCTCGAGCGCGGTCACCATCCGCGAGCGCTTCTCCGGGTTGTTGCGCAGCCAGTGCAGAAGCTTGGCGAAGCCCCACTCCGAAGAATAGACGCCGCCGCACCAGTCGATGGCCGCCAGACACCGGCGCCGGGCGGCCTCGGTGATTTCGGCGGCCTCGCGCTTGGCGCGATGGTCGCACCAGAGATAGTAGTCATCGAGCGGTTCGAGATTCTCGCCCACCGGCACGACGGTCGAGCCGGTGGTGTCGAGCGCGAGCGCAAGGATCTGGCGGCCGTCAACGCCGGCCGCTTCGATGGCCGCACGCATCGCTCGCTCCAGACCCGCCATGTGGTCGGCGTGGCTCTGGGTGGCGAAATCCGGGTCCTCTTTTTTGCGGTGGAGCGGAATCTCGGCCGTGGCCGAGCCGATTCGGCCCCGCTCGCTGTCGACGATGGAGACGCGCACACTGAGCGTCCCGAAATCCACACCGGCTACGATCGCCATGGTCGCCGTTCTCCTGCTTGAGGCCGGGGCCGCCTGCCGCGCGGCCCCGGCAGCGAAGCATCCAGGGGTCTAAGCCGTGCGCATCACCTCGGCTTTGGCTTCGGCCGAGCGAGCCGCTACGGCCGCTTGCGCCGCCGCCAGCCGGGCGATGGGCACGCGGTAGGGCGAGCAGGAAACGTAATCCATGCCCACCCGGTAGCAGAACTCGACCGAGCTCGGCTCGCCGCCATGCTCGCCGCAGATGCCCACCTCGAGATCCGGACGCGTGGCGCGGCCGCGTTTGGTGGCCATCTCGACGAGCTGGCCCACGCCTTCGCGGTCGAGCACGGCGAACGGATCGGCCTTGAAGATCTTCTTCTCCTCGTAATGCTTGGAGAACTTGACGTAGTCGTCGCGCGAGAGCCCGAGCGTGGTCTGCGTCAGGTCGTTGGTGCCGAAGCTGAAGAATTCGGCCTCCTGGGCGACCTTGTCGGCGGTGAGCGCCGCGCGAGGGATCTCGATCATGGTGCCGATCATGTACTTGATCTGACCCTTCATGCCGGCCTTCTCGAGCACCTCTTCGGCCACCCGTTGGACGATCGCCTTCTGGTCGGCCAGCTCCTCGACGCTGCCGATGAGCGGGATCATCACCTCCGGAATGACCTTGACGCCCTTCTTGGCCACCTGCACGGCGGCCTCGAAGATGGCGCGCGCCTGCATCTCGGTGATCTCCGGATAGGTGATGCCGAGCCGGCAGCCGCGATGGCCGAGCATCGGGTTGAACTCATGCAACTCTTCGACGCGCTTGAGCAGCGCCGGGAGCGCGGTCTTGAGTTCGCGCACTTCGACGCCGTAGCGCTCGGCCATCTCGCGTTTCTCCTTCGGCGTGGCGTGCGGCAGCTTGGCGATGTCCACCATCAGATCCTCGCGCTTGGGCACGAACTCGTGCAGCGGCGGGTCGAGCGTCCGGATGATGACCGGGAAGCCGTCCATCTCCTTGAACAGCCCGGCGAAGTCGCTCCGCTGCATGGGCAGCAGCTTCTGAAGCGCTTTGCGGCGGCTCTTTTCGTCTTCGGCCAGAATCATCGCCTGCATGTGTTCGATGCGCCCGGGACCGAAAAACATGTGCTCGGTGCGGCACAGCCCGATGCCCTCGGCGCCGAACTTGCGGGCGATGCGGGCATCGCGCGGGATGTCGGCGTTGGCGCGGACGCCGAAGCGGCCGCGGAACTCATCGGCCCAGCTCATGAAGGTGGCTAGCACGCCGGAGGAAGGATCCGGTTCGACGGTTTCGGCCTGGCCGGCGAACACCTCTCCGGTTGTGCCGTCGATCGAGATCCAGTCGCCCTCCTTGAGCGTGACGCCGTCGACCGAGAGCTTCCGGTTGCGCTCGTCCACTTTGATGGCCTCGGCGCCGGCCACGCAGGGCGTGCCCATGCCGCGCGCCACCACGGCGGCGTGGCTGGTCATGCCGCCGCGCGAGGTCAGGATCCCCTTGGCCACCTCCATGCCGTGAATGTCGTCCGGCACGGTCTCCTTGCGCACTAAGATCACGGGAGCGTGTTTGGCGGCCGCGACGGCATCATCGGCGGTAAAGACGATCTTGCCCACGGCCGCTCCGGGTGAGGCGGGCAGGCCGGTGGCGATCTTCTTCAGATTCCGTTTCGACTTCTCCTCGAGCACCGGGTGCAGGAGCTGGTCGAGCTGCTGCGGGTCGACGCGCATGATGGCCTCCTCCTTGGTAATGAGGCCCTCCTGGACCATGTCGACGGCGATGCGCACCGCGGCCGGGCCCGTCCGCTTGCCGTTGCGCGTCTGAAGCATGTAGAGCTTGCCGTCCTGGATGGTGAACTCGAAGTCCTGCACGTCGCGGTAGTGCCGCTCGAGCTTGGCGGTGATGTCCTTGAGCTGCTCGTAGACCTCCGGCATCAGCTCCTTGAGCGCCGAGATCGGCTGCGGCGTGCGGATGCCGGCGACGACGTCCTCGCCCTGAGCGTTCACCAAGAACTCGCCGTAGAACTCCTTCTCGCCGGTGGCCGGGTTGCGCGTGAAGCCTACGCCGGTGGCCGAGCGCTCGCCCAGATTGCCGAACACCATCGCCTGGACGTTGACCGCGGTGCCCAGGTTGTCGGCGATCTTGTTCATCTTGCGGTAGTGCGCCGCGCGCGGATTCCACCAGGACTTGAAGACCGCGTTCCGCGCCATCTCAAGCTGCCGGCGCGGATCCCGGGGAAACTCCGACTTGGTCTCGCGCTGGTAGAGCTTTTTGTATTCGGTGATGATCGCCTTCAGGTCCTCGGCGGTGAGATCGGTGTCGAACTTGGCCTTCACCTTCTTCTTGCGCTCATCCAGGATGTGTTCGAACTTGTCCTTGGGGATGCCCATGACGACGTTGCCGAACATCTGGATGAAGCGCCGGTAACAGTCATAGGCGAAGCGCGGGTTCGAACTGCGCCGCGCCAGCGCCTCCACGCTCTCATCGTTTAGGCCGAGATTGAGAATGGTGTCCATCATGCCCGGCATGGAGAACTTGGCGCCGGAGCGGACGCTCACCAGCAAGGGATTTTCCGGGTCGCCGAGCTTCTGACCCATCTGCTCTTCCAGCCGCGTCAGGGCTTGATCGATCTGCTCGTCGATCTCCGGCGGAATCCTGCCGTCGTTCTCAAAGTAGATGTTGCAGACCTCCGTGGAAATGGTGAAGCCCGGTGGCACGGGCACGCCGGTGCGGCTCATCTCCGCTAGGCCGGCGCCTTTGCCGCCGAGGATCTCCTTCATCGTGCCGTCGCCCTCGGCCGTGCCGCCGCCGAACGCGTATACGTATTTCTTCATACGAGGATGATTCTCCTTGTCAGTCTATAATTGCACTCATGATTTCGCGGTGACGATCTCCGAAAAATCGGCGATCGAAGAAAACTCGTCAAGCAGCCGGCCGAGCAGCGCCAGCCGGTTGGCGCGCAGGGCCGGATCGGGTGCGTTCACCAGGACATGATCGAAGAAGCGGTCGACCTGAGGCCGCAGCGAGGCGATCGCCTCGAGCGCCGGCGCGTAGTCGCATTCGCCGCGCCGGGCAGCGACGATCTCGCGGATCTCCAGAAACCGCCGGTAGAGGGCCGCCTCTTCGCCGGCTTCAAACAGCGAGGGATCCACCTCGCCGCCGTTCGACCATCCGGCTTGCCGGAGGATATTCTTGATTCGTTTAAAACTGGCGGCGATGGCCTCGAAGTCGTCCGTGGGGCGCACCCGCCGGAGCGCCTCCAGGCGCCGCGCCACATCCGGCAGGGCGCCCGCTCCGGCGGCCAGTACGGCGTTCACCTCGTCGTAGGCGAAGCCGCGCACGTCCCGGAAATAGTAGCGCACGCGCTCGAGCAGGAACTCCTCGAGCGCAGCGTCGCCCGCTGCCAGCATCCCAAGCGGCAGCGCCAGATCGCCCTCGACGAGAATTCGCACCACCCCTTGCGCGGCGCGTCGCAGCGCGAACGGGTCTTTCGAGCCGGTCGGAACCAGGCCGATGCGAAAAGCCTCCCGCAGCGTGTCGACCTTGTCGGCCAGGGCCACCAGGCGTCCCTCCGGCGTACCGGGGATGGCATCGTCCATGCCGGTGGGCTTGTAGTGCTCGTAGATGGCCCGCGCCACCGCATCCGGTTCGCCCTGCGCGCGGGCATACAGGCCTCCGATGATGCCTTGCAGCTCGGGAAATTCGCCCACCATGCCCGTCGTCAGGTCGCACTTGGCTAACAGGGCCGCGCGCTGCGCCTCCTCGTTGCCGCCGAAGGCGGCCACCAGCTCGGCCATTCGCCGGGCTTTGTCCAAGTAGGTGCCTAACTCCTGGTGGAAGGTGACGTGCGCCAGATCGTCGAGGCGATCGGCGAGCCGCTTGTGCTGGTCAAATTCCCAGAAGAAGCGCGCATCGTTGAAGCGCGCTCGCAGCACCCGCTCGTGGCCGGCGCGGATGAGGCCCTGCGCGTCGGCGTCCAGATTCATCACCGCGATGAAGTGCGGCGCCAGCCGCCCTTGCGCGTCCACCAGGGAAAAATACTTCTGGTGATGGCGCATGACCGTCACCAGGACCTCCTCCGGAAGGCTGAGGTAACTCTGGTCGAAGTCGCCGAGAATGGGCGTCGGGTACTCGGTGAGCCAGCTTAAGCGGTCGAGCAGCTCTTCGTCCGGCTTCAGGCGCAGTCCCCGGGCTTCGGCGAGCATCGCGATGCCCTGCCGGATGCGCTCCTTGCGCCGGGCGGAGGAGACGAGCACGAAGCTCTTCTCCAACTCCTGCTCATAGCCGGCGATGGTGACCCGCACGCGTTTGCGCCCCAGACGCCGGTGGCCGCTCGAATAGGCCGAGGAGCGCACGCCGGCCAGCTCCAGAGGAACCACGCGCGCCCCGAACAGCGCCACCAGCCAGCGGATGGGCCGGATGAAGCGCGGACCGCCCTTGCCGGTCCAGTACATCGTTTTTGGGAACGGGATGCTCAGGATGAGCTCGGGCAGGCCCTCCCGCAACAGCTCGACCGTGGGGCGGCCGCGCAGCCGGCGCCGGTAGACGAAATACTCCCCTTTCGGGGTCTCCGTCCGCTCGAGGTTGGCCGGCTCGATGCCCAGCTTGCGGGCAAAGCCGTCGCGGGCCTGCTCGCCGGCGGCGACCGGCGGCCCCAAGACGGTCTCGACGGAGTCCTTCTGGCGCAGGGGCAGGCCTTCGGCGCGCAGCACCAGCCGCCGCGGCGTGCCGTCCACCCAGGCGATCTCGCCCGCTAGTTGATGCTCATCCAGGAACCGCCGAAACAGCTCCCGCAGACCCTCGAGCGCCGGCGGGATCATCCAGTCGGGAATCTCCTCGGCGCCGATCTCTAGAAGAAACGGCTTCGCCATCAGGCCGCCTCCTCGACGAGCGCCGACTGGTCCAGCCACGCCCGCGCCGTGGCCACGGCCAGTTTTCGCACGCGCGCGATGACGGCGACGCGCTCGGTGACGCTGATCGCCCCCCGCGAGTCGAGCAGGTTGAACAGGTGCGAACATTTCAGCACCAGGTCGTAGGCGCCGAGCACGGGAAAGCGTTTCTTGTTCGGATAACTTTCGTAGGCCTCGAGCAGGCGCCGGCACTCGCCTTCGTATAGTTCGAAAAGCTGCCACAGGGTGGCGACATCGGCCAGCTCGAAGTTGTAGACGGAGAACTGGACTTCCTCGGCCAGGCGCACGTCGGCGTATCGCACGCCCGGCGCCCACTCGATGTCGTAGACGCTCTCGACGCCCTGAAGGAAGGCCGCCAGCCGCTCCAGCCCGTAAGTGAGCTCCACCGGAACCACCTCCAGGTCGATACCGCCGCACTGCTGGAAGTAAGTGAACTGGGTGATCTCCAGGCCGTCGAGCATCACCTGCCAGCCGATACCCCAGGCGCCGAGCGTCGGTGATTCCCAGTTATCCTCTTCAAACTTCAGGTCGTGATGGCGCAGGTCGATGCCGATCGCCTCGATGCTGCCCAGATACTGCTCGATGATGTCATCCGGCGAGGGCTTCAGAATCACCTGCAACTGCTGGTGCTTGTAAAGGCGGTTGGGGTTTTCGCCGTAGCGGCCGTCGGCGGGGCGGCGACTGGGCTGCACATAGGCCACGCGGTAAGGTTTCGGCCCAAGCACGCGCAGAAAGGTTTCCGGACACATGGTGCCCGCGCCCACCTCCAAGTCGTACGGCTCCTCGACCAGGCAACCGCGGTCGGCCCAGTATCTTTTAAGTTGAAACAGGATCTCTTGAAAGCAGGGCATCTTAGTCGAGCGTTTCCAGATATCGCGGCGTCTCAAGCTTGCGTTCCAGATGCTGCTCGATGCGCTGCACGAGGAAGCGGCGCAACGGCTGCGCCGTTTGTCTGGACCAAGGGCGCGGGTTCAGAGCCGTGATCGGTTTCACCAGCATCTCTTCGGCAATCGTCTTGTCCTCCGGCCCGAGCTCGAGCGCCGGAAGAAACCCCGACAGGCGCACCGCCCACAGGCTGAAATAGGTCACGGCCGGCCAGATGTCGCCCGGCCGGCGCCTAAGGTGGTCCAACACGGCCAGCAGCAGGCGAAAGAAACGCTCGTTGGGCTCGGCCGGAGGAAGCAGGCCGTCGGAGAGCTCGGCCAGGTAATCCAGCGCCACGCCGCAGGCATAATCTGTCGCCACGGCGAACTGGGAGTGGATCAGCTCGCAACTATCCAGCTCCACGAGTTCGCGGTTTTCCCGCTGGAAGTAAAACATCCGTACGTGCGAGAGCCGCTCCAAGCCCGATCCGAAGCGGCTCTTCGGCCGCCGCGCCCGCCGAGCCACGCCGCGCAACTTCCCTTGGTCACGCGTGAGGAAGCTGGCGATCAGATCCGCCTCCCGCAACGGATAAGTCCGCAGCACCAAGGACTCGCTCACGCGGGCCGGCATTCCGTAGCGGGACTCAACACTCAAGCCTAACACAGCTCGACGAGCAGCCGGGCCCGTGGCCGATGCTAGACTGTCGAGGAACGGTTATGGCCGAATCGAGTCCGGAATCCGTCTCCACGCCGGCTGCCGATCCCCAGCACGTGGACACGCTGAGCGACGGCACAAAGGTCAAGATCCGTCTGGTGCGCCAGCGCGCCTGCAACGAGAAGGACGACAAGGGCAAGATTTGCGCAGGCCACCTGAAACGGTGGTATTTCTTCGGCGAGGAGGTGCGCCGCAAGTACGGACCGGAGGCGGAAATCTACCGCTGCGAGCACTGCAAGACGCTCTATCTGCCGAACCCGAACGAGGCGCCGCGCTCCGGCACGCTCGCCTGGTAAGACGTCACTCGACGGTGGTGATCTTGGCGGCGCGCTCGAAGCGGCCGGCCTCGCGCCCGGCAAGGGCGGCCAGGGCGAGCGTCAGCATCTGGATCGGGAGAATCTCTAGCAGGGGCCGCGCCGCATCAGCGACCGGCGGCAGGCGCAGGGCGTCGAGCTCGGCCTCCTCCCCGATGACCTCAGCCCGTCCGCCCAGGCTGCGGATGTCGCAAACTAAGCGCAGGTTGGCCGGCCGTACGGCGCCGCTGCCGGAAAAGACCAGAACGAGCGTCTCCGGACCGATCATCTCAAGCGGGCCGTGACGGAATGCTGCGCTGGTCATGCCCTCGGCCGCAAAATGCGCCGCCTCCTTGAGGATCAATCCGCCGGTCAAGGCCGCCGCCAGCGACGCGCCGCGACCGGCAAGGAACAGATGGCGCACGCCGTCCAGGCGCGCCGCGAGCGATGAGGCGTGATCTTGCCACCGGCTCAGGTAGTCGTACATCCACGGCACGGCCGTCTCGATGGCCTTGAGAGCCTCCTCGCCGCTTGCGCCGCACAGCAGCTCGCCGAGCCACGCTACTACCACCAGGCTCGCGAGATAGGTCCGGGAAGCGACCGAGAACTCCTCGCCGGCCCTCATCCACAGGCACAGATCGGCCGCCTCGGCCAGAGGCGAGCCCGGCGTGTTGGTGACGGCGATCAGGGAGCATCGCTCGGGCCGCGCCTCAACGAGGCGGACGATCTCCGCGCTCCGGCCGGATTGCGAGACGACGACGAGGAGCGAACCAGCGAGGGCTTGGGGCGCGTAGAGCAGCAGCTCTGAAGTTTCCACGAGCAACACCAGGCGGCCCGCGCGTCCCAGCGCGACTCGCAGCGGATGGAGCGCGTAAAGCGATGACCCCATCCCGGTGAGAACCACGGGACCCTTGGCGGCCTCGGCAAGCTCTCGGAGGCGCTCCGGCTCGGCTGAGTCCCGCAAGCCGCCGGCGGCGGCGCGCGCCACTTCAGCTTGGACGAGCAAATCGCGCAGATAGGGACCTTCGAGAAAGCGGAGCGGCTTCACGGGTTCCTCCGGCGAAACAGCCTTTGTGTCAGCTCGGGCAGGAACTCCCGCACGAGGTTGCTCGAGATGCGACCCGCGAAGCCGACGCCCAAGGGCTCGATGCTGAGCTGCCACCAGCGTGCCTCCGGCGTCCAAGCGCGCGAGACGGCCCTTGCGCTCACCATGCCGATGCCTCGCGCCAGCGCCGGCCTGCGGTTCCCCCGGCTGTCATAGGCCAGAAAGGCGGACACAATCGCGTGGCGGAGCCGACCGCGCACCTCTTGCCGGGCAGAGCGGAAATACCGAGGGTCTTCGTTCCAGAGGGCCCCGAGACCTGCCTCGACACCGCGCGCGATGGCGGTTTCAACCTGACGCGTTCCAACCCGCTTGCCGAATCCTTCCCAGCTTGCGCCCCAGCTTTCCGGCGCAGTGAGCCACCAGGTTCGCACGGCGCCTTTGGCGATGCCGGCGCCGAAACTCTCCCAACCCCAGACCCTCTCCGCCCACCATTCGGCGCGTTGGGCGGCCTCGAGCGGCTCAAACGGCGCGCCGGCAACAAGGCCGGAGTGCTCGACGGCTCTCGACCGGTCGCCGTGGGATGGGGAGACGGAGGACGGCGTCCGGCCGCCGGTCTCGGATCCCTCTTGGGCGAACCCCGCAGAGAGGACAGCCGCGGCGAGCAACAGAGTGCGAACCGGACCGCGCCGGGCAGCCCGGGCGATGAGAGGAGTGGGAGAAAGCGATGGCAAGAGGATGCTAGCCCGCCATCATAGCATTGCGAGCCTTCGAGCGGCGACGGGGCGTCTCAAAGCTGGGGAGGCGCGGGAAACGGCCCCCGGGCCTCCTCCACTCTCACCGCCAGCTCGAGCAGCGTCGCCTCCTCGTAGGGCCGTCCAATGAGCTGGACGCCCACGGGGAGTCCTTCTCCGGTGAGCATCCAAGGCAGTACGAGCGCCGGCAGGCCGAGCAGGTTCGCCGGCGTGAGCGGCATCATGGCTTCAAAGTAACCGATCGATTTCCCTGGGGTCTCCCAGCGGCGCTGCCGGTGGCGAAACGCGACCACGCCGGCCGCCGGCCACAACAGCACCGGGTACCGCTCCATCTGTTCGAGCAGCGCAGCACGCATCCGGTCCCTGGCGGCCAGTTGTTCCAGCACATCCTTTCCGGTGGGTTCGGGACGTTCCCGCACGCGGTCGATCAGCTCCAGGCCACTCCAGTGCGCCTCCGATTCCCGGCCGGCGAACATCTCGCGGATCACCGGCGCCGGCAGCTCGGTGAAGAGGAAGTTCCAAACGTTCGGCGCCCGCTCGAGTCCGCGCGGCACGAACGGCTCGACCGCGAAGCCGAGCGAGCTGAGGGCGCCGGCCGCCAGCCGCACGGCCTCCGCCACGGGAGGCTCGACGGGAACTTGGTAGAACTGCTCCATCACCCCGATGCGGAGATCCTTAAGCGTTGGTTCGCCGACGGGGACCGGCGCCGAGAAGGGATCCGCTGGATCGTAACCGGCGACGACCTCGAACAGTAGCCGCAGATCCCGGGCGTTGCGAGCCATCGGTCCGGCGACGCCGAGCAGGCCGCCCGGATGGCCGATCACCGGGAAGTGACCCGTGGCGGGCACGCGCCCAGGGGTCGGCTTGAGGCCGGCAATCCCGCAAAAGTGCGCGGGCAGGCGAATCGAGCCGCCGCCGTCGCTGCCCAAGCCGCCGGCCGAGCAAAAGGCGGCAATGGCGGCCGCCTCGCCTCCGCTCGAGCCGCCCGGCGTGCAATCGGGATTCCAGGGGTTGTTCGTCCGGCCTGTCAGGTGATTGTCCGTTTCATAGTTCATCAGCAGCTCGGGAGTATTGGTCTTGCCGAGCAGGACGGCTCCGGCGGCCTCCAGGCGCGCCACGGCGAACGCATGGCGCGCAGCGCGGTGCCCCAGGCGCAGCCGGCTGCCGCAAAGCGTCGGCAGTCCCTCGACGTCGAAACTGTCCTTCACTGTCACCGGAACGCCGGCAAGCGGGCCCGCCTCTTCTAGGCGTCCGACCTCCTGCTCGATCAGGGCGGCCCTTTGGCGCGCCCTGTCTGCCAGTAGCACCGCGAAGGCGTTCACACGTGGGTTGACGCGTTCGATCTGCGCCAGGTGGGCCTCGACAAGCTCGACCGGAGAGACCTCGCCGGAGCGGACGCGCGCGGCCATTTCGCAAAGGGTCAAACGCTCGAGCATGTCACCAGTCTAGTTCGCTGACCTTCCGTTACAATGGCGTCGTGGCCACGGTGGAATTCAGCGAGGCCCGCCGGATCATTCTCGAAGCCGTTCGGTCGGCGAAGCTCGAGGAAGCCGAGGAGGTGCCGCTCGAAGAGGCCGCCGGGCGGGTCTTGGCCGAAGACATCGCCGCAGATCGAGACTATCCGACGCGCCCGCGCGCCATCCGCGACGGCTATGCGGTCCGCTCGGCCGATCTGCCGGGCAGCTTCGAGATCATCGGGGAGGTTCGGGCGGGCGAGGACTTTCGCGGCGCGATCGGACCGCGTCAGGCGGTGGAGATCATGACCGGCGCGCCCGTGCCGGAGGGCGCCGACCAGGTGGTCATGCTCGAGTACACGAGCCGCGAGGGTTCGCGCATGACCACAGAGAAGTCGCCTGCACCGGGCGAGTTCGTCAACCCGCGCGGGGCAGAGGCCCGGCAGGGCGAGCAGGTGCTCGAGCGAGGCCGGCGCCTCGATTATTCGGGCATCGCTCTGCTGGCCATGGTGGGTCGCACGTCGGTTCGGGTCTGGCGCCGCCCGACGGTAGCCATCATTCCCACCGGGGACGAGATCGTCGAGGTCGGCAGTTGCCCTCTTGAGTATCAGATTCGGAACTCGAACGCCTACTCGCTGGCGGTCCAAGTCTGGCGCGCCGGGGGTATCCCACAGCTTTTGCCGGTAGCCCCCGACGAGTACCACGCCACGCGATCGCTCCTCGAACGGGCTTTAACCGCCGATCTCGTGCTGCTTTCCGGAGGCGTCTCGGCGGGCAAGTACGACATCGTCGAGCAGGTGCTTGCCGATCTCGGCGCCAAGTTCTTCTTCGACGGCACGCTGATCCAACCCGGCCGTCCCACCGTCTTCGGCAAACTGGGCGGCAAGTTCTTCTTTGGCCTGCCCGGCAATCCGGCCTCGACCATGGTGACGTTCGAGGTGTTCGCCCGGGCGGCGCTCGAGCTGCTTTCCGGACAAAGTGAGGTTGCGCTGCCGTTCTTCCCTGCCCGGCTCACGCAAGACTTTCGTCACAAGCCCGGGCTGACGCGCTTCCTGCCCGCCCGGCTCAGTCCCGACGGCTCCGTGCTGACGCCCATCCCCTGGCAGGGCTCGAGCGACATTCCGGCCGTGGCCCGCGCCAACGCGTTTCTGGTCGCCGCGGCGGACCGCGAGTCCTGGAAGGCCGGCGAGACGATGCCGGTAATGCTCAAATGAGCGAGCTCACTCATTTCGACGCCGGCGGCAGCCCACGCATGGTGGATGTCTCGAGCAAGAGCGTCAGTCGGCGGACGGCCCGCGCACACGCCTTCGTGCGCCTGCCCCCGGACGTGATCCGCGCCCTTCCGAACAACCCCAAAGGCAGCCCGCTTGAGGCGGCGCGGCTGGCGGGCATCATGGCTGCCAAACGGACCTCGGAACTGATCCCTCTATGCCATCCGCTTCCGCTCAGCCACGTCGAGGTCCGTGTCGGCATCGAGGAGTCGGGCGTTCGGATCGAGACCGCCGTGACGACGACGGCCGCAACAGGGGTGGAGATGGAAGCCCTCACCGCCGCGGCCGTAGCCGCCCTCACCGTCTACGATATGACCAAGGCGCTCGATAAGTCCATAGAAATTCAGGACCTGTACCTTCTGGAGAAGACCGGGGGAAAGAGCGGCGACTACCGGCGGCCGCGCTGAGGAGGCAGGACACTACCGACGCCCGAGTGCTATGTTGGAGATGAGCCCAAGTCTCGGGTAACCGCTCGGGAGGCCGGAGCATTCGTATAAATAGCGCAAGGAAACGCGGCAAAGCCATGGTCAGAGTTCGGCGACTGGTTCTTGCGGGGATCCTGGCCGGCGGGTGGAGCGAAATCGCTTCGCTTTGGGCGCAGGAAGAGTTGCCCGAACGAGTCTTCCGGGCCGAAGCCAACGTCGTGCTGGCTCCGGTCACCGTGCTCACCCGCGACGGCAAGTATGTCAACGGGCTGGAAGCGCGCGATTTCCGCCTCTATGACAACGACAAGCTCCAAGACATCCGCATGGATGTGAGCTTTACGCCTATCTCCATGGTCGTCGCCATCCAGCGAAACAACAGGACGGAGGCGGTGCTCGGGGCGGTCAAGAAGATCGGGCCGATGCTCGAGGCGCTCCTGGTGGGCGAGCAGGGCGAGGCCGCCCTGCTGGCTTTCGACCACCGCCTGGACGTCATTCAAGACTTCACGAACGATGGCGCGAAGTTCGCCAAAGCGCTGGAGCGGCTCATGCCGGGCAGCACTTCCAGCCGAGTGGTCGATGCCGTCTTCCAGTCGATTAACATGCTGCGCAAACGGCCCCGCGACCGCCGGAGAATTCTGGTCTTAATCAGCGAGACGAAAGACCGCGGCAGCGAAGGCGATCTGCGGGATGCGCTGCTTGAGGCCGAGTTTCACAACGTCATCGTTTACACCATCAACATCAACCGGGCGCTGACGAGTTTGACGACGCCGGCGCCGCCACCCCGGCCCGATCCGTTTCCGGCAGCCAGCCACCCGGTTCCGCCGATAGCGCCGCAGACGCCGCATTCTGTGGCCCAGCTTCGCGGGGTGGAGTCGATGCATTTCGAGCCATTGATTGTGGAGCTCTTCTCTCAGGTCAAAGCGATCTTCGTCCCCAACCACGCCGAGGTGCTCACACGCTACACGGGAGGGCGCGAGTATTCCTTCACCGGGCTCAAAAGCCTGGAACGGGCCATTACCGATCTGGGCGAAGAGCTCCACAGCCAATACATCCTGAGCTACACGCCCAACAACCTGCACGAAGGGGGCTACCATCGCATTCGCGTCGAGGTGAATCGGCCGAACCTGATCGTGCGGACGCGACCTGGCTACTGGATGGCGGCAAGGCCGGCCGGCAATTGAGCTGCTCCGGGCGGGCGCGTC
>Ga0308391_1000229_pt1 | contig 24749 bp, 20 predicted proteins | sample Hotspr20Samplet1_FD_202363 | JGI IMG/M metagenome (GOLD analysis project Ga0308391, IMG submission 202363) | Hot spring phototrophic mat microbial communities from Octopus Spring, Yellowstone National Park, Wyoming, United States - 20050623_t1 ... | reverse complement strand
CTACCGCCGTGCCGTGCCGTCCCTTCCCTCATCGCCCCGTCCCCCGCCGTCCGTGGCGCCGGAGATAGCGGCACACCGGCGGCCCGGCCAGCGGCTCGGCTGCAGGCGCCCCGACCGCGGGCGCCGGCCGAGCGCCGCCCGCGCGGAGCCGGCTCGCGCAGCGGCTTCCCGCCGCCCCCGGCTCCGCTAAGATCACGGGAGCGAGGTGGCGGCGATGTCCGAACCGATCGAACTCCTCTACGGGCGCGGGACCCTCAGGGTGACGCCGCCTCCGGGCTGTGTGCCGACGATCGTGCGCAAGCGGCCCATGCCGGTTCTCGACGACCCGGTGGGCGCTGTCGCCCGGGCGCTCGATCGGCCGGTCGGCTGCCCGCCGCTCGTCGAACTCGCCCGCGGCCGACGGTCGGCCTGCATCCTCGTGTGCGACATCACCCGGCCGGTGCCCAACCGCCTTTTCCTGCGCCCGCTGATCGAGCGGCTTTTGGGAGCCGGGATGCCGCGCGCGGGCATCACGATATTGGTGGCGACCGGCCTCCACCGCCCCGCTCCCGAGGACGAGCTCGCGGAGATCGTGGGCGACCCAGCGCTCCTCGAGGAAGTCAGAGTCGTGAACCACGTCGCCACCGCCGACGAGGATCACGTCTTCCTGGGGCGCACACCGAATCGTGGCACTGTCGTCCGGCTCGATCGACGGCTCGTCGAGGCCGAGCTCAAGATCGCGACGGGGCTGGTCGAGCCGCACTTCATGGCCGGCTGGTCGGGTGGCCGCAAAGTCATCGCCCCGGGCGTGGCGCACGCCGAGACGATCACGACCTTCCACAACGCCGCCTTCATGAGCGATCCGCGGGCGACGAGCTGCGTGCTCGACGGCAATCCTCTGCACGAGGAGCAGCTCGCGATCGTGGCGATGCTGGGCGGCGCCCTCGCGCTCAACACGGTGATCGACGAGCATCGCCGACTGGCCTTCGTCAATTTCGGCGAGATCGTCACGAGTCACCTCGAGGCGGTCCGATTTTGCGAGCGCTACGCGCGGGTCGAGCTGCCGCGCCGCTTCCGCACGGTGGTCACCTCGTCCGCCGGCTATCCGCTCGACAAGACCTACTACCAAACGGTCAAGGGGATGGTCGGGCCCTTGGGCATCCTGGAGCCGGGGGGCGAGTTGATCGTCGCCTCGGCCTGTTCCGAAGGCCTGGGCTCGCCGCATTTCGCCGAGGCACAGCGCCGCTTGGTCGAGCTCGGGGTCGACGACTTCTGGCGGAGCATCGAGAACAAGCCGCACGCCGACATCGACGAGTGGCAAACGCAAAAGCAGCTCGAGCCGATGCGCAGGGCGGGCCGGATCCGGCTCTACACCGAAGGGCTCGACCCCGAGGCACGGCGGCTCACCGGGGTCGAAATCGTGGACTCGCTCGAGACGGCGCTCGCCGAAGCGGTCGCCCGTCAGGGTGATCCGCACGTGGCCTTCGTGCCCGAGGGGCCGTACGTCGTGCCGGTGTGCCGTGCCGGCTGAGCCCGTCGCCCATGTCCATCTCGATCCCGTGGGCGGCGTGGCCGGCGACATGTTCGTGGCCGCTTTGGTCGAGGCGCTGCCCGAAATCGAGGCCGGGCTCCTGGACCAGCTGCGGCGGGTCGGTCTACCGAGAGGCGTCGACATCCGCTTCGCGCGCGATCGGCGCGGCGGCCTTGCCGGGCTCCGTTTCGTCGTCGTTGCGGAAGATTCTCCGCCTTCGGGAACGCTACCCGACATCCTCGAGCGGATCGCCCGGTCGGGACTCGACGAGCCGGTGAAGCGCCGCGCCGCAGCGATTTACCGCCAGCTGGGCGAAGCCGAGGCTGCGGTCCACGGCGTACCCCTCGAGGCCGTCCACTTCCACGAGATCGCCGATTGGGACTCCTTCGTCGACATCGTGGCCGCCGCGTTCTCGATCGAGGCGATCGGCTGCCGCTCTTGGTCGATCGGCCCTCTCCCCCTGGGCTCGGGCACGGTCGCGACCGCGCACGGCCTGCTGCCGGTGCCGGCACCCGCCACGGCCCGGCTCCTGCGCGGGTTCACGGTCGTCGACGACGGTTTGCCGGGTGAACGCGTCACACCAACGGGTGCCGCGATCCTGGCCGAGCTCGCGCCGGCGGCTCGGCCACCGGAACGGCCCTTGCGGCTCCTCGCCACCGGGCACGGACTCGGCCGTCGAGAACTCACGGGCAAGTCGAACGGGCTGCGCGTGCTGCTCCTGGCCGAGGCGGAAGCCGCCGACGACGGGGCGTGCGATCGAGACCGTGTCGCAGTCGTCCGATTCGAGGTCGACGACCAGCCCGCCGAAGACTTGGCGCTCGGACTCGAGCGGCTGCGGGCGCGCCGCGACGTTCTGGACGTTTGCCAGTGGCCGGTCGTCGGCAAAGCCGGACGGCTCGCGAGCGCGGTGCAGCTCCTCTGCGCCCCGGAGGCGGTCGAGGCGGTCGCCCGAGCGTGCCTCGCCGAGACCACGACGCTGGGCGTGCGGATCGAGACGGTCGAACGGCGGATCCTCGCCCGCGACACCGTGACGATCGAGACCCGGGGGCGGCCGGTCCGCGTCAAGCGGGCCCGGCGTCCGGACGGCACGATCTCGGCCAAGGCCGAGCTCGCCGACCTCGCGGCCTTCGACGGCGACGCGGCGTTCCGCGCGCAGTTGCGCCGATCGGCCGAAGCGGCCGCGCTGGACGGGCCGGAGGACCCGGAGTGAACCCGTATCGATCCGGCTCGGAGGCCGTCGCCCGGCTGCGCGCGTTGCTCGCGGGTTTCGACCGGCTCGCGGTCGCGGTGAGCGGCGGGGTCGACAGTACGACCCTCGGCGTGCTCGCGCATCGTCTGCTCGGCCGGCGCGTGCTCCTCTTCCACGCCGTCTCGCCGGCGGTCCCGGGGGCGGCCACCGAGCGGCTGTGCGAGCTGGCCGACCGCGAGGGCGCCACACTCCGCCTGCTCGATGCCGGCGAGCTCGCCGATCCGCGCTACCGAGCCAACCCGCTCGACCGCTGCTATTTCTGCAAGACCAACCTCTATGCCGCGATCCGCCGGGTCTGGGACGGGCCCGTTGCTTCCGGCACCAACCGGGACGATCTCGGCGACTTTCGCCCGGGCCTGCGCGCCGCCGCCGAGGCCGGCGTCCGCCATCCCTATGTCGAAGCGGGGCTCGACAAGCCGGGGGTCCGGGCCCTCGCCCGCGCGCTGGGCCTCGCCGAACTCGCCGAGCTGCCGGCGTCGCCCTGCCTCGCGAGCCGGCTCGAGACCGGCATTCCGGTCTCCCCCGAGCGGCTCGCGGCCGTGGCCGCGGTCGAACGGTTCCTCGAGGAGCGGCTCGGCCCGGGTGACCAGCGCTGCCGGATCCGTGCCGACCGGGTCGAGCTCGAGCTGCCCGAGTCCCGGCTCACCGCTCTCGACCACGCGGTCCGGGCCGCCCTCGCGGCGGCGGCCGCAGCGATCCTCACCGAGCACGGCCTCGACCTGCCGGTCCGGCTCGCCCCCTATCGGCGCGGCAGCGCCTTTTTGCGGCCCGCAGCCCGATGAGCCCGCTGTTCGTCCACGACGCGGATCGATCGCGGCGGATCGGATTGCCCGAAGCGGTCTTCTGCGCGAGCAAGACCATCGACCAGCTCGCAGCCGTCCTGAACGCGTTGCTCGCGGAGGGCTCGCGCGCACTCCTGACCCGGCTCGCCCCCGAGCAACACGCTGCGCTCTCCGACGACCTGCGCCGCCGCCTCGACTACGACCCGATTTCGGGTACGGCCTTTCTCGGGCCGGTGGCGCCGCCTGCGGGACCACCCCGAGTCGCCGTCGTGACCGGCGGGACCGGCGATCAGCGGGTCGCCGAGGAAGCGGCACGGACCCTCGCCTTCCACGGCGAAGCCGTCGAGCGGCATTACGACATCGGCGTGGCCGGGCTCTGGCGGGTGCTCGCGCGGCGCGAGGCGCTCGCTCGCTTCCCGGTGCTCGTCGCCTGCGCCGGGATGGAGGGCGCGCTCTTCAGTGTGCTCGGCGGGCTCGTGCCCGGTCTCGTGGTCGCCGTGCCGGTCTCCTCGGGCTACGGCGTCGCCGAAGCCGGCCGGGCGGCACTGTCGAGTGCGCTAGCGAGCTGCGCGCCGGGCATCGTCGTCGTGAACGTCGACAACGGCTACGGTGCCGCCTGCGCCGCCCTGCGTGCGCTTCGGGTCTCGACCGGCCGCTAGAGGTCGGCCGGGAAGCGTGGGATCGGCGTCTCGCTGTTGACCTGCGCGTTGAGGAGGAGGCCCACGCCGAGCATGACCGTGAGCATCGCCGTGCCGCCATAAGAGACGAGCGGCAGGGGCACGCCCACGACCGGGATCAGGCCGGTCACCATCGCCACGTTGATGATTGCGTAGAGCGCGAAATTGCAGGTCACACCGGCAGCGAGAAGGCGCGCGAAGTGGCTCTGTGCCCGCAGCGCCACGGCCATCCCCGCAAGGGTGACGGCCAAGATGAGAGCCAAGACCGCGAGCGCGCCGACGAACCCCGCCTCCTCGGCCAGCATGGTGAACGCGAAGTCGGTGTGCTTCTCGGGCAAGAAGGAGAGCTGGGCCTGGCTCCCCTGGAGATAGCCGCGGCCCCAGAGGCCCCCCGAGCCGATCGCGATCTTGGATTGGATGATGTGGTAGCCGGCACCCAACGGATCGCTCTCCGGGTCGAGGAAGGTCGCGACCCGCTGGCGTTGGTAATCGTGCAGATGGGCCCAAGCGATCGGCAGGGCCGCGGCGGCGAGCACGCCAGCTGCGAGGAACTTCCAGATCGCCATGCCGCCCAGGAACAGCATCGCCGTGCCGACCATCCCGAGCATCCCGGCGGTACCGAGGTCCGGCTGCTTCAGCACGAGGCCGACCGGCAACACGACCATCAAAACCGGTGGCAGGAGGAACAGCGGTCGGCGGACCTCCTCGAGGTAAGCGGCGTGGAAGTAGCGGGCGAGCGCCAGGACGAGGGCCAGCTTCATGAGCTCGGAGGGCTGAAGCTGGACGAAGCCGAGGTCGATCCAGCGCTGGGCACCTTTGTTGATCTCTCCGACGATCTTGACCGCGACGAGCAGAAGAAGGACGAGACCATAGGTCGGATAGGCGAGCCGGAACAGTTTCTTGATGTCGATCAAGGCGATCGCCACCGCGAGCCCGGTCATGACGACGAGGCGGATCCCGTGTCGGAACGCCCAAGGCGTGTGCGATCCGCCGGCGGCCGAATAGAGCAGCGCGTAGCCCACGAGGCCGAGCAGCAGGACGAGAGCCACGAGCGGCCAGGCGATCCGGGCGAGCTTCTCACCGACCGAAGGGGGCGTCGCGCGGTCGAGTGCGCGCGTGGCCATCAGCGGCGCTCCACGAGGTCGAGCCGACGCGGTGCCGGCGGCGTGGTTCCGGGTTCCAGACGCAGCGCCTCGACCATGATGTCGCGTGCCACCGGTGCCGCGGCCTTGGCGCCGCTCTCGCCGTGCTCGATGACCACCGCCACCGCGTAGCGCGGCCGGTCGTGCGGTGCGTAGCCGACGAAGAGAGCGTGGTCGCGCTCTTCGCGCGGCCGGTCCTTGCGCTTGTGGGCGCCCGTCGCCCGTTCGGCTTTGCTGATCCGACGAACCTGCGAGGTGCCGGTCTTGCCGGCCATGAACACCCCGGGGATGGGGAGAGCGCTGGCCTTGGCCGTGCCGCGCGGGCCGTTCACGACTTCGTACATCCCTTTGAGAACGAACTCGAGGTTGGCACGGCTGACGCCGAGCGAGGGCGTCGGGACCCCTTTGCCTTCGCTCACGTGAGCGTGGGGGCCGCGGACGACCCAGGGATGCACGGCGCGTCCCCCGTTGCATAGCCGCGCGGTCATCACCGCGAGTTGCAGGGGTGTCGCGCTCACGAACCCCTGGCCGATGCCGCAAACCAGGGTTTCGCCCTTTTGCCAAGGCTGGCCGAGCCGCTCCCGCTTCCATCGGCTGTCCGGCATCAGGCCCGGTTTTTCGCCCGGCAGGTCGATCCCGAGCGTCTCCCCGAAGCCGAACCGGCGAGCCATGGCGGCGAGCGCGTCGATCCCCACCCGCCGCGCGAGCTCGTAGAAATACACGTCGCAGGATTGGGCGAGGGCTTGGACGAGCGAGATCCGGCCGTGTCCATGTGGCTTCCAACAGTGGAAGCGGGCGTTCCCGAGGCTCATGAAGCCCGGGCAGAAGACCTCGCTAGCGGGCGTCACGAGGCCTGCTTCGAGGGCCGCCAACGCGGTCACCATCTTGAAGGTGGAGCCCGGCGGGTATTGGCCGCGGATGCATTTGTTGACGAGCGGGTGGCGCGGGTCGTCGGCGAGCTGGCGCCAAAGCGCGGCCGAGAGGCCGCCCGCGAAGGCACCCGGATCGTAAGTGGGCACCGAAGCGAGGGCGAGAACGGCACCGGTTGCGACCTCGAGCACGACCGCCGCCGCAGCCTCCTGATCGGCCAGCCGGTCCATGCAGTAGGTCTGCAAGTCGAGGTCGAGCGAGAGCTGGAGGTCGGCGCCCTCCTCGCCCTCGTTGCGGTCGATCTCACGGATCTCCCGACCGATGACGTTGACCTCGACCCGAGAGAAACCGGCCTTGCCGCGAAGCTCGCGGTCGTAGGCTCGCTCGATGCCGGTCTTGCCGATGCGGAAGTCGGGAAGCTTCAAGAGCGGGTCCGAGTCGCTCTCGCGCTCCGCCTTGGCGACTGGCCCCACGTAGCCCACGACGTGGGCGGTGACGGCGCCGTGCGGGTACTGTCGCAAAAGTCCGGAATCGAGCAGGATCCCGGGCAGGTCCGGGGAGCGCACGGCGATCCGCGCGACCTCGTCCCAGGAGAGATCTTCGCGTACCGTGATCGGCACGAACGGCCGGTGCAGTTTGGCGAGCTGGAGGACCTCTTCGATCCGCCGAGCATCGAGCGGTACGATCTCGGCGAGCGCCTCGAGCACGCCCCGCAGGTCGCCGGCTTGCTCGCGCACCACCCGTACCCGATAGGTCGGCGCGTTGATCGCGAGCGGCCGCCCACGACGATCGACGATCACGCCGCGCGGCGGGACGGTCAGACGCTGACTGATCCGGTTCTCGTCGGCGAGCAGCTGGTAGGTAGCACCGTCGCGCAGCTGCAACTGCCAAAGCCGAGCAGCGAGCCCGCCGAACAGGGCAACCTGAAGGCCACCGAGCAGCAGCAGCCGGCGCCGGAAGCAGCGATTGCGGTCAGCTTCCTGATACATGGCCGGCCCGCGGTAGAACCCTCCCCACCGGCGCCAAAAGGACGGCGACGAGCGGATAGACGGCCCAGCTGAGGAGCGATTCGAGGAGAAAAGGCCGGACGGGGGCCGGTTGCAGCCAGACCAGCGCAGCGAGGAGCCAGCGCCAGAGTCCGACCAGCGCGACGATCGGGAAGAGGAGCAACCAAGCGAGCGGCAGCGACCGCTGGAGGGGACCGCGCGGGACACGACGCAGCAGCGCCGGCACGAGCAGGAAGCTCGAGGCGTGCAGCCCGAGCGGCAGATGCCCGGCGAGATCGCGCAGCAAGCCCACGAGGAAGATCGAGCCCGGGGTCAGGATATCGGGCCGGTGCACGGTCCAATGATAGACCACGGCCAGGGTCACGAGCGGGGCCACCGCCTGCGGCGCCGGCGACGGAAGCGGCAGGAGGTCGACGACCAGGGCCACGAGTGCGCTCGCGAAAACGAGCGAGCGGCGGAGCACCAGCTCGATTGGTGAGAGGCCCGTCTCGCTCATCGCCCGAGCCGCTCCGCGGCACGGATCGGCTCGGGGATCGCCTCGCTGCTCGGCAAGCTGCCGTCGGGGGCGGGCACCGGGTCGCTCTCGAGCACCGCCACGTAGTCGAGTCGGTCCCAGTCGACCAGCGGTCGAACCAGCACGCGGCGCTCGTCGACGTGAACGATCTCGCCGACCGGCAGGCCCGGCGGAAGGAGGCCACCACGACCGGAGGTGAGCACCCGGTCGCCGACCGCGAAGGACGGGCTCATCGGCAGGAAGCGCAACTCGGCGAGAGGCCCGTTCCGTCCCTCGAGGATCGCCTGATCGCGCGAGCGCTCGACCAGCACGGGAATGCGCGAGTTGAAGTCGGTGATCAGTAAGACCCGCGCGCTGCGCTCGCCGACCTCGACGATCCGGCCGACCATCCCGTAGGCGTCGACCACCGCCATCCCTTTCTCCAGGCCCCGGTCCCGGCCGGCGTCGATCAAGCGGGTCTGGACGAAGGGCCCGCCGGGGTCGGCGACGATCCGCACCGTGGTCCGTCGCCGCGCCCCGCTCACCGCCGGCATCGCGAGGGCCTCGCGCAACGCCGCGTTCTGGACGGCGAGGCGGATCGCCTCGTTCTGCCAATGCACCAGCCGTCGGTTCTCCTCGCGCAGCCGCGCGTTCTCCTCCTCGAGCGCGAGCAACGAGCCGACCGCCTCGCTGGTGCGCCGCACGACCGCGAGCGGGGCAGCCGGTAGCGTGGCGACCCAGGCGACCGCGTCGCCGGCGCGCTCGGACAGGTAGGCGAGGAATTTGAGGTCGGCCTTGGTGAGCACGATCAGGACGAGCGACAAGGCGGCCAGCGCGGCGATCGAGCGGCGGGCGACCGCCGAGGCCAGGGCTGCGAGGGCTCCGCCGCGCTCCCGGCGCCCGCTACTCATCGGGCCGAGCCCGGCGCTATTGGCGGCCGTCCACCGCTCAGTAGGCGGCGTGCAGCACGTGCCGCAGCGTCTTCATTTCTTCGAGGCATCGCCCGGTTCCAAGCGCGACGCAGGTCAACGGCTCGTCGGCCAGGCTGACCGGCAGGCCCGTGGCGTGGCGCAGCACGAAGTCGAGATTGCCGAGGAGCGCGCCACCGCCGGTCAAGACGATCCCGCGGTCGACGATGTCGGCCGAGAGCTCCGGAGCGGTGTTCTCGAGCGCGACTTTGACCGCTTCGATGATCGCCCCGACCGGCTCGGCCAGCGCCTCGGCGATCTGCCGTTGGCTGATCACGATCTCCTTGGGCACCCCGTTCATGAGGTCGCGGCCGCGCACCTCCATGACCTCGCCGTTGCCATCCTCCGGCAGGCATGCCGAGCCGATCCGCTTCTTGATGTTCTCGGCGGTGGCCTCGCCGATCAGCAGGTTGTGGTTGCGACGCACATAGTTGATGATCGCCTCGTCCATCTTGTTGCCGCCGACCCGGATCGACTTGGCGTAGACGATCCCGCCGAGCGAGAGGATCGCGACCTCGGTCGTGCCACCGCCGATGTCGACGACCATCGAGCCGGTGGGCTCGGTGACGGGCAGGCCCGCACCGATCGCCGCCGCCATGGGCTCCTCGATCAGGAAGACCCGCCGCGCACCGGCGCTCTCGGCACTTTCCTGGATCGCCCGCCGCTCGACCGCGGTCGAACCCGAGGGCACGCAGATGATCACCCGGGGGCTCGCGAAGGCGCGTCGCGGATGGACCCGCCGGATGAAATGTTTGATCATCTCCTCGGCGACTTCGAAGTCGGCGATCACCCCGTCCCGCAGCGGCCGGATGGCTTCGATGTGGCCGGGGGTGCGCCCGACCATCTGCTTGGCCTCCTCGCCGACCGCCACCACCTGACGCCGGCCGCGGCTCGTGGCGATCGCCACGACCGACGGCTCGTTCAAGACGATGCCCCTGCCCTTGGCATAGACCAGGGTGTTCGCGGTCCCGAGGTCGATCGCGAGATCGCTGGAGAACAGACCCAACAGGCGGGACAACATCGGACGGGTCGAACTCCGACAGGGAGGCGCGCCGTGGCGCCGGCCGCGGCTCTCGACCCGACCCGCGGGTCAAGCCGAGAGAGCCGCGGGCGCACTCCTAGCACGCTTGGTGAAAAGCTTGTTCAACGCCGCCACGTAGGCGCGGCAGGACGCCACCATGGTATCGGTGTCGGCGGCCTGGCCGGTCACCGACTTGCCGCCTTCCTCGAGCCGCACGGTGACGACCGCCTGCGCGTCGGTGCCCTCGGTCACCGCGTTGATCTGGAAGAGCGGCAGCTGAGCCTGATGCGGGACGATGGCGCGGATCGCACGGAAGATCGCATCGACCGGGCCGTCGCCGACCGCCTCGGCGCGGCGCTCGACCCCGTCCACCTCGAGGACGAGGTCGGCCTGCGGCCGAACCTTGGTGCCGCAGCGCACCTCCAGGCTCACGAGCCGCACCCTTTGGTCCTCGCTGCGGATCTGGTCGTCGACCAGCGCGATGAGATCCTCGTCGAAGATCTCCTTCTTCCGGTCGGCCAGCTGCTTGAAGCGGACGAACGCATCCTCTAGTGCGTTCTCGCCCAGCTCGTAGCCCAGTTCGGCCAACTTTTTCCTGAACGCGTGCCTGCCCGAATGCTTGCCCATGACCAACGTCGACTTGACGAGGCCGACGTCTTCCGGACGCATGATCTCGTACGTGCCGGCGTGCTTGAGCATGCCGTCCTGGTGGATCCCGCTCTCGTGGGCGAACGCGTTGGCCCCGACGATCGCCTTGTTCGGCTGCACGTTGAAGCCGGTGATGGCCGAGACCAGCCGTGACGCCTTCATGATGTCCTGGGTGACGATCCTGTTGCGGAACGGCAACAGATCGTGACGGGTGCGGATCGCCATCACGATCTCCTCGAGCGCGGCGTTGCCGGCACGCTCGCCGATCCCGTTGATCGTACACTCGATCTGCCGTGCGCCCGCCTTCACCGCGAGCAGGCTGTTGGCGACCGCGAGCCCGAGATCGTTGTGGCAGTGCACCGAGAGCACCGCTTTGTCGATGTTCGGGACGTTGTTCTTGATTGCCCGAATGAGGTCGGCGAACTCCTCGGGATAGGCGTAACCGACCGTATCCGGGATGTTGATGGTGGTGGCACCGGCCCGAATGGCACTCTCGATGCAACGGAAGAGGAAATCCCGTTCGGTTCGAGAACCGTCCTCGGCCGACCATTCGACGTCGTCGGTGTAGCGACGGGCGCGGGTCACACTCTCGATCACCCGCCGATGGACCTCTTCGGGCTCCATCTGCAGTTTGTACTTCATGTGGAGCGGGCTGGTCGAGATGAAAGTGTGGATCCGCCGCCGTTCGGCCGGGGCCAGCGCTTCCGCGGCACGGTCGATGTCGGCGGCCGACGCCCGGGCGAGCCCGCACACCACGCTGTTCTTGACCTTCTTGGCGATCGCGTGGACGGCCTGGAAATCGCCCTCCGAAGCGATCGGGAAGCCGGCCTCGATGACGTCGACCCCCATGCCCTCGAGGACCTCGGCGACCTTGAGCTTCTCCTCCACGGTCATCGAGCAGCCGGGGGACTGCTCACCGTCCCGCAAGGTGGTGTCGAAGATCACCACGGGCTCGCCGCGCGCGGCCTCGCTCGCCTGCTCGGCCAACTCTCGGATCGGATTGGACATGTTCGGGATTTCCTCGGACGTGATCCACGTTGCGACCGGACGACACCCCTGAACGTCGGCCGGTCTCCCGGCCCGCCGCTCAGGGGCCCGTAAGTCGCAGTCCGAGTCGCACCGCCCCGAGAGGCACCGCGGACATCGTGGCGGCCCGGGCGGCCTCGTTTCGCCGCCGGTCGACCTCGGAGTCGATCACCGCCACCCGTCGCAACGCCTCGCTCCGCCACGAGCCGAGCACGAGCCCGGACGCCGAACCCGTGCCCTCGTCCCTTTGATCAAGATCGCCGATTCCACCCGGATTTGTAAAGAGCGCGACGATACCCGGCCGAGGCCGGCGTACGGCGGCTGCGGCTCGCCCGCCTTGCGCTGTCGGCCGTCAGAGAAAGCTCACCGGATCGACGTCGACCTCGAGGTCGACCCGTCCCGGCAGGCGCCGACCGGCGAGCCAGCCGCGCAAATAGCTCGGCAGGTCGATCGCCGGACCGGCCTGGACCAAGAGCCGTTCCCGCCAGCGGCCGCGCAAGAGCGCGAGCGGCGCCGGAGCCGGCCCCAGCACGCGCACCCCCTCGACGTTCGGTGCGGCTCTAGCGAGAGCCCGGGCGAGGCCCCGCACCTCCTCGGCATCGGCTCCGCTCACCACGACCGCCGCGAGCCGGCCGAAAGGTGGAAGACCGGCAGCCTCTCGCTCGGCGAGCTCGGCGCAAAGGAACGCCGCCCGGTCGCCGCTGGCCAACGCCGCCATGACCGGATGGTTCGGATCGTGCGTCTGGACGAGCACCCGGCCCGGTCGATCGGCGCGGCCTGCCCGCCCGGCCACCTGCTGGAGGAGTTGGAAGCTGCGCTCGGCGGCTCGCGGGTCGCCACCCCCTAAGCCGAGATCGGCATCGACCACGGCCACGAGGGTGAGCCTCGGGAAGTGGTGCCCCTTGGCCAGCATCTGGGTGCCCACGAGCAGGTCGAGCTCGCCCGCGAGGACAGCGCGGACCAGTTCGCCGGCCGCCCGGGCGCTGTCGACCGTGTCGCTCGTGACGACGGCGATCCGTGCCCCGGGCAAGATCGCGCGGGCCTCCTCGGCGATCCGCTCGACTCCCGGACCCGAGGCCACGAGGGTGCCGACCGCCCCGCAGGCGGGGCAATGCTCGGGCTCCGGCGCCGACCAGCCGCAATGGTGGCACAACAGGCGACGGCGCAAGCGGTGGGCGGTGAGCCATGCGGTACAGCTCGGGCAGCGCAAACGATGCCCGCAGGCGCGGCAGAGGGTGAGCGGGGCGAAGCCGCGGCGGTTGAGGAACAAAAGCGCCTGCTCGCCGGCCTCGAGCGTGGCGGCGAGCGCCGCGCGGACGGGCAAGGAGAGGAAGGCCCCCCGCGGCGGCCGCTCGCGCCGGAGGTCGACCAGCTCGATCGTGGGCATGGCGGCCCCACCCCAGCGGTCGGCGAGGACGAGGTGCGACCAGCCGGGGCGGGCCGGCGGCCCGCCGGGCACGGCACCGGCTGCGGTCGCCACCTCGAGCGAAGGCGTGGCGCTCACGAGCACGACCGGGCAGCCTTCGAGCCGGGCCCGTAGCAGAGCCAGCTCGCGGGCGTGATAGACCACGCCCTCGTCCTGCTTGAAGCTCGGGTCGTGCTCTTCGTCGACCACCAGGAGACCGAGCTCGGCGAGCGGCAGGAACAGGGCCGAGCGGGCGCCGACCACGACCGGGGCGCGACCCTCGGCGATCCGTCGCCAGCCCTTGCGCCGTTGCGTCGCGGTCAGGCCCGAGTGCCAGAGCTGCGGCTCGACCCCGAAACGCTGCACGAACCGCTCGAGCCACTGGGCGGTGAGCGCGATCTCCGGCAAGAGGACGAGCACCCGCTTGCCGCGGCGCAGCGCGGCGGCGATCGCTTCGAAATAGACCTCGGTCTTGCCGCTGCCCGGCACGCCTTCGAGCAGCACCACACCGCTGCCCTGCTCGACCCGGGCGATCAGGGCGCGCGCGGCAGCGGCCTGCTCGGCGGTCAGCCTCGGGCCGGGTCGGTCCGGGTCGGGACGCGGCTCCGCCGGGGGTGCGAGTACCACCGGCTCGAGAAGGCCCGCTTCCGCGAGCCGGGCGAGCGCGGGCCGGCTCGTCCGGGCGAGCCGGGCGAGCTCCGCCGCCGGCAAGGTCCCCACTTCGGCCAGCGCCGCCAAGACCCGCCGCTCGAGGGCGCTGCGGGGTGCTCGCGCACCGCCCGCCGCGCGATAGCCGAGCGGCAGGGGCTCGGGCTCGAGCGCCGTCGACACGCTCGAGACGAGCCTCAGCATCGAGCCGAGCCGCGTCAGGGTCTCGCTCGCCGCCGCCTCGAGGAAGCGACGCAGCGGTTCGGGCAGAGCCGGAGCCTCCAGCTTGCCGAGGACGGGCTTGAGGCGAGCCGGGGCGAGGCCGCCACCCGGGGGCCCGTCCCAAACCACGCCGACCGTCTCGCGCGAGCCGAGTGCCACCCGCACGAAGCTGCCGACGGGGATCGGGACTTCCGCTCGGTAGTCGAGCGGCCGATCGAGCGGCACCGGCAGCAGGATCGGCAAGACGGTGGCGGACATGACACTCCGAGGCGGCGTCGCGCGCGCCGCGGTTGACGGCGGCCGCGCCCTTATCATGCTCGCTCGGGATGGCGAAGAACGGGGCTCCCTTGTTCGCCCAGGCCACCGACGAGATCGCCCGGATGGCGCGCGCTTGGCTCGCCCGGCTGGCCGGCGAACGGCGTCTGGCCGACCGCACCGTCACGGGCTACGGCCGCGACCTCGACGGATTCCTGGCCTTTCTCGCGGGCCATCGCGGGGGCCCGGTCGGCAGCGCCGAGTTGGGCGAGCTCACGCCAGCGGATCTCCGGGCCTGGCTCGCCGAGCGGCAGTCGCGGGGCTACGCACGCAGTTCGACGGCCCGCGCCTTGGCGGCGCTGCGCAGCTTTCTCGGGTTCCTCGCGCGGACCCGCGGCATTCCCTGCCCGGCTGCCCGGGCCGTCCGTCTCGCGGTCGCGCGGCGAGCGCTGCCGCGCGCCTTGGCAGCACCCGAGGCCGCGGCGCTGACCGCTGCGGCCGCCGAGGCGGTCGGGTCGGAACCCTGGCTCGCCGCGCGCGACCGGGCGCTGCTCCTTCTGCTTTGGGGCTCGGGCCTGCGGATCGGCGAGGCACTCGGTCTGACGCGCGCCGCCCTCGGTCCCGATCCCGCGACGCTGCGCACGCTCGTGATCCGCGGCAAGGGCGGCCGCGAGCGGGTCGTTCCGGTACTCCCCGAGATAGCCGAAGCGCTCGCCGCCTACTGCGCCGCCTGCCCCTGGGGTCTTGCCCCCGGCCAGCCTTTGTTCCGCGGCGCACGCGGTGGCCCGCTCCAGCCGGCTGTGGTGCAGCGCCGAGTGCGCGCCTTGCGGGTGGCACTCGGCCTTCCCGAGACCGCCACCCCGCACGCCCTGCGGCACAGCTTCGCCTCGCATCTGCTCGCCGACGGCGCCGACCTTCGCGCCATCCAGGAGCTGCTCGGCCACCGCAGCCTGTCGACGACACAAATCTACACACGGGTGGAGGCCGAGCGTCTCGCGGCCCTGCACGCCGCGCACCATCCGCGCGGCTGAGCGGATCGACGCTGCTCTCGCGTCGAACGATTGCGCAGCGGCCCCTCCACTCATAAGAGCTTGCCCGGGCGGGATGGTGGCGGGCACGGGCCCGCTCGGATCGCGTGACGGCGTGCGCGCTCTCTTCCTGATCCTCGCAGCCTTCGCCGCGGCGGCCGTCGCGGGGCTGCTGCTCGGCCCGCGGCTGGTCGACGGCGAGTTCGCTCGGCAGCAGCTCGTCGCCCGACTCGAGGCTGCCACCGGGGAGCCGGTGCGAGTGCTCGGCCCCACCAACTTGAGCCTCTGGCCCGAGCCGCTTCTCTCGATCGACCGGCTGGTGGTCGGGGACGCCGCACGCGGCGGCTCGACCGGCACGGTCGAGCGGGTCGATCTGGTGCTCGGGCTCGGCGGGCTCCTCGGCCTCGGCAAGGGGCCGCGCGAGGTGCGACTGGTCCGGCCGCAGCTCCGCCTCTCGGCTCTGCCCGAGCTCTCCGGGCTCGCCCGCCTCCTCGAAGGGCTGGGCGGTGAAGCCCTGTCGATCGACGCCGTCTCGGTCGTGGCCGGTCTCATCCAGGTCCGCGATCCAGCCCTGCCGGCGCCCTTCGAGGTCGAGGCTCTCGACCTCGAGCTCGCCCGCGAGGCCGGCGGCGGGCCGCTGGTCCTCACGGGTGGCGGCCGGTTCCGCGGCCAACCCCTCGCCGTCGAGCTCGAACTGCGGCCGGCCTCGGCCGGGCCGCACGCCGTCCGGGCCCGAGTCACCCTCGGCTCGGGTCCCGCCGCCTCCCGACTCGCCTATCGGGGCGGGCTCGAACTCGGCCGATCCCCGCCGCGCCTCGACGGCGACCTCGAGCTCGCGGCCGACACCGAGCAGGTAGCGGCCCTGCTCGCGCAGCTCGGTGCGGCTCGGTTCGCGGAGCGGCTGCCGCGGATCGGCGCCTTCGCCGCGCGCGGCCGACTGCGCCTCGAGAAAGGCCGGCTCGCGAGCGACGGATTGCGGGTCGCCACGGTCGCGGGGGAGCTCGCGGTCCGGCTGGAGCTCGGCCTCGACGAGCCCCACCACCTCCGGCTCGAGCTCGAGGCCGCCCGACTCGAACTCCCGAGCGAATTCGACCCGGCGGCGATCGTGGCCGATCTCTGGTCGGGCCCGCCGGAACATCTCGCGGGCAGCGTCGTCGCCCGGATCGGCGCGCTGGCCCGAGCCGGTGAGGAGCTCCGGCTGGTCCGCCTCGATGCTCGTCTGCCGGGGAACGGCGAGCTCGTCCTGGACAACCTCGGCGTAGAGTTGCCCGGCACCGGCGACCTCGAGCTCACGGGCCGGCTCGGACGAGATCCCGCGGGACCGAGCTTCCGGGGGCGTCTTACGGCGCGGGTCGAGGACCCGCGCCCGCTTCTCCTTTGGCTCGGGCGAGGATCCGCCCTGCCCGTCGAGCGGCTCGGAGCGGTGGCGATCACGGGGGAGGTCGCGGCCACCCCCGAGGGCGCGAGCCTCGTCGGGGGCGAGCTCCGGCTCGCCGGCACCCGGGCCCAGGGCACCTTCGCCTTCCTGGTCGGGCCGCCACTCCGGCTGCGGCTGGTGGGCGGCGTCGATCGTCTCGTGCTGGATCCCTGGCTGGACGGGGCGGTCGGCGCTGCCGCGCGCGCTTGGCTCGCTGGGGGCCCGCCCCACGAGTTCGAAACCGAAGTCGATCTGGCCGTCGACCGGCTCGCCTGGCGCGGGCTGCGTGCCGAGCGGGTCCGCCTGCGCGGCGAACTCGCCGACGGTAGGCTCCGGATCGACGAGCTCGCGAGCCCGGCGCTCGGCGGCGGTGCTGTGCGGCTCTCCGGGAGCCTCGGTCCGGCGGGTAGCGCCGATCTCACGCTCGAGCTCGAGGCCGATCAGCCCGCCCGGCTCGCCCGTGCCCTCGAGCTCGATCCGACGCTGCCGGCCCTGCTCGCGGGGCCGCTTTCCGCCCGCGCCCGTTTTCGCGAAGACGAGGTCGGCCGTCGCCTCGAAGCCGAGATCACCTCCGCCGAGGGCGGCTTGCGGGCCGAACTCGCCTTCCTCCGCGCGACGCTCGACCTCGAGCGCTGGCGGCTCTCGGCCGAGCTCGTCGACACCGCCGCGCTCGCCGCGCGGTTCGCCGGGCGCGGCGCGCTGGCCCCCGGGCTCGCGGGCCGCCTATGGAGCGAGGTCGAGGGCCGGCGCGAGATCGACGGTTGGCGGATCGAGGGGCGGGCCGATGCAGCGCGGCTGGCGCTCACCGGCAGCCTCGAACTCACCCGGCCGCAGGGTGTGCCGCTGCTGCGTGGCCGCCTCGGCCTCGAGCGGGTCGACACGGCGAGCTTGGCCGATCTGTACCGCCTCCTCGAAGTGCCGCTCGGCTTACCCGGCGGTCCCCTGCGCGCCTGGCCCGGGGCCTGGCCGCGACGGCCGTTCGGGCCACCGCGCCTTCCCCCGGCCGATCTCGACCTCGCGCTCGAGCTGGGGTTCGAGCGGGAGGACGGCACACCGCTCGGCCGAGGCGGCGCGACGCTCGCCTTCGCCGGGCGGGCCCTTGCGCTGGATGCGGTCGACCTGCCGCTCGCCGGCGGCCGCCTCACCGGCCGGCTGCTCGCCGAGCTCGGGAACGAAGCGGGTCGCCTCGAGGCCGAGCTCGCCCTCGCGAACGGCTCCCTCGGCGCGCTCGCCGAGGCCATCGGCATCGGCGAGCCGGCGGGCGGGATCCTCGATCTCGAGCTCGCGGTCGCGAGCGAGGGACGCTCGCTCGCCGAGCTGGTCGGGAACGCGAGCGGGCGCGGCGCGCTCACCTTGCGCGGGCTCACGCTACCCGAGCCGGCCCTCGCGGAAACGAAGGGCAACCTCTCGCTGCGCGGACCGCTCGTGGTCGAACGCGGCGTGGCCCGCGGCCAGGGCCTCGCTGTCGAGGCGGAACCGGCGCCCGGCCGAGCTCGGCTCACCTTCGATCCGGCCGCCTGGATCCTCGACCTCGAGCTCGAGCTGCCGAGCGGCCGGCTGCGTTTCCTGGGTCCACCCGAGCGGCTGCGTCGGTACGCCGAAGGGAGTTCGGGGCGCCCTTAATCCGAGGGGCCGAGCATCGTCTCCGGACGAACCAGCGTCTCGAACTCTTCCGCCGTCACGAGTTCGAGGGCCAGGGCCGCCTCCTTGAGGGTGATGCCCTCGGCATGCGCCTTCTTGGCGACCTTCGCTGCCGCGTCGTAGCCGATCTTGGGCGCGAGGGTCGTCACCAGCATGAGGCTCCGCTCGACGAGCTCGCGGATGCGCTCGCGATTGGCTTCGATGCCCGCCACGCAATTGTCGGTGAAGCTCCGTGCCGCGTCGGCCAAGAGACGGATCGACTGGAGGACGTTGTGGGCGATCACCGGCTTGAAAACGTTGAGCTCCAGATGCCCGTTGGCGCCGCCGATCGTTACCGCGACGTGGTTGCCCATGACTTGGCAGCAGACCATGGTCAGGGCCTCGCACTGGGTGGGATTGACCTTGCCCGGCATGATCGAGGAACCGGGCTCGTTCTCCGGCAGCCGCAGCTCGCCGAGGCCCGAGCGCGGCCCCGAGCCCAAGAGCCGGATGTCGTTGGCGATCTTCATGAGGCTCACGGCCACGGTGTTGAGTGCGCCCGAGAGCTCGACCAATGCGTCGTGCGCGGCCAGGGCTTCGAACTTGTTGGGTGCCGTGACGAAAGGGAGGCCGGTGATCCGTGCGATCTCGGCCGCGACCGCCTCGGCGAAGCCCTTCTTGGCGTTGAGCCCGGTACCGACCGCGGTGCCACCTTGGGCGAGCTCGAGGACACGGGGCAGAGCGGCTCGCACCCGGTCGATGCCCATCGCCACCTGATGCGCGTAGCCCGAGAACTCCTGACCGAGGGTCAGGGGTGTGGCGTCCTGCAAATGCGTCCGGCCGATCTTGACGATGTCGGCGAACGCCTTGGCCTTGCCGGCGAGCGCTCCGTGGAGATGGTTGAGGGCCGGCAAGAGCAGGTGGTGTACCTCTTGCGCCGCCGCCACGTGCATCGCGGTCGGGAAAGTGTCGTTGGAGGACTGGCCTCGGTTGACGTGGTCGTTGGGGTGGACCGGGCTCTTGCCGCCGCGCCCCGCGCCCAAGAGCTCGTTCGCCCGGCCGGCGATCACCTCGTTGGCGTTCATGTTGGTCTGGGTCCCCGAGCCGGTCTGCCAGACGACCAACGGGAACTCGGCGTCGAGTTTGCCCTCGACCACCTCCTCGGCGGCCTTCGCGATCGCCTCGCCGAGCCGCGGCTCGAGGGCGCCGAGGCGGACATTGACCCGCGCGGCGGCGAGCTTGACCACGCCCAGGGCGCGGACGAGCGGAACGGGCATTCGCTCGCCACCGATCCTGAAGTTCAAAAGCGAGCGCTGGGTCTGGGCTCCCCAATAGCGCTCGGCCGGGACCTCGATCGGCCCGAAGCTGTCGGTCTCGATCCGAACCTGGCGCTGCTCCTCCATCGCCGTCCCTCCGCGCTCGACCGGCCCCGCGCCTAGCGCAGGCCCGAGCCCCTGTCGACGCGGCAGGACGTGCCCGGGGCGGACGATGAGGCCGGGTTATTTCTTCCGGAAACGATCGAGCGCGACGATCTCGGCGCCGCCCTTGGGCGGCTCGCCACCGCCCTCGGTCTCGACGCGAGCCGCCGGCTTCTTCTCCGCAGCCGGACCCGGGAGCGGGACGATGTCGGGCTCGAGCGTGAACTGCAGGCCGAACTCGGCGCCGGGGTCGGCGAACACTTTGATCGCCTGGAACGGGATCCGCAGCCGCTGCGGCACGTCGTTGAAGCTCAACGTGACCGACAGGCCGTTGTCGTCGACCTCGAGATCCCAGAATTGGTGCTGCAGCACCACCGTCATCTCGGTCGGGTAGCGCTCGCGCAGGTAGTCCGGGAGCTCCACCCCGGGATCGGACGTTCGGAAGGTGATGTAGAAATGATGCGGTGGCGGCAAGCCGTCGACCGCCAGCCGCCGCAGCACGTCGCGCACGACGGTCCTGAGCGCCTGCTCGACCATGCGCCCGTAATCGATCGCCCCTCGCGCCATGCCCCGTTCGGCCGCTCCGCACCGGCGATGGAGGTGGGGGGCTTCTGTTGCCCGGCGCCCCCCGGGCCGCGCTTACCTAACCGAAATCAGGCAGCGAGCGCCAGACGATTGTCGTTGGCACTTGTGGTTTCGGCCCGATAACGGCGGTACCATGCCGGGCGAAAGCTGCCCCTTTACTACGCGCGTCGATCCTAAGTCGCCCCCGGGCGGCCGGGCTCCCGTCCGGAAGCCCGGCTCAAATTGGTGGAGGCGCCGGGCTCTGCCCCCGGGTCCGCTACGCCTATTCCGGGCAGTGTTCATCGCCATCTCCGGCTCGCGCCGGCGCCCTCAATATAGGCACCCGCCATCGAACTGCAACGGTCGGCGGCTCGGCCGACGCTTCGGACCCTCGACAGCCCGATCGCGGCGCCCCATGAAGCGCCCGTCCGGAACGGAGGTGCGGCATGCGGCTCGAGGCCGACAAGCTCGCCGAGATCGAGGCGGCGCGCGCCGAGGTGAACCCGACCCGGCGACCGACGGTGGCGGCGCTCGAGGAGATCCTGGGTCGGCCGCTGCCGGTGCTCGACCACGGCTTCGTGCGGGTGATCGACTACATGGGCGACGACGCCGCGGTGGTGCAAGCGGCGCGCGTCTCCTACGGCAAGGGGACCAAGCAGGTCAGCGGCGATCGGGCGCTCATCCGCTACCTGATGCGGCGTCGGCACACGAGCCCCTTCGAGATGTGCGAGATCAAGCTGCACGTGAAGCTGCCGATCTTCGTGGCGCGACAGTGGATCCGCCACCGCACCGCGAGCGTCAACGAGTACTCCGCACGCTACTCGGTGCTCGACCGCGAGTTCTATTTGCCCGATCGCGAGCTGCTGCAGCTCGTCCGCCTCGAGCGGGGCGGCGAGACCGTGCGCCAGGAGCGGCTGTTCGACGCCCCCGCACCCGAAGCCCGCGCCACCGCCCCGCAATCGACGACCAATCGCCAGGGCCGCGAGGGCAAGCTCGAGGCCGAGGTCGCAGCCGACGTCGTGCGACGGATGAAGCGGGCCGCCGAGACGGACTTCACCCTCTACGAGAAGCTCCTCGGCGCCGACGACGGAATCGACGGCTTCGGCATCGCCCGCGAGCTCGCGCGGACGGTGCTACCGCTTTCGACCTACACCCAGTGGTACTGGAAGGTCGATCTGCACAACCTCTTGCATTTCCTGCGGCTACGGGCCGATCCGCACGCCCAATACGAGATCCGCGCCTACGCCGAGGTCCTGCTCGACATCGTGCGCCGCTGGGTGCCGCTCGTCCACGAGGCCTTCGAGGATTATCGCCTGCGCGCGGTCGAGCTCTCGGCTGCGGCGCGCGAGGCGGTCCGCCGTGCGCTGCGCGGCGAGCGGGTCGATCCGGACGCCCTCGGGCTCGGCCGGCGCGAATGGGACGAGCTCGTCGCGGCACTGCCGGAGCTCGCCGGCGCTGCGCGTGGCCGTTAGGCCTTACGGGTCGTGCCGGTGCAGAGTGCGAGGATCACCGCGAACGCCACGAGGGTCAGCGGCAGCGCGAGCAGCACCAGCCGGGAGAAGCCCAAGGTCAGCGCCACGACCACGCCGAGCAGCACGATCCCGAGCAGCACCCAGCCTTCGATCCCGAGCCCCTCGCTTTCCTGCACGACCCACCTCCTCGCCAACCCGAAGCAGCTATAGCAGCGCTCGCCCGTCGACAGCCATGGCGCGGCTGGTCGCACGGCCGTGGCTCTTCCGGGCTCGTTGTCCGGGGTGTAGGAAACCGACAACAGCACCGCCGCTTTCCCGCACCGTGAAGGGCCGCCGCGACCGTCGAGCGTTCCCTTGGGCTGGCGATGTCGGTATCTGCAGAGCTCACGGGAGCAGAGCAGAGGGAGCAAGTCGCATGCTCAGGTCGTTTCGTATCGCCGCCGCGGTGAGCGGCTTGGCGCTTCTCGTCGGCTGCGGCGATCGTCCGCCCGGCCACACCGACATCTTCGGTCGCCTCATGGAGGCGGGCCCGGCGGCCGAGACGATGAAGCGGGCGCGTGCGACGAGCCCAGGCGCCGATCCTTACCGCGCGGCTTATTACAAGTACTCGATGGAGCACGCGGAATACGAATTCAACCGCATGGAGCATTACCGGAGCGCCGTCTACCACGCGAACAACGCGATGGCGGCTGCCGGTGGTGCCGCTCCCGAGCCGGCTCCGATCGCCTCCCGGAAGCTCCCCGCCGACAAGGTCGACGAACTCACCAGCGCCCGCAATCGGCTGGTCGCCGCGCTCAACGCCGGCGGCGCCACCCGCAACCCGGACGCGGCCGGTAAGGCGGTCGCTCGGTTCAATTGCTGGATGGAGCAGCAGGAGGAAAACTTCCAGCCGCGCGACATCGCATACTGCAAGAACCAGTTCCTGGAGGCGCTCGCCCTGATCGAACCCGCCGCCGCAGCAGCGCCGGAGACGATCACGATCGCCGCGGACGTGCTGTTCGATTTCGACAAGGCGGTGATCAAGCCGGCCTTCTTCCCGGCGCTCGACAAAGTGGCCGACATGTTGGTCAAGAACACCGCGATGCGGGTCGAGATCGCCGGCCACACCGATACGGCCGGCCCGGCTTCGTACAATCAGCGTCTGTCGGAGCGACGCGCCGAAGCTGTCGCCGCCTATCTCGAGCGCAAGGGGGTGTCGCGCGATCGGATGACGGTGCGCGGCTACGGCGAGACCCGCCTCGCGGTGCCGACCCCGGACAACACGCGCGAGCCGCGGAACCGGCGCGTCGAGATCCGCCAGCGCTGAGCCCGAGTCCTTCGTCGCCTCTCCCGCGGGCGCGGTCGGGCAACCGACCGTGCCTTGCTGTTTTCGTTCGCCGATCAGCCGGCGAGGCCGACGAGCCTTGCGAGAAAGCCAGCGAGCCACAAGCCGATCGCGACCTGGAAGGCGCGGCGGGCGTAGCGTCGGAAGCAGCGCTCCAGCGCGGCACCGACGAGCCGCTGGGCGTCCGCGGGCGCGAGCCGGGGCCGGGGTTCGAGCAATAGCCAGGCCTCGGTGCGCTGGTAGGGGCGGGTCGGCGCCAGCCGGGCTTTGAGCTCGAGTATGGCGGCCATCAGGAGCGCCGAGCCAGCCCCCACCGATAGGGCCACGACCGGATAGCGGCAAGACCGAGACAGGCGCAACCGACCGCGAAGGTACCGAAGCCCACGCCGCGCAGCACCGAAACCTCCGCCGCCCGCTCGATCGGATCGTGCCGATCGCCGCCCACGGCGCGTGCTCCTCGATCGATCAAAAAGGCGAATCGATGGTCGGCGCGAGGCCGAGCGAGCGACAGAGGATCCACCAAGCGATCCGGGCGGCGATCAGCCACCAAACCGCGACGAGCGGCAACAGGGCCTCGACCATGAAGGAGGGCGTGACCACCCGGACGAGATCGATGACCGGATCGGTCACCCGTCGGAAGAAACGCCAGATGTAGAAATCCCAGTCCGCCGGCACGAACAGGCCGAGCACGAACCGGCCGAGCATCGTCCACATGAGGGCGGCGAGGAGGAAGTTGCCGATCCCGAAGATCGGGTCGCGAAAGAAGTAATAAGCCAGGGCTTCGATCAGTGCGTCCACCGCCGGCCTCCCCTCTAAGACGCGGGCGGGGCCCGAAAGCCCCGCCCCTCGATTCGCAAACTTCTCCGCGGATTTTTACTCCGTCTTCTTCGCCTCGGCCATTATGGCTCCACCTTTCGGGATCCGCACCTGATCGACGAACTCTTGAATTTCGCGCGACGGTGCGGGGGTCAGCAGGCTCACCACGATCGTCACCACGAACGCCACCGGGATGCCGATGATGCCCGACGCGATGTTCGACAGGCCGCGCTCGGTTAGGAAGGTGCCTTTGAACCAGAGCGGCACCCCGTAATACTCCGTGCCGAACATGTAGTACACGCAGATGGCGAAGCCCGCGATCATCCCGGCGATGGCCCCGGCGGCGGTGCACCGCTTCCAGAACACACCGAGCACGAGGGCCGGGAAGAAGCCCGACGCGGCCACCGAGAAGGCCCACGAAACGAAGATCAAGATCCCCTGCGGCAGGGTGATCGCCGTGTAGGCGCCCAGCAGTGCCACGATGATCAGCAAGATCCGGGCCACTACCAGTCGCCGCGTGGTCGAAGCGTTCGGATCGAGCATCTTGTAGTAGATGTCGTGGCTCAGCGCGTTGGCCATGGCGAGCAGCAGTCCGTCCGCGGTCGAGAGCGCGGCGGCCAAGCCGCCGGCAGCCACCAAGCCGGCGATGACATAGGGCAGCCCGGCGATTTCCGGAGTGGCGATCACGACCGTGTCGGGCAAGATCGAGAAATGCCGGAAGGTCAACTGGGTGACGGGCGCGAGATTGCCGGCCGCATCTTTGACCGCCTGGCAAGCAGCGAACACCGCTTCCGGGCTCGCAGCGTTGGCGCCGCAGATCTTTACCAGACCGATCTTGCCATAGGTGAACACCCACGATGGCAAGGCGGCGACCGCCTGGAGCGTCGACAAATCGGCACCCAGCACTTTGGTGAACACTTCGTATTTGGCGAACACGGCGTAAGCCGGGGCCGTGAAGTAGAGGATGAAAATGAACAACAGCGACCACCCGACCGATTTGCGAGCCTCACGGACGCTCGGGGTCGTGAAGAATCGCATGATGACGTGCGGGAGCGAGGCGGTGCCGACCATGAGGCAGAAGATGAGGCCGAAGAAATTGAGTGGATCGCGGAACCAGAACGGCGTGGTGTGGCCTTTCGCCTCGCCGACGAACGGGGCGATGTAGGC
>Ga0308391_1000220_pt1 | contig 25065 bp, 17 predicted proteins | sample Hotspr20Samplet1_FD_202363 | JGI IMG/M metagenome (GOLD analysis project Ga0308391, IMG submission 202363) | Hot spring phototrophic mat microbial communities from Octopus Spring, Yellowstone National Park, Wyoming, United States - 20050623_t1 ... | reverse complement strand
GCGCGCCAGCCGTCGGTACCAAAGCGAATCGGACTCACGATACAAAAGTAAGGTGGGGTTAGCAGAGATACGTCCGCCTCATGAACCTTCTCTCCCGCTAATCCACTTTTCCCGACAGCCCTGGGGAAACAGGCCCCGCTATTCACCAAAATTTTCCCATACTCGTAGTATGTGCGACTTTGTGCACCTGCATGTGCATACCGAATACAGCTTACTAGATGGAGCCTCTCGGATACCTGAGCTCATGGCTCGTGCCAAGAGCTTAGGCATGCGCGCCATCGCCCTCTCAGACCACGGCAACCTCTTCGCTGTCCCATCCTTCTACCAAGCCGCCCAAGAAGCAGAACTCCAACCTATCATCGGATGTGAGTTTTACTTCGCTGATCACTGGGAGTTCGTCAAAGATAAAACCCTCTATCATTTCCTCCTCCTGACTAAAAACGAGACCGGCTGGAAAAACCTCATGCGACTCTCCTCAATCAGTTACTTGGAGGGCTTTTACTACAAGCCGCGTATTCACTGGGGGCTTTTAGAGCAGTATCGGGAAGGGCTTATCGCTACGACGGGATGCTTAGCCAGCCTTATCAACCAAAAACTCCTCATAGGGCGAGAAGAGGAAGCCCTCAAGGACTTTTTACGCCTAAGGGACCTTTTTGGGGAGGACTTTTATGTGGAGCTTCAGGATCATGGCCTTCGGGACCAGCGGCGCGTAGCCCCTAAGCTCCTAGAGTGGGCCAAACGTTACGGCGTCAAAATGATTGCCACCAACGATGTGCACTACACCTGCTTAGAGGATGCGGAACTTCATGATGTGCTTTTAGCCATTCAGACGGCGAGCAACTACGATGACCCCCAAAGGTTTCGCTTTACAGACGATGAAGGCCAGCTCAATCGCCACTTTTACCTCAAAAGCCCCGAAGAGATGTTAGCCATGCCCCTTTTCCATGAAAATCCCGACAGTCTCAAAAATACCCTGGAAGTCGCCGAAAAAGCAGAACTCAAGCTCAATTTTAGCCAGAGCTTGGTATTGCCTCGTTATCCTTTGCCGCCGTTGTTTGAGAGTATGGGGGCGTATTTGCGGTATCTTTCGTACGAGGGGGCGAAAAAGCGGTATGGAGAGCCGCTTCCGGAGGAGGTGGTCAAGCGCTTAGAGCATGAGCTGGCGGTGATTGAGCAGATGGGATTTGAGGGGTATTTTTTGATAGTGCAGGATTTTGTGGGGCAGGCGCGGCGGCGAGGGGTGTGGGTGGGGCCGGGGCGAGGCTCGGCGGCGGGTAGTCTCGTGGCTTACTGCCTCGGCATCACCAGCGTAGACCCTCTGGCCTATCAGCTTCTCTTTGAGCGCTTCCTCAACCCCGAACGTATATCCCCTCCGGACATTGATATTGACTTTGACGACGAGGGCCGCAGCGAAGTGATTGCCTATGTACAGGAAAAGTACGGCACCGATAATGTAGCGCAGATTGTAACCTATGGAACTATGGGCATTAAGACGGCTATTCGCGATGTGGGCCGAGCCCTCAATATCCCCCTCTCCGATATCAATAAACTCACCAGCTACATCCCAGAAAAGCCTAATATCACTTTGGAGGACGCCCTCAATCCTGCCGAAAACCCCAAAGCGGGTTTCTTAGAGCAAATCTACAAAGATGAGAGCCATCCGCTTCATAAGGTTCTTCATTGGGCGCATCGGTTGGAGGGGATTACGCGGCATACGGGGATTCATGCGGCGGGGGTGATCATTGCGCCGGAGCCCCTTTGCAACTATGTGCCTTTGGCTATAGCGACGCGGGATGAAACCCAGCGCCAGGTCATCACCCAATGGGACGGCCCCGACTGCGAAAAAGTAGGCCTACTCAAAATGGACTTCCTCGGCCTAAAAACCCTCTCCATCCTCAAAACCGCCGTCCAGCTCGTACAAAAACTCACTAAAAGTCCTGAACCCCTGGATTTGGAAAAAATACCCTTGGACGACCCAGAAACCTGGCGTCTCTTTCAAGAGGGCCGCACAGTGGCTATATTTCAGTTTGAGTCGGAGGGCATGCAAAAGTACCTTCGTATGCTGAAACCTACCTGTATTGAGGACCTCATTGCTATGAATGCTTTGTATCGGCCCGGCCCCATGGAACGCATCCCCTCCTTTGTGCGGCGAAAGCATGGGGAAGAGCCTATTACCTATCTGCATCCGAGTTTAGAGCCGATTTTGAGTAATACTTACGGGATTATGGTCTATCAGGAGCAGATTATGCAGATTGCGCAGGTTTTAGCGGGGTATTCTTTGGCGGAGGCGGACCTTCTGCGGCGAGCCATGGGGAAAAAGAAGCGGGAGATCATGGAGGAGCAGCGGGCGGTTTTTGTGGAGCGAGCGGTGGCCCGAGGCGTAGAACGAAGTATGGCCGAAGAGGTTTTTGACCTCATGGCTAAGTTTGCGGAGTACGGCTTCAATAAATCCCATGCGGCGGCTTACAGCTTATTAGCCTATCGGGCAGCTTACCTCAAGGCGCATTATCCTGCAGCTTACATGGCAGCGGTCTTGACCCATCACGCGGATAACTTTGATAAGGTAGGGTTTTTTCTACAAGAGGCGCGTAATCTGGGTATTCATGTAGCGCCGCCGTGCGTCAATGAGAGCGAGCTGACTTTTTCGGTGCCGGATGAAAAGCATATTCGGTTTGGGCTGGGGGGCATTAAGCATTTGGGGGAAAAGCTGGCTGAGCAGATAGTTCGGGAGCGGCAGCAAGGCGGGCCCTATCGGGACATCTATGACTTTGTCAAGCGACTATACCCGTACGGACTAAATAAGAAAGCGCTGGAAAGTTTAGCTTGTGCGGGGGCGCTGGATAGCCTTCTTCGGAGGGGGCGGGAAGACCGCGGGCTACTCTTGGAAGAGAGCAATCGCCAGCTCCTTGTAGATTATGCCCAAAAGCAGGCCCAAGGACAAAATGGCGGGGTAGACCTATTTAGCTTTGCTCTGGGGAAGGCGCCGGCCGCAGCACCCCCTCCCGCACTCCAACGCCCTGCTCGTCTCCTAAGCGGCTTGGACCTTTTGCGGCTGGAGCGCGAGTACATCGGATTTTACCTTTCAGAACATCCCCTGCATCAGTACCAGCCTCTCATAGAGGCTTGTAATCTGGAGACCCGCGCCAGCCGCCTCCTTCAAGAAAGCGAGGGCGAAGTTCGGCCTACGCGTATTCGCTGCGCCGCCATGCTGGTAGATATTGATGAGCGCAAAAACCGCCAGCAGCGCCTCTATGCTCGCCTGACCTTTGAGGACTTAGCGGATTCGTTTGAGCTGATGCTCTTTGCGGAGGAATGGGAGGCCCAGGCAGCCCAGCTCAAAGCCCAAATATTTCAGCCCGTGTATTTGATTTTGGAGAGTTTTACTCGTTTGGACGGGCAGACGGATTGGCGGATTCGGGAGGTAGGGCCTCTATGGGAAGCTCCACCTCCACCGCAACGGTATCTCCTCATCTCAGTGCCAGCCGAAGAGATTCGGTCGGAGATGCTCCCGGAGTGGGAAAGGATTCTTCAGAAGTATGCCGGGCGATTTCCCGTTCGGGTAAAGGTGCAAAGCGAAATCCTTGGACAAGAAGCCGTCCTCATAGAAACGCCCTACCAGCTACGTTATAGCCCCGAACTGTGCTCCGACTTGGAAGCTTTGGGGGCTCATCTGGAGATTCAAGAGGGCGTTACATGAGTCTATCAGCTATTCTTGCTGTATTTTTGTGGGTATGATTCAGGGGCAAAGAAATTGGTCTTTTGTCGCTGGTAAGCCCAATACTCGCTGGTAGTATGAAGGATAGATTTTCTGGGCAGTTACCTCTTCCTTTGGGATGGGGGGATGGGCAGGAGGAGGATTGGGATTTTGCGGATGCGGATACCAAGACGCATACGCACGGCTACCATGTTTATCCGGCGATGATGATTCCCCAGGTAGCTCGGCGGCTCATCCGAAGCTATGGAGGGGGGGCTCAGCTTTTGTTAGATCCCTTTTGCGGTTCGGGCACCTCTCTGGTGGAAGCGCGGCTGGCGGGTTTAGATGCCGTAGGTATTGACCTCAATCCCTTTGCGGTGCTATTGGCCCGTGCTAAAACTACGGACTACGACTTGTCCACTCTCCTGAGGCAGGCCCGTCAGCTGCGCCAGTTTGTAAGTGACTTAGTGAGGCGGGGGGTAGAGGTGCCTTCCCCTTCGTTCTACAATATGGACTACTGGTTCAAACCGGAGGTGCAGCGGGATTTAGCGCTTCTTCGGTATGGGATAGAGAGGGTGATAGAGCCTGAGGAGCGGGACTTTTTTTGGGTGGCATTTGCTGCGGCGGTGCGAGAGGGGTCCAATACCCGACGGGGCGAATATAAACTGCATCGCATGCCCGAGCCCGCCCTTCACACGCATAAGCCCCAAGTCTTTGCTACTTTTTGGGAGCGGATTGAACGTAATCTGCGTGGATTACAAGAGTTCCTTCGGGAGCGAAAACCCCACACCCGCGCCGAAGTGCATGAACGCGATGTGCGAGCCGGCATCCCCCTCCCAGCTAATAGTGTGGATATCGTAGTAACTTCCCCTCCCTATGGAGACTCCCAAACCACCGTGGCCTATGGGCAGTTTTCCCGTTTAGTCTTGCAATGGTTGGGCTATGAGGATAGGATAGCCAAGTCCGTGGATAAACGAGCGCTGGGAGGTAAGCTCACCCGTACAAGTATATCCTACCCTGCTCCAAGCTTGGAGAGGGCATTGGAGGTAATTAGTCGCATCAGTCCAAAGAGGGCCCTCCAAGTCAAACAGTTTTATGAGGATTTTGCGGATGCTTTTTCAGAGATTACCCGAGTCGTGAAGCCAGGGGCTTATGGCTGTTTCGTAGTGGGTAATCGCACCGTGAAAGGGGTTCAGCTTCCCACAGATGCTATCCTAATAGAGATTGCCGCTCATTTGGGATGGACGCAGCTTACAACTCATCATCGCAAAATACCCAACAAGCGCATGCCGCTCCTCAATAGTCCTTCTAATAGGCCAGGCGATATTTCTCCAACCATGACAGAAGAGCATATCGTAGTGCTCCAAAAACAAGGAAAAGAGGAGAAGACCTACGCAAGGAGATATTTGGAAACGAAGGCTTTGCGAACTGGCTGCGGAGGGAGAGACTTTCACCTAAGACGTTAGCCCAAAAAGCCCAGCAACGTACCCAAGCAAAGTTGGGCGCGCTTAACTGCGAAAAAGTGAATGACTTTTTGTGCAGCCTCGTGGATGATGAATATGAGATATACTTAGAGGTAGAACGCGAACTGATAGAAACTGCCATAGAGAGTTTCCTCAAAGCAGGGGAAGAGGAGCGCCGCAAATATCCCAACCTGAATAGGCTTATTCTGCAGGTTCAGACGCAGATAATCAGAAGCTCTGATCCCATAGAGACACTAATAGAGATTTCCAAGCCCTTAGCCCACTTCTATAAGCTACTTATGGAATCTTTCGCTCAAAGTAGAAAGACTCGTGCAGGTGGCAGTGCCCAGTATCATATTGAGTTTATCTTAGACGAACTGGGCTATAAAGGCCTTTATGAGCGTCAGCGCATTCTAAATGGCATGGTGGATTTTTTATTTCCCAGCTTTGAGATGTGGCAAAAAGACCGGCGACGATGTACGGTCTTGTCTGTCAAGCGCACTTTGCGCGAGCGATACAAGCAGGTATTTGAGGAACTATCGGCTATCCGCGGGCTTGTACTCTACCTCCTGAGCACCCAAACCGAATCCGAAGCTCAAAAGGACATCACTCAGGAGAAGGTACAACGCCTCAATGAACAGAATGTCTATCTCATTGTGCGGGATGAGATTAAGCAGGGGCGGTTTTCCCAAGAGGCCAATGTACTTGGCTTTACGGATTTTTTCTGCAAAGAGCTACCCCGGCTAAAAGAAAGATGGAAATAAAAGGCCATACTAGATGTTGGGGGGATTGGGGGGCCTGCCGTTACCTTTTAGTCAAAGTTTTGGAGTGCTACCTTCTCATGGGATGGGGGGTGGCGCGGCCCCATCAACTATTCTTGCCGTATTTTTGTTTTCATAGCCAATATGCAGAGTGCTGCCGCTAAACCGGTTGTGGTTACGGATCAGACCTTTCGGCAGGAAGTATTAGAAAGCCAGGTTCCTGTGCTGGTAGATTTTTGGGCGCCATGGTGTGGGCCTTGTCGCATGATTGCACCAATTCTGGATGAACTGGCCGCTCAGTACAACGGCAAACTCAAAGTCGCCAAAATGAATGTTGATGAAAACAGCCTTATCCCTACTTCTTATTTCATTCAGGCTATTCCGACGCTTATGGTTTTCAAGGGGGGGCAGGTGGTAGATAAGATCGTTGGGGCGCTTCCTAAACCGGCTTTGGAAAAGCGGTTGGAACCCTTTCTCAAGTAGGGCATGGAGGTAGTCTTAGACTTTGAGAAGCCGCTCATAGAGTTAGAGAATCGGATAGCCGAGACTCGGCGTTTAGCAGAGCAGTCGGGCATAGACATTTCGGACACAATTCGGCAGTTAGAGGAGCGGCTGGAAAAGCTCCGACAGGATATTTATAAGAATCTCACGCCTTGGCAGCGGGTTCAGCTGGCTCGGCATCCGGCTCGACCTTATACGTTGGATTATATTCAGGCGATTTGTGAAGACTTTATAGAGCTACATGGGGATCGGAAGGCGGGGGACGATAAAGCCATGGTGGGGGGTATAGGGCTGATTGGGCCGCATAAGGTGTTCTGGATTGGTCAGCAGAAGGGCCGAGACACGAAAAGCCGCCAGTATCGGAATTTTGGCATGGCCAATCCCGAGGGCTATCGCAAGGCCTTGCGGCTCATGAAGCTGGCGGAGAAGCTACGTAAGCCCGTGATTACTTTCATTGACACGCCGGGGGCCCATCCGGGTATGCATGCGGAGGAGTTTGGACAGGCGGAGTCCATAGCTCGCAACCTCTACGAAATGGCCCAGTTGCGGGTCCCGATCTTAGTTTTCATTATTGGGGAGGGGGCTTCGGGTGGAGCCTTGGGGATTGGCGTGGGGGATAAGATCTACATGCTGGAAAACACTTGGTATTCCGTCATTTCGCCGGAGAGCTGTGCGGCTATTTTGTGGCGTTCCTGGGAGTATAAAGAGCAGGCGGCGACGGCACTTCACCTCTCTGCCCGAGACAACCTCGCGATTGGTACCATAGACGAGGTACTTCCCGAACCTCTCGGCGGAGCGCACAAAGACCCTAAGGCTGTCTTCCAAATCGTGCGGCAAAAGATTTTACAGGACCTGCCGCCCCTTTTGGCTCTTTCTCCCGAAGAATTAGTCCGCCGCCGCTTAGAGAAATACAGCCAAATGGGCAAATGGATTGAAAAACCCCTTAGCTCGTCATGAGTCGTTATACTCCTCTTACCATAAAGGCCCTTCGGCCAGAGACGCCGGATACTTATACTCTGGTTTTAGAGAAGCCAGCCTCGGGCTTTTCTTATCTGCCGGGACAATATCTCACGATTCGGCCTACCATCCAGGGGCAAAGGGTCCCTCGGGCCTACTCGCTATCCAGTAGCCCCTACTTAGATCCGGATTTGGAGATTACCATCAAGCGGCTACCTGGGGGGCTGGTTTCCAACTATATCTGGCAGAATCTCAAAGCGGGGGATACCATAGAAGTTTTCCCGCCGCTGGGGAATTTCACTGTCCAGCCCAGTCCGGGGCGAAGTGTGCAATACTTTTTCATTGCGGCGGGGAGTGGCATTACGCCCATCATGAGCATGATACGGTCTATTCTGTTTGCTGAGCCGAAGAGTAAGATTTTGCTGCTGTATGGCAGTCGAGATCAGGAGCATATTATTTTTCGGGAGCGGCTGGATGAGCTAATGCAGAAGTACCCGGATAGGCTGGAGGTTTTTCACACGCTTAGTCGGCCTTTGCCGGGGTGGGAGGGGCGCGTAGGGCGGATTTCCGCGGAATGGATCGTAGGGGAGCTAAAGCGAATTCGGCAGCGCCTTTTACCGATAGAAGCTTATCTCTGCGGCCCTTCGGAGCTTATGCAGATGGCTATTGCGGCGCTGGAGGGCGCCAAACTTCCCAAGGAGAAGATACATACCGAATACTTCTCTGCCCCTTTACCGCAGGTGGTGCAAGCAGAGCCCGAACTGCCCGAGCAGGAGGCCGTGGCCATCATCAAACTGGATGGGAAGGTCCATCGGATAGTAGTAAAGCCGGGGCAAGCGATTTTACATGCGGCGCAGGAAGCAGGTCTAGACCCTCCCTATGCCTGCGAAGAGGGCATTTGCTGCACCTGCCGGGCTAAACTCTATCGGGGGCAGGTCCACATGGCCGTCCGAGAAGCCCTCTCCGACTGGGAAATTGAGAAAGGCTACATCCTCACCTGCCAGGCTGTGCCTCTAACCCCCGAAGTAGAGCTGGAGTACGGCTAAGGCCATGCCCAGGATCTCTGGCTCCCCTACCGCTTCCAATAGCTGGGAAAATCGCCTTCGCCGCCGGCTCTCGGCCTATATGCGGAAAGGCCCCCAACCCGCCCAGCGCGCCAAACTGTTTATGCGGTTTTATCCACCGCTGTTCTTTCAGCGGGTGGTACCTCTCTACATAGCCCCCGATTATAGTGTCGCGCACATCAAGGTCAAACGTTCCCTGCTCACGATCAACTTGAATGGGGCCTTCTTTGGGGGGACGATCATGGGGGCTATAGACCCTTGGTATGGCATGCTCATCGCCCAAAAAGCCGCCCATGAAAATATCCCCGTAGAAGTCTGGGTACAGGAGATGAATATCTACTTTCATCGGGCGACGCGGGGGAGTTTGTACTTTACCTGCGCTATTTCCCCCGAGATGTGGGCAGGGATTCGCCAGCGTCTGCTCACCGAAGGGCGTTTTCGCTATCCCGTAGCTTTTGAGATATTCGGGTCGGAGGGCTACTTATGTGCCTCCGGCGTGCAAACGCTCTACCTGCGGAATCTCCACCTGCATCCCCGTCTGCCGCACGTCATCCCCGCTCGACCGATTTCGTTGTAACTTTGTGGCATCTTATGCGGTGGCTTTGGAGCGTATGGGGGGGGCTTCTGTTATCTCAAAGCGTGGTCAAATGGGACATTTCCATAGACACAGCAGGCAAACGAGTCGGTGATACGATAGCGCTTACTTTTCGGGCTTCCATTCCGGCTAAATATCATGTCTATTCGAGCCGTCAAACAGAAAAACCTGCCAATCTTCCGACTACCTTTGTCTTGGACCCGCAGAGCCGCGGCCTTAAATCCCTCGGCTCCCTCTTGGAAGAAGGCCAACTTATCCAAACCTACGACCCGGTTTTTGAGACTCAAGTATATTATTACGCCCATGAGGTGAAGTTTATTCAACTTTTCCTGATTACCAGCTGGCCTGTGCGCTTAGTGGGGACTTTGCGTTATCAGTACTGCGATGAGGAGCAGTGTTTCTTTGATAAGGTAGAGGTGGATTATGTCTTTTTTGGACAGGGGGATAGCGGGGGGCGCTCTTTGTCTAAGCAGGGCGATTTATCCGGTGATTTTCGTGCTTCAAACCCCCCTGAAAAAGAAGGTAACGTTTCTGCTCGGCTCTCCTCCTTGGCCGATTCTGCTTGGGCGGCGGATGCCTCAGTTGGGGCTGGGGCGGTGACCAAAAGCTCAGAAACCAGCTCTTTGCCTGCTTCGGGAGTACGCACTCCCTCTGAGGTAGCGGAGACAGCAGGAAATTCTCTATGGTGGCTTTTCCTAAAAGCGTTTTTATTTGGGCTGGCCTCTATTTTTACGCCCTGTACGTTTCCGATGATTCCGCTTACGGTGAGTTATTTTACAAAGGCGCAGGAGGGGCGGGGCAGCGGGTTGTGGGGAGCTTTATGGTATGCCATTAGTATCCTCGTCATTTTTTTGCTTTTAGGGGCGCTTATTACCCTTCTCTTTGGGGCTAATGCGGCCTACGCCATTTCCACAAATCCATGGCTTAATCTGCTGTTTTTCTTTATTTTAGTGGCTTTTGGCCTGTCATTTTTGGGGCTTTTTGAGATAACTTTGCCGGCATCCTGGACGACTGCTACGAGCAGGCTTTCTAATACTCGGAGCCTCATGGGTATTTTTTTCATGGCGCTGACGCTGGTACTGGTGAGCTTTTCTTGTATTGGGCCGCTTTTGGGTACGCTTCTGATAGACATGGTGAGTGGCAGTTATGGAGCTCCCATAGTGGGAATGGTAGGGTTTGGGCTGGCGTTTGCGTTGCCGTTTGGCCTTTTGGCGGGCGTGCCCAAGCTCCTGCATAAACTCCCCCGCTCCGGCAGCTGGATGGATACTTTTAAGGTTACGCTCGGCTTTTTGGAGCTGGCCTTAGCCCTGAAATTCCTTAGCAATGCCGACTTAGTGTGGCACTTGGGCATCTTAGATCGAGAAGTGTATCTGACCGCATGGATAGTGCTCTTTTTGACGATGGGCCTGTATCTTTTGGGAATTATACCCCTAAAAGGCGGAAAAGTAGAGGAGCTTAGCATACCGAGGCTTTTTCTGGGGATGTTTTCGGTAGGCATGGGGATCTATCTTTTCACGGGTCTGTGGGGGGCGCCCCTCAAAGCTTTTTCGGGCTTTTTACCTCCTGTGCATGAGGAGATAGGCGTTCGGGTGATTGGTCATGCCTCCTCTGCGTCGGAGTCTACTTGTGCCCTTCCTCCGAATCGCAAATATGCATCCCTTCTTAGAAAGCACACGCCTCCCGGGTTTTGCGCTTTTTATGACCTTGAGGAGGCGGTGGCTTATGCGGAGCAGGTGCGGAAGCCCCTCTTGATAGACTTTACAGGTCATACTTGCGTTAATTGCCGTCAGGTGGAAAGTTCTGTCTGGCAAGACCCCGCAATCCGCAAGCTCATTCAGGAAGATTTGGTGCTGGTGTCGCTTTTTGTGGATGATGGTACGCCGTTGGATTCGGTGGTGGTAACGCCGGAAGGGGAAAAGCTACGGACTGTGGGCGATAAGTGGCTATATTTTCAGAAGGCGCGCTATCATATACAAGCGCAGCCGTATTATGTGATTACGGATGGGTCGTTGGAGCCGCTGGTGCCTCCGAGGGGCTTTACGTTGGATAAGGAAGCTTATAGGAGCTTTTTAGAGCGGGGGCTCCAAACTTATCGGGCAAAACACTATGGCGTATGAATAAAGTAGAGAAGTTGGTCATCTTGGGTTCGGGGCCGGCGGGCTACACGGCGGCTATTTATGCAGCTCGGGCGGGTTTGGAGCCAGTGCTCATAGCTGGTCCCGAGATAGGGGGTCAGCTTACCAAGACCAGCGAGGTGGAGAACTACCCGGGCTATCCGGAGGGCGTTTTAGGCGGACAAATGATGGAAGATTTTCGGCAGCAGGCAGAACGTTTTGGGACACGGATAGTGTATGATGTGGTAGAACGGGTTGAGCTGCGGCGGGAGCCCAAGGCCTTGTACTTATCGGGTGGGGAGGTGCTATATGCGGAAGCCGTGATCATTGCGACAGGTTCGTCGCCGAAGTGGCTGGGCTTAGAGGCGGAGAAACGTCTGTATGGAGCGGGGGTCAGCGCCTGTGCTGTGTGTGATGGGTACTTTTTTCGGGGGCAGCCTGTGGCTGTGGTAGGGGGAGGCGATACCGCCTGCGAAGAAGCCCTCTATCTCTCTAAGCTCTGCTCCGAAGTGCACATGCTGGTGCGCCGCGACCAAATGCGCGCCTCCAAAATCATGCAGGAACGAGTCCGATCTACGCCGAATATTATCATTCACTGGAATACCATTCCCGTAGACGTACTCGGTGAAAGCCGCGTGGAGGCTGTCCGGGTGCAAAACAAGCTCACCGGAGAAGTGCGGGATATTCCTATTCGGGGCTTCTTCGTGGCGATTGGGCATAAGCCTAATACGGAGATATTTAGGGGGCAGTTAGAGCTGGATGAACAGGGTTACATCAAGACAGCCCCGAAAAGCACGGCCACGAATATAGCGGGGGTATTTGCCGCTGGGGATGTGCAGGACCCTATATATCGGCAAGCCGTAACGGCAGCAGGGACGGGCTGTATGGCGGCTCTGGATGCCGAAAGATGGCTGGCCCTGCGAGCCTACGAACGCCAAGTCGCCTCCCCATAGCCGCATTCGGGTTCCCCCCTCCCACTAAGATAACCCCAAACGGCATTCCCCGCTCCCTTAGGATGGGCTTCCATTCGTATTTTTGTAGGGAATGCATTTTCATTTAGCATCTACTCTCCACACACCCGAAGTGCAGATCAACCTTGCTGAGTGCACTTTCCTGATGCGGGGGGCCTGCTTCCCCGAAAATGCTGTGGAATTCTTTGAGCCCATTGGGCAATTTTTGAAAGAGAATCTACCCCAGCTCAATCCTCCACACCTGCACCTTCATTTGGAGCTTACTTACCTCAACTCCGCTGCTAAAAAGGTGATTTGGCAGCTGGTGAGTTTCTTACTGGATCAGGGGGTTCGTTTGCGAGTGAGCCTTTATCGGGGCACGGAGGACGATGAGTTGGAGGACTACGAGGGCCTTATTCAGGTGTGGGAGAGCGATGGGCGTGTGCAGATTGAGTGGCGGGAAGGCTATTATCAGACTTGAGTTTGGGCAGAGGGGTCAGAGGGTGAGATAAGGTTTAGGAAGGGAGGGGCGGCCTTTATAGAGCCATCCGATAGGGAAGCCGAGCCGTAGGACGCGCACATACGGCTCAGAAAGGCCCGTAGAGATGGGCTGGCGACACAGGTAGGCTTGAAATTCGGTTTCGTTGAGTTCATAGTTTGGCACGCTATTCTCTTGGAGGAAAGGCAGGAGGGCTGCGGCATGGGAAGGCTTATGGTATTGCCAGATGGGAAAAGCCTCTATTTTGGGTAGGTGGGGGGGGAGTAGTTGGTAAGCGGCTTCTGTGAGCGTCATGATAGTTTTGCCTTGTTGAAAGAAGAGGAAGGGGCCATGGAGGGGGAGGGGTGGGGGTTTGACGGGGCGGAGGGTAGGAGGGATTTTGGGTTTGTTGGGTGAAGTAGGGGTAGGTTCTTTTTGCCAGGCGGAGAGGAAGAAGCCTTCGCCGATGGTGCGGTGGGGATAGAAGTAGTATCCCCATCCACGGGGGGCGTAGGAGATTTCTATGATTTCTGGGGGAGGGTTTTCCCAGCGGAGGGGTTTCCAGGCGGGGTCGTGGGCGAAGAGGGCGGCGAGGTTATCTTCGTTTTCTTCTGGGGCGAAGGTGCAGGTGGAGTAGATGAGGTGGCCGTTGGGGGCTACGAGCTTTTGGGCGGCGGCGAGGAGGCGGCGCTGCCGCCGGCTGCAAAAGTGTACCTCTTCGGGGTGCCAGGTCTGGGCTAAAGAAGGATTCTTTCGCCAGAGGCCTTCTCCACTGCAGGGGGCATCTAAGAGCACGACATCAAAGCTATGGGGATATTTTTCGGCCCACCAGGCGGGGTCACGGCCTGTAATCAGATAGGCAGGGATAGCCCATCGGGCTAAGTTTTCGGCTAAGGCGGCCCGCCGGCGCAAGTCCGGATCGTTAGCAATGAGGAGGCCGCCTGTCAAGCCTATCTCATCTAAGAGGAGCGTGCTTTTTCCGCCGGGGGCTGCACTCAGGTCTATGATTCGGAGGGGGCGCCTTTCGGGGAGAAAAACCCGGATGCTCATGCTGGAGGCTTCCTGCACGTAGTAGGCGCCTGCATGCCAGGGGGCCTCCCGTGCAAAGTCGGGCCGCTCAGCCAGCACACGTCCCCGAGGATGCCAGGGCACAGGGGGCGCTTCAGGGTATAAACCCCGGCCTTTCTCGGGATGAAGGCGAATGGTGGTGCGAGGCGGCTGGCTAAGGGCCTGCACAAAAGCCTCCCACTCGGCCCCTAAGCGGAGCCGCATCCGCTCCGAAAAGGCTTCGGGTAGCTTCACCGCTGGAAAAAGCTGTAAAAGAAGGGTTTGCCATAAGCATCCACGCCTTCAATGAGCAGGCGGCCTCGGCTACTCAAAAGGATGTTTTCCAGCTCTTCGGGCGTTTCGGGGATGTAGCGATTGACGGAGACGATGATGGTGCCTTCTTGGAGGCCCATTTGGGAGAGGAGGCCTCTGCGGAGGTTGGTGATGCGGAAGCCGCGTTTGAGGCCTAACTCGGTGGCTTCGCGTTTGCTAATGGGCGTAAGGTCGGCGCCCAGCGCTTCGGAGCGGTAGGGTTTGCGGCGCAGGAGGGTGGTCTCGCCATCTTCATTGGTGAGGGTGGCGGTGGTTTCCAGGATCTGGTTATGGCGTTTGTAGGTGAGGCGGATTTTGTCGCCGGGGCGTTTTTGGGCCAAACGTTCGGCGAGCTCGGCCTGCGTCTGCAGGGGTAGACCATCAACCTTGAGGATGCGGTCGCCGGCACGTAGGCCAGCTTTTTCGGCGGCGCCCCCCGGATACACAGCCTTTACGAAAAGGCCAGCAAGCTCTTCGGCCGAAGTAGTCGTAGGGCCTTCATCGGGAAGGTCTTGCACATCCGCATCTAAGAAGGCCCGCTGCACTACGCCAAACTCCTTCAGGTCGGCTACGACTTTTTTGACGATGTTGATGGGGATGGCGAAGCCGTAGCCCACATAGGAGCCGGTTCGGGAAGCAATAGCGGTATTGATGCCGAGGAGGCGGCCCGAAAGGTCTACTAAGGCCCCACCGCTATTGCCGGGGTTTATAGCGGCATCGGTTTGGAGGAAGCTTTCAATGGGTAGGGGGCCTTTGAGGAGGTTGAGGTTGCGGCCCCGAGCGCTAATGATGCCCGCCGTAACGGTGTAAGTGAGGTTGTAGGGGTTGCCGATAGCGAGGACCCACTGTCCAATAGCTACGGAGTCGGAATTCCCCAAGGGGAGAGGCGTGAGGCCCGTAGCTTTGACTTTGAGGAGGGCAATGTCGGCACTGGCATCCCCTCCAATAAATTCTGCTTCCAAGGTGCGTTTGTCGGGGAAGGAGACCAGAATCCGCTGCGCTTCGCGTACTACATGGAAGTTGGTAACAATATAGCCGTCGCTGGACCAGACCACGCCTGAACCGGCACTGTAAATAGGCTGGGAGCGCGGGAGCCACAGCCCCCAGAAGCTCCAGAAGTCTTCTCCGGCCATACGTTCGCCATACCCCCGAATGAAGACTACGGAAGGGGTAGCGCGCTTAGCTGCTTCTGTAAAGCTGGCGTCGGTGGGGTTTTCGGAGCGAGCCTGTCTAAGGGGAAGGTAGACGAGGGGGGTTTCGGGGGAGGAAGTGGCAGGGGTAGTCCTGCTACTTATCCAGAAGCTGGCTAAGGCGCCGCCGATCAGGCCGGCGAGGAGGGCCCCAAAGAGCAGGAAGCCGATTTTGCGCATAAGTCAAAGGTAGGGGGATTTTAGGATGAGGGGCGTTTGCGACGGGAAGGGGGTAGGAAGAAACTCTTGCGCAGGCTTATGCCGAGGCCTTGGGTACTGCTTCCGAAAGAGCCTCCGAAGAAGGTTTGGCGGTTGAAGGCTTCGGCTTCCAGTTGGAGCTGGTTAGGGCTGGTGATGCGGGGGGGCAAGAGGCGATAGCGTGCCGAGAGGTTGCCTAGGGTGGGGTTGGCCTGACCGGGCGTTAAGAGGACCCCTTCCCGTTGAATCGTGAGGCGCCCCCCTAAGGAGAGGCGAACCTGCGTGGAGATTTCGTTCCATTGGCCCATGCTAAAGCCTATGCCTACCTGGCTGCCCATGATTTGGCCTAAGAGGCCCGAAAGCTGAGCCGAAAGGAACTCCGAGAGTGTGGTGCTCACCCCACTGGAAGTTTGGGTGGCTGTAAGTCCTTGCTCAGGTGGTAAGAAGGTTCCCAACGCTAAGAGGGCAAAGACCTGACGGTTGCGCTCCTGTTCGTCATTTTGGAGGCGCTGTAGAAAGAGCGTGATGAGGGGTGAGGGATTGCCGGTGAGATTGGGGATATCCACTTGGAAGCGGAGTTCGGGGCTGAGGAGCGTGCCGCCTAAGAGGAGTCGGACTTCTACGGGGACTGTAGCGGTGTAGGTGGAGTCTATTATGCGGAGAGAGGTAAAGGTCTTGTAGATGGCGGTGATTTGGAGGCGTCCCTGGTACAGGTCGCCGTCCCAAGTGAGACGACTGCCGGTTTCTATGCGGAGGGTGCGCCCCACAATGCCCCGCAGGCTCAGGCGATATTCGCCTGATGTAACCTCGTAGGAGCCGGAAATGGCCACTTCTCCTTCTGGGGTGATCCGCAGAAAGAGCTGGGAAGTGCCATTAGCGACGATTTCGTCTCCTGTGCGGGAGTCAAATAGCACGCGAAAACGCGCTGTGGGAGCTGAGAGGAGGCTCACTTGCAGCGCAAGGCCAGTAGGAGCCTGAATAGCGGGGCGAAGGGTATCTTTTCGCCCTGTGAAGCGCACATAACTGCGTTTTTCGGTGCGGAGGTAGTTTTCTACGGGGAGGGTGAGATCGGTGCCTTCGGCGAATCGCACGAAGCCCTGCACTTGGACGGCATCCCAGGGCCCTGTAAAGCGTAGTTCGCCTTGCTCTATGAGCGCCTGCCCATACAGATAGGCATCGGAGGAGGGGCGCGTAGCCAGGAGCCGCACGGGGCCTTCCTGCACTCGGAGCGTAAGCGCCAAATAGGGGTTCGTCCAGCCTCGTAGAGCAATGTATCCCCCCAAAAGAGCCAACTTTTGACTAGGGTCGTACAGCGGCAAGTCCTTAGCCCATATCGTATCTCCTCGGCATTGGAGGACCCCATCGGCGGTGTAAGAGAGCCTCAAAAAGGGGATGTAAGCCCGGGCTTTATCTAAGAGTACATCACCAAAAATTTCAGGCCGGGGAAGAGCGCCTCTTACAATGACCCGTGAAAAGCGAAAAGAGCCTCCCAAGCCCTCTAAGTAGTCATTGACGAAAGGGGATATCCAGGTAGTCGGCAAGTTCCCCGAGAGCCTTAGAAGGAGGGGGGCTGTCGTGTCGGTAAGCACATAATAACCTGTGCCTGTGAGGCTTTGGGCGGGGTCGCTTCCCAAAGCAAACTGAATGGGGAGGGTATCAGAGCGAGGCTGGGTCAGAAGGTGAAAAACTGGATACCGCTGACCCGCATACGAAAGGCTATCCGCCCTCAAGGAAAAAAGATTGTCGTGCTCCTCTTCCCATTGGAAGGAGAGGAGGCCGGTGAGGGGCCAGTCTTCGCCGAGGACCTCTAAAATAGGACGCAGGGGGAGGTTTTCGGCCTGGGCCTGTATGCCCTGCGGAGTGGCCCGGGTAAAGAAACGAGCCTGAGCTGACAGCGTAAGCAGGTGCCAGCTTAGAGCGCTGTCAGACAAAGTGAAGACCGCTTCTTCGGGGAAGGTCCAGCGCTGCTTAGCCAGAGTGAAAGTAGAGCTTTCCGGACGGAGGCGAAAGCGAAAGTCCTTTCCCCCAGGCCATAACCAATCCCCCTGCCCATGCAGGGAGTCTTGAAGGCCGATGCGAGAGGTAAGAACGAATTCGCCTTCGGGATAATGGCCTCTGAGACGAGCTGTCAAATCCTGAAAGAGAAGGTACTGCTCCCCATAGGCTATGTTCAAGTTTGTTTCGAAGGGCCAGGGGGGTTCCCATTGGCCCCGAGCTTGAAGGTGGATACCGTGTAGATCGCCAGCCGGCAAAATCAACGAGTCTATTTCGGTTTGGAGCTGCCAGGATGTCGGACCACCCGAAAAGCTCACCTGGGCTCTGCCGCCTATGAGATCCTCAGGCACACCTGCTAAATGGAGCCAACTCCAAGCCTCCCTCTCGTAAAGGGTCAGACGCACCGAAAAGGGGGATAGCGCCACCGTGTCTGGCAAAGTAGGGGGTACCTTATCCCGTATCCAGCCTTGTGCGGCGTTAGCAATGGCTTGCACCTCTTGGAGGAAAGACCGCCAGTCGGTATGCGCGGTGATCTGCGCTTGAAGATTTTGCCCCGATAGCTGGAGCTGAGAGACCTCATCACTGCGGACTTGTAGGCTGAGATAGCTGAGGGCGAGGGTGGTGTCGGGCTTTTCCCAGAGGAGGCGAGAGATTTGGATGTGTCCTTGGAGCTTATCCCAACTGGGGGCTTGGAGGTCGGTGTAGAACTCCCCTGAGAGACTCCCTGCGGCCCCCCACAACTGAGCCGAAAGAGTCTGAATCTCTCCTGAAAGCCGAAACAAGGGAGCTTCTGCGAAGCGGACGGAGCCCTGCAGCTTCGTAGAGAGAGGCGGACTTTGGAGGGTCAGCTCGCCGCTCCACTCCCCTGAAGTGGCCTCCGCCGAGAGGATAAGGCGCCGAATAGGGAGGGTATCGTACAGGCCAGCGAGCGCTGCCTGAGCTGTGCCTGTCCAGCTTTCCCAAGTGAAGCCTTGTCCCCCCAGCTCCACCTCCCCATATAGCTCCCGAATCGGCAAATCCGCCATCAGATGAGCTAAAGACCAGCCCGTGAGTTTCGCTTTTCCATGCCAGAGCCATCCCGCCTCTGTTTTTTCCATTGTATAGAGCACTTGGGCCTGCGGAAGCTGGATTTGGAACCAGTAGCTATACAGGGAGCCGATACTGCGGCCGGTGAGGTTCCACAGGCGCAAGGTATCCCAGTTCTTTGGCCAGCCGGCCACCTCAGGAATGGCCGCTCCTAGCCCACCCAGCGAAACAACCCCCTGCCGCACCCGCACATCCCAGTAGAGGGACCGTGGACGCGCATAATGCCAAATCTCCCCCGCCGTTTCCAGCTCAAGCCCTTGAGCCGTCTCTATGTGGAGCTGCTTCCAGCGAAGGCGGGTAAGGTCCCCCTCCATTCTCGTCTCTATGCGCCACAGCCCCTGCAGCGGCAAAGAGTCCCCACTAAATGCCGCAATATCCCGCCAATCCACCGCCCCTTTGAGCCAAGCCTCAAACTGCTTCGTGTCGGTATTAAGAAATAGCTTATCCAGCCCCTCATAGAGAAACTTACCTTGCCCTTGCAGGCGGGATGCCCCCGTGCGTAAATAGAGATTATCAATGACGGTGCTGTCTGGATAAGCCCGTAGGGCTAGCCTTAGGGTATCTACCTTGACTTGGGCGGCGGTATCCGTAACACTCAGGTGGCGAATATAAGCGAAAAGGCGGTTTCCATGCTTTTCTATGGTGGCGGAGAGGTTGAGGTGGGCAAGCTGGAGATGGGCGTAGTTCATGAACCCTTTGCGCACCAGTAGGGCGCTATCTGGGGCTGTGGAGTCTCGGAAAGTGAAGGCTCCTTCGTAGATAGTGAGGTGGGGCAGGCGAAGGGTGAGCGAAGTTTGGGAGGGTGGGGAGGGAGAGGTGTCGGGGGGAAAGAGCCGATCTAAGTTGAGCAGGCCTGAGGTGCGCTCATGATAGAGATAGATTTGCGGGCGATGGAGTTCTAAGCTGGAGAGGGGGATGAAGAGGGTACCTTTCCAGAGGCCCTGCCAGAAGAGGCCCGGGCGCCAGCTAAGGCGCATTTCGGGGACGCGGAGAAGAGGTGCGCACTGCACATCATCTATGCTCAGTTCATGGATTTGCAGGGTAGCAAGCCCCACTAAACGCACACTTCCCAGCCGCACATCGGTCCCCAGCGCCTGAGAAAGCGTCTGCACGATGAGAAAACGTAGGTATCGGCTTCCCTTTTCCGTGGTCAGGAATAAGCGCAAACCCACCACGCCACCCAAGGGTAATAGAACAGCCCCCAAAAAAAGCCGGCGCATCCAGCGGCCTAAGCGCACTGGTGCCCGGAGCCGGACTCGAACCGGCACAGGGTCGCCCCTACCAGTTTTTGAGACTGGCGCGTCTACCTATTCCGCCATCCGGGCTACACCGCAAAAGTACAAATTCCAGACGCCGCAAAGAGCTATTAAGGATGCAAACTGAGGCAAGCCCAAAAGGGGGGAACAAAGTTATGCTCCTCTCTTGCTTGTTAGGGCTCTCGCTCTTCCCCGGCAGGGCTAAGAAGCCTCTCGGCTTTTCATTTTGCTGTATCTTTGGGAGTTATGGTTTCGGAGGGCCCCCGTCCCACTGAGGTACGGCTCAATCGGTACTTAGCCATGGCGGGGGTAGCTTCCCGCCGCACCGCCGCTAAACTCATCAAAAATGGCCTGGTGACCGTCAATGGCCAAATCATCCGAGAGCCCGGCACCCTCGTCAATCTTGAAAAAGATGTCGTTACTTACAAAGGCAAGGTCCTGAGGCCCGAAAAGTCTGTTTATATCCTGCTCAATAAGCCGAAGAATACGCTTTGTACGGTGAAGGACCCGCAAGGGCGAAAGACGGTGTTAGACCTTTTGGAGGGGGCGCCGCCTGTGCGCCTTTACCCCGTGGGGCGCCTGGATCGCAATACGACGGGCATTCTTTTGCTAACGAATGACGGCGATCTAGCGCAGAAGCTTTTACATCCCTCCACGAAAATCCCCCGAACTTATCGGGTGACCTCGGTCAAGCCTTTTACGGATGTAGTGGTGGAGAGCTTACTGCGGGGGGTTATTTTGCCGGAAGGTATTGCTAAGGCGGACGAAGCCTACTTGGAAGACCCTTACACCCTGATTCTTACGGTGCATATAGGGTGGAAGCATGTTGTGCGGCGCATGCTGGAGAAGCTGGGATACCGGGTCAAAGCGCTGGACCGGATTGCCTTTGGCCCTATCAAGCGGAAGGGGGTTCCTCGGGGTAAATGGCGGTTTCTTACGCCTGCGGAGGTAGGCTGGCTCTACATGGCCGTGGGCCAAACCCCCACAGACCGCTTGCCCAAGCGACCACACCCCCTCCCCCCACCTAAGCCCAAAAATAAACCTTCTGAGACTTCATCCGCTACCTCCCCATCATCGCCACGCAAGAAACTCCCTCCGTCAGCCTCCCCTAAGTCTCAACCTCCTACGGAGAGGAAGGCTTCTGAAAACACGAAAAAGCCTTCGGGCTCTTCCGAGCCTTTTTCCAGCGGAAAATCCGCAGCTTCGTCGCATGCCGATTCGCATAGCCGACACCCGCGCCGAGGTTCGCAAACCTGAGCGGCGCTCCATTTTAGAGACATTTGCGTTTCAGACGGAGGTACCGCAGGTGATTCATTTGCATACGGAGGAGTTTAGTGCGGTGTGTCCGGGGACGGGCCTGCCGGATATCGGAACGTTGGATATTTGGTACATTCCCTCGGAGCGGTGCATAGAGCTCAAATCGCTCAAGATGTATCTTTTTAGCTATCGGAATGAGGAGATTTTTCAGGAGCCGGTGGCGGACTTGATATTTGAGGACCTGTGGGCGGTATTGGAGCCGCGGTACCTGCGGCTTTCGCTGGGGTATAATATTCGGGGTGGGATTTTGACGACGGTGCACATAGCGAAGGGGGACCTCAGTTCGTTTCCTGAAGAAATACGGCGTCTGGTGCCTTGAGGTGATTCCAGGCGCCGGGGATGAAGGGCTGGGCCAAGAGCTTGCGTATCCAGGCTTGGAGGGTGGGTAGGTCATGAGCCAGCGCATGGAGATTGAGGAAGCGCTCTTGGGTTTTGGGGAAAGGTTCTACGTGCCTTTGCCAGGCGGTGAGATGGGCGAGGGTGGAGGCGTGCTTTTGGAGGAGGCGGCGGTAGAGGGCTTTTCGGAGGCGGTGGAGGGCTTTTTGCCAGTAGTAGCGAAGGGCGTGCTCTCCCTCGGGGAGGTCGGAAAGCAGCCTCCAGTCCGGTTCTAAGCGAGCGATTTTTTCTTGCCAGGCGACGAGGGTGGCGGCCTCCCATTTTTCTACGAGGAGACGTTGCCATGCGGTATTAGGGGTGAAGAGCAAGGCTATTTCGGCATCGTAAAGGGGAAAGGGCGGCTCCGAGAGGAGTCGCAAAGAAAAACGAGGCCATACTACGGGATGAAACACCTGAAACTGCTCAAAGACCCAGCGCAATTCCAGCCAGTAGCACAATTCGGCGGGGCCAGCAACGTAGGCTAAGTTAGGGAGGATAACCTCTTGGTAGAGGGGGCGTAGGAGGACGTTCGGGCTGAGGCGGTGGGGTTCGGTATGGGCGGCTCGGAGGGCCTGGTTTTTTTCGCTGAGGTCTATATAGGATCGCTCGCTATCACTGAGCCAGAAGAGGTTGATAGGGCGGGGGTGTAGGCGAGGTTTTTGGTGGTGGGTGCGTAGGTGGGCAGCGGCTTGCGCATGTCCTCGTTGAGTGAGTTGGTTCCTCAGCTCCTTGACCCATAGATCGGTGGCTAAACCTTTTAGGAGAGGGTCGTCGGGCGAAAGTAAAAGCAGCCCTGTACCTTGAAAGAGCGCACTCATGGCCGCTCGGAAAGCCTCCTCCCATCGCCGTCCCACTCCGTAGAAGCGCTGGAGGGCTAGAGTTTCTACCTGAGGGGGGAAGGCGGCTTCTATGCGGTGGCGGCCGACGGGGCCTCGGAAGTGCCCCTCATAGCGCCAGACTTTTTCCCAGTGGGTGGCTATCCAGCGTACCTCTTCGGCATCATGGTCTTCGGACGCCATCCAAAAAATAGGCACTACCCGATACGGAGGGCCTAACTGAGCCTCTATGGCGCGTGCCAGCTGAATCGCCGAAACGGCCTTGTAAATAGTGTACAGGGGCCCTGTGAGCCATCCTACCTGCTGCCCCGTGGTAACCGTGTAAGTATGTTCCTGCAAAAGCAGGGATAGACTTTCGGAGAGGGCGGGGTCGGAGGAGAGGTAAGGGGCATTTTGCTTTTGGAGGGCGGTGTAGAGGGCTTTTCGGTCAATAGGGTAGAGCTGGCGCCGCCTTACCACCGCCTGCCAATCGACGATGGGCCAGGGCCATACTTGGAGTCCTTTGGCCCAGGGGGCTTCCAGGAGTGCCTTACTCCACTCTGCGCTCACCACGAAGTCGGTACCACACCTCGTCTATTAGCCATAGGGTGCCTATGGTTGTCCCTGCTCCTGCCAGAGAAAGGAGCGGATTCATGATAAAGACACCCGCCAGCACTCCTAAGACGGCGCCCAGGTTCTGAATGAATTGCAGGTGTTCATTGGTAGTGTGGAGAAAAAGGTTCTCCAGCTGGGTCTCGTCAAAGGCGCTAATCTGGGCGTAGATGATATTGTAGAGCTGAAGCCGGCTGACTACAGCCTGGATGATTTCGGTTAAGAGGTTTTCCAGCTGTTCGGTGTGGGAGAGGATGAAGCGGCGGATTTCTTCTTCGGGGATGTTGAGGTTTTTGAGGGCTTCGTCTACGACGTCGGGGATAGAGAGGACGGTACGTTGGAGGACTTCGTAGTAGCCTTTTTCGTTGAGCTGGCGGTACGAGCGGAAAAGGCCGCCAGCGATGCCAGCGGGCACGACTTGGAGGAGTTTGGCATCAAGGAGTCGGATGAGCTGCTTTTGGTGGTGAGGGGTTTGGACGTACTGGACGAGAAGGGATTTGATTTCGCTGCGGATAGTTTCTTGGAATTCGGGGTCGTTGAGGAGGCTGGAGGTACCTTGCAGCAGAGCTTGGGATAGCCTTTGAGCTACGCCCGCTTCATGCAAAACGCGGTAAAGGGTCTCTTCATTGAGGATGTGTTTGCTGATGGCGGAGGCAAATTGCTCAGCGATTCGGAGTTTATTAGCGGGGACGAGCCCCTGGCCCCAAATAGGCCGCGGCCGCCGCGGCCGAAAAAGCATCTTAATGGCGAGCCAGTTCGTTAGATAGCCAATCATCCCTGTAACGCTGAGCACATATATCCGTTCGTACCAGGGGCCGTAAGCTGGGGGAAGGAAAGGCATCCAGCGGTGAAGTAGATAGAGCACAATCAGCGCGGTAAGGGTATGAGGGGCATATCGGAGGAGCTTAGCCATGATTCTGTAGCGCCGGCGAAGGGGAGGACGGGTCGGCGGTGGTCCAGGTAGCGCTAAATCAAAAGCCTCTTCCAAATTATAGTGCCGGCGCAAAAGTGCGTCTAAGCGCTCCCACACAGAAGCAAATGTAGCGACTTTTGTTTGGTGAAAGTCGCTTTTCTCCTTGGAGCGGGGTTTGAGGCTTATATCATTTGCAATCAAGAATCTTCTGAATGGAGAGAGATGTTTTGGCGGAGGCCAGCCCTGCGGGCTGGCCGCCGCCTCACAAAATACCACCGACTCGCATCCAGAAACTCTTTGCATCCGAATTGGTATTATGCTGGCCCGTTTATTGGGTAGATGGCCCTTTTTCAGGCGTATCCCGAAGGTATTCTTAGAGGGGAAAGGCCCGTGGATTGTCCAGAGATGAAGCGGCCTGCTAGTTTGGAAATTCGGATTTGGCGGCTTTTCAGCTACCCCTACCGTCGGTCATACCTCTTAGCCTACGAACGTTCTTGAGGGCAAATACAGGATGTTATAGCTACGTTGGGATAGGGGGCTCTCTGTGTCTTTGAGAAGGGCGATTGGATAGGGGTGGCGCTTTTAGTGGGTTTCCTTGGGGCGAGCCAATGCTGGTACTTAGTGGTCTGTGCTCTGGGCTTTCCAGAGAGGCAGGCGATGGGGGCAAGAGGTTATCATCGCCTTTCCAATAGCCCCGGACGGCTCGGTGAGCTCTTTCCAGCGTATTCCTTATTATTGCAGGGATGCGGTATTTTCTCTTGCTGAGCTGGGTTTGGGCGCAGGTTTTGACGGGGGTCGTGGTGGATGGAAGTACAGGAGAACCTCTTCCCGGGGCGGCGGTACGTATTCAGGGTACTTCTATGGGTACGCTTACCAACGACAAGGGAGAATTTCAGCTTCCCTTAGGCCAGCAAAAACTCCCGCTCTACCTCGTGGTTTCTTACATCGGCTACGATAGCGCGCGAGTTTTGGTACAAGCGCTCAAACCTATCCGCATCCCCCTCGGCGAAAAAGAAATCCTCCAGCAGACCGTGGAGATTGTGGAAATCCGCGTCAGCCAAAAGCAGCAGGAATCCCCTCTTACCGTAGAGACCATGGATGCTATGGCAGTTCGGCAGAGCCCCTCCCCTGACTTTTACGAAAACCTGGCCAACCTCAAAGGCGTAGACATCACCACCGCTAGCCTGGGCTTCAAAATCATTAACACTCGTGGCTTCAACTCCACTCGCCCCGTGCGTACCCTTCAGATTATAGACGGCATGGACAATCAGGCGCCGGGACTCAATTTCTCTTTGGGTAACTTCGTTGGCGCCTCGGAAGCCGATATTCAGAGCGTGGAGCTGGTGGTAGGGGCCAACTCCGCCCTTTATGG
>Ga0308391_1000217_pt1 | contig 25205 bp, 21 predicted proteins | sample Hotspr20Samplet1_FD_202363 | JGI IMG/M metagenome (GOLD analysis project Ga0308391, IMG submission 202363) | Hot spring phototrophic mat microbial communities from Octopus Spring, Yellowstone National Park, Wyoming, United States - 20050623_t1 ... | reverse complement strand
GACCAAGAGCACCGCGAGCTCAATCCCAACCTCAAACTCCTTGACCAAATCTCGGGCGGCCAAGAGCAAATCAAGATTGGGGACCGCGTCCTGAATGTACGAGCCTACCTGGCCCGCTTCGGCTTCACAGGCAGTGATCAAGAAAAATTTGTCCATCAACTCTCCGGCGGCGAAAAAATGCGCCTGCACTTAGCTTATGCCTTCCAAAAGGGAGCCAATCTCCTTCTTTTAGACGAGCCTACCAACGACCTGGATGTCCATACTATCCGCGCCTTGGAAGAAGCGCTGGAAAACTTCACCGGCAGTGTGCTCATCATTTCCCACGATCGGTGGTTTTTGGATAGGTTGGCTACGCATATCTTGGCCTTTGAGCCCGGCGAAGGGGTCTTCTTTGTAGAAGGAAACTGGTCGGATTATGAGCAGATTTGGCGGCCGCGCCTCGTCAAGCGCCCTCCACCCAAGCATGTCTATCGCCGCCTCAAACCTATTGGATAAAGCAGGCCTCTTCCTTCAGCTAAAACCCCTCCCCAGTAGCGTATGAAGCGCCTCCCCTCTCTGCGCGGAGAGGGTAAAATGAACATGTGGAGCGGGGAAAATCTTTCTCTGAGCTTAGGTGATTATACCCTTTGCAATCAAAAACCTTCTGAAAGGGGAGGGGCCCCTCCCACAAAATACCACCGACTCGCACTCAGAAACTCTCGAGACTGGGCGCTGCCCAAAGACGCCTCGCATAAGCCCATTCATTCCACCGCCAGAAAAAAAGGCCCCGAACGAGCTCTGCCTATTCCTCTCTCAGGCCGCTCCCGGCGCTAACTTTGAGTGTTATGAAGCTCCACATGGGCCCTCAGCACCCCTCCACCCATGGCGTGCTCCACCTAACCTTGGACGTAGAGGGCGAATGGGTAACCGGCATAGAAGTGGAGATCGGGTACATGCACCGCTGCTTTGAGAAACATGCGGAGGCGCTTACCTTTTCTCAGATTATCCCGTATGTGGATAGGCTGGATTATGTGGCGGCGCTTTTGGGAGAACAGGCCTACGTGCTCACCATAGAGCGAGCCCTGGGCTGGGAAGGCCAACTCCACCCCCGCATAGAGTACCTGCGCGTCTTAGGGGCCGAGCTCAACCGCATCGCTTCCCACCTCTTGGCTATCGGGACCTACGCCATTGACCTGGGGGCTACAACCGGCTTCCTATGGGCGTTTCGGGATAGAGAGTACATTTTGCAGCTTTTGGAGTGGTGGAGCGGGGCGCGACTTCTGTATAATCTCTTTTGGGTGGGGGGCGTGGCATTTGATGTGCCGGTGGGCTTTTTGGAGAAACTGCGGGAGTTTTTACCTCACTTGGAGCGGGGCTTGGAGGAAATAAAGCGCCTTCTTTTGGACAATCGGATTTTCATAGAGCGGACGGCTGGGGTGGGGGTGATTCCGCTAGGGGTGGCGGTGGCGTATGGGGCTTCGGGGCCGGTTTTGCGGGGGTCGGGTTTAGCTTGGGACCTACGGCGGGTGCGACCTTACAGTGTGTATCCGGAGCTGGAGTTTGATGTGCCCTACGGAAAGGGCGAAATGGGCACCTTAGGCGACTGCTGGGACCGCACCTATGTCCGTTACCGAGAAATCCAAGAAAGCGTGCGCATCCTTTATCAGGTGATAGAGGTTTTAGAAAAGCGGTATCGGGGGGGAGAGGGCTTTGACCCCCGAGGCCTATCGGGTAAAAAGATGCGCTTACCGGCTGATGTGAGTTTGTACGTCTCTACGGAAGGGGCCCGGGGAGAAATAGGCTTTTCTCTTTTGGGACAGAAAGGGCAGGACCGTCCCCTACGTCTTCATGCCCGCTCCCCATCCTTTGCGCATCTATCCATGCTGAGCGCCCTCGTAGGTGAAGGCCTATGGCTGGCAGACCTCATAGCCCTCTTAGGCTCTCTGGATGTGGTAATGTGCGAGGTAGACAGATAAAAAAGTCCATGCCGCTGAATAAACCGCTAAACCCCTTATCTTTGACCTGGCTATGTTTATGCATCGGCTACGGAGGCTGGCTCAGGTATGGGTGGGAGTGGCTTTGCTTTTAGGGTTGGGGTGCTCCTCTTCTCGCCAGCCCGAAAGCAATCCCTATGCTTCGGCCCAGACGGAGCCTACCCGAGGCGACTGGGTCATCACTCATACCCTCTCGGACCCTGATCAGCTCAACCCCACCAACTACCAAGGGGCCGATGCCGGCTACATCTTAGGCAATCTCTTCATGACGCTCCTGACCGTAGACCCGCGCGACACCAACTTCCCTTATGTGCCGGCCTTAGCCAAGGACCTCCCCGAAATCTCCCCAGACGGCCTCCGCTTCACTTTTGAGATTCACCCAGCAGCCACCTGGGATAATGACACGCCCGTCACCGGTGAAGACTTCGCCTTCTCCATCAAAGTCATCAAAAATCCCTTAGTGGATTGTGCTCCGCTGCGCCCTTATTATGAATTCGTCAAGGATGTCATCATAGACCCCAAAAATCCTCGCCGCTTTATCGTCGTGACTAACCGAAAATACATGCTGGCTCTTTCATCGCTGGGTACTTTATTTGTTTTGCCGCGGTACGCCTACGACCCCGAAAACCTAATGGGACGCTATACTATTCCCCAGCTCAATGAGATGGGAGACAAGCTGCGAAACGATCCCAACATTCAGAAGTTTGCTCGGGAGTACAATAGCAAGCAGCGGGAGCCCAAAGACATAGTCGGGTGTGGGCCGTACGCTTTGGAGCGGTGGGAAACAGGCCAACAGATTGTGCTTCGTCGTAAGGCCCGCTGGTGGGCCGACACCCTCAAAGGCATTGCTTATGAGGCTTATCCGGATCGGCTCATTTATAGAGTCGTCAATGACCCCAACACCGCCATCACCAACCTCAAAGCTCAGAAGCTGGATGTCATGAACAGTATTCCAGCCAAAGACTTCGTCCAACTGAAAAGCAATACGGGCTTTACTACGCATTTTAATCTACACACTCCGCCAATGTTTGCCTATACTTACATAGGGCTCAACATGCGTCCCATGGGACGCCCCCCCATCTTCACCGATAAACGCGTGCGCCGAGCCCTGGCTCACCTCGTGGATGTGGATATGCTCATCAAGAAGTTCTCTTATGGAATGGCGCAGCGCATCACAGGGCCGCTGTACCCTATGCAGCGGGGCTCCTATAACGACACTTTGCCTCCTATTCCGTACGACCCCGCAAAGGCGGCCCAACTCTTAGACGAAGCCGGCTGGATAGACCAAGATGGCGATGGCATCCGCGAAAAACTCATAGACGGCCGCTTAGTGAAACTGGAATTTGAAATCCTCACTAACGCAGGCAATGAAGTCCGCCTCCAAATCGCCCGCATCCTTCAGCAGGAGGCTCAAAAAGTCGGGATGAAAGTCAATATCGCCTCCTTAGACTGGTCTATCTTCTTAGAGCGCACGAAAAAACATGACTTTGACGCTTATATTGGGGGCTGGATCGGTTCGCACAATCCCCAAGACCTCAAACAAATCTGGCACACGAGTAGCTGGGCCGAAGGCGGCTCCAACTACGTGGGCTTTGGTAATGAGGAAACCGACCGCCTAATTGAAACCATCCGTGAAGAGTTAGATAAAGCCCGGCGCGACTCCCTCTATCGCCTCTTCCATCAAATCGTCTATGAGGAGCAGCCCTACATCTTTCTCACCTCTCCCTACGAACGGATCGCCATTCACAAACGTTTCCGAAATGCCTACACCAGCGCCATCCGCCCCGGCTTTTACCCAAATGGATTCTGGACCCCCCAAGAACACATCCGCTATGGAAAAACCGAAGCCATGCCTTAATTTGGCCTAAGCTATGACGGCTTATCTGATAAGGCGAATCCTGTTTTTTATTCCGACGCTGCTCCTGATTACTTTGCTTTCGTTTATTATTAGTCAGAGTGCGCCGGGGGACCCTGTGGAGCAGATGCTGTCGGGCCAGCAGAGCGGGGGCGAGCAGCTGGCGGAACGGCAGGCCAACGAAGCCGCCTACCTCCAAAAGCGCAAAGATTTAGGGTTGGACTTGCCCGTATTTTATTTCTCTATTGGGCCGCTGGCAGAACCCGATACCTTGTACAAGATTCCCAAGGTGCCTGTGCAGGATGCGCTTCGTCGTCTGGTGTATAAGTTTGGCAACTGGGAGGCGGTAAGCCGCTACTATCAGGCTCTTCGCCGCTTAGAGGAAGCCTTTTATGCCAGTGCGGGTGACTCCGCCTGGAAAGGGGATAACCGTACCGAGGCCCGCGCCCTGCTTGTGCTCCTACCCCAAGAAAAAAACTACGACGAAATCCTTCATAAGCTGGGCCTTTTAGAACGTTATCTTATTCCGGCCTTGCGACCTGCTTACGAAGAGGTTGTTTCTGCTGTCAAGGCCCTGCCTCAGGAAGCCACCCCATGGAAAATCTACATTCCGGTTATCCACTGGTACGGCACCCAAAATCAGTACCACCGCTGGCTGATGGGCCTTCTGCAAGGCGACTTTGGCATCTCCTACCAGGATAAGCGCCCTATCACCTCTAAGTTAGGCGATGCCGTGCGCTGGTCTATCGTGATCAATCTTATTTCTATTCTTTTAGCCTACCTCATTGCGATTCCTTTGGGGGTGCAGTCGGCGGTGCGGCGGGGTCAATGGCCCGATCGGGTGATTAGCGTAACCCTCTTTATGCTGTACTCCTTACCTACTTTCTGGGTGGGGACGATGGCGATAGTTTTTCTATGTGGGGGGGATTACCTAAGTATTTTTCCGCCGGGGGGTGTACAAAGCACCGAACACTCTCCCGACTGGCCCTTCTTCAAACGTCTTTGGGACTGGACCTACCACCTCGTCCTGCCCGTCTTAGTTTATACTTATGGCTCGCTGGCCTTCCTAAGCCGCCAAATGCGCAGTGCCCTCCTTGAAGTCTTGGGACAAGACTATGTCCGTACAGCCCGCGCCAAAGGCCTCTCCCAAAGACTCGTCATCTGGAAGCATGCCTTCCGAAACTCCCTCATCCCCATCATTACCCTGCTGGCCTCCGTCTTTCCAAGCATGATTAGCGGGTCGGTCATTTTAGAAAGTATTTTTTCCATTCCGGGCATGGGCTTTTTGAGTTATGGGGCGATGATTGCGCGGGATTATCCGGTGATTATTGCGGTCTTTACGATTGGGGCGATTTTGACGCTGGTGGGGATTTTGGTAGCGGATATTTTATATGCGGTGGTGGATCCGCGCATTAGTTACGGCCGAAGATGAGCGAAACGAAAATAAGTTATTCTCCTCGGGCTCGGGCCTGGCAGGCCTTTAAGGAAAATAAACTGGCGCTATTTGCGCTGCGATTTACGGGTGTTCTGGTGCTGATAGCCCTCTTGGCCGACTTTTTAGCGTATAATAAGCCGATTGTGGCGTCATACCGGGGAGAGGTGATATGGCCGATTTTTCGGGACTACTGGGAGGGGCTAACGGGCCGGCCGCAATGGTCAGGGCCGCTACGGGTGGCGGACTGGAGGGTGCTGGAGCTGGATTGGGCTATTTGGCCTCCCATCCGATATAGTCCGCAGGAATTAGACCTGCGCAATGCCCCTGCCGTAGGCCCTTTTGACGAGCAGATTATCCGTTCTACCGCCGAAAGGCACTGGCTGGGTACCGACAACTTAGGTCATGACCTCTTAGCCGGGCTTATCCATGGCACCCGCATTTCCCTTTCGGTAGGCCTGATTTCGGTGGGCATCTCGGCCCTGATTGGGATTTTTCTGGGCGCTTTGGCGGGTTACTTCGGGGATAATACCCTGCAAGTCAGCCGCGCCTCCCTCATATTCGGCTTGCCCGGGCTCTTCTTGGGGCTTTACTATGGCTTTTATTTGCGCCGGTATGCGCTGGGCGAGGCCCTCAGTGAAGGGTTTTTCACGTTCTTAGGTTTGCTGGGCTTTTCCCTGCCCATAGCCGCCCTTGTAACCGTCCTCGTCTGGCTTCCTTCCCGCCTCCTCAAAAAAACCCCTTGGGGCGCTAAGCCCCTCTACCTCTGGGTGGACATCACCATCAGCCGCCTCATTGAGATCATGATTTCCCTGCCTACTACCCTCCTCATATTTACCATTGCCGCCATAGCTAAGCCGAGTCTTTTTCTGGTGATGGCGGTGATTGGGCTTACTTCTTGGACGGGGATAGCTCGGTTTATGCGGGGGGAGATGCTGAAGGTACGTCAACTGGACTACATCCAGGCGGCTCGGGCACTGGGGTACTCCGATGCGCGCATCATTTTAGTTCATGCTTTGCCTAATGCCTTTGCGCCTGTCTTAGTGTCTATTGCGTTTGGGATTGCTTCGGCGATTTTGGTGGAGTCGGGGTTGAGTTTTTTGGGGATTGGGGTGCCGCCGGAAACGGTTACTTGGGGTTCCCTCTTGGCTTCGGCTCGCAGTGCGCCGGGCGCCTGGTGGCTGGCGGTCTTTCCGGGGTTGGCGATTTTCGTGGTGGTGACGCTCTTCAACATCTTAGGGGAGGGCATTCGGGACGCCATAGACCCTAAGCTCCAGCAACGTTGAGCGGGTTTTTTCTGGTAGGTGGGGTGGTGTGGACTTTGCTTTTGGGGATTTGGGCCTATCGCCTTTCTGCGCATGACCTCTATGCGGAGAAGCTATGGGTGTGGCTCTGGATAGCGGTTCGGCTTCTTTTGCGGTTTGGGCTGGGACTGGCGCTGTTGTGGGCGATGGGGGCAGCCCTAAGCCCACCGGAAGCAGCTTACCGTGTGATTATTGTGGAGGCCGCTCTGCCCGAAGCCTGGGAAAAGGCCGATAGCCTCCTCCGGCAGCGCTACGCCGGCATCAAGACCGGCGTCTTAGCCGTAAAAGGTGCCCAGGCTTTTTGGGTACTGCCCCCTACTGATGACCCGACCCTTTTCCGATGGCTGAGGGAGATTCGGCCTTCGTCCTCCACTCCTGAAAAGGAACCCCCCTCCGCCCTTCGCTACTTGACTCCTCTCAGCCCTTATCTGCCCTTCGTCCGCCAAATCGTCTGGATTGGGCATCAAATCCCCCCGCATCCCCCTGAAAATCTTCACCTCCTCTGGTGCGCCCCAACCCCTCCCCCCAAATCCCCCCTCCCCGTGTTTTTCAGTGCGGCTACCCTCCCCCCTCCTCAAAAAACCCTTTCTGAGACGCAAGTAGCCTCCCTTTTAGCTGGGGGATGTGTTTTCCTGCTTCTCGTGGGCGATGGTCTCATGAGCTATATCCTGCGGCAGGATTCGCCCCTGAAGTAGCTGTAAAAAGCTCGCCAAAGCGGGGTTGGCCGCCACCATCCGATTCCACCGCTCAGAGGCCCTCTCTAACTCTTTCAGTTCGGGGTAATACTCCGGTGCGGCTCGAAGGAGCACCTCTATGTGGGGATAGGAGAGCTTTTTTTCCAGGAACTTTTGCAGTTCTGTGGCTTGCTTTTGCGATAGAGTTACATGGGCTTCGGTCGGGAGGTATAGAATACAAGTTAGTCCCTCCGTCTCCCAGGCGTTTTTGTGGATAGCTGTGGTGAAAAAGGTATTAGCCCCTTGGAGGCGGGTGTATTCGGTGAGGGCTTTTTTCCAGGCCTGTGGGGCGGGGGGATCAGGGCTCCGAGCCTCTAAGACTTTTTTTTTATGTCATGGAGGCTTTGAGGCAAGTCTATGAGGGTTGGGGAGGTGTTTTCGGAGGGAGTTGGGGATGAGCTTGGGGCTTTTTGTGGGGTGGGGGTTGGAGTTCCTGTGGGTGGGGAGGCAGTTGGCTGGGTGGGGGCCTGGAGTGCTTGGTGCAGGAGGGCTATCTTGCTGAGGGCCACCTCAATGGCGATTTCGGGTGCCCGGGTAAAAGTTAGCCGCCGTTCCGCCTCTAAGAGAATATCCAGTCCATGCAGCAGAAAAGCCCGGCTGTAAGTAGGGGCTGCCTCTCGGTATTGCTTCTGGTAGTGGGGAGGAATGCTTTCCCCCAAAGCATCGGGGGCCTCCTGCGCCAAAAGCAGATGCCGAAAGTGCTCCAAAAGCCCCATCAAAAGCATCGTAGGATCGTAGCCCTTAGCTATGTATCGGCGAAAACTGAGAAGTGCCTCTTCGGGGTTCAAGCTGCGTAAGGCTTCGCTCACCTGAAAGAAAGCTTCATAGTCTAAGACTTCCAGGGCTTCTAAGACCCCTTGGTAGGTGAGCTTGCCGAGCCGGCTCACCAGCTGATCAAAGAGACTCAGGGCATCTCGCAATCCGCCTTCCGATTTGGCCGCAATCAGGAATAACGCTTCGGGCTCAGCCTCTACGCCCTCTTTGCGGGCAATTTCCGAGAGGTGCTGAGCAATCGTATCTGTAGGCAGCCGTCGAAAATCAAACCGCTGACAGCGCGAAAGGATAGTGGGGGGAACCTTATGCTTTTCGGTGGTGGCTAAAATGAAGATGGCGTGGGGGGGCGGTTCCTCTAAGGTTTTGAGGAAGGCATTGAAGGCGGCCGTGGAGAGCATGTGTACTTCGTCAATGATATAGACCATGTAGCGGCCTTGGGGTGGGGCCAGATGCACCTGGTCAATGATGGCCCGGATATCTTCTACGCTATTGTGGGAGGCGGCGTCTAACTCTAAGAGGTTGAGGGCGCGTCCCTCCTGGAAGCGCTGGCAAGAGGGGCAGGTCAGGCAAGGGTCTCCCTCCGGCGTGAGGTTTTCGCAGTTAGCGGCCTTGGCTAAGATACGGGCGCAGGTGGTTTTCCCCACGCCACGGGGCCCAAAAAACAAATAAGCATGGGCTAAGCGCTTTTGCAAAAGCCCCTGGCGAAGGGTTTGCACTACAAAGGGCTGTCCGACCACCTCCTTGAAGGTGCCGGGTCGGTACTTGCGAGCGGAGACCTGATAGGCCATGCCTTTGACAAAGGTAGGCTACTTTTGGCCTCATGCGAAAAAGTCTGTGTCTGAAGGTGCTTTTGGGGTTTGGGCTGGGGGGCTTAGCTTTGGTCCTGGGCGCCTATGCTGGAAGGCACTCACTCCTCTCCGCTTATGGGGCCTGGCTCATAGGCAAGACCCAGAGCGCCAACTCTTGGGAAGCGATGTTTGTTTTGAGCGGGCGGCCCTACGAACGGGGTGTAGAGGCCGCTACCCAGTGGCACGCGCATCCTACCCCGATCTACCTTACAGGCGGCCTAATCAACGATAATCTCTTAGCCGTCGGCTTCCCTACCTACACCGAATGCGGTATGAGCCGAGAAGTGCTTTTGGCCCATTGCGTGCCCGACTCCGCTATCCACCTTTTCTGTGAGGGCACCAGCACCTACGAGGAGATTCTGGTCATTCAGCGGCTATGCCGGGCACGGTCCTATCGCCGGATCGCTATCGTGTCCTCCGCTTTTCATGGGCGGCGTGTTCAGCTTCTGGCTCGGCGCCATTTAGCCCCTCTCGGCATCCAGGCGCAGTTTATCCCCGCTAAATCCCTCCTCTTTCATCCCGAGACCTGGTGGAAAAACGAATACGGCTTCCTCAATGCCTTTGAGGAGACGTTCAAAATCCTTTATTATGCCCTACGAGGGCGTTTTTAGACTTTTGGGTTATACCAATTCCGGGCAAAGGGTTTCTGAATGTAGGAGGGTAGAGTTAGGTGTCGCTGCCGCTCCCCTCTCAGGCGGGCATGCCCACCTCCTCCTCACAGTAAGAAGGCCTTTGACTTAAGGTGGTATAAGGTCACGAGGAGGGCACCGAAGGGGCAGGGTACATGAGTGTACGATCCCCCTTCACCCCGACCCTCTCCCCCCTTGAGAAGGGGGGAGAGGGTGTAGGGAGTGGGGGGATGGTAAGAGGGACATTTTGAGCGCCCCCGCCCCACAGAGCAGGTGCGCTGGGGACTGGTACCGCCTAAAAAGAAAGTCTGTGCTAGGAAATAGTATTACTGCCCCTTTTGCCAGACGTGAAACGGCTTGCCCACTATGGCTTCCAGCTCGGCCAAGCTAATCATGCGCACCCCCAAGGCCTCCGCCTTTGCCCGCTTGGAAGGTCCCATATCTTCCCCCACTACCAGATAATCTAAATTCTTGCTTACCCCGCTGGCGTAAATGCCTCCATGCTCCAGAATGTAGGTTTTGAGGGCTTCTCGGGGAATGCCTTCAAACTTACCTGAGATGAGGAAGCGCTTTCCTGAAAGAGGTCCTGTGCGCTGGGAGGCTTGTTTCTCAAACTGCAGTCCTGCGGCGCGTAAGGCTCGGATTTCGGCTTGATTTTCAGGGTCGTCTAAGAAGGCGCGCACACTTTTAGCGATGACTTCGCCAATGCCGTGGACGTTAGCGATTTCGTCTTCGGGAGCTGCCATGAGGGCCTCTATGCTTGGGAAGGCCTCGGCCAGCTTTTGCGCAGCCGTTTCTCCGACATGCCGAATTCCCAATGCATACAACACCCGCTCGTATGGCACCCGCCGAGAGGCTTGGATTTCGGCCACGAGCTTTTCTGGTAGTTTTTCTGCGAAGCCCTCAAGCTGACGCAGGTCTTCGGGACGCAGCTGATAAAGGTCGCTGAAAGTTTTCACCAGGCCGGCCTGATAGAGCTTTTTGAGGATTTTTTCGCCCAGGCCTTGGATGTTCATGGCTTTTCGGCTCACGAAGTGTTCTAAGCGACCGATGACTTGTGGGGGGCAATGGCGGTAGTTGGGGCAATAGCGGCCTACTTCGCCGGGGGGTTGGATGAGGGGCGTTTGGCATTCGGGACAGGTCAAGGGCGGCTCTACCGGCTGGGCCAGCACATCTCGGCGCTCCTTCAGCACCCGAACCACCTTTGGAATGATCTCCCCGCTCTTTTCTACCACTACCCAATCGCCGATATGCAGGTCCAGCCGCCGAATCTCATCGTAGTTGTAGAGGGAAGCGCGCTTGACTTTAGTCCCGCTCAGGCGCACGGGCTCTAACTCGGCCACTGGCGTGATATAGCCGGTTCGTCCCACCTGGTAGGTGATGGCTTTGAGCCGGGTGATGGCCTGTTCGGGCTGATACTTGTAGGCAATAGCCCAACGAGGCGCCTTAGCGGTAAAACCCGCCTTTTCCCGAAGAGCCCAAGAATCCAGCTTCACAACCACCCCATCTATGTCAAAGCTGAGCTGTTCTCGCTTGGATTCCCATTCTGTGATGAAGTCCCATATTTTTTCCAGCGGGGCGGGAGGTAGGGTTTCAACGACGGGGAAGCCCCACTCTTTTAGCAGGTGCATGCGCTCGTAATCGGAGTCAGGCAGGGTCATTCCCTCGGCTTCTAAATAATAGACCCACAGGCGCAGGTGCCGGCGGGCCACCTCAGCGGAGTCTTGCAGTTTGAGGGAGCCAGCGGTGGCATTGCGCGGATTCATGAAGGGAGCCTCGCCTATTTCTTCCCGTTGGTGATTGAGTTCCCGGAAGTCGGTGCGGTTCATATACACTTCGCTGCGCACTTCTACGAAGGGAGGGGGGGATGAGGTGCGCAAACGTAAGGGCAAACCCCGTACCGTGCGCAGGTTCGGCGTGATGTCATCGCCTTTTTCGCCATCTCCCCGGGTAAGGCCCCGCACAAATATCCCATTCTCATAATGCAAGCTCACCGCTACTCCATCTACTTTGAGCTGGGCTATGAAGAGGAGAGGCTCGGGAAGGTCAACGACCTGAGCTTTGAGATAACGCCATAGTTTAGCGTGGAAGGCCTGTAATTCGCTTTGGTCGTAGGCGTTGTCTAAGCTGAGCATGGGGCGGCGATGCGGGACGACGGGAAACTCCTTCGTAACGGTGCCGCCTACCCGCTGAGTAGGGGAATCCGGCCGCCGAAGCTCAGGAAAAGCCTCTTCCAAGGCGATTAGCTCCCGCATGAGCCGATCATACTCGCTATCGGAAATAATAGGCTGCGCTAAAACATAATAGCGATAATCATGCTCTGAGATTTCCCGAATGAGCTCCTGGATACGTTGGGCGGCGGCTTCTCGGGAAAGGGACAAGCGGTCCGGACGGGACTCGAACCCGCGACCTCTGGCGTGACAGGCCAGCGTTCTAACCAGCTGAACTACCGGACCTTTCAAAACTCCTTCTACATCTGCCTCAGGGGGCTATTCCCCGAGGACAACGCAAAGGTAAGAACAATTCTCCAATCCAAACCTTCTCCGCTCTTTTCCTACTTGCTGTTAGGGGCATGGGGGGGGTGCGCTTCTGCATTAAGAGCTGTAGGGAGATGCGTTTTCCCCGGTAGGAGAGGCTTCTGCATTTCTCTGTACTTTTGTTTATGCTCAGGCGAGAGACGGAAATGGAGGTTGGGCTCACCTACGATGATGTTTTACTGGTGCCGGCGTATTCGGAGGTTTTACCGGATGAAGTGGATACGAGCACGGAACTTGCGCTGGGGCTGCGCCTCTCCATACCGATCCTCAGTGCGGCAATGGATACGGTGACGGAGCACCAGATGGCCATTGCGATGGCCAGTGCAGGGGGCCTGGGGGTCATCCATAAGAATCTTCCCATTTCGGTGCAGGTGGAGGAGGTTCGGCGGGTGAAACGATATGAGAGTGGGCTTATTGTGGATCCGATTACTTTGCCGCCCAATGCTCGGGTGGGAGAAGCGCTTACTCTTATGCGGGAGCATCGGATTGGGGGGATTCCGATTGTAGAGCAGGATCGACGGCTGGTGGGTATTCTGACGAATCGCGACCTGCGGTTTGTTCGGCAAGAGGAGTATGGGGAGCCTGTAAGTAACTACATGACGAAGGCGCCACTGGTTACGGCGCCGGAGGGGACGTCGCTGGAGGAAGCGGAGCGGATTTTGCGCATGCACCGCATTGAGAAGCTGCCGCTCTTGGATAGGGCCGGGCGACTGGTAGGGCTGATTACTTACAAGGATATTCTTCGGCGGCGGAGTTATCCGTATGCATTTAAGGATGAGTTAGGGCGTTTGCGGGTGGGGGCGGCGGTGGGGGTGGGTGAGGAGGCATTGGAGCGGGCGGAGGCGCTCGTACAAGCCGGTGTTGATGTACTGGTGATAGATACGGCGCATGCCCATTCTAAGCGGGTGATAGAGACGCTTCAGCAGATGCGGGAGCGGTTTCCTCGGCAGGTGATTATGGTGGGTAATATTGCGACGGCGCAGGCGGCGCGGGACCTCATAGCTGCGGGGGCGGATATTTTGAAGGTGGGGATTGGGCCTGGGAGCATTTGTACGACTCGGGTGGTGGCGGGGGTGGGGGTGCCCCAGCTGAGTGCGGTGATGGCCGTAGCCGAAGAAGCTCGGCCAGCAGGCGTAGGCGTCGTAGCCGATGGCGGCATTCGGTATAGCGGGGATATCGTGAAGGCGCTTGCGGCCGGAGCCGACGCTGTCATGATTGGCAGTCTCTTAGCAGGTACAGAAGAAAGTCCGGGCGAAACGATCTTATACGAGGGGCGCAAGTTCAAAGTCTATCGCGGGATGGGGTCCTTAGAGGCTATGCAAGCGGGAAGTGCGGATCGGTATGGTCAGGAGCGTCGGCAGGCTTCGCATAAGCTGGTGCCCGAGGGGGTGGTGGGAAGGGTGCCTTATCGGGGGCGCGTCGCAGAAGTGCTGTATCAGCTCGTGGGGGGCCTACGTGCGGGCATGGGCTATTGTGGAGCCGCAGACCTTGCCGCCCTCCGAAAAGCGCAGTTCATCCGAATTACCCCCTCCGGCTTCGTAGAGAGCCATCCCCATTCCATTGAGATCATTCGGGAGGCGCCCAACTACACTTTGCGCTGATGCGACAGCCCCCCCGCGCCTTATTCACGGGCATAGGGACTCTGGGGGTGGGAGCCTCTCTCCTGTATTGGTGGATGCGGTTCTTTTCGCCTCACTTAGAGGTGAGCTTTTTAGGAGGGCTGAGCTATCTTTTAGGGACGGCGGCCATCTACGGGCTTTTGCCTTACTGGCTCCCTCGGCATGAACGCACCCCAGATCGGCTCCTTCGGTGGAACGCCTTCATATCCCTTATCGGATTAGCCCATAGTCTCTTATGGCATGTCTTCGCAGCTATCACGGAAAATATTCGGCTTTCTGCGCTCTTCTTGGGAATCGCTACGGTGGGCCTTCTCTGGCAAATGGCCTTTCATAGTGCCTTGGCGGCATACTTAGTGCTTATTCGCCCTACGAGGCAAAAGCTCCACCTTTTATATGGCTACTACGGGTTAGCGGCATTAGCTATAGTTTTTCTGACTTTCTGGGCCGAAAGTGTCTCTGGAATTCTGACGATTTTCTTGTGGGGATGGACTTTCCCGCTAATCTATTATAGTCAGGATGCGATTTTAGTAAGCACCCGCCAGGGGACGCCATACTTTCTCCTAATTGTCATTTGCGCGGCGCTTTTTATAGGGGTGGAAGCATTTCCGGGGTTATTTGGGCGAGATAATACGATTCTGGGGGCTTATCTGCAGAGGATTGCGATTAGTCTGATTATTTTTTATGCAGGCCTGCTGCTTGTTCCATTACTTACTCGTATTGGGCCGAAAGCTCAAAAGAGTCAGCAGCTTTTGGCTTTGCTCACGACTTTTTTGGAGCGGCAGCAGAAGCAAGAGACGGTGGGAGGTATTTTGGAGACGGCTCGGCAGACGCTGGGAGAGCTGGAGTCGGTGCAAGCGGTCTATATGCGTTTACGGAATGCGACCCAAGTCAATGAGTCATACCCTCGGCCTGTAGAGTTTTTGTATCAGCACCTGAGAGGGATAGCGCCGCATCAGACATATATTGAGGTTTTTTCGAGTTTGGCGCACCTTAGTAGAGGCCTTTCTGAGGTGGGGGCTATTGTGATTCAGAGGCCTATTATGAGGCTTTTTTCGTCGGTGCCGGTGGATGCGCTGCAAGTGGTGATTTTAGGGGCGGAGGAGGACTGCTTTGAGGCTAGTGATGTGCAGCTGATAGCGACGCTGGCGGACCAGACGGCTCTTTTCATAGAGGCGCTGGACCGGCGGCTGTATCAAGAGGAGCGCCGCCTCTCCCGAAAAGAGATAGACTTCCTCAAAGAAACCCGCGAAGCCCTGCTCCCCCCCGTACCGCCCATCTTCCCGAAAGTCTCCTATCATGTGGTTTTTCAGCAGCATGATAAAACGATCGGAGGCGATTATTATCAGATAGAGGAGGTTTTTCCGGAGAAAGTGCTGGACTTTTGGCTTTCGGATTGTGCAGGGAGTGGGATTGCGGCGGCGTACCAGATGGCTCAAGCCCGCGCCGCCCTCAATACCCTTTGGCCCGAAAAACTGCCTCCCGAGGAGCTGCTTTTCCGCCTGAATGACGCCCTGCGGCGCGTCTTCCACAAAAATAACTTCATAGCCGCCACTTACCTACGATTAGACCTTGAAGTCGGCACCTACACTCTATTCCGGCCCGGCAACCCGGAAATCCTCTATTGGAACCCCCAGCAAAAGAAAGTAGAAGTCCTTCGGCCCGCCGGCGTCGTCTTAGGCAACGCCAGCTCCACCCTCGTGAAACGTATCCTGGAAAAACATACCGGCCCCCTCATTCCCGGCGCTACCTGGCTCTTCTTTAGCGATGGTTTTACGGAAGCCACCAACCTCCAAGGAGAACAATTTGGCCTGGAACGCATCCTGCATCTATTTCAGGCGCATGTGGCAGAACCTCCCGACACTATCGCCCGCCGTATCCTCCAAGCTGTGCAAGACTTCGTAGGAGATACCCACCTGGGAGACGATGGCACCCTCATCGTTATCCGATACCAACCATAAAATCCCTATCTTTGCCATATGGAGATTCAACTGAGCCTCAGCCCCACCGCTGATGGACTGACCGTAACCCTGTCAGGCGAATTAGACTCCCTCAGCGCTCCAAAACTTTACGATCAGCTCTCTCAAGCCATCAAAGACCATCCCAACATCAAAAAAATATCCTTTGAGTGCCGAAACCTCTCCTATATCTCCAGCGCAGGGGCTGGCATCCTGCTTTTGAGCTTGGATAACTTCGGGCATCGGGGCATTGACTTTGAGCTGCGCAATGTCCGTCCAGAGGTGTACAACATCTTAGATCTTTTAGGCTTGACTAAGGTCATGTCCGTCTCCAATGGATAAGTACATCCTGGACTTTTCGGCCACACCCGATAATCTGCCCATCATCCGCCATTTCGTCCAGGAGCATTTAGCCCCCTACATCTCCGACCCCGTGCGCCTCAATCAACTCACCGTCGCAACCGAAGAGCTCTGTGCCAACTCCATCGTTCACGGCAATCACAGCGACCCCTCTCAAAAACTACGTTTAGAACTGCGCATAGATAAGAAAACCCTGCATATTTACCTCTACGACCCAGCGCCACCCTACGCCCTCCACAAATATCCCATGCCCCCTCAGCTACTGCGAAAAGACACTAACCGCCCAGGCGGCCTGGGGATTTACCTGATTCGCCAGCTCATGGATAAAATCATCGTGCGCCGCCGCGGCCAAAGCTCCGTCTATCACCTCGTGAAAAACCTCACATGAATGCCCACTTAGACCCCGAAGAACGGGCCCTCCGCCCAAAGAAATTAGACGAATTCATCGGGAATCGGCCTTTCCTCTCCAATCTTCGCGTGTATATCCAAGCCGCCCGAAATCGGCAAGAACCCTTAGACCATACCCTCTTTTATGGGCCGCCCGGACTGGGAAAAACCACCCTCGCCCATATCATTGCCAACGAAATGGGCACCCAACTCATCATGACCAGCGGTCCGGCTTTGCAACGGCCCGCCGACTTAGCTGGCATCCTCACCCGCTTAGAAAAAGGCGATGTGCTCTTCATTGACGAAATCCATCGGCTTCATCCCTCCGTGGAAGAGTTTTTATACAGCGCCATGGAGGACTTTCGGATAGATATTGTGCTGGATAGTGGGCCGCATGCACGCACCCTTCAGCTTCGGCTCAAACCCTTTACACTGGTGGGGGCCACGACCCGTATTGGGCTTTTGACGGCGCCGCTCGTAGCCCGCTTCGGAATCAGCATTCATGTGGATTATTACACGAAGGAGGAACTGACGCAAATCCTCTTGCGATCGGCCCAGCTTATGGGGCTCACCCTTACGGCCGAAGCGGCAGAAGCTATCGCCCAGCGCAGCCGCGGCACCCCCCGTACCGCCAATCGGCTCTTACGACGTATCCGCGACTTTGCCCAAGTAGAAAAACAACCCCTCATTGACCTCCCCTATGCAGAAAAAGTCCTCACCTCTATGCAAATAGACCCTGCTGGCCTGGAAGACATTGACAAGCGCTTTTTGCTAACTCTCATAGACCGCTTTGGGGGTGGGCCGACTGGCGTTCATACGCTGGCGGTGGCTATTGGCGAAGAGGCCGAGACCTTAGAAGAAGTCTATGAGCCTTACCTTATCATGGAGGGGTTCATAGAGCGCACGCCGCGGGGGCGCCGGGCTTTACCTCGGGCTTATGCGCATTTAGGGCGGGTTCGTCCCTCGGCTCCGTCGCTTTTTGATAGCTGAGAAGGCATGCTGGCCTTAGCCCAAAGCGTGAAAGCCTTAGCTCATGGGCTGGGCTTTGAGGCCTGTGGGATCACGCCGGCTCAACCTTTGCAGCAGGCCTACGAACGTTACTTAGAGGCCCTATGGGAAGGGCGTCTCACAGGCCTACGTTACCTCACCGAAAACCCTGCCCTCCGACAAGACCCCCGTACTCTCCTCCCCTCCGCCCAGAGCCTCATCCTCTGCCTTAAAAGCTACTATCAAGGCGTTCGGATGCGCCCCCCCATCGCTCAATACGCATGGGGAGAAGATTATCACTATGTTTTGCGGCGAAAACTGGAAATTCTGGCGGATTACCTTCGGCGCAAAGGCGGCCCCCAAACCGAAGTGCGCCCCTTCGTAGATACCGCCCCCATCCTGGAAAAAGCTTATGCTCAGCAAGCCGGCCTGGGCTGGATTGGAAAAAACACCCTCCTCCTCAATCCAAAGCTGGGTTCCTATACTTTTATTGCGGGGTTGGCGACAAACCTACCTTTACCGCCGGATGCGCCCTTTGCGAGGGACTTATGTGGGACCTGTCAGCGATGCGTGGAGGCTTGCCCTACCGGTGCTTTGGAGCCTTATCAGCTCCATGTGGGGCGCTGTATTGCGTATTGGACTATAGAGGCGCCCGCTTTGTCGGAGGGCATGCCCTACCCCGGCGAATGGCTCTTTGGGTGTGATATATGTCAGGCCGTATGCCCGTGGAATCGGTTTGCGCGGCCGCACGGAGAAAGGGCTTTCCAGCCCCAGCCTTACCTCGCCTGGCATAGACAGACTTGGGCCACCGCTCCTAAAAGTCAAATCCGAGCCGCTACGCGCCGATCCGCCATGCGCCGAGCCCGCCCCGAAAAAATCCAAACCCTCGCCCATAAGCTCCAAGAAAAACTCTCACACCCCCAAATCATAAAGCCTCGGCCCGAATGAACTTACTAGGACTTAAACAAACTTTGCTCTCATGGAATGGGACGTGCTGATAGTAGGGGGTGGTGTGAGTGGGCTATATGCGGCTCGGCTCTTACAGGAGCGGGGATTGAAGGTGCATCTCTTAGAGGCGCAGGGGCGGTTAGGGGGGCGCCTGCATACCATAGAATCCCCCGAGGGACATCCCATAGACTTAGGCGGCCAATGGGTGGGCCCCCAGCATAAAACACTCCTCTCCCTCTGTGAAGCGCATAACATTCCGCTGCATCCGACCTACTTTCAGGGGCGGCATCGGCTCATCACGCCGCGGCGCACCTACACCTACAAGGGAACCATCCCTCGGCTTCCCTTCTTGGCGCTCCTTAGCTTAGGCTGGGGGCTCCATAGGCTCAAAACCGCCGCCCAACGCCTATTCCTCCAAACTCCGTGGGAAAATATCCCCGACGGCTGGGATGAAATTTCCTTAGCCGCCTGGGCCAAAAAAAATATTCCCCACCCCTTAGCCCGAGCTGTATTTGATGTAGGTCTGGCCACCGTTTTAGGTGCCGAACCAGAGGAAGTTTCTTTTTGGCATACGCTGTTTTACATTCAGAGTGCGGGGTCGTTGGAAGCGCTCATAGAGACGGAGACGGGGGCGCAGGCGTATAAGTTTACGAAGGGGGCGAAGCTCTTAGTGGATAAGCTGGCGGAAGGGCTTTCGCATGAGGTGGGGCGGCCGGTGGAGAAGGTGGCTTATAGTGCTAAGGGGGTAGAGGTAGAGGCGGCGGGACGACGTTATCGGGCTAAGGGTGCTATTGTGGCGGTGCCGCCCGCGCTGCTTCGGCGCATAGCATGGGAGCCGGCTTTGCCGCCTATTCATCAGCAGCTGAGCCAGCGTATGCCCATGGGAGCCGTTACGAAGGTGGTGGCTATTTATGACCGTCCTTTTTGGCGGGGGGCGGGGTGGAGCGGACACTTTTTGCGGACGGAAGGAGCGATCCGATTGGGGTTTGACACTTCGCCGCCCGATGGGAGCTACGGACAAATCACGGCCTTTGCCGTAGGGCCCGTGGCCCGAAAGCTATTGTACTTAGAGCCCGCAGCTCGCCAGGAGTTTTACGAGCGGGAAGCCGCCCAGCTCTTAGGACAAAAACCCCGTTACCTCTATCAAAAAAGCTGGACCGAAGAGCCCTGGGTAGGTGGATGTTATGTGGGTTTTTTTGGGCCTGGGGGGTGGCGCTATGTAGGGCAAGCTCTTTACCAGTCCCTACCCGGGGTGCATTGGGCCGGCACCGAACGAAGCTCACACTGGATGGGCTACATTGAAGGCGCCCTCCACGCCGCAGAAAAAGCCGCCTACGCCATAACCCAGTAAAAGCGCCCCCCTGAGCTCCTTGCCCTGTAAAAGGAGCCGGAAAACCACTCCCCATAGCTCCTCCTTTTGGGGGTAAGAGAGGGATGCTTTTTGTCGGGGCCGAGGGTCCTCCTGAAAGGCCTCGGATTTTTGTTTCTTTGGGGCATGCGCAGTCTGTGGGTGGGTTTGAAACTTGCCCTAAAACACCTTTGGAGAGCTTTTCGCCGGCGCCCGCCTACTATTTATCAGGGGGCACTCACGACTTCTGGCCGTGTAACCCTTCCTTACCCCCATGAAAAAGCCCCCCTCCCCGAAAACGGCCACTATCGCCTGTATCTTTTTACTGAAGACTGCATTGGCTGCGATCAATGTGCTCGTATCTGTCCTGTGTCCTGTATCACGATTGAGAAGGTCAAGGCCCCGCAAACGATTCGCCATACGGCCAGCGGCCACCCCAAAAAGTTTTATATCACGCGCTTTGATATTGACCATGCTCTCTGCTGTTTTTGTGGGCTTTGTACCGTAGTCTGTCCGACGGATTGTCTAATTATGGAGCCGGAATATGCTTACGCCACTGCTGATAGAAATCGGCTGGTATATCGTTTTGGCGAGTGCGTGGGGGAGTCTGCTGCTGAGTAGGCGGCTTTCTTCGGGACTGGTGCGGGCGTGGGGGGCTTTTTTGCTTTTGGGCCTGTGGTATGGATACCGTGGAGCCGAATACGCCTGGGCCTTTCAATGGAGTGTGTATGTAACGGGTATTCTACTGTTATGGGCCTGGCTAGCGTTGGAAGACTCCCAACGAACTTACTTACGCTGGCACCCGCGCAGTGCGCTAGTTGCTATGGCGCTCCTGAGTCTCATCACTAGCAGTCGTCCGCTGCCTTCTTTTTCTCCTGCGGCACCTGATTTTACTCCTGTGGCGCTTTTATGGACCCAAAGCTGGGCTCCGCTCTTTGCTCTCCTTTCGGTCGTCTTAGCCGGTATATTTCTCCTGCTTGCTCTGGCCTGGCGAACTTACATTCCTCCAAAATCGTTTTAGAAAGTAGTGCCTTCCTTGGTTTACTTGACTCGGCGATTTGAGTTTGCGGCGGCCCATCGGTTGTACAATCCCGCATGGAGCGAGGCCCAAAACGCTGAGGTCTTCGGCCCCTGCAGTAACCCCATGGGGCACGGCCACAATTACATGCTGGAGGTTACTATCGGCGGTACGCCCGACCCCGAAACCGGCTATGTAATGGACCTACGCCACCTCAAAAAGCTCGTGGAAGAAACCCTCCTCCAGCACCTGGACCACAAACACCTCAACTATGATGTCCCCTTCCTACAGGGAAAAATCCCCTCCACAGAAAACCTGATTGTCGCTATTTGGGAGGAGCTTCAGAAAGCGCTTCCCCCACAGGTGCGGCTTTTTCGCTTGCGTATATGGGAGACTAACAACAACTACTTTGAATATTATGGTGAAAAGACCGACTAACGGGCACGCCTGCGGCTGCGGGGATGAGGAGGAACTTTTGGTGGAGGTTCCTGAGAATACCTCGCTTTCTGAGAAAGAAGCCCAGATTGCCCATCATTTTCGGGCGATTATGGAGGTGTTGGGATTGGATACGAATGATCCGAGTTTGCGGGATACGCCTCGGCGGGTAGCGCGCATGTACCTTCATGAGCTATTTGCTGGGCTTAATCCGGAGAAGGTGCCCACGATTCGCCTTTTCCCCAATACTTACGGTTATCACGAGATGGTGGTGGAAAAGGACATTCGGGTGCGGTCGGTATGTGAGCACCACTTTGTACCGATTATTGGGGTGGCGCATGTGGCGTATATCCCTCGGGAGTGGGTGGTGGGGCTCTCCAAGCTCAATCGGATAGTGGATTACTTTTCCCGGCGTCCTCAGGTCCAAGAGCGCCTTACTCAGCAAATAGCCGATTTCTTGGAGGCGCATTTAGGCACGCCCGACGTGGCTGTGGTTATTGATGCCAAACATTACTGCGTTTCTATGCGGGGCATTCAGGATGAAGCCAGCCGCACCCTTACTTATGCTTTGCGCGGGGCTTTTGCAGAAGGAGAGACCAAAGACATCTTCCTGCGCTTGATCGGGCTGTAGGGAGGCCTTCTTGTAGCTTGTGAGAGGGAATGGCTGCTTAGGAAGCTTATAGGTATCCGCTCGGGGAGTAAAGATACAGGCCCCCTTACCGATCAGAGGATGGAGTAGTTCCACAAAAGGACAGGAAAGGCTGAGGCGAATAATACCATTTTGAGACCAAGGCTTTCTTAATGTGAAGAGGGGATGGCCGCCCGCCGAAGGCGGGCGGCGGCCCCACAAAATATCACCGACTCGCAATCAAAAACTCTTTGCATCGAGTTGGTATAAGCTTACTGGGCGAGATGATAGCTGTGCGGGAAGTTTATAGATGCGTGCTGGGAGAGTAAAGATGCAAACCCCCATTCCTGATCATCGGAGAGGGTAAAACTCTTGAGAGGGCATGAAAGGTAGGGCGAAGAAGCTCCCTTAGGAGGTGGGTAGGTAATGGATGCGGATGCGTCTCTCTGGGCGGAGGAAGGTTTGTGCGGTTTGGGTGAGGTCGGCGGGGGTGAGGGTTTCGTAGGGGGCGAGAGGGTCCTCATACCATTCGGGGTGGCCCGCTAAGACGTCATGAGCTAAGGCAAGCGCCCTGCCTAAGACTCCCTCCCATTCTCTGAGCATTTCTAAGTAGCGCATCGGCCGATATCGTTTCAGGGCTATAGCTAAGTCGCTGCTTAGGGCTTCCCCCAAGGTCTCTTCCAGCGCTTGCTCAAACCTCTCCACCGAAACCCCAGGAGCTAAATAGGCTTCCACGACCCACAGCGTGGCCGCATGCATAGCCCAAGTGTAAGTGTGCAAGCGAGTAGCTAAACCCTTCTGATAGACGAGCTTTTGGGGTAGGAGGCTTTCGGAGCCGCCACCCAGATAATCGTCTAAGAGGTCCATGGCGGGGATGGCTGGGTCTTCCAGAGGTGGTAAGCGATACGCCCAGAAGACTGCCGCCTGCGGATAACGTCCCTCCCGCACCACCAGAGCATCCTGCGGCAAAGGAAGCCCCTCTGCCGATGGCACCCCCAGCAAAGGAGCCCCTTCCTTTGTCCCGGAGAAGAGCTCCACCGCCCGATTCATGTCCGCCTCACCAGCCACTACCAGTACGGCCTTATCAGGAGTGTAGTAGCGCTCGTAAAAACTTTTCAAGGCTTGGTCGGGGAGCTTCAAAATCTCTTCTGGCGTACGACCAATCACTGGAATAGCGTATGGATGCCTTGGAAACATCACCCGCTGAATATGAAAGAACCTATCGGCATAAGGGGGATTTAGGTAGCGCTGACGAAACTCTTCAGCCACGACGCGTCGCTGAGTTTCTATTTTATCAGGGCTGAGGGTGAGGCGATATAATCTTTCTGCTTCCAGTTCTAACGCTAAGTTTGCGGCTTCTTGGGGCAGGCGGGCATAGTAGACGGTGTAGTCTTGGCCTGTATAGGCGTTGGTGGTGCCTCCGACGGTTTGGAGACGCTGGTCGTAGGCAATCTGTTCGTCTTCAAAGAGGAGATGTTCTAAGAGGTGGGCGAGGCCGGCTTCTTCGGGGCGTTCGTGTGCGGCGCCCACGCCGTAGGCCAGAACTACCGCTGTGAAGGGGCTTTCTTCGGCGGGAATGTGAAAGAGGCGCAGACCATTGGGAAGGGTCCGAAGGGTATAAGTGTATTTGAGCTGGAGTGATGTCATGGTTTTGTGAGTTTTTCCAGAAGTCTTTCTAAGTCTTCGTTGGAGGTGTAGCGGATGCGGATTTCGCCGCTGCCATCGCGTTTGGGGGCAATGCGGACGGTGGCATGGAGGGACTGCGTGAGTTGGGTTTCTAGGGTTTTGAGTTGGGCTTCTAAGAGGGAGGGGGGTTTAGGTTGGGAGGGGGTATTTTGTGGGGGGTTGAGGCGCTTATGGACGAGGCCTTCTACTTCTCGGACGGTGAGGTTTTCTTGGAGGATGCGGTGGAAGAGGGCGATTTGGGTGTTGGGGTCGTCTATGGCGAGGAGGGGGCGGGCGTGGCCTTCGGTGATGGTGCCGGCTTTGAGGGCTTTTTGGATTTCGGGGGGTAGGCGCAGCAGGCGAAGCGTATTAGCGATGGTGGCCCGGCTGCGGCCTACGGCCTGGGCTACTTCTTCTTGGGTGAGGCCGCATTCTTCTATCAGGCGCTTGTAGGCCAGAGCTAATTCAATGGGGTTGAGGTCTTGGCGCTGAACATTTTCTACGAGGGCGAAGGTGAGGAGTTGGGTGTTATCGGCGGCCCGTACATAGGCGGGGATAGTCTTTAGGCCTGCTGCTTGGGCGGCCCGCCAGCGCCGCTCCCCAGAAATAATCTGATAACGTTCTCCCACCTGCCGCACCGTGATGGGCTGAATGAGCCCATGCTGTCGGATAGATTCTGCCAGCTGAGCCAGCTCTTCCTCGTCAAAGTTCAGCCGAGGCTGATAGGGGTTAGGCTCAATGCGGTCAATTGGAATTTCCTCCACCGCATGGGACTTTTGGATGGTTTCTTCATCTACGGGGAGGATAGCGCCTAAACCTCGTCCCAGACCACGCGGCGGCTTCATGCGGGCACCGGAAGGTTGTTACGTTGAAGGATTTCCCGAGCGAGATTGAGGTAGTCCGCTGCACCGCGGCTGTGGATGTCATACCGAATAACAGGCTTTCCATGGCTGGGGGCTTCGCTTAGACGAGCATTGCGTTGAATGACCGTGGTGAAAACGACCTTTCCGAAGTGGCGCTGCACTTCTTCTACGACTTGCTTGGAGAGCCGCAGCCGCGCATCATACATCGTTAGGAGAATACCCTCAATCGTGAGGGTACTATTGAGCCGCTGCTGGACGATCTTGATAGTGTTGAGCAGTTTGCCCAGCCCTTCCATGGCAAAGTATTCACACTGCACCGGAATCAGGACGCTATCAGCTGCTACTAAGGCATTGACGGTGATAAGCCCCAGCGAAGGAGCACAATCCAAAATGATAAAATCGTACTCTTGGCGGACGGGCTGGATGGCTTCCCGCAGTTTGTACTCTCGCCGGGGGAGGTTGATCATATCCACTTCGGCGCCCACCAGGTCAATATGAGCCGGGATGAGGAAAAACGTCTCAAAGTCCGGCACTTTGAGAATGCAATCGTGGGGGTCTGCCACCTGCCCCGTAATCACATCATAAATCGTTTGCCGCACATTTCTGGGGTCAAAGCCCAGTCCCGACGTCGCATTCGCTTGGGGGTCCACATCTATGAGCAGCACTTTTAGTTCGTACACCGCCAAAGCGGCCGCTAAGTTGATAGCAGTCGTAGTTTTGCCTACACCCCCCTTCTGGTTGGCTATGGCGATCACTTTGCCCATACTTCTGTGCAAAGCTACGAAAAGACCCTAAGCACCCACCTTCACCCGCGTGCATAGAGTGGGGAAAAGAAAGTCGGGCACCTATCTCTGCACGACTCTGGATTTAGAGTTTCTTTTTGGGCGGCGGCCAGCCCCCTACGGG
>Ga0308391_1000216_pt1:2500-25224 | contig 25224 bp, 20 predicted proteins | sample Hotspr20Samplet1_FD_202363 | JGI IMG/M metagenome (GOLD analysis project Ga0308391, IMG submission 202363) | Hot spring phototrophic mat microbial communities from Octopus Spring, Yellowstone National Park, Wyoming, United States - 20050623_t1 ... | reverse complement strand
TGGTAGCCTGCCACGCGGTCGAGCATGGCGGCGATTTCCCCGCTCTGCTGTCCGGCGGCGACCAGGCTGATGGTTTCCCAGTCGAACAGTCCTGTCGCCTGCAACGCGCGGTCGATACTCTGTCCCTGTCGGATGATAGGCAACGCCTCGATCAGTTTCTCCCTCACGAAAACGTTGCCTGCCGACGGAGCGGCAGCCTCCCACGCGCTGATAGCCGGTACACCCGCCGCGAACATCCGGTGCAGGTTGCGCAAAAAAGCGGCGAGCGCACGTTGACGGTTCAACGCCCCGAACACCGGCAGGCGCATCACCACCGCATCCTTCCAGCGGCGGTTGGCGGGCAAATCCAGCAACCACCACACGCCTGCCACCGCGAGCGCCACCGCCAGAAAGACAGGCAGGGAGCGCGTCAGAAGCAGGGTAACGTAGCGCTGATAGAACTGCGATGCATCCCCGCGCGCCATGCCGTAGTAAAAGGCGGGAAACAGCGGCAGCACCAGCAACAACATGCCGATGCCGTTCAACAGCAACAGGCGCGGTATCCACAGCTTCCGCCAGAGGGCGTGTTCCTGTTCGTAGTGCGCGGCGATTTCGTCGCAGATGATGTCCAGCGAGCCGCCCAGCTCGCCCGCGCGGAACATGCCCACCACATGGGGCGCGAACAGGCGGGGAAACTGCTCCATCGCGTCGGAGAGCGGCTGTCCCAGATGGGCGTTTGCCAGCATGGCGCGCGCCGCCGCCTGCAGCGACTCGGGCATGGATGGCTGGTCGGCAATCTGGCTAAGCGCAGAAACAGGGTTATTGCCCGCCCGTAGTAGAGACGCCAGCTGTCGGAAGAAAACGGCGCGCGCGTGCAGGCTGGCGGCGGCGCGTTCGGCGCGGCGGTTGGTGCGTTGGGGTGGGACAGCCGTCTGCACGGCACTGTCCGTCTTGGAGATGATGCGCTGCACCACGAAGCCGCGCGCCCGCAACAGCTGCTGCAAACTCTGCTCGTCGCTTGCCTGCAGCGTGCCCACAACGGGTCGTCCAGTGGTCTCGTCCACTGCCTCAAAGCGATAGGTCGGCATCTTGCAGCTTCCACACCTTCTGCGCCTGCACCGCAGGCTGTTTCAGCAATTCACGGATGGGTGTGCCGTCGGGCATCGTTAAATCTGGCGCAATCTCCAGCAGAGGTATCAGCACGAAGGCGCGCTCATGCATCCGCGGGTGGGGCAGGGTCAACTGCTCGGTGTGCATCTGCACGCCCTCGTACAGAACAATATCGATATCGATGGTGCGCGGGTTGCCGTAGTGGGTGCGCACGCGCCCGCCCGCTTGCTCCACCGCCATTACATGCTCCAGCAGCTCCAGCGGCTCCAGAGTGGTCTCCACCTGCACGACCGTATTTAAGTATAGCGGTTGCGGCGTGTCGTAGCCCACCGGCTCGGTCTCATACACGCTGGCGCAGCGCACCACCCGCACCTGCGGGGTGTGCAGGCGGCGAACCGCCTCGCGCAGGTGTTGCAGCCGGTCGCCCCGATTGGAACCGAGACTCAGCCACGCACTAGCACCCATCGCTTTCTATCCGAAGCCGGAAAACGGCGGCACCCGCTTGCGCAACAGGCTGAACAGGGAAGCCAGCCAGTTCGCCCGCTCGACCTGCTGCTGGCTTTCTATCGCATATTGCGCAATGGCGAGTTGCCGCCTTGCCTCGTCGTCCGCGCGCTCGCGGGCGTGCAGTTCCTCGAACACCTTGCGCAGCTCGCCGTTCTCCACCCAGATACCATGACACTGCTCACAGCCATCGAGTTCCACCGGTGAATCATACAGATAGCGGTATGGATGTAACGGTATCGCGCATCGCGGACAGCGACGTTGCACAGTCTCATCTGGATTGTACTGGACGTCCGGGAGCGCACGGTCCTCAATGCTCAGCAGAATGAGCGGGTCTACTTGCATCAACGCGCGCAATTCCCCCTCGTCCAGCCAGACGCCCGCGCAGGCAGGGCACACGTCCACGACGACGCCGTAGTAGGTTTGGGCTTCCATCTCCATCCGACAATCGGGGCACAGCGGTGCGCTCATCGTTTCCTCCTCATGAAGTGGGTGTCCTGACCGATTGTACCCCAACGCTATTCTCGCTGGCAAAACCAGCTGTATCGGCTGGACTCGGCGTCGGTGATGGGGATTTTCCAGCAGAACACCTCATCGGGTACGCTTTGCGGGCGGTTGCGTGGCACAGGCGGTTTGGTCGCCTCCAACCAACGCGAATGACCGTCGTAAAACAGAAACACCGCCCCACCGTGATGCACGATGGAGGGACAGTCGGCGTTCACGGGGTGGTACGCGCCGTCGTTCAGCGTGATTTGCTCGTCGATGAGCAGGGCAAGGCGGGCAGGTCGCTCCACAGCCGTTTCGGGGATGAACGCCAGCCCTGCGTTCATTGAGTAGCTGAGCAGTTTCTCCTCGCGCGGGTCCGACGGGCAGATGTACACCCCGGCGTTCCTGACATACGGGTAAAGCACGCCGCTGACCGGTCCCTTCGCAGCAAGCCATTCGGGGTTCACCGGTGCGGTGGTCTCCTGCCCCACAGGAACAGCGTAGATGCAGGGCACCCACTGTGCACCGGAGTTCCACAGAAAACCGCGCATCCACGCAGGCCAATCCTGGGTCACCCAGCCGCCCATGCAATTGCCATCGCCGTTGCCTGCGTTGCGCCCGTCGTAATCGGAGCGATACATCGCGAATGCCAGCCCCAGCTGCCGCAGGTGCGCCAGACAGGTGGTTTGCCGTGCCTTCTCGCGAGCCTGCACGAATACGGGGAAAAGGATTGCCGCGAGAATGGCGATTATGGCAATCACGACGAGCAGCTCGATCAGTGTGAAAGCCCTGAAGCGAGACATTTTCTTCACCCTCCAGCAGGGATATGTGCAGTTGTATTATAGCGAAAATCTGTGAAGGATTCAGCAAGGCTGGAGACGATTCTTCGGTCTCCACTAACCCCCCAGCCCCCTTCCCTGTGAGGGAAATGGGAGTGCAGGACGCCCCTCTCCTCGTAGGCTTACTACACGACACTTTTTCTGTGGGGGCAATAGATGAGATACAAAAGGGCTCCTCGGTTGGGGTATCCTGAAGGTAATCACATCCAAATAGGAGGAACCCACCGATGAGCCTATCACTATTATACCACTGGGCAGACATCCTGCGCCAACAGTTTGCTTCTTTGAGTAAACCCCAGACCTTCTTGCTGGCAGCATTTAGCGCTGCGGCGGCGGCAGCCGAGCACTGTCAGTTACGCCGGTTGGCAGAGCATCTCTGTTGTTTAGGTTCTCCGAGCACGGTAGAGCGTCGGCTGCAGCGTTGGCTGGCTTCTGCGGCGTGGGATGTGGTGTCGGCTCAGCAGGAGTTGGCGCGTTGGGTGATCGGGCGGTTATGCAAGGGTTGCAAGCGGTTGGTGTTGCTGGTGGATGAGACCAGTTTGGGGGAACACTTACGGGTGATGGCGGTATGTGTGGCGTATCGGGGTCGTGCGGTTCCGGTAGCATGGTCTTGTTATCATCCGGAGGCTTATCCGGAGGGGGGTCAGGTGGCGTGGGCTGTTCCTCGTGGTTTGGAGGTATTGGTGGAGGCGGATCGGGGCATTGGTTGCAGTCCGGGTTTATTGTTGGGCATATCGGCGTTAGGGTGGTATTATCTGGTTCGTGTTCAGAGCGGCGTGCGTTTGGTATTAGCGGATGGTGTGGAGGTGTGTTTTGGGGAGCAGGTGTCCCGCGGTCAATACTGGAGTGGTTGGTGTTACGCCTTCAAGAAGCATGGTTGGTTGCGGTGTCGTGCGATAGGCTGGTTGTTGTTGACGAACCACTGGCGGGTGCACGGGGGTTGGTATGCCCGTCGGATGTGGGAGGAGTTAGCGTTTCGGGACTGGAAGAGCGGTTGTTTTCAGTGGCAGAGCAGTCATGTGTGGGAGCCGTCTCATGCGCAGCGTTTATGGTTAGGTCTGGCAGTAGGTTATTTTATGATGATATGGTTAGGCAGTTGGGTGGTTCGTCGTCGGGGATGGATGCGTGGGGTAGGTATTGTTTCTCGTTGGAGTGTGTTCAAGCGGGGTTTACGGGTATACCACTGGAGTTTAGGCAGCGGTTGTGGGGAGCGTTTGCTGTTGGCTTACAGGGTGAGTTTGTGTTTGTAGATGGATAGAGGCATCATCGGTGTTGGGGAATTGCCTGCCGATGGGGTTGGCGGTCGTGTGGGACCGGTATGGCAGTTGCGATTGGTTCTGTGGGTGAAGTTGGCTTCCGAGAACAGATGGAGGTTCCGATGGCAACCTATACCAACCCTGTGTACGCCCGCGATTTCCCCGACCCCCACGTGCTGGTCTATCGGGGAAAGTTCTACGCCTACGCCACGCACTCTTCGGGGTACGATTTTCAGGTGATGGAGTCGCCCGACCTGGTGCAGTGGACGCATAAAGGCAGCGCGTTCTGTCCCCCGTGGTCGCGCGAACACCTGTGGGCGCCCGAGGTGATACAGCATCGCGGCGTGCTGTACATGACCTACTCCGCCCGCAACCCGGAAACGGGCAAACATGACATTGGCATCGCCACCTCGACGAACCCGCTCGGGCCCTTCATCCATCGCGCCATCCTGGTGCGCGGCGACGACAACCGCGTGGGGGTGATCGACGCCACCATCTTCTTTGATAGAGACAATACCCCTTACCTGATATACTCGGAAGAAGACCCTCGTGCGATTGTCATGCGCCGCATGACGCCTGACCTGTTGCGCTTCAGCGAAGAGAAGACCGTCCTGCTGCGTCCCGACCGCGACTGGGAGAAGGGCATCGTGGAGGCACCAACCATGCTCTATCGCAATCGCACCTATTACCTTTTCTACTCTGGCGGCTGGTTCCAGAGCTACAAGCGCGATGCCTGCTACGCGGTAGCGTATGCAACCGCTTCCTCACTCAAGGGATCCTACACCAAAGCCGAACGCATCCTGCAGACCGTGCCGGGCAAGGTGTACAGCCCCGGACACCAGTGTATTGTACGCCTGCCTTCGGGGGAGATGTGGATGCTGTACCACGCCTGGGACGACCCGAATGAACCGCTGTATGGCTCCAACCCGCTGGGGCGCACGCTGCGGCTGGACAGGCTCTACTGGCGAGACGGCAAACCCTACGTGGACGGACCGAGTACTGAACCCAGACAGGCGCCGAGAGTGAGGTAACCCATGCACCTCTCGTGGTCTGCGCAACTTCATCCAGCAGAACAGGCGTTGCGCAGAGGGGATAGATGCAGTGTGTAGCCGCAGGCTTTAGCCTGCGTTCAATCATTGTCCTCTGCCTCCTGAGCCTGCTGCTGGTGAGCTGTTCGCCCGGCAAACACTCTGGCAACGTCGCCAGCGCGGAAATCCGCTTCTGGAACGGCTTCACCGGTCCCGACGGCGCGACGATGGAGAAGATTGTCCAACAGTTCGAGCGGGAGACGGGCATCCGCGTCAAGATGCAGATTATCCCATGGAGCACCTATTACGACAAGCTGCTGCTGAGCCTTGCTTACGGCGGCGCACCCGATGTGTTCATCTGCCACGCCAACCGTATCGCCGAGTTCGCCCGTTACGGCGTGTTTCGCCCGCTCGATGACCTCATCGAGGCGGATAAAGGCTTTAACTCTTCCGACTTCCTGCCCAACATCTGGAAAGCGGGACAGTATGCGGGCAAGCAGGTAGGACTGCCGCTGGACTGCCACCCGCAAGGGCTGTACTACAACCTGAAGCTGTTCCGCGAGGCAGGGATTGTGGACGCGCAAGGTAATCCCAAACCTCCTGAAACGTGGGAGGAGTTTCTGGATGCCGCGCGCCGATTGACGAAGGATAAAGATCGCGACGGGCGACCTGACCAGTGGGGCTTCGCCTTCACCTGGCTACGCACCAACTGGATTACCTTCATCAGCCAGCATGGAGGTTCCATCCTTTCGCCCGACCTGAAGCGCGCGGCGCTGGCAGACCCTCCCGCCGTGCGAGCCACCCAGCAGATGTGCGACATCATCACCCGATACGGCGTCGCCCCCAAGCCCGAGGGCTTCGATTCGTGGATGGGCTTCCGGCAGGGGCGGGTGGCGATGGCAATCGAGGGCATTTACATGCTCTCCAGTGTGGAGGAGCAAAGGGGGCTGGAGTATGCGGGCGCCCCGGTACCGTCCTTCGGACTCAGGCGGGCAGTGTGGGGTGGTTCGCACCTGTTGTGTATGCCCAAAAACCTCTCGCCACAGCGGGCGCAGCTGGTTTGGCGGTTCATGCGCTACCTTTCCGACCACAGTCTGGACTGGGCGGAGGGTGGGCAGATACCCGTGAGGCGTTCGTTGTTAAACCAGCCGCGCTTTCGGCAGATGCGGGTGCAATACGCCTTCGCAAAGCAACTGCCCTATGTGGTGTTTGAACCCGCTTCGCACAAATCCACCGAAATCATGCCCTTCTACGATGCCGCCATCGAGGCTGCCCTGCTGGGAATCAAAAGCCCACAGGATGCCCTGAACGAGGCGGCACGACGAATCCAGCAGGTGCTTGACCGACCATGAAACTACTGGCTCTTCCAGCTCATAAAAGACATGAGGCGCTATTGGGTTACCTGTTCATCGCGCCCTATCTGGTGCTGTTTGTGGCGTTCGTGCTGGTGCCGGTGGTGTGGGGTTTTTTCATCAGCCTGCACAACTGGCACGTGCTGGGCGAACAGAAGCCCTTCGTGGGCTTTGCCAACTACCGCGCCCTGCTCCGGGATGACCTGTTCGGTATTGCCCTGTTGAACACAGGCTATTTTGCCCTGTCGACGGTGCTTCCGGGAAACGCGGTTTCGCTGCTGCTTGCTCTGGGACTGAACGCGCGGATTCGTGGCGAAGATGTCTACAAAGCCATCTTCTACCTGCCCGTCATTCTGTCGGTGGCGGTGGTGGCGATTATCTGGCGGTGGATGTACAGCACCGAGTTCGGGTTGCTCAACTATTACCTGAAGGTGGTATGGCAGTTCCTACACCTGCCAGGCGAGTTCCAGCCTGTTGCTTGGCTGAACAGTCCGCAGACTGCCATGCCTTCGCTCGCAGTGATGAGCATCTGGTGGGCGCAGGCGGCAACATGCTCATCTATCTGGCGGGACTGCGCGGCATCCCCGAAGAGTACTACGAGGCGGCACGTATCGACGGGGCGGGTACCTGGGGAAGGTTCTGGCACATCACGCTGCCCCTGCTGAAACCGTCGCTGTTGTTCTGTCTGGTGATGTCGTTGATTGGCTCCTCTCAGGTCTTCGGGCAAAGCTACATCCTGACGGGCGGCGGACCGCACTACAGCACGCTCACGGTGGTGCTGTACATGTATCAAACGGGCTTCAGCCTGTACCGCATGGGCTACGCCTGCGCGGTGGCATACGTCATGTTCGTCATCGTACTGGGTTTTACGCTGCTGCAGTTCCGGTTACTGTCGACGAGGAGGGAGGAATAAACAGATGCGCTTTTCGTTTGTTCGCTTCCTGCTCTACTTGCTGATGACGGCAGCCGCTCTGCTTTTTCTGATGCCTGTCGCGTGGATGCTGGTGATGTCTATCCTGCCCGAGCATGAGATTTTCCAGCCGGTACCTCACTGGGTCCCGCAGGAGCCGACCCTTCAGAACTTTCAGGAGCTGTTCAAACGGGCGGAAGAGGCGCCAGTGATGCGCTGGTTCTGGAACAGCCTGTTTGTGGCGGGTACGGGCACACTGACCTACCTGTTGCTCAGTTCGATGGCGGCATACGCTTTTTCGCGGCTGGAGTTTCCGGGCAGAAACATCCTGTTCTTTGTCGTGCTGTCCACGCTCATCATTCCCGGGCAGGTAACCATTATTCCCGTGTTCCTCATCCTGCAGAAGCTGCACTGGTTCAACACCTACTACGCGCTGATTGTGCCGGGGCTGGCGGGTGCGTTCGGTGTGTTCCTGCTGAGGCAGTTTTTCCTCACTATCCCGCGCGAGATAGAGGAAGCGGCGTTTATCGACGGTTGCGGCAGGGCAGGTATCTACTGGCGCATTATCCTGCCTCTCAGCAAGCCCGCGCTGGCCACGCTGGCGATATTCTCCTTTCTGGGTGGATGGAACGACTTCATGCTACCCCTGATTGCCACCAACGAGATCGAGATGCGCACCCTGCCCGTCGGGCTGACCATCTTTCTGGGGCGATACAGTATGCAGTACGGTCTGGTGATGGCAACAGCGGTGCTGGCAACACTGCCCGTGCTGGTGATGTTCCTGCTGTTTCAGCGGCACATTATCCGCGGCGTGGTTCTGGCCGGGCTGAAGGGATGAGTTCGCTATGCCGCTTTGTCCCAGACTGACGGAGTGTCGGCGGGCGAACGCAAGGATGTCGACGCTTTAATCTGCTGGATAATGGTCTCCCACGTAGAGGCGGGGATGCTGAAGAACGCTTTCACGACCTGCGGGTCGAACTGTTTGCCTGCGCACCGCTCTATCTCTGCGGAAGCCTCCTCTAGAGAGAGTGCGGCACGGTAGGGGCGGTCGGAAGTCATGGCATCCAGTGTATCCGCTACGGCGAAGATGCGCGCCCCTATCGGGATGTCCTCGCCACGCAATCCCTGTGGGTAGCCTTTGCCGTCCCACCGTTCATGGTGGCATAGCACCACCTCTTGGGCTGCCCTCTGCAGGGAGCGCACCTTCATGCACATCCGATAGCCGATCACGGGATGCTGACGCATAATCTCCCACTCGGCGGCGTTTAAGGGGCCTGGCTTAAAGAGTATCCTGTCGGGGATGCCGATTTTGCCCACATCGTGCAGCAGCGCGCCCCGCTCGATGTCGGGATATTGCTGGTGAGGCACACCCATCGCCTCCGCCAATATCATGGTGAAAGCCGTAACCCGTTCGCAGTGTCCCTCTATCTCTTTTTCCCGGATTTCCAGCGCGCTGAGCAGTGCCTCCAGCATGTCGGAGTAGGCTTCATTGATTTTGCAGAGGTACCGTTTTTGCTCTTCCATCCAGAGGTGATGGCGGCGGATGTTGCGCTCGATGACGATGGGCAGTTCATGCGGGCGCCAGGGTTTCACCAAAAAGTCGCTGACCCCAAAGTCCAGTATCTCTCGCATGACCTCCACGGAATCGTCGCCTGTCACCACCACAATGGGGATTTCTGGATGTTGTTGATGCAGCTGTTTGAAGAAAGCTTTACCCCCCATGCCAGGCATGCGCAGGTCGGACAGGCAGACGTCTACCCTGTGGTGCTCCAGAATCCGTAACGCTTCCTCGGCGTTGTATGCCACCATCACGGTGTAGCCATACTGCTGCAAGATACGCGACGCTGCCTCGCCGATCAGGGGTTCGTCATCCACAATCAGCACCCAGGCGCCAGATGAAACGGAGTTTTTCATCGGTATTTCCCTATAAAGGAGGCTGGTCAAGCTGCCATCGACGAACACGCTTCAACATCCCCTATTATCGGCAAAGTGATAACTACTTTACAGGGTATTGCCAAAGCGTTCCACATACTCCCGTAACATTCCCAGACATCGCTGCAGGTAATAGTTCGTGATAGCTTGCAGGTTGAAACGCCCATCCAGTGCCGCTTCGCGGATATTTTCGGGCACAACCTCCAGATAGGGCAAATTGGAAGGGAGGTTAACGGAAATACGTTCAGGCATCTTCAGCAGGTGTACCCGGCTCTCAAAGCACGGCGACCACTGCACATATATTTCCATCAGCCACTGACTGCCATCCGTGGCGGTGTAGAACTCCTGATAGACGGTGGGGGGAACAGAAGGGTTCTCTCCTGTTCCCACTGCTATTTGCCCAACCATTTGCGCAGCCTGTTCAGGGTGATGTCCCGATTCAGCTCAGCGATAGCCCGGGTTAGCGGGATGCCTTTTGGACACACTTTCACACAGTTTTGCGCGTTGCCGCAGCCCGTCAGTCCGTCGGGACCCGCCAGCACATCGAACCGTTCGTCTTCCAGCGTCGCCCCCACCGGGTGCAGGTTAAACAGCTTCACCTGCGCCACAGCCGCAGGACCGATGAAGTTCGAGTGGGAGCTGACGTTGGGACAGGCTTCCAGACAGCATCCACACGTCATGCACCGGGCGAATTCATACCGCAGCTCGCGAATATTGTCGGGAATACGGGGACCCGGACCCAAGTCGTGAGTGCCGTCGATGGGCACCCATGCCTTGATGCGCTTGAGCGTTTCGAACATCTCACTACGGTCGACAATCAGGTCGCGCACCACCGGGAACTTGGTCATCGGTTCCAGGGTGATTTCCAGATGTCCGTCCACGTGCTTGCCCACCTCATCGACCAGCGCGGAGCAGGACTGTCGCACTCTGCCGTTGATGACCATCGTGCAGGTGCCGCACACCTCTTCCAGACACGATGCCTCCCATGCGGGCGCGGTGGTCGGCTTGCCCTGTCGGTTGACGGGGTTGCGCCGGATGTGCATCAGGCAACTGATGACGTTGGCGCGCGGCTTGTAAGGTATCTCGAACTCTTCCCAGTAGGGTTTGCTTTCGCGATTATCCTGACGCTTGACCTTCAGCACCACACTCTTGATGTCGCTCATACCGTTGCCCCCCTGTCGTCCTTGGCACCAACCGGAGCCGCTAATTCCGGCTGCGGCTGTAAAGTCGCCTTCTTATCCACGTCATACTTGCGGGTGCGCGGTGGTATCAACGAAGTATCCACCGGCTCATAGAAGATGTCCGGTCCGTCCGGAGTATAGCGCGCCATCGTGGTCTTCAGCCACTCGGCATCGTTGCGTTCGGGATATTCGGGTTTGTAGTGCGCCCCACGGCTTTCGTTGCGCAGCAGTGCGCCCCGCGTGATGACCTGCGCCAGTATCAGCATGTTACGCAAGGCGCGCGTGAACGGCACAATCTGGTTCGTCCACAGCGACGAGTCGGTGATATTGATACGCTTCCACCGCTCCATCAGCTCCAGAATCTTCTCCTCCGTCTGCCGAAGCCGGTCGTTATAGCGAACCACTGTGACGTTATCGGTCATCCACTCGCCCAGCTCCTGATGCAGGCGGTAGGGATTTTCGTCGCCGCTCATCTTCAGTATCTGCTGGAAATCCTGTTCGTGGCGCTGACGCTCGATCTCATACAGGGATTCGGGCAGGGCATCTGCCGTCGTTTCCAGCCCGTGTACATAACGAACCACAGCGTTGCCCGCCACTTCCCCGCCAAAGATACACGCCAGCAATGCGTTTGCGCCCAAGCGGTTCGCCCCATGGTACTGGTAGTCCACCTCGCCTGCCGCGTAAAGACCGGGGATGTTGGTCATCTGGTTGCGGGTGCTTTCGGGGTGCAAGAAGCCGTCGGGCGTGCGCTCGTAGTCCACCCACAGTCCGCCCATCGAGTAGTGCACTGCCGGGAACACGCGCATGGGCACTTCTCGCGGGTCTTCACCCACGAACTTGGTGTAAATCTCCAGAATACCCAACAGCTTCCGTTCTATCAGGTCGCGTGGCAAATGGGTAATGTCCAGATACACCTCGTTGCGTCCCATGATGCCGCGCTTTTGTGTCACGCACACCTCGAAGATTTCGCGTGTGGCGATGTCGCGCGGCACCAGGTTCCCATAAGCGGGGTATTTCTCTTCGAGGAAGTACCAGCGGTCGCTTTCCGGGATGTCGCGCGGGTGGCGCTTGTCGTAGGGGTCTTTGGGAACCCACACCCGTCCGCCCTCTCCCCGAATCGCTTCGGACATCAGGCGCAGTTTGTCCTCGCCTGGGATGGCGGTGGGGTGTACCTGAATAAACTCACCGTTGGCATAGTAGGCACCCTGCTGGTAGCAGATGCTGGCAGCGGAACCGGTATTGATGATGGAGTTGGTGGACTTGCCAAACAGGTAGCCGGGTCCGCCCGTTGCCATCACCACCGCGTCGGCTCGGAAGGCGCGGATTTCCATCGTATGCAGGTTTTGCGCCACAATGCCCCGACACCTGCCATCTGCATCCTGCACGATGCCTAAGAAGTCCCAGCCCTCGTATTTATGCACCAGCCCGTCCACCTCGAAGCGGCGCACCTGCTCGTCCAGTGCGTACAGCAGCTGCTGACCTGTCGTAGAACCGGAGAAAGCGGTGCGGTGATGCTTGGTGCCTCCGAAGCGTCGGAAGTCCAGAAAGCCTTCGGGGGTACGGTTGAAGGGCACTCCCATGCGGTCGAGCAGGTAGATAATGCCCGGTGCGCGGTAGCACATGCTTTTGACAGGTGGCTGGTGCGCCAGAAAATCGCCGCCGTAAATGGTATCGTCGAAGTGCTCTTCGGGGCTATCGCCCTCGCCTTTGGTGTTCACCGCTCCGTTGATGCCACCCTGCGCACACACGGAGTGACTGCGCTTCACGGGCACCAGCGAGAACAGGTCTACAGGCAATCCCTGCTCCGCAATTTTGATGACCGTCATCAGCCCGGCGAGCCCACCACCGACCACTGCCACACGTTGCTTTGCCATCGTTTCTCACCTCAGCGTGCTTATCGAAATGCGAACAGCGCCGTCCAGCCCAGCGCGGTCAGCAAGACGAAAATGACCACACAGACCTTCGCACAGGCTCGTTGCGCTTTCTCGCTGACCGTAATCCCCCAGCGGATGCAGAAGTTCCAGATTCCGTTGGACAGGTGGAACGTTGCCGACGTAATGCCCAACAGGTAAAAGGCGACGAGAAGCGGGTTTCGGAAGTATTCCACCATGCCATCGTAATAGATGTTCGCACCAAACAGGCGATGGCTGATGGTCGTGCCCCACACATGCACCGCGATGAACACAATCAGGATGACCCCGGTGATGCGCTGCCACAGGTACATCCAGTTGCGCCAGTAACCGTAACTTCCCACGTTCACCTGCCCGTGTGCCGTGATGACCAGCCCGTAAAGTGCGTGGAACAGTAGGGGGATAAAAATCAAGCCCCACTCCAGCACGAAAAGGATGTGCGAGGGCATTTTCTTGTTGAAGAAGTCGATGACCGCGTTAAAGTGTGCAGGACTGGCGAGCGCGAAGGAGTTCAACGTCAGATGCTGCACCAGGAAAATACCGATAGGGACGATACCGGAAAGCGAATGCAGTCTGTGCAAAACATGGTTGTCCGCCGCGATAAGCGACCTGCGGCGTGCCGTTGCTACAGCCATCTGTTCCTCCAACCATCTTTGTTGCTAACACAGCGTGTCTTTAGTATACCTTAAATATCGCAATCAGGTAAACATCCTGAAGAAGTGGGTGGTAGACGTGCTGTTGCATCGGGTACAATGGGCATCGGTAGAGAAAGGGCAAATGGAATGGAGACGATTATCCTGGCTTCACCGCGTGGTTTCTGCGCAGGGGTTTCGTACGCCATCGAAGTGCTGAACCTGGCAATAGAGGCGTATGGCACTCCGATATACATGCGCCATGCCATTGTACACAACGAGCATGTGGTGCGCTCGTTCGAGCAAAGGGGCGTGATCTTCGTCGAAGACCTTTCGGAGATACCTCCGGGTTCTACGGTGGTGTTCAGTGCGCACGGGGTATCGCCCCAGGTTCGTCAGGATGCAGTTGCACGCAACCTGCGCGTCGTCGATGCCACTTGCCCGCTGGTATCGAAGGTGCACCGCGAGGTACAGCGGTTCGCCGCGCAGGGGTATTACATCATCTACATCGGCCACGCTGGGCACGTGGAAGCGAAGGGCACGATGGGACACGCGCCTGGGAAAATCACACTGGTGCAAACGGTGGAGGATGCGGAGCGTGTGCAGGTGCCTGAAGGCAAACTGGCGGTTGCCACCCAGACCACGCTGAGCGTGTATGAAGTGGAACGCATCATGGCGGTGTTGAAACGGCGTTTTCCGCATCTCGAGACACCTCCGAAGGAAGACATCTGCTATGCTACCACTAATCGACAGAACGCCGTGCGGGAGCTGGCAAAGCGGTGCGACCTGATACTGGTTGTCGGCAGTCGAACCAGCAGCAACTCCAACCGTCTGTGCGAAGTGGCGCGGGAGGAGGGAGTACCTGCCTTCCTGCTTTTGGAGCCCGAGGAGGTACAGCCAGAATGGCGTACCGATTACCGCGTGGTCGGTATCACCAGCGGTGCATCCACTCCAGAAAGCTCGGTGGAGGCGATTGTGGGTGAGCTGCTGAAAGGGCAGGAGCATGTTCCCGTATACACACTGGAGACCGCGCGGGAAAACATCACTTTTCTTCCACCGCGTGCGCTGATTGCTAGCGCTCAGCGCTAAGCTGCCTCTTCCTGTAGCTCCTCCATCAGGGGGCGCACGCAGTTGCGTCCGGCGCGTTTTGCTTCGTACAACGCGGCGTCTGCCACCTCCACGAGTTCGGAGGGAGACAGCATATACGGCATGTACTCTGCCACACCGAAGCTGGCGGTAACCTGAAGGTAGGGAGAGCGCGCCTCCGCAATCGCCTGACGCAGCTGCTCTGCGACTTGCACGGCTTCACTTAAAGTGTGGTACGGCAGCAGCACGCACATCTCCTCCCCACCGTACCTCGCCACGAAGCTGCCAGCGGGAGCGTTTTCTTGCAGGGTGTGTGCCACTAGGCGCAGGACGTCGTCGCCTGCCCGGTGTCCATATGTATCGTTAAACCGCTTGAAGTGGTCGATGTCCAGCAATACAAATGAGAATGTACATTCACCCTGCCGCGCCTGCGTAAACAGCTCCGCGAGTTTGTCCTGCAGCGCGCGGTGGTTCAACAACCCGGTCAGCGCGTCGGTGAACGCCAGGCTTTCCAGCCGCGCGTTGAGAGCGCGCAGCTGCTGCTCGTATTCTACCCTTTGAGTGATGTCCACGCTGGCGCAGATACCACCCACCACTTCCCCGCCAGGTCCGTGTAACGGAAACAGGCTGCGCAACACGTGCCGCGTGCTACCATCCTGGCAGCGGTCTACGCTCTGCACGGTGACGTTCCGCTCGTCTCGCATAATGAGGAGGATGAGCTCGTTCATCTCGGCTCTGTGTTCGGGAGGGATAATGGTATCGAAGATGGAGCTCGTCAACACCTCGTACTCTTCCCAGCCGTAAAGCTGAGAGGCGGCGCGGTTCCATTCGTAGATAACTCCCGCCGCATCGAACGTGAAGCAGGCTACCGGTACGTTCTCGAACAGTTCGCGGAAGCGCAGGCTCGCCTGCTGAATCATCTCCTGCGACTGCTCCAGTGCCTGCGTTTTCATCTCCAGCTCCTCTTTCTGGCGGGCGAGTTCGTCGTACGCCTGGCGCAGACGCTGTTCCATGTCCAGAATACGCCTCGCCACACTGAGACGAGAAGCCAGTTCCGCACGGTCTAACGGCTTGGAGAGAAAATCATCCGCGCCGGTTTCAATGGCGTGGAAACGGTCCTGCCGGGAGTCGCGGGCTGTCAGCAGGATAAAGTAGGTATACAGTTTGCTTTGCCGGGCACGAACCCGCCGACAAAGCTCCAGCCCGTCCACGCCGGGCATCATCCAGTCGGAGATGACCAGAGGGAACTCCTGCCCACAAAAGGCTTCCCAGGCTTCGGCGCCGTCTTTGGTGGCGTGCACCGTATATCCCAGCTCTTCCAGCGCCTTCTGAAGCACCAGCCGTGAAACGCCGTCGTCTTCCGCAATCAATACCCTCATGCTGCCATCCCCTCATCGTTTTGCTGCTGCTTTTCGTAAGCTTCCACCAACCGCAACAGTTCCTCTTCATTTTGTATCTGTCCATCCAGCGCGTCCTGAGAGAGCGCATCGTTCATCTGATTGCAGAGGGCTTCCACATCCTTCGCGCCAGCGGCAATGCTCAGACGCTTCAAGGACATCAGGATATGGCGTGCGTAGTTGACATCTCGCTCCTGTAAAGCCTGTGTCATCTCCGCAACCAGCCAGCGCGCCTCCTGCGCAAACTGGCTGCGGATTGCCTCTCCGAGAAGAGGTGTCCGCGCGCGGCGGCGCACTGGGTTCCACTTTTCCACCATCTGCGCCAGAAGGTCTATTTTCACCGGCTTGCTGAGATAGTCGTCCATGCCTGCCGCCAGGCAGCGCTCGCGGTCGCCCTCCATGGCGTGTGCGGTCATAGCCACAATGGGCAGGTGCTTGCCAGTGCTCCTCTCTCGTTCGCGGATGAGACGGGTTGCTTCGATGCCGTCCATCTCCGGCATCTGGATATCCATGAATACAAGGTCATATACGCGCTTGGCGGTGAGCTCTACTGCCTCTCGCCCGTTCATTGCCACCTCCACGACGCACCCCAGTCGTCGCAACATGTGCAGAGCCAGTTTGCGGTTGACCTCGTTGTCTTCCACCAGCAAGACGCGCACGCCAAAGTTGCGTCGCTCCAGGTTGGGGGTGTCTGGTTGGGTTATCTCATGGCTGATGCCGGCGACCTCACACAGGGCGTTGTAGAGCTGCGAACGGCGCACCGGTTTCGTGAGCCAGACATCGACACTGGAATGTTCTGCCTGCTGTCGCACTGGCGAGCCAACGGAAGAGAGCAAAATGACTTTACATGGTGACAGCGTTTCGTTGGAGCGAATGTGCTTTGCGACATCCACTCCATGCATCCCCGGCATCTGGTAGTCCAGCACCACCGCGTCGAACGGGCAGGGGGAAACCGATGTGAGCATCCTCAGCGCTTGCTGTCCGCTGTCTGTCTCCTGTACGGTGCATCCCCACGACTGCAGATGTTCCCGCAGGATGCGGCGGTTTGTGGCGTTGTCATCCACGACCAGCACACGCAAGCTGCTGATTTTCTGGTCAGGGGTCATTGGTGCGCCCTTCTGTTGCCGCTGCGACTTCTGCAAAGGCAGCTCTACCCAGAAGGTGCTGCCCACGCCGGGTGCGCTTTGCACACCAATCCTGCCTCCCATCAGCTCGGTCAGCTGCCGGCTGATGGTCAATCCCAGACCCGTGCCCCCGTATTTGCGGGTCACCGAGCCATCTGCCTGAGTGAAACTCTCGAAGATGGTTGCCTGTTGCTCGGGGGCGATGCCGATGCCGGTATCCTTGACGGAGAGACGTATCCCGACGTTAGAAGCGGTCTCATAAATCACCTCCGCGCTGATAATCACCTCGCCCTTCTCGGTGAACTTCACCGCGTTGGAGGTCAGGTTGTTCAGTATCTGTTTGATGCGAACGGGGTCTCCGCGCAGAACATCAGGGATACCTGGCGGCACCACCGTGAGCAGCTCCAGCCCTTTCTCGTGGGCAGGTCGGGCAAATGTTGCGCCCACCTCTTCCACCACGCTGCGCAGGTTAAAGTCTACCTGCTCGATGGTCATCTTCCCCGCCTCGATCTTGGAGAAGTCGAGAATATCGTTGATGATGGAGAGCAGGGAATCCGCGCTGTATTTGATGGTTTCCACATACTCTCGTTGCTCCTCGCGCAGGTCGGTCTGCAAAAGCAGTTCGGTCATGCCAATGATGCCGTTCATTGGGGTGCGGATTTCGTGGCTCATGTTGGCGAGGAACTGCGACTTGAGTTTGGATGCTTCCAGTGCCGCCTCACGCGCTTGGATTAACTCCTGCTCGGTCTTCTTCCGCTCCGCGATTTCCTGTTGCAGTTGCTGGGTACGCATCTCCACACGCATCTCCAGCTCGGCGTTCATGTTCTGCAGCGTTGCCTCGCGCGTCTTTATTTCCGCCAGCATCTGGTTGAATCCCTGCGTGAGAACGCCAATCTCATCGTGCGAAGGTACATTAATATGGATGGAGTAGTCCTTCTTCTCGGAGACATGGCGCATGGCCTCCATCAGCTTCAGGATGGGGTCGGTGATCCAGCGCTGAAGCCTTCTTGACAGCACAAACGCCACCACCGCCGAAACCAGCAGCAGAACGCCAAAGGAACCCTCGTAACGGAGCAGGTGCGCCCGCCAGCCGCGAAGGTCATAGCGCAGATGGAGCGTGCCGACCTTTTCTGAACCGTCGTTAGTGACAGGCAGCACCACTACGATAGCGTTGTGTTGGTGGCGTACCCCCTCCGCAAAGGTCGGATTCACTAAGGCGTCGAGCAACACACCAGGGCGCAGGTACTGGGCAAAAAGCCGTTTGTCGGGCGTATACACGGCTGCACTCAGGATCTCTGGCGTGGAGCGCAGTGACGAGAGTACCTCGGCGCACGCCTTTTCATCTCCAAAGGTGACTGCAGCGGCAACGTTCGTCGCGGTGATCTTCGCTACAGAGAGGGCATGACCTGCGGCATTGCGTCGATACACAGCGGCGTCATACAAAACAATTGCAACCGATGCGATCAGCAATGCCAAAGTGGAGCTGACGAGGCTGACAATCACGATCTTCCACACAATTGACAGGCGAACTCGCTGTAACACGCCCGCTAGTCCCTCCGCTGATGCTTGGCGATTTTTGCCAGGCTGAGCAGTTTCGAGCTGATGGACACATGCGCGCGTCGGGCGGCGTCGAGATTAATCTCAAACCGCACGCGCTTCTGCTCCACAAAGAAACCGACTGTGCCGCCTTTCGCGGCGAAACCCTCGCTCTCCCCGACCAGCAACACGGGAGAGTCGCCCAGTATCTCCAGAATGCGGGGCAGGCTTTTGGCTTCGGCATCCGGCACAAACAGGATGTGGCACTCCCGCAACTCCTGCCCGATACTCACCTGTTTGACTGCGATGGCTCTACCCTTCACACTCTTGCCCTTTACCGCCTGCTGAAGGGCGTCTGTGATGCCAGACTTACCCAGCACCCCGATGACGAACGGAGCCGAGGTATCGGCAAAGGCACTGGAAGGGTACTCGATGTAACTGGTAAAGTGGTAAAGGAAAGCGGCTTTCACCTCCGTTTCGTTATAGCCCTGTGCGTGCGCGACTGCCAGTGGCAGGGTAACCATCACTGCCACCAACACTTTGTGCATTCCGTGTGACGGAATCTGTTTGCTCCTTAAAACTGCCATGAGATTGTTCCATAAACTGCCCGCTGGGGAATACTGTCGCGTTCCCAGAGCGGATGCTCGAACTCACGGATGTCGCGCTTGAGCAGGTTCTGCAGAGTGAGCCTCATCTTCACCCTGTCCGTGACGCGCCAGCCGATAGACACGTCCAGCCGGTAATAGCTGGGCAGGAAGTCCATCCCGAATAACCTGTCCACGAAGAAGAGATAGGTATCCACAGACCATCCTCTGGACAGGTTCAGGTGCGACCCGATGTTCAACTGATGCCTCGGCGTGTTACTGGTGCTGTCACTGTGCAGCTTGAAGGGGTCTTTGCTGTCCGGCGCATGTTGAAGGCGATAGGTGATGTTCGCGTAACCGAGGTCCAGCGTCCAGTTGCCAGTCACATTCCAGCGGGCGGACACCTCAAAGCCATACGTCCGTCCATGTAACTTGTTGCTCATGTACACCGGTACCACCAGGTGGGGCACAGGCGTCGCTTCTACAAAGGGGTCTGCCGGTTCGAAACTGCGCAGGTTCCTGTACACGTTATAGAACGCCGAGACATCCAGCGACAGGTTCTGGTGGGGCTGACTTCGGTAGCCCAGTTCGTAAGCGGTTACCTCTTCCGAGCGGAAGTCCGGACTGCCGTAGATACGTGAGACCACTGGCAAGCCACTCGCCATGCCCTCATAGTAAGCCTGGATGATGATGGAACGTTCCGCGCGGGTGGGCATTCGAACCGCCCGCGATACCGCGCCCCACCAGACATTCTTCTCGTTCGGCTTCCACAGCAGGCGCAGGTTCGGTTGCAACTCCCACGCGGTGTAGCTGTTGTTCTCCAGCTTCGAGCCAATGGTCAGGCGGGTATTGCTGTTGAGAGTGAAATCGCCCTGCACGAACGCTCCAAAGATATGGTCGACCCGGCTGGGTGGCTGCAGGGACATGAGCAGTCCAGCAGAGGTTTTGTCCGAGGTGTACTTGTATTCGATACCCCAGAGAATATCACGCTTCTCGTTCGCCTGTATCCTCTGCTGCCAGCTGAGGTCCACCGTATCGCGGAATTCGGTTAACTCGATGGGTGAACGCCCCGTGTGGTCATAGTAGACATGCAGGGTGTCGGTGATATTGCCTCTCTGGCGGTTCCACGTGCCCATCAGGTAGTATCCAGAGAGGGTATAGCGGTCATCGATAACGCGCGTTCCGGGCAGGGTGACGTCGGGGATGCGCAGTCGCTGCCCCGCCCTGCCAGTATACACTTCCCCATGCAGGATGAAGCTCTCGTTCGGGGAGCGGTTGTAGTCGGCACGAAAACCACTGCGTCGCACCAGCCAGCCGTCGTTATTGCGCCTGTACTCCTCGTCTTGTAGGAGGTCGTCGCGTTCCTGATAGAGCGTGTACACCCTGTAGTATCCATTGTCGCCGAGCTTGCCTCCCACGCGCCATCCGCCGATGGTCTTCTCTTCACTCCCACCGCCCGATACCCATAGCGTTCCCTGAGTTTCCCGGGCGGATTTGGTGATGATGTTGATGACTCCGTTGACCGCGTTGGCGCCCCAGAGTGCTGCACCAGGCCCACGTATCACCTCGATGCGTTCGATGTCCTCCATGAACAGTGGCGGCTGCGCATCCCAGTATACACCGGAAAAGAAGGGGGTGTACACGCTGCGTCCGTCCATCAGCACCAGAAGCTTATTCGAGTAGCGACCGTTGAATCCGCGCACCGCTACCGACCACTTGTTGGCGTCGATGATGCCCACATGCACGCCGGGCACGAGGCGAAGCACCTCGGGGATGCTGGTTGCGCCCATGCGGTGGATGTCCTCTGCGGTAATTACGTACACCGAAGCGGGTACATCCCATACCGGCTGTGCCTTCTTGGAGGCGGTAACAACCTCTATCTGCATGAGTTCCTCGATGCTGAGCTGAGTAAGGTCCTGCGATGGCGGCGAAAGGTTGCTGTCAGCAAACGCTACAACGTATGCCCAAAAACAGATGCACAGAATCACGATGGAGCGCATGTTTGAATCTCTCCCCCGTATCGCCAAGACAAGTCTCATAGTCATTTTCGGCAGATGACGCTCGTGCCCTCACCCAGACGCCTTTGCGCGCTGTGGAAGAAGTACGCGGCGCCACCCCTTGTGACCACGGACTATAGCGTTCCTAGGCTGATAGAGAGGGTTGGGCCCTACATCGGATTCGTGCAGAACTTCTCCACTGCTCCATGGGGGTGTTCGGTAACTCCGACAGACACCTTGCTCCCTTGACAGATGCGCGTGATACCCTGTATAATAAGTTCGTCAAGGAGATGGCCCCATCGTCTAGTGGACTAGGACACCTGGTTTTCAGCCAGGAGATCGGGGGTTCGAATCCCCCTGGGGCTACCATATCGGTGCCGAGGTGGCGGAACTGGTAGACGCGCACGTTTGAGGGGCGTGTGCCGCAAGGCGTACGGGTTCAAGTCCCGTCCTCGGCACCAGACCGTGAAGGTGGGCGATTAGCTCAGTGGAAGAGCGCCTCGTTCACACCGAGGAGGTCGGAGGTTCAAGTCCTCCATCGCCCACCATACTACATGTGGTGCTTTCATGCTTCGCGTACCACTACATGTTGTGGTTATGAAGTGGTGAACAAAATACCAGATTCCCGTGACGAGACGCTCGGAAATCTCCCCAATCGTGCTTTCTCCTTGTGCATGGTTGCTCTGGCATCATTTTATAATTCCTGCTGAGGCAACATAGATGCCCGTAGGCTTTCGCAGTCTGTGCTCGCTGACATCTATTGACGTTGATGAACCTCTTTCGGTAAAATAGTCTGACAGGAGTCGCATGGCAGAGACGGAGGACAAGGTGCTGACCATCGACGAACTCGAGACATGGCTCTGGGATGCCGCCTGCGCCATCCGCGGGCCGGTGGATGCGCCCAAGTTCAAAGACTACATCTTGCCGCTCGTGTTTCTTAAGCGGCTTTCTGATGTGTTCGATGATGAAATCGAGAGCCTGGGCAGCCAATTCGGCAGTCGGGACCTGGTCCTGAACCTACTGGAGCAGGAGCGGGAAAGCGGGCAGGTTCACCTGGTGCGCTTTTATATTCCTGAAAACGCCCGCTGGGAGGCGATTCGCCAGCATGGGGTGACAGGCCTGGGGCAATTCCTGACCGACGCAGTGCGCGAGGTGGCGCGCGAAAATCCGTCGCTGCAGGGCGTGATCAACATGGTGGACTTCAACGCCACCGCCGCTGGTCAGCGCATTCTCTCGGATGAGCACCTAAGCAACCTGATCAACGTGCTTTCCAGACACCGCCTGGGCTTGGACGATGTGGAGCCGGACATCCTAGGCCGCGCCTACGAGTACCTGCTGCGCAAGTTCGCCGAGGGGCAGGGGCAAAGTGCCGGCGAGTTCTATACCCCGCGCGAGGTGGCTATCCTGATGGCACACCTGCTAGACCCCCAGCCCGGAATGCGCGTCTATGACCCGGCGTGCGGCTCGGGTGGACTGCTCATTAAGTGCCATCTGCGGTTGGTGGAGAGATTGACCACAGAGAACACAGAGGGCACAGGGAAAAACTCCGTGTCCTCTGTGCCCTCGGAGGTGAAAAGCAGAGCAACCCTGCCGCTGGGCGTCGCCCCCTTACAGCTTTACGGTCAGGAGATTAACCCGTCGACCTACGCCATCGCGCGCATGAACGCCGTCATCCACGACCTGCAGGCGGAAATCCGCATCGGCGATACCATGCACCACCCAGCCTTCGTGGACGGCTCCGGGCGATTGCAGACCTTCGACCGGGTGACGGCCAACCCGATGTGGAATCAAAAGTTCCCCCCGGAAATCTACGAAAACGACCCGTTCGAGCGTTTTGCGCTGGGCGCGCCGCCCTCCTCCAGCGCCGATTGGGGTTGGCTG
>Ga0308391_1000212_pt1 | contig 25321 bp, 21 predicted proteins | sample Hotspr20Samplet1_FD_202363 | JGI IMG/M metagenome (GOLD analysis project Ga0308391, IMG submission 202363) | Hot spring phototrophic mat microbial communities from Octopus Spring, Yellowstone National Park, Wyoming, United States - 20050623_t1 ... | reverse complement strand
AAGACCATTTGGGCGATACGCATGCCGGGTTCTATGGTGAAGGGCTTATCCCCAAGGTTGATGACGAGGACTTGGATTTCGCCGCGGTAGTCGGCGTCAATAGTGCCTGGGGAGTTGAGGAGAGTGAGGCCATGATGCAGGGCGAGGCCGCTGCGGGGGCGGATTTGGGCCTCCCAGCCAGGCGGGATTTCCACGTAGAGGCCAGTAGGGACGAGTAGCCTTTGGCCAGGCCAGAGTGGATGGGGAGCGGGAAGGTTAGCATATAGGTCGACGCCGGAGGCGCCAGCTGTCTGATAAGTAGGAAGCGGATAAGGAGAAGCATTATGGACGCGTACGGTAAGCCGCATACACTCGGTCGGTTTCTTCCAGCAGGGTGAAGTCTTTTTCAGTGATACCGCCAGCCTCGTGCGTGGTCCAGGCGATACGGACTTTGTTGTAGGTATTCCAGATTTCGGGATGGTGGTTGTGCCGCTCGGCTAAGAGGGCCACCTGAGTGAGGAATCCCCAAGCCTCCAAAAATTCGCCAAACTCAAAGGAGCGGGTAAGGGCATTATTTTCTAAGCGCCATTCCGGATAAAAAACGAGACGGGCTCGCACTTCCTCTGGTGAGTAGGTAGGCATGAGGCAAAGTTAGTCTGGAAAGCGATGGCGTTTGAGGAGACGTTCGGCTTCTCGGCGGCTTTCGCGCTCCCGGATGGTGTGGCGGCGATCGTAGAGTTTTTTGCCTTGGGCGAGAGCAATTTCTACTTTGGCGTAGCCGCGTTCGGAGAAGAAAAGTTTGAGGGGGATGAGGGTGAGGCCTTTTTGGGAGAGGCGGCCCTGAAGACGTTTGAGTTCTTCTTTATGGAGGAGGAGCTTTCGGGGGCGACGGGGGTCAAAGGGGGTGTAGCCCCGCTTTTCGTAGGGCGCAATGTGCATGTTGTACAGGTAAAGTTCTGGGCCTTTGAAGGCGCAAAAGGCATCTTGCAGGTTGGCGGCGCCCGTGCGGAGCGCCTTGACTTCGGGGCCTGTGAGCACTAAGCCAGCTGTGTAGCGCTCTAAAATATTGTACTCATGCAGGGCTTTCCGATTGACGATGGTAGGGGTCATGAAGTAAAGGTAGGCGTTTTTAGGCACCTTCTTGCTGGGCGGGCTCCGAAGGCTCAGGAAAGCCGACGGAAGTTTGGGCGGGCGCTTATTCTCGGAAGAGGCCGACGACTTTTTGTCCCTGGCTGTTGATGGCGGCTCGGTACATGCCTGGGGTGTTGAAGTAGAGGAGGGTTTCGCCGGTGGGGGTTACGGCGATCAGGCCACCTTCGCCGCCGATGGCTTCCAGACGTTCTTGGAAGGCTTTTCGGATGGCTTCGGCCGGGGAAAGCTTCTGGTATTTGATGCGGGCCGCTACATCGTAAGCAAGGACGGCGCGAATGAAGTATTCGCCTTTACCCGTGGTAGAAATAGCGATGAGGTTATTTTCGGCGTAGGTGCTGGCGCCGATGAGGGGCGTATCGCCCACGCGGCCCGGAAGCTTATTCGTGATGCCCCCCGTAGAAGTGGCCGCCGCCAAGTTTCCATATCGGTCTAATGCCACGGCCCCCACGGTGCCGTAGCTCCAAGGGACTTCTGAGGTAGGAGCATAAGTCTCGTTGCGCAAGGGGAGGTTCCACGCCTTAGCCAGAGAATCCGCCCCTGCCCCTACAATCAGCACATGGGGTGTGCGCTCCATGATCAGGCGAGCTAAGGTAATAGGCGCCCCTGGGAGCTTAGCGGCCGCTACTGCGCCTGCCCGCAGCGTCTTGCCGTCCATAATAGCCGCATCCAGCTCTATTTCGCCGCGGGCATTGGGAACAGCCCCTCGGCCTGCATTGAAGTAGCCCGCATCCTCTAACTTTCGCACAGCGAATTCCACCACATCCAGGGCAGTACGGCCCTCTTGGAGCTGCCGATAGGCTTCATCGACGAGGTTGCTAAGGAAAGTAGCGACAATTTGGGCTTTCTCCGGAGGGAGGTTATCGGGGCGAATATTCCCAGCACCCCCATGAATGGCAATCGCAATAGGACTCTGCGCCATGAGCGTTAGGGTGAAATTCAGGAAGAGAAGGAGGGGAAAGCGCCCCATGCCTCAATGCAGGGCATAGAGGGTTCCGCTACTGGTCAGCACATAAACGGAGCCATCCAAGATATGCGCCGCGGCCTGAATTGGCGCATCTAACTTCGTTTTCCAGGCGATTTTCCCGGTGTGAAGCTCAAAGGCGTAAAAAGTGCCATCCATGGCGCCGATGTAAATATACCCTTCGGCGAGGGAAGGCGATGCCTTGAAGGGAGCTTTGCCTCGGTAGGTCCACTTTTCTTCGCCGGTTTTGGAGTTGAGGGCGGCAAGGAGGCCGGATTCGCTGGCGACGAAAATGACATCAATGTCTTCGGAGAGCGCAGGCGAAGCGGTAACCTTCCCGCCTGTGGCATAACGCCAGAGTTCTTTGCCTGATTTGGCATCCACCGCATAGAGGTTTCCATCATCGGAACCGAAGTAAACTATGCCCTTGGAGACGATCGGGGTGGTATTGATTTCGTTTTCGGCTTTGAAGCGCCAGAGTTCTTTGCCTTCTTTGAGGGAGAGGGCGTACAGGTTGTAATCATCGGAGCCAATATAGACGACTCCTTCGGCAATAGCGGGGCCCGATTGGACGACCCGGCCCGTAGTGAATTCCCAGAGTTTTTCGCCGGTGTTACGCTCCAAAGCATAGACATTGTAGTCGTGGCATCCAAAGACGATAATATCGCCGGTGATGGCAGGGGGGCTTTGGATGGAGGCGTTGGCTTGGAAGCGCCAGAGTTCTTTTTTGCTTTCTTCTAAGGCGTAGAAGAAGCCGTCGTCGGAGCCAAAGTAGACTTTGCCTTCATAGTAGGCGGCTGGACAAGCTACATAATCGCCGGTGGTGTATTTCCAGAAGATTTTTCCGTCGGTGAGATTGATGGCGTACATATTTTTGTCTTTGCCGCCGACATAGACGCGTGGGCCCACGGCGATGGGGGCGGCGGTTTCGGAGACGCCATTTTGGATTTTGACCTGCCAGCGGATGCCATTGAGCTTAGGGAGGGCCTTGGTACGAAAGGCGCCGGTCCGGCGAGCAATACTGCGGTAGAAGCGAATGTTTCTGTTGAGTTCTTCTTTAGCTTGGGGGTCGGGTTGGGCCCAGAGGAGGGCACTTATGCAGAGGTAAACGAGCTTTCGCATAGCGCAAATATACGGAGGAGGGAGGGGTTTGGCTTAGGCGTTCATGAGGCGGTGGATGGGTTTAGCTAAGAGCCAGAGGAGGAGGCCGGCAGCGAGGCTAAGGGCGGCGAGGGTAGGGTATAGGGGGAGGTGGTACTTTTCTAAGAAGGCTTCGGAGATGCCGGCGGCATAGTTTCCGGCGGAGGAGGAGAGGAACCACACGCCCATGAGGAGGGCAGTGACGGAGGCTGGGGCTGTTCGGGTTACCATGGAGAGGCCGACGGGGGAAAGGCAGAGTTCGCCCAGCGTGTGGAGGAGATAGACGCTGATTAGCCAGAGGGGGGAGACGAGGAGGCCGGTTTTAGCCTTCTGGTCGGCCAAGCTCATAAGGACGAAACCCAGCCCTAATAAAAGTAGTCCCCAACTCATTTTGATGGGGGTTTGAGGCTCCCGGCTGCGGGCAGCCAGCCACACCCAAAATAGCGAAAAGAGAGGGGCTAAAATGAAGATGAGAAGCGGATTGAGCGACTGAAACCAGGGGGCAGGTATCGTAAAGCTCCAAGAGCCTAAGGCAAGGGTGCGGTCCGTGTGGTGCTGCGCAAAGAGGTTGAGCGTGCCCCCCGCTTGCTCAAAGCCCATCCAGAAAAGAGCCGTGAAAATGCCTAAAATGAATATGGAGAGGGTACGTAGCCGCTCACTGGTACTTTTGAGACGGAAGATGAGGTAGATCAAGACTGCTGAGAGGAGGCTCATGAGCGTCCATCCAAAGAGGGTGGATACGAGGGTTCGGCCCAGCAGCAGGCGGGCTGCATGCACCCCGCCTACGCTAATAACAAAGCCGGCGATCGTGGTGAGCAGGATGCGGAGGATTTCTGTTTTGCTTAGAGGCTTGTAGGGGCCTTGGGCAGGGCGGAGGGTAGACATGCCTCCTAAGAAGATGATCAGGCTAATTAGCATGCCGACGCCAGCCGCAGCGAAGCCCCAATGGGGCGAATAGGCATCCCCCAAATAACCGCACACCAGGGGTGAGAAAAAAGCCCCCAGGTTAATGCCCATGTAGAAAATGGTGAAGGCCGCATCGCGGCGGGGGTCGTCGGATAGGTAGAGGCTCCCCACAATAGTAGAAATGTTGGGTTTAAAGAGGCCATTACCCAGAATAAGGAGCGCAAGGGCGGGGAATAAGAACTGGGGGAGGGCCATGGCAAAGTGCCCCAACATCATGAGGATAGCGCCAGAAAGGACGGTTCCTCGGTAGCCGAGCCACCGATCTGCTATAAACCCCCCTATGATGGGGGTAAGATACACTAAGCCCGTATAGAGGCCGTAGATTTCCAGGGCGGCCTGGCGCTGGTAGAGGAGGTGCTGAGTAAGGTACAAGACCAAAAGCGCTCGCATGCCATAATAGCTGAAGCGCTCCCACATTTCGGAGAAAAAGAGCACATAGAGGCCGCGTGGGTGACTCCATAGCCGAACTTTCGGCGAGGGGATAGTAGTCACTTAGGCTAAGCCTGGGCTTGTTTCAAGCGCTGGGCGACCCAGTGGGCCAGTTTGGACTTGAGACGGGCAGATTTATTAGGGTGGAAGATACGTCGGCGGCCGATTTTATCCAGCAGGGAATGGACCTCTCGCAGGCGCTCGGGGAGTTTAGTGAGGTCGGTTTCTTTGCGCAGGGCCCGCAGGGCGGCTTTGTACCGGGCTTTCCAGAGTAAGTTACGAGCTCGCCGACGCGCATGCTTCCGCTCTCGCTTGAGCGCTGTTTTAGAGCGAGCAGACTTCTTCTTCTTTCGGGGTGCTGCCATGGGGCGCAAAGATATAGCTTAAACTCTTTACCTTTGCCCCGCTATGCCATGCGGAAGGAAACGCAAGCTCAAAAAAATCAAGCGCCATAAGCTCAAGAAACGTCGCCGCCTAAACCGCCACAAGAAGAAGATTCGCTGATGTCCTTTGCGGGAGCTCGTCATTATTGAGCAGGGGGCGCGGTTAGATGGATTTTTACTGGAGAATCGGCACGTGGTGGAGTATTATCCAGTGCCGAGGCAGGCCGCTTATGTGCTGGGAGATATCTTTGTCGGGGTTGTTTCTCGGATTGCAGAGGGGCTAAATTCTGCCTTTGTTGATATCGGGCTTTCCAAAGAGGGTTTTTTGCATTACAGCGACTTGGGCTCAACTTTTTTATGGAAGAAGGTCTTTTTGGAGCATATACGATACGGAAAGCCCTTGCCAAACTGGGAAGAGTTTCCGGCACAACCCTCTAGAGACCGCCCCATAAAGGAGTTTCTGAAGGTGGGGGACTGGGTTCTGGTGCAGTTAGAGAAAGACATGGTGGCTAATAAGGGGCCTCGGTTGAGCTCGCATCTGTCGCTGATAGGGCATTTAGTGATTTTGGTGCCGCTTTCCCGGGAGCTGGGGGTTTCTACGCGAATAGCGAATCCCTTGGCTCGCCAGAGGCTCCGAGAAATCTTGCAAAACCTCTATCGTCCTCCTTACGGCGTCATTGCACGCAGCAGCGCTGAAAATGCTTCCCCTGAAGATATTGCGGCCGAGTACGAGCAGCTCATTCAAGAGTGGGAGGGTCTTACTCGGCAGCTGACCCGCCAAGCCCCCCCCCTTCGGCTTACCTCTAATAGCTCCCCCCTCCAAACCCTCCTCCGAGAAGTGCTCAGCCCCTCTGTGGACGCTATCTATGTGGAAACTCCCGTCCTGTACGAAGAGCTCAAAGCCTACTTCAATCAGGCTCGCACCGAAGCGATTCCGCATCTGCGCCTGCATCGCCGCCGAGAAAGCCTCTTAGAATACTTTGAGCTGGATCGGATCGTGTCTACTCTTTTCAGCCGCACTGTAACGTTACCTAATGGGAGTTATATTGTGATTGAGCACACGGAAGCCCTCCACGTGATTGATGTGAATACCGGCTCCATTCCTACGCAGGGGAAATCCCCAGAGGAGGCCCTTCTGCAGACGAACCTCTTAGCGGCGCGGGAGATTGCTCGGCAGATTCGGCTGCGGGACCTGGGGGGAATCATTGTGGTGGACTTTATAGACCTGCGCGACCCCGAAAATCGGCAGCGGGTCTGGGATCAGCTCGTGGAAGCCATGAAGAGTGATCGGGCTAAGCATCAGGTTTTGCCCATGAGCGAGTTTGGGCTGGTTCAGATTACCCGGCAGCGCCGTCGCAGCCCTCTCACCTCGTCTTCTACCCTGCCTTGCCCCCTCTGCAAAGGCCAAGGTTCTCTCCCTTATCCCGAAGCCCCCCTGCACCGCTTAGAGGAGAGCCTTCATTATTATGCCGCTACCTACACTCGGAAGTCCCTCCGCCTGCAAATCCATCCCCTTCACGCCGCTTACTGGCGTAGCCGCTATCCAGCTCGGGACGCCTGGATATGGGGACTCCTTCCTCATCGGTGGCTCCTCTTAGACGAAGACCCCTCTCAAACCCCCTTCACCGCTAAACTCTATACCTTAGACGGCCACCTCATCGCCGAAATCTAAGTTCCTGGGCGCCACACCCCTCCTCCAGTCAGTTCCACAATAGATATACCTTTGCGCCTATGCGGCTATCCGTGGTCATTCCGGGCTATAATGAAAGCCGTTCTCTGCCTTACCTCCTGGAGGCTCTTCACCCGGTGCTCGCTGCTTTACCGGGTCCTTCCGAGGTGATTTTCGTGGATGATGGCTCGCGCGATGATACCCCCACTGTCCTGCGAGAGTTAGTTCAGCGGTATCCTTATCTCAAAGCTATTCGCTTAGCGCGTAACTACGGCCAAACGATGGCCATCTGGATGGGTATCCAAGAAGCGCAGGGTGAAGTGATTGTCCTCATGGATGCCGACTTGGAAAACGACCCCGCCGATATCCCGCGCCTCTTAGAAAAGATAGAAGAAGGATACGATGTGGTGAGCGGCTGGCGTAAAGACCGCTGGAAAGGCCAGTGGCTTACCCGTCGTCTCCCCTCCCTCTTTGCTAATAAGCTCATCAGCTGGCTCTCAGGGGTCCACCTTCATGATTATGGATGCACCCTCAAGGCCTATAAACGAGAGGTCATTGCTTCGGTTCGCCTTTACGGACGTATGCACCGATTCATTCCCATTTATGCTAAGTGGGAAGGCGGCCGCATCACGGAAATCCCCGTTCGTTACCAGCCTCGCCGCTTCGGTAAAAGCCACTACGGGATGATGCGCATCGTCTCCGTGCTCCTGGACCTTATCGTGATACTCTTTTTAGACAAGTATCTGCAAAGACCCATGCAGTTCTTTGGGGGCGCAGGCCTTATTTCCATCATCTTGGGCTTAGGCACCTTTCTCTGGGCTCTCTATTACAAACTTGCCGGCATCAAAGACTTCGTCCAAACCCCCCTCCCCATTTTTACCGTGCTCTTTATCAGCATCGGCGTCCTCATGATTCTCATGGGTGTCATGGCGGAATTGCTGATTCGCATCTACTACGAAGCTACCCAGCGCATGCCGGCCCGTATTCGGGAAAAGATCACTTCACCCACCTATGTCTGAGCGCACGGCTTTCGACAGGGCGCAAGCCTTGAACTCCTATCCGGATGGCATAAAGCGTAACTTCTGGCATCAGGCTCGAGGCCGCATCGTTACCCGACTTTGTGAAGTTTACCGGGCGGAGCCGCTTTTAGAGATTGATGCGGATAGAGGTAGGAATACCGAGTACCCTCCTCTCGCCGGGCTGACGGCCCTACTTTATCAGGGGATGGCGCAGTACTTTGTGTGGGAGAGTGGGGTGCGGCCGGGGAGGGTTCTAGGTTCATCTCTGCTCTGAAGTTATGTGTGGGATTGCTGGCTTCTGGGGAAGCGGGGACCATGCCCTCGCTCAAAAGATGGCCGCCGCGCTGCATCATCGGGGCCCTGACCACCAAGGCACCTGGCAACATCACGACCTCCACCTGAGCTTTGCGCGTCTGAGTATTCTTGACCTGGATGCCCGTAGTCATCAGCCCTTCCGCGGCCCCGACGAAAAGTATGCCCTCGTCTTCAACGGCGAAATCTATAACTTCCCAGACCTTAAAGCCCAGCTCCAAGCCCAGGGCTACACCTTTCGCACGACCTCCGATACCGAAGTCTTACTCTATGCCTGCATAGCCTGGGGACGGGCAGCCCTACCCCGCTTGCGGGGAATGTTTGCCTTTGCCTTTTACGATGCGGAGAAAAAGGAGCTTCTCTTAGCTCGGGACCGCATGGGCAAAAAGCCCCTCTACTATATTAGCCAGCCCGGTTTTTTTGCGTTTGCTTCGGAGCCTAAAGCCCTCTGGCTCCACCCCGCCGTGCCTAAAACCCTCTCCCTCCCAGCCTTGGCCGCTTACCTGATTCTGGATTATATCCCTACGCCCTACGCGCTTACGGATGGCCTCCATAAGTTAGAAGGCGGCCATTACCTCGTCGTCCGAGATAAAGCTATAGTAGAAGGCCCCACAGCGTATTGGCAGCCACCTTTTGATAAGCCGCTCCCGATACCCTTTGAAGAGGCTCGGGAGCGACTGGATAGCCTCCTGTCCGAAGCCACTAAAATCCGCTTAGTGGCCGATGTGCCCGTCGGCGTCTTCCTAAGTGGGGGGATAGACAGCTCCACCGTCGCCTATTATGCCCAAAAGCATAGCTCCACCCCTATCCAGACCTTCTCCATCGCCTTCACCGAAAAATCCTACGACGAAAGCTCCTACGCCCGAAAAGTCGCCACCTTCCTCGGCACCAACCACTACGAGGAAACCCTCACCCCCCAACGCACCCGAGAGCTCTTAGACGAAGTCTTTGCCCAGTTAGACGAACCCTTTGCCGATGCCTCTATCCTGCCTACTTACTTTCTCTCGCAAATCACCCGTAAAAAAGTTATCGTAGCGCTGGGAGGTGACGGCGGGGATGAACTTTTAGCGGGGTATCCCACTTTTATTGCCGACCTCTATCAAGGGCTTTTAGCCTGGGCACCTCGTCCCTTAGTGCATCTGCTCATGCGCGCCGCCGAAAAGCTTTTGCCCACCAGCGATGCTAATATCGCTTTTGACTTCAAGGTGCGGCAGTTTCTCAAAGGCTTTACCGGCTCTGCCGTGGAGCGCCACACCCGCTGGCTGGCTAGCTTCTTACCCATAGACCTTCCCCACCTCCTGCAAAAAGACCTCTGGCATGCCATTGCCCCGCTCTTCCAGCAGGAATCCCTCTTCTTCCTCCGCCCTTTTTTGAAAGCTCTGCCCCCCCACCTGCCTCTCTTCTCCAAGGTGCTGCTGATTTATTACAAGACCTACCTGCAAGAAGATATTCTCTTCAAGGTGGATCGGGCCAGCATGTACCACAGCTTGGAAGTGCGGGCCCCATTTTTAGACCGGGAAGTGGTAGAATTCCTTACGAGATTGCCCCGCTCCTATAAGCAGCGCGGCCATGAGACCAAATACATTCTCAAAAAGCTCATGAAAGGCCGCTTACCTGATGAAGTATTACAACGTCCCAAAAAGGGCTTTGGCATTCCCCTGCCCCAATGGATACGCCATGACCTGCGCCAAGAGATGGAGGCACTTTTGCTCTCGCCGGATCGGATTCTTAATGCCTCCTATGTGAAGGCCCTTTGGGAGAATCACCTTTCCCGCCGCCAGAATAACCGCAAACTTTTATGGAACCTTTATACGTTCAAGCGGGTGTTAGCGACTTGGGGGATTGGGTTGTAGGGGGGTGTTACATATTTCGGCGGTAACGTCCGCCTACTTCGTAGAGGGCTTGGGATATTTGGCCGAGGGAGGCGACCTTGACGGCCTCCATGAGGGCGGCGAAGGTATTGGCTCCGGAGAGAGCGGCCTTTTGGAGTTCGGCTAAGGCTGCGGGGGCCTTATCGGCGTTGCGCGCCTGAAAGGCTTTCAGAGAGAGGATTTGCTGTTCTTTCTCTTCGGGGGTGGAACGTACGATTTCATTGGGGATGTCGGTGGGGGAACCATCTTGTCCTAAGAAGGTATTGACGCCGATGATGGGGAGCTGGCCTGTGTGTTTGAGAGTTTCGTAATAGAGGGATTCTTCTTGGATTTTGGCGCGCTGGTAGCCTAGTTCCATTGCGCCTAAGACGCCGCCACGCTCATTCAGCCGGTCAAATTCTTCCAGCACCCGCTCTTCCACTAAGTCCGTTAGCCATTCTATGAAGAAGCTCCCTTGCCAGGGGTTTTCGTTTTTGAGTAGGCCGAGTTCCTTCTGGATGATGAGCTGAATAGCGACGGCCCGGCGCACAGACTCTTCGGTGGGCGTCGTAATGGCTTCATCGTAGGCATTGGTATGGAGGGAGTTGCAGTGGTCTGCCAAGGCATAAAGAGCCTGCAGGGTAGTCCGAATGTCATTAAAGGCAATCTCCTGAGCATGGAGAGATCGCCCCGAGGTTTGAACATGGTACTTGAGCATTTGGCTGCGGGGGGAGGCGTGGTAAAGGTATTTGAGGGCTTTGGCCCAGATGCGTCGCGCCACCCGTCCAATCACGACATACTCTGGGTCCATGCCATTGGAGAAAAAGAACGAGAAGTTTGGCACAAAGTCGTCTATGTTCATGCCCCGAGCGCGGTAATATTCCAGGTAGGTAAAGCCGTTAGCTAAGGTGAGGGCGAGCTGGGTGACGGGATTGGCGCCGGCCTCCGCAATATGATAGCCTGAGATAGAGACCGAGTAGAAGTTTCGGATTTTGTGCTGGATGAAGTAAGCTTGGATGTCGGCCATGAGGCGCAAGGCAAAGTCAATGGCGAAGATGCAGGTATTTTGGGCCTGGTCTTCTTTGAGGATGTCGGCTTGGACGGTGCCGCGCACTTGGGAGAGAGCCTGGGCTTTGAGCTGCTCATAGATTTCTTTGGGGAGGACTTCGTCGCCTGTGGCGCCGAGGAGGAGGAGGCCTAAGCCATTGTGGCGGTCGGGCAAGGGGCCTTCATAACGGGGACGCGGCTGCCCTAAACGCTCGTACTTGGCCTGAATATACTGCTCCACCTCTTCCGTAAGGCCATTTTCCCGAATGTACTTTTCACACAGCTGGTCAATGGCGGTGTTGAAGAACATAGCCAGGATGGTAGGGGCAGGGCCATTGATGGTCATGGAGACAGAGGTTTTGGGGTCGCATAGGTCAAAGCCGGAGTAAAGCTTCTTCATGTCATCCAGGGTAGCGATGGAGACGCCCGAGTTTCCGATTTTGCCGTAGATGTCGGGGCGGTAATCGGGGTCTTCGCCATATAGGGTAACGGAATCAAAGGCGGTACTGAGGCGATTAGCCGAGAGTCCGGAGGCTAAGTAGTGGAAGCGGCGGTTGGTACGTTCGGGGGTGCCTTCGCCGGCAAACATGCGGGTGGCTTCCTCTTCTGTGCGCTTGAAGGGGAATACCCCGGCCGTATAGGGGAAGTGCCCCGGAAAGTTTTCCTGAAGGGCCCAGCGCAGCCGGTCTCCCCAACTGCGCAAACGAGGCACCGCTATCTTGGGGATTTGATTGTGGGAGAGGCTCTCCGTATGGGTCGCTACTCGCACCACCCGATCGCGTACGGTGTACTCATAGTAGAGAGCCTGATAACGGGCCAGGGTTTCTTCCCACTTTTCTAAGATGGTTTGGACTTCGGGGGCGAGGGCTTGGAAGTAAGTTCGGCTTAGCTCTTCGCGCTGAGTGGGGGTAAGCTCGGAGAGCTGCTCAATGGCTTGGAGTTTATCGGCGATTCGGGCTTGTTCTTCTACCCAGGCGTTGTAGCGGCGGATAGTGTCGGCGATTTCGGATAGGTAGCGCTGGCGGGCCGGTGGGATAATCTGCGAGGCGGAGAGGGGACGATCATCCGTAGGAATAGCTTCAACGGCTGTCCAACCCTCCGGCCTCAAACTCCGTACCTTTTCCATCAGCGCCTTGAAAAAGCAATTTACCCCGGGGTCGTTGAAGTTGGACGCTAAGGTGGGATATACCGGCATGGCTTCCAGCGGCTCCGAAAACCGCTTGAAGTTTCGCTGATACTGCTTACGCACAGCATAGAGAGCATCCTGAGCCCCTTTGCGGTCAAACTTATTCAGCACTACAAAGTCCGCATACTCCAGCATGTCTATTTTTTCCAGCTGGGAGGGGGCCCCAAACTCAGGCGTCATCACATAGACGGTGAGGTCGGCATAATCCGTAATCTCCGTGTCTGCCTGGCCAATCCCGGCCGTTTCTATCCAAATGAGGTCAAAGCCTACCAGTTGGAGGAGTTGAATGGCCTCTCTTAGGAAGGGCGGTACGGAACGGTGCGGGGTGCGCGTAGCAAAGGAGCGCATAAAAACATTCGGGTGGTAAATGCTATTTATGCGGAGGCGGTCACCCAAGAGCGCGCCCCCACTTTTGCGGTGCGAAGGGTCAATAGATAGAATGGCCAGCCGCTTATCGGGGAAGTAGCGCAGAAACCGCTGTACAAACTCATCGGTGAGGGAGCTTTTTCCGGCACCGCCCGTGCCCGTAACGCCTATGACCAGGGCTTTTTTCTCAATGGAGAGCTTTTGCAGCTCGGATCGGATGAAGTCGGGATCGTTCTCTAAGCGGCTGAGGAAGCGAGTCAGCTCTTTATAGTAGGGGCCTGTGGTTTCGGGGAGGCGGTGAAGGGTCTGGATATCTATTTCCAGCCAAGGGGCAAAGTCGGACTTTTGCATAAGGTCGTTGATCATGCCTTGGAGTCCCATGGCGCGTCCATCGTCGGGGAGGTAGATACGGGTAATCCCGTAGCGGTGAAGGGCCTCCGCCTCATGAGGTAGGATGGTCCCTCCACCCCCACCGAAAATCCGCATGTGAGAATAGCCTGCCTCATTCAGAAGGTCTCGGATGTACTGGAAAAACTCCATGTGGCCGCCCTGATAAGAAGTGAGAGCCACAGCCTGCGTATCCTCCTGAATGGCGGCCGTTACAATTTCTGCGGCGCTGCGATTGTGACCTAAGTGAATCACCTCAGCTCCGGTAGCTTGCATGAGCCGGCGCATGAGATTGATCGCGGCATCATGCCCATCAAAGAGGGACGCGGCCGTAACCATACGAATGGGATAGGTGGAGCGATACGGAGCCTCCTCCGCCTTGCCTGCAAACCGCTGCGTCGCTACGCTCATGCTAACAAAAGTAATACAAAAGCTAAAAACTTCTTTTATCCCCTACCTTTGTGCCGTGCCAAAGGTACCTCCCAAAGTGGGTGTCGTCGGCTTAGGTTATGTCGGGCTGCCGGTGGCTGCCGCCTTTGCTAAGCATTACCCCGTCATCGGCTACGATATCAACTCCAAACGCATAGAAGAGCTCCTAAAAGGATATGACCGAAATCATGAAGTTCCTTCCGATGCCCTCCAAAATCCTAACCTCACCTTTACCGCAGACCTTGAGAAACTCCGAGAAGCTAACTTCTTTATTGTTACGGTGCCAACCCCCATTGATATCTACAAAGTTCCTGACCTGACTCCCCTCCGAAAGGCCAGCGAAGCCCTCGCCCAAATCCTCAAGAAGGGAGATACGGTGGTGTATGAAAGTACCGTCTATCCGGGCTGCACAGAGGAGGTATGTATCCCTATATTGGAGCAGAGCGGCCTTAAGGCGGGGGAGGACTTCTGGGTGGGCTATTCACCTGAGCGCATCAATCCCGGGGATCCTCAGCATCCCTTTGAGAAAATCCCTAAAGTCGTCTCTGGGATTCATCCGGAGGCCTTGGCTTACATTGCTGAGGTCTATCAAGGGGTTTTGGAGGCGCCTATACATAAAGCTCCTTCCATCAAGGTCGCCGAAGCCGCTAAGGTCATTGAAAACACCCAGCGCGACCTCAATATCGCCCTCATCAACGAACTGGCCCTCCTTTTCCACGAAATGGGCCTTAGTGTGTATGATGTTTTAGAAGCAGCCGGTACAAAGTGGAACTTCCATCGTTATACGCCGGGGCTGGTAGGGGGGCACTGCATTGGCGTGGACCCCTATTATCTTACCTACAAAGCGACGGGAATCGGCTTTCATCCTCAGCTCATCTTAGCTGGTCGCCGAGTCAATGACGAGATGCCCCGCCGCCTCGCCGAAATGCTCCTTCAAAACCTCGCCCAATCCCAGCATCCCACTCCCTGGCATATCCTCATCTTAGGCTTCACCTTCAAGGAAGATGTCCCCGATATCCGAAACACGAAGGTCTATGACCTTTACCTGACCCTCCGTAATCATGGCGCCCAAGTAGAAGTGCATGATCCTTTAGCCCATCCCGAGGAAGTAGCTGAGGAGTATGGCATTACCCTGACGGAGCCTCGTCCGCACGCCTATCACGCCCTCGTCTTAGCTGTGCCTCATAAGCCGTACCTTGCCCTCTCTCAAAAAGACTTTGAGGCCTGGGCTAAACCCCACGCCCTCTTCGTAGATATCAAGGGTAAGTTTCGGTGTCGGATTCACGAACCCCTGCAATATTGGACCTTATGAAGCCCCTCAAGATGGTGGATTTAGAGCTGGAACAGAGATTTTTTGGGCCAGCTATTGAGAAGGGGATTGGGGAGGTGCTGCGTCATACGCAGTTTATTCGGGGGCCCGAAGTTATGCAGTTTGCGGAGGCGCTTAGTGCTTATCTGAGTTTTCCCGGGGAGAAGGTGCACGTGATTCCCTGTGCGAATGGGACGGATGCGCTTCAGCTGGCGCTGATGGCGTTGGGCATTGGGCCCGGGGATGAGGTGATAGTACCGGCCTTCACTTATGTAGCGACGGCGGAAGTAGCCCGCCTTTTAGGGGTGGGGGTGCGGTGGGTGGATGTGAGCCTTTCCCACTTCAATCTCTTGCCTGAGGCCTTAGAGGCGGCCTACACCCCTCGGGTGAAAGCAATTGTCCCTGTGCATCTTTTTGGGCAGGCGGCGCCTATGGAGCCTATTTTGGAGTTTGCCCGCCAGAAAGGTCTCTATGTGATTGAAGATGTGGCGCAGGCCTTAGGCGCCTCCTACTATACCCCCCAGGGGCCGCGCAAGCTCGGCACCCTTGGGGACATCGGATGCACCTCCTTCTTTCCCTCTAAAAACCTTGGCTGCTATGGCGATGGAGGAGCTGTTTTCACTCGAGACGCTAAACTGGCTGAAAAAATTGCTCGCATCGCCAATCACGGCCAAAGCACCCTCTACGAGTTCGTAGATATTGGCGTCAACTCTCGCTTAGATTCCCTTCAAGCGGCCATTCTTCTGGCTAAGCTACCTTATTTAGATGAGCTCAATGCTCGGCGCCGGGCCGCTGCCAACTACTATGATGCTCGTCTGCGGCATATTCCTGAGCTTATCATTCCCGAGCGGGTCAGCTGGGGGGACCATATTTTTCATCAGTATACGCTTCGGGTGCTGCGGGGGCGCCGAGAGGCTTTGCGGGCGCACCTCCAAAAGGCTCAGGTTCCCGCCATGATTTATTATCCTAAGCCCCTGCACCTCCAGCCTGCTTATCAGAGTCCACAGTATCCCGCCGGTAGCTTCCCCAATGCCGAGCGCCTTGCCACCGAAGTTCTCTCTTTGCCTATGCACCCCTTCTTGCAAGAAGACCAGTTGGACTATATCGTTACTGCCGTAGAGCGCTTCTTTAGCTGAGATGGCCCTGGCTGTAAGTCTCTATGTACTGATTTCGGTGGGGATTGGGCTGTGGGCCGCTCGTCAAGTGAAAAATAAGCAGGACTTTCTGGTTGCTGGTCGGCGCCTCCCTTGGCTGCTTTCCATGTCGCTGCTCTTCTCTACGTGGTTTGGGTCGGAGACTATCTTAGGGGCCTCCCAAACCTTTTCGGAGGGGGGGCTATTAGCTGTGATTGAGGACCCCTTTGGAAGTGCCCTGTGCTTGTTTTTGGTGGGGGTTTGGCTTGCTAAGCCGTTTTATCGCTTGCCTATCAATACTTTTGGGGACTTTTATGCGCTGCATTTTGGACGTTGGCCTGAAAGGATAGCGACCCCGCTGATGGCATTTTCGTATGTCGGCTGGATAGCGGCGCAGCTGGTTGCCCTGGCAGAAGTGCTTAGTCATTTTAGCGGGGTTTCTCGGGAGACGGCCCTCATTCTCTCCACGGTGGTAATATTGTCTTATACGCTGGCAGGGGGGATGTGGAGTGTAGCGGCTATTGACTTAGCTCAGAATGTCATTCTGGTGGGGGGGCTGGTGGTGCTGCTTTTTTATCTACCCCGGGGGTGGTTTCGTACGGAGGGGCTTTCGCCGGACTTTTTGGCATTTACGCCGCCGCCTACGCCCACGGCCTGGCTCAACTACTTAGCCGCGTGGATGGTCATTGGTCTGGGTTCCCTTCCGCAGCAGGATATGTACCAGCGGGTAGTCTCTTCTAAGAGTGCGCGGATTGCCCAAACAGCGGCTATTAGTGCGGCGGTCTTGTATTTGACGATAGGCCTGATTCCGCTGACGGCGGGGCTGTACATTCGTCTCTATCATCCGGAGTGGCTGGAAGGGGCAGAGACAGCTCCCATTATTCGGTTGGCGGCAACCTACTTGCCTCCATGGGCGCAGTTTTTCTTCTGGGGTTCGCTAATTTCGGCCATTATGAGCTCGGCCAGCGGAGGGATTTTAGCGCCGGCCTCCCTCTTATCCGAAAACATACTCGCCCGCTGGGAAAAGTTCTCTGGCCTCTGGCGCGCTCGCCTCTCCACCCTCGCCGTGGGTATCATCTGCTGGCTCTTTGCCCGACATAACCCCAATATCTACGAGCTTGTGGCGGAGTCATCCATTTTTAGCTTAGTAACGCTTTTTGTGCCGATGGTGGTGGGTTTGCACCTGCCGCGCTGGCGATCCGCAGCAGGGGCCATCCTTAGCATGATCACGGGCGCAGGGGCCTACTACCTCGCTAAGATTTCCCAAACCGAAGTTCATCCCCTTTGGTACGGCTTTGCGATGAGTTTCTTAGGGTATGGGGTGGGGCATGTGATTTACCTGAGCTATAGCCTTCGTCATCGGGAACCCCAATCAACCTCCAGCGTTTAGAGCATGTCGGCGCCTTTTGGTGTGCTTAGGGGATTGCGTGTGCTGGAGGTAGGACGCCTTTTACCGGCGCCGCTGGTAGGAACCTTTCTATGCGATTTGGGGGCTGAAGTTATCAAGCTGGAGCCTTGGCCCCGGGGGGATAAGACCCGAGGGACGGCGCTTTTTTCTTTGCTGGCCCGAGGAAAGCGCTTCCTGGCCCTCCCACCGCAAAATTGGCCCGCTGCCTGGCCCCATATCCTCCCACATATAGATATCCTCATTCTCAATCATCGCCCCAATGCCTTGGATGCCCTCCACCTTTCCCCAGAAAGCCTCACTTCTCTCTACCCGCGCCTTATTGTTGTCAATCTGTTAGGTCACCGGGATGGGCGCCCCGGCCACGATCTTAACTTCTTAGCGGAAAGTGGGGTATTAGACCGTCTGCGGCCTGCACCGGATGCACCGCCCATAGTGCCGGGGTTTTTATTGGGAGACCTTTTGGGAGGGACGGCCAGCGCTCTCATCCGACTCTTAGCAGCCCTCTATCACCGGGAAAAGACAGGACAAGGCGCTTTTCTTACTATCGCCATTACTACGGAGATGCTCCGCTGGAGCTATGCTACGGCCTTCTTATATCTGTCGGGAGGGGGGCAGGTGCCGCCGCCTACGCAGGAGCTTTTCTCGGGGGGGCTGCCGGCTTATCGCGTCTATCCTACGCAAGACGGCCGATTTGTGGCCGTGGCCGCCTTAGAGAGCCATTTCTGGGAAGGTTTTTGCCGGCATGTGGGCCGGCCCGACCTCATCCCCCTCGGCTACGCCCTCAACGACCCCTCCGCTCATACCACCATAGAAGCCCTCTTTCGCTCTAAAACCTTCGCCGAATGGGAAGCTCTCCTCCAAAATACCGCCTTTTGCATCTCCCCTGTCTATACCTTCGCCGAAGCCATCCAAAAATCTTGGGGCTCCCAAGCCTGGCACGAAAACTTCTTGACCTTCTCCGATAGTGTCAGCTACCAGGGAGAAATCCCACAAGTCGGCGCAGACAATCCTTCCCTCCGATATGCCTTGGGCATTCCCGAAAACTTATTCTCCTAAGCCAAAAAGCCTATAACCTCTTCCCGAAGCGGGCCCCCAGCCTCCCACAAGGTGTGGAAAATCGCTCAAGTAAGTATCCGTAGATTTACCTAACTTTGCCACACTCATGGGGCCTCTGTTCTTAGGAGGAGCTATCTTAGGATGGGTAGCTCTTTGCTTTGGTCAAAGCCAGGGGCCTTCTTTGCGACGTATAGAGCGCTGGCATGGGCTAGGTTACTATGAAAAAATCATCCATGCCTCTCAACGTAATGGAATAGCTTTTCAGGGGGAAAGGCTCTTTTATTTAGCCAGTGCTTACTACAGGGTAGGTCAGCGGGAGGCCGCCCTTCATACTTACCGGCAAGCTTTTGGTGGGATGCCTGAGGCAGAAGCGGTATTCCACTTGGAGTATGCTCGTCTCTTGCACGAGAAGGGGGATTGGGTCAAAGCCCGCCAGCAGTATCAGATAGCCCTGGAGAAAGGCGTACCTGCTCAGGAGATACAACTTTACCTGAGTTACCTTCAAAACGCTACCCAAGCCAGAGTAGATACCACCTACCGCTTAGAACGTCTTGCATTGGGGTGTAATGAGGGGCCTACGTATGCTGCTTACTTAGTGGAGGGGACCCTGTATTACATTCATCGTTGTGAGCGGCCTAGGTGTAAGGTTTATCCGACGGATGGCTATCCGTATGAGCAGGTGGGGGAGGCGCCTTTGCCGACTCGTTACCGGTATCATCAGGGCGTAGTGGGGTATCGTTCGCCTGATACGATTCTCCTGTACCTTTCCCGGGGTAAAGGAGGGATTTATTACATGGTTCGTACGGCGAGTGCGGAGGGTTGGACTCGTCCTCGGCGCTGGTCCCTTCTTCCTAAGCATCCCCGAGGCCAATACAGCGTTTGCGAGGACCCTAAGACAGGCGACTTGTACTTTGTAAGCGACTACGGCCATAAAAGCGCTACGGGACGAGATATTTACCGCTTACGGTCCTTAGGAGGAGGTCAATATGCCCCTCCCGAAAAGCTCCCTATGCCCATCAATACGCCTTACGATGAAGATGCCCCCTTCATCATAGAAGATACGCTCTACTTCGCCTCTCGTCGGCCGGAAAGCATAGGAGGCTATGACATTTTTTATGCGCTTCGGCAGGGCACCCGCGACTGGGGGGCTCCTACTCCCATGCCAGTGCCTATCAATAGTAGCGCTGATGATATTTACTACTATCCTTTTTCGCCGGAGGCGACGTATCTTTCCTCCGCTCGGGATGGCCTGATGCAGGTGTATAAGGTGCGGCGGTTGAAGCCCGAGCCTTTACCTCCTCCTATCGTGCAGCGGGAGACTTTACCCCAAGCTCCGCTATCCCCCCGCCTATTAGTCATGACTGGCCGTATCTACGATGCCCGCACTCAGCAGGGCATCTCCGCCCAGATTGTTCTCGTGGACTCCGCCACCCAAAAGGAACTTATCGCCGCTTACGCTAACCCCGATGGAAGCTATCGGCTTTATCCTCCGCGCTCAGGTCGCTTCTACCTCTATGTCCAGGCGACGGGGTATATGACTTATGTGCAAGTGATCCACTTACCAGAAATGCCGCCAGAGGAGCCCATTCAGCTTTCTATTCCGCTCTTTCCCATTGAGATGGAAGCCACCTTTCAGCTGAGGAATATTTACTTTGACTTCAATAGCGATCGGCTACGGCCTGAGTCCATACCCGAGCTGGAGCGGCTTTTACGACTCCTTCAGCAGAATCCGAACATTCGTATTCGCTTTTCAGGGCACACGGATAATATCGGTGGCGATAAATATAATCAAAATCTTTCGGAGCGGCGGGCGCGAGCCGTTTATGAGTGGCTTAGGCAAAAGGGGGTTCATCCTATTCAGATGGAATATATTGGTTACGGGAAAACCCGCCCTATTGCGTCTAATGCTACCGAGGAGGGCCGCAGCCTCAATCGCCGCATTGAGATGGAGGTGGTCGGCATCCGAAAATCTGCAGGCCAAGCCGCCCTGGAAAGCCAAACCCGATAATATCGTCGTTTGTAGCTTACCTTCGTCAGATGCGCAAGGAAGGAGCCATCCGCGTTGCGGTAGTGGGGGGTATTCCTATTTATATTCACTGGAGTTTTGGGCTTCTCATTGCGTGGATTATCCTATCAGCCCTTTGGTACAGCGGGGGAAACTGGACTTTTGTGGGGTGGCGGTTACTTTTGGTGGGGGGGCTGGTGGTAAGCGTAATCCTGCATGAGCTGGGACATGCCTTTGCGGCGGCGGCCTTCCGGATACCGACTCGGGATATTACGATGTATCCTTTCGGGGGCGTGGCCTCCATTGAGAAGCTTCCCGAAAGTCCTCCGCAAGAGCTGGTTATTGCGCTGGCTGGCCCGCTCGTCAACTTCCTCATCACCGGTGTGATTGCCGCCGGCCTTTTTTTAGGAGGAGCTCCATGGAAAATGAGCCTAAGCTATTTTAGCCAAAATACGCTCACCCTTCCAGCATACTTTATCCAGCTAGCTGTGCTCAATACCTATTTAGCTCTCTTCAACCTCCTACCCGCTTTCCCAATGGATGGCGGGCGAGTACTCAGAGCTTTTTTAGCGATGCGCTTCCCGTATGCGAGGGCTACCTCTATTGCTGCCACGGTAGGACAGATCTTTGCGATTTTCTTTGCGCTCTTAGGTCTTTTTAGCAGCCCTGTGCTAATCCTGATAGGCTTCTTTGTCTTTGTAGCCGCAGAAAATGAGAAGAAGTCTGTAGAGGGACAAACCCTGCTCAAGGGTATTTCTGCCCGGGATGCCGTGATGGTTCATTATCCTGTTTTGCCTGCGACAGCGCCCCTGCAAGCGGCGGTAGAGGCCCTTCTGAGTTCGCAGGCACGTTCTTTTCTGATTACGGACCCGCAGGGGAAGCCCGTGGGCTCCCTTTGCCGGGAGCAGCTGATTAGTGCCCTCCACGAAGGCATCCCCCTTTCTGCCCCCATCACGCAAGTCATGAACGAACATCTCATTGCGGTAGATGCGAATACCCCCCTCAGCGAAGTCATGCGCATTTTACAGGCTGAGGACGTGCCCTTCGTCTTAGTGGAGGACAAAGCCAGCTCCATCCCCGTCCTGCTGGGAATCATTGATGCTGAAAATATCGCCGAATACCTGCTCATTAAGAAAGCTCAGGAGGCCTTCGCCTCCTCCGTCAGCCCCTAAGGGGCTATCCACCATGCCGAAATTTGTTGTACCTTTGAGTTATGAGCATCACTACGCCTGTGGAGGTAGATAAGGTGGATTACTTTGATATAGAGAGCTTTTTGACCGAGGAGCAGCGGGCTATTCGGGATGCGGTTCGGCAATGGGTGCGCACCCGGCTGGTCCCAATTATTGATGATTATGCTCAACGGGCGGAATGTCCTACGCATCTTATTCCGGAGATGGCTCAGTTAGGGCTTTTTGGGCCGTTTATTCCGGAGGAGTATGGGGGGGCGGGGCTGGATTATATTTCGTACGGCCTGATGATGCAGGAGCTGGAGGCCGGCGACTCTGGTATTCGTTCTATGGCTTCTGTGCAGGGCTCCCTTGTGATGTATCCGATTTGGAAGTTTGGTTCGGAGGCGCAGCGGCGCAAGTACCTTCCGCGTTTAGCTCGGGGCGAAATCATGGGATGCTTTGGCCTGACGGAGCCTAATCACGGCTCTAATCCCGCTGGCATGGAAACCCACTTTTATGAGGAGGGGGATTATTATGTGGTAACCGGCTCCAAGATGTGGATTTCCAATGCGCCTTTTGCGGATATAGCGATTGTATGGGCTAAGGACCCGGAGGGAGTGATTCGGGGGCTGATTGTGGAGCGGGGGATGGAGGGTTTCTCTACGCCGGAGATTCACCGCAAGTGGTCTTTACGGGCCAGTGCTACGGGGGAGATTGTGCTGGATCGGGTGCGGGTGCCGAAAGAGAACCTCCTACCGGGTGTGCAAGGCCTCAAAGGCCCCCTCTCCTGCCTCAATAGCGCACGTTACGGCATTGCGTGGGGTGCCATTGGAGCAGCCATAGACTGTTATCGCACCGCCTTGCAATATAGCTTAGAGCGCAAGCAGTTTGGCAAGCCTATTGCGGCCTTTCAGCTTACCCAGAAGAAACTCGCCGAGATGCTGACAGAAATCACGAAGGCACAGCTTTTGGCCCTGCGGCTGGGCCAGCTCATGAATGAAGGCCGAGCCACCCCCGCCCAAATCTCCATGGCCAAACGCAACAATGTCGCTATGGCCTTAGAAGTCGCTCGCACCGCCCGCCAAATCCTCGGCGGCATGGGAATCGTCGGCGATTACCCCATCATGCGCCACATGATGAACTTAGAATCCGTCCTCACCTACGAAGGCACCCACGAAATCCATCTCCTCATCACTGGCCAAGACATCACCAAGATTTCAGCCTTCGTCTGATTCATGACGGAGGAAACTCTCTTGCTTCCCTTGGAAAATCTCATAGAGGCTCTCCTCTTTGTCAATCCAAGTCCTTTATCTGCTGAGCTACTCCAAGAGACTCTGACTCACCTCCTTGGGCGCAGTATTTCGTCGGAGGAGCTTAGCGAAGCTATAGAAAAGCTGCGGGCCCGTTATGCCTCCACCAGTATAGAGCTTATGGAAGTGGCGGGAGGGTATGCCTTGCGCACGCGTCCCGAATACGGAGCCCTCCTTGCTCAAGCGCTGGGCCTCCAAACCCCCATCCGCCTCTCCAAACCCCTCTTAGAGACCTTAGCCTTGATTGCCTACCATCAGCCTACGACTAAAGCCTTCGTGTCTCAAATCCGAGGTGCTCAAAGCGACTACGCCGTGGATAGGCTCTTAGAGCTGGAACTGATTGAGCCAGCGGGGCGCTTGGACCTTCCAGGCAAGCCTTTGGCTTATCGCACTACGGCCAAGTTTTTGGAGCTTCTGGGGCTGCGCTCGCTGAATGACCTACCCAAACCTACGGACTTCTCTCAAAACCCCCTCTCTACCAGCTGAATTTGGGTCTAAGGGAGGCCCGGCGAGAACTCCCTTCCGTCCTTTTGCGTGTATCTTCGCAGGGTGGAAGCCCTTTACGAGGCTTTGCTTAGGGAAGGTATAGTTCAGCTTCGGGGGGAGGCTCCTTTCTTTCGGTGGGCTTCGGGGCGTTGGAGTCCGATATACTTGGATTTTCGGCGGTGCTTAGCGTATCCTACGTTGCGCCGGGCCCTAGTAGAAAGGCTCTTAGCCCACCTAAGGGAGGGTCATGCTTTCTTTCGAGCGGTGGCGGGGGTAGCTACAGGAGGCATCAGTTGGGCTGCCTGGATAGCTGAAAGGTTAGACCTTCCTATGGGGTATGTGCGAAATACGCCCAAGACTCATGGGACAAGTCAAATCGTAGAGGCCCTGCTCCCTCAGCATGGCCCTGTCCTCCTAATAGAAGATGTCCTTTCCACGGGCCAGAGCACTCTGACTGCCGCCGCCCACCTGCAAAGGGAAGGCTTCAGCCTTGCTGCGATTGCAGTCTTATGGGATTATGACTTGCCTCAAAGGCAGGCCATACCCTATCCCACTTATTCTGTTTTGCACTTTCTAAAGGCCCTTCAGGTCTGGCAACCGCACCTCTCTGCATCGCACTATCAACTTCTCAAAACATGGCACGAAACGGGAGAATTGCCTGCCTGATTGGTCTTAGCGGTCTCTTTCTGCTAGGGCAGGCCCAGACGATCTCAGGTCAGCTTATTCTGGACCGGCGGCAGCCTAAGCCCCTACTTTTGGAATACACGGCCGCCGATGGAGGACTGGTATTCATTTCCTACCGCTCCATAACTTCCACCCGTACCCTCACCCTTCATAAGTACAATGCGGATTGGATTCATGAGTGGAGCTTGGACCTTTATGACCAGGATAAGGGCGAAGAGCTCACCGAACTTGCCGTCGTAGATACGATCATCTGGGTATTTACTCAGCTTGAGCGGGGACGTCAGGTAAGTTTATTAGCCTATCAAGTGAGTCTGAGCGGCAAGGTCTTAGCTCGCGCCAAAGAGGTGCTGACGTTTCCAGGGAGCGTCCGAAACCGCAGTAAGCTCGCCTATTCTCCCAATCGTCAATGGGCTTGTCTGAGCTTTGCCCTACGTCGGCCTGCGGATAGCTTAGACCAAATCGCCTATTTCCTAATAGGTGTAGATACGGCATATGGGGGCATATGGACGTTGCCGTATAAAGAACAAGATGTGGAGATACGACGTTCTTTGCGGCCGGGGTACGATGGTACGTTGTATGCCTTGGGCAAGATTCGCGAGCGCCATACATCTTATCCGACTTATGTGCTTTTCAAGTATATTCCATGGGAGGACCTGACTCTGCAGGTACCTTTGGAGGTTGGCGAAATCTACCTGATTGAGCCTATCTTTCGGATTGAGCGGCAGAGTATTCGGATAGCGGCGTTTTATTCGGAGCGGCGGAGCATGCAGGTACGGGGCTTAGTCTTTGCCGAAGTGCGAAATCCGGGGTTCTTCTTGACCATCAATCAAAAAACGCCTCTTCCCCCAGAAATCCTTCAACGTTACCTCTCTGAAAGGCAAATCGCTCGCGGCCGCGGTATCCCTGACCTCTACTTGGATCATCTCATCCCTCAGCGAGAGGGCGGCGCCATCCTCATTGGTGAGCAGTTTTACATCACCACCGTAACTTTTCGCGATTTCATGGGCTTCTGGGAGACCAGAGAAGTCTATCACTACGATGATATTCTGGTTTTTGCGGTGGACTCCTTAGGAGAACTCAAGTGGGTGCGCGTAATTCCTAAGGCCCAAAGCGGTTCGGTCACGATCGAGCTCTCCTATGGCCTCTTAGTAGGCCCTGAGGCCATTTACTTTATATACCGCTCGTACCAGCGGGGGGTGGGGAGTCAAATCTTTGTCGTCTCCCTTGGGGAGAATGGCGATATGAGTTCACCCCGGCCTCTCATCCAGGGTTTTCGCCTATCGGATGTGTTTTATCAGTCTTATACGAGGCAGTTTTCCAACACCGAAGGCATAATAGCCTACTATCGCCAGCGAACGCGGCAATTTATTCTCGTGCGGCTGGAACTGTAATAGAGTTTCTGAATGTGAGTTGGTGGTATTTTGTGGGGCCGCCGTTCGCCTTCGGCGGGCGGCGGCCCTATACTGAGGCGGCGGCCAGCCCGCAG